>Ga0154889_1109_pt10 | contig 21714 bp, 23 predicted proteins | sample Rifle2008BG19ft_FD_105861 | JGI IMG/M metagenome (GOLD analysis project Ga0154889, IMG submission 105861) | Actinobacteria bacterium RBG_19FT_COMBO_70_19
CGTGACGATGCCGGCGGCCTCGAAGACGGAGAGGGCCTTGCGGACGACATCGACCCGTAGGTCGACCCTCGATGCGAGCGTCTCGACCCGCCATACCATCCCGGGCTCGCCGACGAGCGCCAGGTACACGGCCCGCTGATCGGCGTCCCCGAGGTAGCGCCGAGCGAAGCGACTGAACACGTCGAACCGCCGATCCCGTTCCGTGAACCCCATGACAACCTCCCCAACCCCGCGGGAGGCACCGGACTCCCCTCCCAGCTCGCTCCTGGCATGGTCCCCGCTCGTCGTGAAGAACCTGTGAAGCCCACGTCGTTGTCACGTGCGGGAGCGACGTTCAGGACGGATCGCGCTCGCCGCCGAACTTGTAGCCGACGCCCCACACCGTCAGGACGTACCGCGGGTGCGACGGGTCGTCGCCCAGCTTGCGACGGAGGTTCTTGACGTGGGCATCGACGGTGCGCTCGCGGCCCTCGAACCCGTCGCCCTGCACCTTCGCGATCAGCTCATGTCTCGAGAGGACGCAGCCGGGCCGACCGGTGAGCGCGACGAGGAGGTCGAACTCGCAGCGGCTCAGCGCGACCGGAACGCCATCCAGGATCACCTCACGCGGAGCGTGGTCGATCGTGAGCCTGCCGCCGTCGAAGCTGGCCGATCCCAGGGTGTTCCCGCCGCGTGAGCGGCGGAGCAGGGCCTCGACGCGAACGACGAGCTCACGTGGGCTGAACGGCTTCGTCACATAGTCGTCGGCGCCGGCGCGGAACCCGTTGATGCGGTCTTCCTCACCCGCCCTCGCCGTGAGCATGATGATCGGCACGTCGGAGTGGGAACGCAGGGATCGTGCGACCTCTTCACCAGGCAGGTCGGGGAGCATGAGGTCGAGGACGAGCAGGTCCGGCCTCGCACGTTCGGCCGTCTCCAGCGCGCTCCTGCCCGACTCGGCCAGGAGCACCGAGTAGCCCTCGTGCTCCAGGTACAGGCGGACCAGATCGCGGATCTTCCGCTCGTCATCCACCACCAGGACGGTCGCGGTTCCCATCCGCACCCTCCAGACCCTCCGTCACTGCACGAACCGGTCGATCGCTCCGAGGACCTCGCTCGCGGACGCGTACATCGAGTCGTACTCCTTCTGCCAGCGGATCTGCCCGGTCGCGTCGATGAAGACGAAGCCATGGCCGGGGAGATCGGCGTGCATCCCCTTCCCGAGCACTCCGTACGCTTCTGACACGCTCCCGTCGACGTCGACCAGGTAGGACGTGGTGATCCCGAACCGCCCGAGCTCTCCTTGGACGCTCTCGACCGGATTCACCACGATCGGCAGGAGCGTGATGTCCTTCTCCGCGAGCTCGGCACCCGCCTTCTCGAGCTCGAGCGTCTGGTAGAAGCACGCGTCGCACCCGACGCCCTCGTTGAAGTACAGGAGGACGTTGCGACCCGCGAGGTCCGAGAGCGATACGTTGTCACCGCTGGTCGAGGGCATCGTGAACGGCGGCGCCGCCCTGGGCTTCACCACCCCGCCCGCCGCGCCTCGGCTGCCGAGGAGGAACAGGCCGCCGGCGAGCAGGAGCGCCGCGACGGCAGCGATCTGCCCCCAGGAGGGATCGAATCGGCGACGCCTCCGACGAGATGCGGGCTTGCGCCTCCGCGCCACCCGGTCGGCGCGCGCGTCAGTGACAGGACGGGGTCGTGCCGGCCGGCTCGCGCTCGACCGCGAGCGATGACGCTTCTTCTTCGCCGTCTTCGTGCTCATGCCGGTCCTCCAAGGGGCTGTCGACGGACGGGGCTTCCTTCTTGCCACGGACGGCTGCGACGAAGAACAGGGCGGCCAGGGCGAGGAGACCGAGGCCCAGGATGGGCTCCGGCACGGGGTCCAGCCACCGCAGGACGTCCCGAGACGCGCTCGTGAGCCAGCGACCGATCGCGAGCTGGAACCCGGGCGCCCCGGTCGTGTTGCCGTTCGCGGCAAGGAACAGCACGAACCCGCCCATCAGGCCGAACCCGATCGCGACGGCGACGTTCATCGTGTTCGTGTTCACGACCCGACCGAGGATCCTCAGCCGGACCGGCTTGGCCTGGAACAGGCGCCGCTGCCCGAGCTTGAACCGGTCCCAGAGCAACGCCATGAGGAACAGCGGGAACACCATCCCGAACACGTACGCGAGGCCGAGGCTCGCGGCGCCGATCGTCGTACCGGCGAGCGCGGACAGTGCCATCACGCCGGCCATCACGGGCGCGCAGCACGACGACGCCACACCGGAGAACGCGCCGAGCGCGAACACGCTCGCGGTGTCTCCTCGCTCGACGTCCGGGGTACGGACGAACCGCGGCAGGCTCCATGACCTGCCCAACAGGGACAGGACCGCGAGCGCCAGCATCAGCAGTCCGCCGGCGACGTACAGCGGTGTGTGGAAGCGGCGGACGGAGGCCATGACGAGGCTCACGCCGAGCGTCACCGGCAACAGGACGGCCGCGAGCCCGAGCGCGAACACGAAGGTCAGAGGCAGCAGGGTCCAGCGCCGGTTCTTCACGGCGGACGCGAGGTAGGCGGGGAACAGGAAGACGACGCAGCACGGGCTGAACAGCGCGACCGCGCCGGCGAAGAACGCGGCGAGGATGGACCCGGTGGTGAGCAGCGTCCCCACTCACACCACCGCCTTCGCGCGTTCGAGGTGCTTGCGGAGCTTCTTGCGCGGCAGGCGGCCAGAGCTGAACAGCTCACCGTCGATGATCACGAATGGTGGCAGCGGCGGGCGGAACCGCTCGAACGCCGCCTGGCCCTCGACCGACCCGATGGGGATCTCGCGGACCGTCAGGCTGTACGCGGGGGCGAGCTCTCCGAGCGCCTCGAGGGCATCCTCGCACAGGTGGCACGCCGGTGAGGTCACGACGAGTACGTCAACCATCCGATCCTCGCTCCACGGGCACGCGCCCACCTCCGGGTCCCCGACATCGTCGGCCAGGCCTGTGAAGGAACGGTGAATCGCGTGCGCAGAACGCGTGGGGTCGGGCGTCCGCACCTTCACGCGGCATCCACACGGTTCACACAGCGTCACCACGTCGGGGACCTACGGTGCGCGCATGTTCGCGTACATCTCGTGGAGGATCGTCACGGGCTTCCACATCGGTCCGCTCATGATCCGGCCGCACGGCGCGCTGATCGCCGTCGGGTTCTTCGCTGGAGCGTTCCTGATGCGGCGTTCGACGCGCGCGGCCAAGATCCCCGACGAGCAGCTGTGGCGCGTCCTCGAGTGGGGGCTCGTCGGTGGGCTGATCGGGATGCGGCTCGCCTGGGACCTGGGTCACCTCGAGGAGATGCGCTCACCCGTCGACCTCATCGCCGTGTGGAACGGTGGCATGAGCCTCCTCGGCGGGCTGATCGGCGCCCTGATCCTCGGTGGGATCGCCGTTCGCCGAGCGGGTCTTCCCCTCCTGCCGATGCTCGACATGGCGGCGCCGGGTCTCGCCCTCGGGATCGCGATCGGCCGCTTCAGCGACCTCATCGTCGGAGACCACCTCGGCAAGGCGACGTCCCTCCCGTGGGGGTTCAAGTACATCGGCGGGATGCATCCGCTCGAGGGCGTCCCCGCGATCGGCACGGTCGTCCACCCGGTGGCGCTCTACGACATGCTGCTGACGACGGCGTTGCTGATCGTGTTGCTGCGGTTCGCGCGTCGGCCGCGGGCGGTCGGGTCCTCGATCGCCTTGTTCACACTCTGGTACGCGGGGAGCCGCGTCTTCACCGACTTCCTTCGGACGGATCCGGCGCGGCTCTTCGGCCTGACGGGGAGCCAACTCACATCGATCGCGCTGATCGCGATCGTCGTGACGGGCCTTGTCCTGCGAGCCCGCTCGGGAGACCGGATGTCGGGCTCCGCCGGCCCGCCGAGGTCCGTCCCCTCCTGGAACGGGCCGGTAGAGGAGGCCATCAGATGACGGGGATCGGGAGGCTGGCGCTCGTCCTCGCGCTCGGATCGGCGACGTGGAGCGCGGTGGTCGGCTTCATCGGTGCGCGGCGCGGTCTGCGCGCGGCGACCCGGACGGCCGAGGGGGGCCTGCGCGCGGCCGCGTTCGCCCTATCGGTGGCAGCGTTCGCGCTCTTCTACGCCCTGGTGACGCGCGACTTCTCGCTCGAGTACGTCGCCTCGTACACCAGCCGGAGCCTCTCGCTCTTCTACACGCTGGGGGCGTTCTGGGCCGGACAGGCCGGATCGCTGCTGCTATGGGCCTGGGTGCTCGCGCTGTACGGGGCCGTGGTCCTCCGCCAGAACCGGATCCGGAACCGAGACCTGATGCCCTACGTCGTGAGCGTCATCGCCGTGGTGCTCGCGTTCTTCACGTTCCTGGTCGTGTTCCTCTCGAACCCCTTCACCTCGTCGGGGGTGACTCCCGCGGACGGCGCGGGCCTCAACCCGCTGCTGCAGAACTACGGCCAGTGGATCCACCCGGTCACGCTCTACGCCGGCTACGTCGGGTTCACGGTGCCGTTCGCGTTCGCGGTCGCGGCGCTCGCCACCGGTAACCTCGGCGACGTCTGGATCCGGACGGTGCGGAAGTGGTCCCTCTGGTCGTGGCTGCTCCTCACCGTCGGGGTCATGTTCGGCGCTCGGTGGGCCTACGTGGAGCTCGGCTGGGGCGGCTTCTGGGGCTGGGACCCGGTCGAGAACGCGAGCCTGCTCCCGTGGCTGACCGGAACGGCGTACCTGCACTCGGTGATGATCCAGGAGAAGCGCGGGATGCTGAAGGTCTGGAACGTCTTCCTCATCGTGGCGACGTTCGCGCTCTCGATCTTCGGCACGTTCCTCACGCGCTCGGGCGTCATCTCCTCGGTCCACTCGTTCTCCGAGTCGAGCATCGGCCCCTTCCTGATCCTCGCGGTCGCTGTCATCGTGCTCGGCTCGGGCGCGCTGATCGTGTGGCGGCTCCCGGAGCTCCGCGGCGACGATCGGATCGACGCCTTCGTCTCTCGCGAATCGTCCTTCCTCCTGAACAACCTGATCTTGCTGGGGATGGCGTTCACGGTGTTCTGGGGAACGGTGTTCCCGCTCGTCGCCGAGGCGGTTCGGGGCGTGAAGGTCTCGGTGGGGGGACCGTTCTTCGAGGGCATGATGACGCCGCTCGCGGTCGCACTGCTCGCGCTCGCGGGACTCTGTCCGCTCCTCGCCTGGCGGAAGGCGTCTGCACGGAACGTGCGCCGCAACTTCAAGGGCCCCGCGATCGCCGGGGCGCTGGGCGCCGTCGGCCTGCTGCTCCTGTCGCGCGGCCGGCACCTCGGCGCAGACGTCGTGCTCGCGATGTCGATCTTCGTCGCGGCCACGATCGTGCAGGAGTTCTGGCGCGGCCTGCGGGCTCGCAGGTCGACGCGCGGGGAGAGCTGGGGGCGGTCCTTCGTGAACCTGTTCTCGCGCAACCCGCGACGCTACGGCGGCTACCTCATCCACCTCGGGGTCGTGATCCTGCTCACCGGCGTCGCGATCAACGCCTCCTACAAGGTGGAGAAGCGGCTGAGCGCCGTCGCGGTCGGGCAGTCGGCGCAGGTGGGCGGCTACACGGTGACCTTCGAGGACATGCAGACGGAGGACACGCCCGAGCGATCGACGGTGATCGGCTTCTTCCGGATCCGAGACGCCGACGGGAAGGATCTCGGCGTCGTTCGCTCGGAGAAGTCGTTCTACGCGACCCAGGAGCAGCCGTCGACCGAGGTGGGCATCCGGTCCACGCCGATGGCCGACATCTACATCATCCTCACCACGCCCGACGTCCAGAAGCGGATCGCAGCGGTCTCGTACCTCATCAACCCCGGCATGTACTGGGTGTGGCTGGGTGGGCTCGTCGTCGTCGCGGGCGGCGTGATCGTCGGGTGGCCTCAGCGACGCCGGCGCGAGGAGCCGAGGGAGGTGCTCGATGCGACCGAGGAGCTCGTCGCGGTCGGCACCGATGCGTAGATGCGTGCGCGGGTTCACGCTCGCCGCGGTCGTAGGGGGCGTGATGCTGTTCGCGCTCGCGCCGCGTGTCGCGTCGGCGACGGCGATGTATGGACCCCATCCGCAGGTCGGGACGGGCTCGAGCATGGCGCCGCACGCCCCCGTCGAGGTTCCGGTGAGCCCTGAGCTCAAGAAGGTGCTCGAGGGGTTGCTCTGTCAGTGCGGCTGCAACCTCGACGCCTACCAGTGTCAGCAGACGATGACGTGCGACGTGTCGACGGCGATGTGGGATCAGGCCGCGCTGATGGTCGACCAGGAGGGCAAGACGCCGGAACAGGCCCTCGAAGCGTTCGCGGCGGATTACGGCGAATACGTGCTCGCCGCGCCCATGAAACGAGGCTTCAACCTGGTCGCCTGGGTGCTGCCCTTCACGGCGCTCGGCCTCGGCGCGGTGGTCCTCGCCATCGCGCTTCGGAGGTTGCGGCCTCGAGCGCTGGCGCCCGCCGGCGACACCGCGACGCAGGTCGACCAGCGCTACCTGGATCAACTCGAACGCGAACTGCGGGAGGACGGCTAGATGCTCTTCGTCTCGGTGGGGTCGTTCGTCGTGTTCGTCATCGTCGTCTACCTGGTTGCGGCGCCCGCGGCCCGGAGGGAGCCCGCTGAAGAGGCGGCCGAGGCGTCGGCGCTGCTCGCTCGCAAGGAGCGCCTGCTCTCGGACATCCGCGAGCTCGACATGGATCTCGTGACCGGCAAGCTCGACGAGGAGGATCACCGCCGTCTGAGAGCTGCGACGCTTGTCGATGCGGCCGACACCTTGAAGGCCCTCGAGGACGTGGAAGGGACCGACTCCCTCGAGGGTGCGTCGGCCGAGTCCCAGGCCGTGGACACCATCGACGTGGACGACGACGTTCGGCTGGAGGCGCGGATCGCGGCGCGGAAGCGGGAGATCGAGGCATCGGCCTGCCCGTCGTGCGGGGCGGTCTGCGAAGCCGCCGACGCCTTCTGCCGGCGATGCGGCGCCGAGATCTCGACACAGATGGTGAGGTGAAGGAGTGATGCGGACGTTCCAGCGGGAAGCCACCGAGAGCGCCCCGTCGCCCGTGCCGCCGCTGCCCGGAACCGCCGGAGAAGACGGGCCGAAGGCGCCGCGCAAGCGCCGGTTCGGCCGCCTGACCGGCATCCTCGTGTTCGTGGCCCTCGGTGGGTTGATGCTCGGCGTGCTCGGCGCCACCCTGAAGGTGAAGGGGGTTGACCAGCTCTCGGCGGATCCGAAGGGCCCGGCGCCGGACTTCACGCGCCCGTTGCTCCAAGGTGAGGGTTCGATCACGCTCTCGGATCTGCGCGGCCATCCGGTGTTGCTCAACTTCTGGGCGTCGTGGTGCGGGCCCTGCAAGGACGAGGCTCCGATCCTCGCGGCCGGCTGGCGGAAGTGGCGGGACACCGGTGTGATCTTCCTCGGCGTCGACACCCGTGACAGCCGGAGCGCGGCGATCGCGTTCGAGGCGAAGTACGGCATCGAGTACCAGAGCGTCGTCGACGAGAACGAGCAGGTGAACTACGCCTACGGCGTCACCGGGTTCCCGGAGTCGTTCTTCATCGACGCGGACGGCATGATCGTCGCGAAGTACGTCGGGCCGATGGACACTGAGACCCTCGACGCCTACGTCTCCCTCATCGTCGAAGGATCGTGAGGGTGGGGGTGGGGACGGCGTGCATCGGACGAACGTCGCGATCTTCCTGACGGCCGTCGGCCTCATCGGCATCGCTCCCCTGCTGCTCGGCGCCGTGTACGTGGCACGGAGGCGCGTCGAGCGCGATCCCGAGCGCCAGCGGGCGTCGCGATCGTTCATGCCCATCGTCGCCGTGATCACCGCCGTCCTGCTCGTCGTGGGCGGCGTCGTCGCGTGGACATTCTCCGGACGGGGGGCGCTCCCGTCGTCCACCGAAGGCATGGGCGGCATGGAGGGGATGGCCGGAGGTTCCGCCCTCGCGACCGCGGATGGTTCGGCGATCCCGATGGAGCTTGCCGACCAGCCGCTCACCTCGTACATCGACGGACAGGATGCGATCGCCGCCGTCGGGCAGCTGCACGGCTCGGCCATCCCGGTCACGGACGCGCAGGTCGCGACCTACGGGAACGGGCTCGCGATGGTCTGGCGCTCGGGCGCGCCCGACGCCGCGACCGCGGCGGACCAGGTGGCGAGCATGCGTGACCGGATCACGGGAGGCGGATCGCCCTTCGCTGCCCCCCGGCCGGTCCGAGGGCACTCCGACGTATACGCGACGTCCGGGATGGGGCAGAGGCACTTCTTCTTCTCTCGTGGCGTCTCGGTCTGGTGGGTGGCCGTCGCCCCCGACATCGCGCGACAGGTCCTCCTCGAGATACTGGAGGCAGCCGCATGATGCTGGTCCATCTCGTCGCGGGCGCTGCCGTGGTCGCGCTTGCGATCCTCGCCAGCGTCGCGTTCTTCGTGGGCAGGCCTCGGCAGGCCCTCTCCACGATCGCGGGGTGGGCGCTCGGTCTCCTGATCGTGCAGGCCACGACCGGCATGTTCCTCCTCACCGCCACGGAGGAGGGCCCAGGCCCACTGCACGTCGCGTTGCCGCTGTTGGCGTTGGCCGCCGCAGCCGTCGCCCGCCTGGCCAGGCCGAGACCGGCGGATGGGCCCGATCCGCTCCTCGGCGCCGTCTACTCGCTCGCCGCCGTCGGCGCGCTGGTCGGGCTCATCACCGGACTGACCGCCGGTTAGGCAGGCACGCCGGGCGTCTCGGCTCCCGGATGAGCTCGAGCGCCGACGCGTGCGCGGGCCCCCCGACGTCGGGCGGAGCCTACCGCCGGTCCGGGGGAGGGCCGATGCTAGACTCGGAACGCGGAGGAGCGTGATGTGGCGACTCGAGTAACACGCCGCACCTCACACGAGGCCCTCGGCCTGTCGGCCGACGACCTCCGCTCCATGTACCGCACGATGGTGACCGCTCGCCTCGTGGACGAGGCGTCCTTCCGACTCAACCGACAGGGCAAGGCCGCGTTCGTCGTGCCTGTGTCGGGGCACGAGGGCTGCCAGGTCGGTACCGCCTGGGCGCTCGAGCGAGGGCGCGACGTGTGGCTCCCCTACTACCGCGACGTGGCGGTCGTGCTCGTCGCGGGCATGACGCCTTACGACATCTTCCTCGGGTTGTTCGCGAAGGCCGACGATCCCTCCTCGGGCGGGCGTCAGATGCCGAGCCACTGGGGCTCGCGCCGGCTCGGGATCATCTCGCACTCGTCCCCGATCGCCTCGCAGATGCCGCACGCCTCGGGCATCGCGTACGCGATGAAGTACCGAGGCGAGGACTCCGTCGTCGGGTGCTGGTTCGGCGAGGGCGCCACGAGCGAGGGCATCTGGCACGAGGCGCTCAACTTCGCCGGCATCCACAAGCTCCCGGCGATCTTCGTGTGCGAGAACAACCACTACGCCATCAGCGTCGGCCAGAGGAAGCAGATGGCCGTCGAGAACGTCACCGACCGCGCCGCCGGTTACGGCATGCCCGGCCTCGTCGTCGACGGCAACGACGTGCTCGCCTGCTACGCGGCGATGAAGGACGCGGTCGAGCGCGCTCGCGCCGGAGAGGGCCCGACCCTGATCGAAGCGAAGACGTACCGCTTCTTCCCCCACACCTCCGATGACGACGACCGGACCTACCGCAGCCGCGAGGAGGTCGAGGAGGCCAAGCACCACGACCCGATCCTCGGGTTCGAGCACTACCTGCGCGACGTGGGCGTGATGGCGAAGGATGAGGTGGAGTCGATCGCCGCCGAGATCAAGGCGGACGTGGACCGGCAGATCGACGAGGCCTGGGCCGCCCCCGACCCAGATCCCGACACCCTCCTGCGTCACCTGTACGCCGAGGACGACCCCCCGTGACCGAGAAGAACGTCGTCACCGCGATCCACGACACACTGCACGAGCAGATGGCGGCCGACGATCGGATGGTCGTGCTCGGCGAGGACGTGGGAGCTCGCGGCGGTGTGTTCCGGGTCACGCAGGGATTCCTCGAGGAGTTCGGCGAGCAGCGCGTGATCGATACGCCCCTCGCGGAGGGCGCGATCGTCGGGGTCGCGGTGGGGATGGCGCTCCACGGCCTGATCCCCGTGGCCGAGATCGAGTTCGCCGACTTCATCCATCCCGCCTTCGACCAGATCGTGAGCGAGGTCGCCCGGATGCGGTACCGCACGAACGGCGACTTCGGCCTGCCGATGGTGATCCGCACCCCGTGGGGCGGCGGCGTCCACGGGGCGCTCTACCACTCGCAATCGATCGAGGCGTTCTTCGGGCACGTGCCGGGGCTGAAGGTGGTCGCGCCGGCCACCCCCCGCGATGCCGCGGGGATGCTGCGCTCGGCGATCGCCGACCCGGACCCCGTGTTGTTCCTCGAGCACAAGCGCACGTACCGGCTCATCTCGGGCGAGGTGCCCGACGAGCCGTTCACCGTGCCGATCGGCCCTGCCGACGTGAAGCGCGAGGGGACGGACCTCACGGCGGTCGCCTACGGGCTCATGCTCCACCACTGCCTCGAAGCGGCTCAGCGCCTGGAGGAGGACCACGGCATCTCGGTCGAGGTGGTGGACGTGCGCACGATCAGCCCGCTCGACAAGGACACGATCCTGGGCTCGGTCCGCAAGACCGGGAAGGCGATCGTGGTCTACGAGGACAACCGGACCTACGGCGCAGGGGCCGAGATCGTGGCGACGATCGCCGAGGAGGCGATGTTCGACCTCGACGGGCCGCTCGTGCGGATCGGCGGCCCCGACGTGCCGGCGATGGGTTTCGCCACGAACCTCGAGCACGCGTTCATGCCGGACGCGGACCTGGTGTACGAGCGCATGCTCGAGCTGGCCCGGTTCTAGCCCTCGACCTCACCTATCCGCTCTCAGGTGGTCCCCCGCGCGTACCGATGTTCCCCACGACGGGTTCGGTCGATGGACGAACGCGAACAGCGGAGCAGACGAGCACGAGGGCTGCGGGATCTGGTCGTGATCCTGCTGCTCGTCCTCGCCCTGCTCTGGCTCGGCGCCACGACCGACCTGTTCGAGAGCAGCCTCGACTGGCTGCACCATCACGCGCCCGGCTCCGAGGACGAGATCCTCCTCGGGTTGGTGCTCGCCGCCATGGGGCTCGCGGTTTTGGGCACCCGGCGTTGGTCCCTCCAGCGACGCGAGCACGCGGCGCGGGGCGAGGTCGAGGCGCGGTACCGGCGACTGGTCGAGCAGATGCCCGCGGTCCTGTACACGTGGGATCCGCGGAAGCGCGCCGGCACCTTCCCCACGCCGTACGTCAGCCCCCAGGTTGAGGCGATCCTCGGCTTCACCGCCGAGGAGTGGCGCGCCGACCCCGAGCTGTGGATCCGCCAGATCCACCCCGACGATCGTGACCGGGTGCTCGCGGTCTCGGCGCGCGCCGATCGCACGGGCGAGCCGTTCGCCGTCGAGTACCGGCACGTGAAGAAGGACGGTAGCGTCGTGTGGATCCGTGACGAGGCCGTGGTCGTCGAGCGCGACGGGCGGGGCCGTCCGAGGCTCGCGCAGGGCTTCATGTACGACATCACGCAACGCCGCGAGGCTGAGGAGGCCGCGCGCGAGACCGAGGCACGCTATCGCGCCCTCGTCGAGCACGTCCCCGCGGTCACCTACACCTGGGATCCGGCGGCCGAGCCGGGGACCGTGTCCGCACCCTACGTGAGCCCGCAGATCCACCCCCTGCTCGGCTACTCGGCCGAGGAGTGGCGTGGAGACCCCGGGCTGTGGCACGAGCGCATCCACGACGACGACCGCGACCGCGTGCTCGACGAGTGGGCGACGGCGGTCCGTACCCGTGCGGCGTTCCGCTCCGAGTACCGGATCCACGCGCGCGACGGCCGGCGGGTCTGGATCCGCGACGAGGCGGTCCCCGTCTCGGGCGCGGGAGACACCCCGCGCCTGTACCAGGGGGTCATGTACGACATCACCGAGCGCAAGCACACCGAGGAGCAGCTCCTCCAGGCGCAGGAGCGCTTCCGCACCCTCGTCGAGCAGATCCCGGCGGTCGTCTACATCGAGGATCCGGCCTCGGGTCGCAACGTGTACGTCAGCCCCCAGGTCGAGCCGATGTTCGGGTACACGCCCGAGGAGTGGACGGCCGACCCCACGCTGTGGGAGCAGTGCCTGCACCCCGACGACCGCGACCGGATCGTCGCCGAGAACGGGTCCGACGAGGGCGACCGGTGGAGCGTCGAGTACCGGATCCTGCACCGCGACGGCCGCGTGGTCTGGATCCAGAACGAAGCCGTGCTCATCCGCGACGGCGAGGGACATCCGCTCGTATGGCAGGGCGTGGCCTTCGACGTCACCGAACGCAAGCTCGCCGAGGACCGGCTCCGCAGGGCCGAGGAGACGTATCGAACCCTCGTCGAGCAGCTCCCCGCCGTGACCTACGTGCACGACCCGGAGCCCGGTGGGGCCGTCACGTACGTCAGCCCGCAGGTCCATGCGCTCCTCGGGTACGAGCCGGGCGAGCGCGAGTTCACGCACGAGACCTGGATGGCGACCATCCACCCGGACGACGTCGAGCGCGTCCGAGCCGAGGATGCACGAACCGACGCGACCGGTGAGCCCTTCGACATCGAGTACCGGCAGGTGCGCAAGGACGGCACGATCATCTGGGTGCGCGACACGGCCGTGCTGGTCCGCGACCATGAGGGACGGCCCCGGTGCTGGCAGGGCGTCCGGTTCGACATCACGGCGCGCAAGGAGGCCGAGGAGCAGGTCCGCATCGCGGAGGAGCGGTACCGCAGGCTCGTCGAGACGATCTCCGCCGTCATCTACATCGACCGCGTGGACGACGATCTCTCGACGCTATACGTGAGCCCTCAGATCGAGACCATGTTCGGCTACTCGGTCGAGGACTGGATGGAGGACCACGACCTCTGGCGCCGCAACCTGCACCCCGACGAGGCCGAGCGTGTCCTGAACGCCGTGCACGCCCACAACACCGACGGGACGCCGCTCGATCTGGAATACCGGTTCCTCGCCGGGGATGGCACGTACCGGTGGGTGCGAGATCAGGCCACGATCGTCCGAGACGAGGAGGACGCGCCCTCGCTCTCGCAGGGGCTGATGTCGGATATCACCGCGTTGAAGGAAGCGCAGGAACTGCTCCGCGAGACCGAGACCAAGTACCGTGCGATCGTCGAGCACGTCCCGGCCGCGATCTACGTGGATCGGCCCGATGGGAGCATGAGCTCCTTGTACGTCAGCCCGCAGGTCGAGGCGATCCTCGGCGTGTCGCCGCAGGATTACCTCGAGGACCCGGAGCTGTGGCTCGCGCTCATGGACGCCGACGCCCGCGAGGAGATGCGGCGCTCCTACCTGGAGGCGATCGCCGATCGACGCACCTGGGTCGGGGAGTACCTCGTGCACACGCCGGATGGCCGCGACGTGTGGGTGCACGACGAGACCACGTTCGTCCATGACGACCAGGGGCAGCCGCTCTTCCTGCAGGGCGTCATGTACGACATCACCGAGCGCAAGCTCGCCGAGCAGGCGCTCAGCGAGAGCGAGCGGCGCGAGCGCGAGGCCGCCGAGCGGCTCCGCACCCTCGACGAGATGAAGAACACGTTCCTCGCGGCGGTCTCCCATGAGCTCCGGAGCCCGCTCACGTCGATCCTGGGACTCGCCCTCACGCTCGAGCAGACCCGCCTACCCGAGGAGGAGCAGGCCGACCTGCTCACGCGCCTGGCGACGAACGCCCGCAAGCTCGACCGTCTGCTGAAGGACCTCCTCGACATCGACCGGCTGAACCGCGGCATCGTGACGCCCCGGTACCGGGCGACCGACATCGGCGCGCTGGTCCGACGGACGGTGGAGAGCCTGGACCTGCTCGGCGAGCGCCCGATCCTCGTCGAGGCAGAGCCAGTCACGATCGAGGCCGACCCGGCGAAGATCGAACGCATCGTCGAGAACCTCATCGCGAACGCCGCGCGGCACACCGGTCCCGACATCGCGATCTGGGTCCGCGTGTGGGCCGAGCCCGACGGCGCCGTCATCGCGGTCGAGGACAACGGCCCCGGCGTCCCGAAGGACCTCCAACACGCGATCTTCGAGCCCTTCCGCCAGGGGCCGACCGCGTCGCCGCACTCCCCCGGCACCGGCATCGGGCTGTCGCTCGTGTCGATGTTCGCTGACCTGCACGGGGGGAGAGCGTGGGTGCAGGACCGTGAGGGCGGAGGCGCGTCGTTCCGCATCTTCCTCCCCGCGATCGCGCCACAGGCCGGCGCCGACGGCCTGGACCGGGCCACCGTGGCTACCGCGGAGGCGGGCTAGACTCGGTGCCGATGCAGGTCCGCGACCACAACCCGCACAAGCGTCGGCTCCACCTGCCGATCGTCAGCACCAACGGCGTCCCCGCCTCCGACGGTCGCAAGCCGCCGTGGCTGAAGGTCAGGTTGCAGACCGGCCCGAACTACCGGGACGTGCAGGGCATCGTCCGCGAGCACCGTCTCCACACCGTGTGCGAGGAGGCGATGTGCCCGAACATCGGCGAGTGCTGGGAGGAACGCGAGGCGACCTTCCTGATCCTCGGCGACCGGTGCACGCGCCGGTGCGGCTTCTGCGACGTGATGACCGCGAAGCCCGACCCCCCGGACGAGGAGGAGCCCGCACGCGTCGCGGCGGCCGTGCGCGCGATGGGCCTCCGCTACGTCGTGCTCACCGGCGTCGCGCGCGACGACCTGGAGGACGGAGGCGCGCGCATCTGGGCGTCGGCGATCCGCGCGATCCGCGAGGCGGTCCCCGGTTGTGGGGTCGAGGTCCTCCCGACCGACTTCCAGGGCGGCGAGCGCGACATCGCGACCGTGCTCGACGCGGAGCCCCACGTCTTCGCGCACAACCTCGAGACCGTGCGGCGGCTCCACGCGAGGATCCGCCCCGCGTTCGGCTACGACCGGACGCTCGAGGTGCTGCGCTTCGCGAAGCGCCGTCGGCCGGGACAGGTCACGAAGTCGAACGTCATCGTCGGTATGGGCGAGACGCCCGAGGAGGTCGTCGACGCGCTCCGGGACCTGGCCGAGACCGGCTGCGACATCGTGACGATGGGTCAGTACCTCCAGCCGACCAAGCTCCACCTGCCGGTCGACCGATGGGTGACGCCCGAGGAGTTCGCCGAGCACAAGCGGAGCGGCGAGTCGTTCGGCATCGCGCACATCGAGGCCGGTCCGCTCGTCCGCTCGAGCTACCACGCCGGCAAGCAGCTCCGCCGCGCCATGGAAGCCGGCCTCGCCGCGCGCCCGGCCTGATCGTCCGTCACGAGGGTGGAGGAGTCGGCCTGTAAGCCGGGTTCTGTGCCGGCCCTTGGGCCGGTGGCGGCCATCTCTCTGAGCGCCGCTCCGGCGCCCCGGCGCGTCCCCGAGGGGATGCAGCTCGTGCGGCCTACCCGGGAGCTCGGACGGGCCGTCCTCGAACGCTCCCTGCTTGGCCTTGCTCCGGGTGGGGCTTGCCGAGCCGGACCGGTCGCCCGGTCCGCTGGTGAGCTCTTACCTCACCGTTTCACCCTTGCTCGCGCGGTCACCCGCACGGGCGGTTGTTCTCTGTGGCGCCTTCGCGAGGTCACCCCCGCCTGGGCGTTACCCAGCACCCTGCCCTGCGGAGCCCGGACTTTCCTCGACCGGCCCGAAGGCCGACCGCGGCCGCCCGGCCGGCTCCTCCGAGCCGAGTATAGGCGCGGGCGCCCGCGTATCATCGGCCCGTCCATGCGCCGACCCCTCCTCGTCGCGCTCACGCTCGCCGCCGTCACCCTGTCCGGGTGCGCGCCGGCGCTCGAGGGTCCGAGCGCGCCGATCGCGCGCGAGCAGGTCCCCATCGCTCCCGCCCTGGCCGGCGCCTCCTCGCGTCGGACCGTGCTCGACTTCGTCGAGGCCTACGCGTCGTCCCCCCTCGACGGGAGTGCGGCCCTGGCCGACCTCGTGACGGGCAACGAGCTCGAGCGGTGGGTCTACTGGCTCGGGGTCCAGAACGCCCAGTTCCCCGGCCGGATCGACGGCGAAGCCGAGGTGCGCAACGTCGCGTTCATCGGGACCACGCCGGCGAACCGGGCGCTCGGCGCACAGGTGGAGCTCGGTGCGACCGTCACCTTCACGTTCGCCCCGGTGGACGACGACCCGTTCGAGCGTGCACGGATCCTCGACGGACCGGTCACGCTCCTGAGCTCTCGGCCGGGTGATTGGCGTGTGCTCGACATCACCCGGGACGGCGTGCCGATGTCCGAGGGCATCGAGCTGTTCGAGGACGAGGAGCGCGCCGATCGCGGGATCTCGGTGCGGCTGGATTCCCTGTTCATGTTCACGCCGAACTGGCAGTTCAACGTCGTCGTCGAGAACCGCTCGGGGACCGAGATCGGGCTCGACGCCCTCGCCACGGGTCTGTTCTTCGAGCGCACCGGCGGCACGTTCGACCGCGTCGAGGGCGCGCCGTCGCCGGCGCTCGCGAGCATCCCCGAGGGGACGGGCGTGCAGAGCCTCGTGAGCTTCCCGCTGCAGGACTCGGCCGACGGGCTCGTGCTCGTGCTGACGTTCCTGCGGGACGGCCGCCCCTACCGGTTCGACTTCCCGCTCGAGGACCTCGTCACGGTCGTTCCTCCCCCTCCTCCCACAGCGGGAGGGGACGCGGAGCGGACGACGGGTTGACGGCGCCCCCGCCCGCGAGCCAGGAGTCGACGCCCTCGTTCGCAAGCCGGTCGGCCTCGGTGTTGCGCTCCCGCGGGACGTGCACGTAGCCGACCCGCTCGAAGCGCCCCGCCACGTCGCGCACCTCCTTGTGGAGACGCTGGAGCGTGGGGTTCTTCACACGGAACCGCCCCGAGAGCTGCTCGACGAGCAGCCGGCTGTCCGAGCGCACCGTGACCTGCGTCGCGCCGAGCTCGAGCGCGCGCTTCAAGCCTTCCAGCACCGCGGTGTACTCGGCCTGGTTGTTCGTCGCGATGCCGAGCCCGCGGGCGATCTCGGCGAGGACGGTTCCATCATCGTCGGTGATCTGGGCGCCGATGCCGGCCGGGCCGGGGTTCCCACGCGAGGCGCCGTCGCAGTGGACGATCACGCGAAGACCACGATCCGGCGGCAGTACTCGCATCGCTTGACGCCGTCCGTGTGCTTCAACCGGTCGAGCTCGAGCGCGGAGAGCTTCTCGTGGCACGCCTGGCACACGCCGTCCACGATCGCCGCCGCGCCCACGCCCTTCTTCTGCCGCCGCAGGTCCTCGTAGAGCTCGAGCAGCTCCTCGTCGATCTCGGGCGTGAGCGCGTCTCGGGCCGCGCGCTTGTCCGAAAGCGTGGCGAGGATCTCCTCGAGCTCCTGCAGCGCGTCGCCTCCGACCTCCTCGACGCGAGCCCTGGTCGCCGCGACGTTCCGGTCCTCGACGGCGGCTCGGGCCTCGAGCTCCTCACGCCGCTCCATCCGCTCGAGCAGCTCGTCCTCGGTCCGCGACTTGCGCTCCTTGATGTTGGCGATCTCGTGCTGGAGCGCGTCGAGCTCCTTCGTGTTCGCGATGCTGCCGTCGTACAGGCGCTTCTCGTCCGCGGCGGCCTTCTGCTCCATAGAGTCGATCTCGTTCTCGAAACGACGCTGCTCGACCGCGATCGCGTCGAGCGCGAGCCGGACCTCGCCCAGGCGGGATTCGGCCTCCTCCATCACGGCTCGGGCATCCGCGAGATCCTCCCCCGCCTCGAGCTGCCCGCGCCGATGCTCCAACCTGCCGATCGCGGAGTCCAGGTCCTGCAGCTCGAGGAGGCGCTCGGTTCCTCTCATCGCAGCGAAGGGTAGCCGAACCGAGCGCACGCGGGCGCCGACGCGGGTCGCGGGCCGGTGAGATCGAGCCTCGGGCGCGCGACGATAGGATGCGGTCGATGGACGAGCGGGTGGTCCTCGTGACCGGCGCCGCGGGCGGGATCGGCCGAGCCGCGGCCGCGCGGTTCCGCGACCGGGGTGACGCGGTCGTGCTCACCGACGTCGATGCCCAGGGACTCACCGAGGTGGCCGAGGAGCTCGGGATCCGGGACACGGTCGTCGCGGACGTGACGGTCGTCGCCGATTGCGAGCGGGGTGTGGCCGAGACGGTGCAGCGGCACGGCCGGCTCGACGTGCTCGTCAACTGCGCCGGCGTCTGGGTCGAGGGTCCGACGGCCGAGATGACCGAGGCGGAGTTCGACCGCACGATGGCGGTGAACCTCAAGGGCACGTTCTTCATGTGCCGCTACGCGATCCCTCACCTCGAGCGCACCGAGGGCTGCATCGTGAACGTGTCCTCGGATGCCGGGATCCTCGGGTCGGCCGAGACCGCCATCTACTGCGCTTCGAAGGGCGGCGTCTCGAACCTGACCCGGTCGCTCGCCCGCGAACTCGCGCCGAAGCTCGTGCGCGTGAACGCGGTGTGCCCCAACGACGTCGAGACCCCGATGCTCGAGGGCCAGGCACGCGTCTACGGGGGCGGCGACCCTGAGGGGTACTACCGGGCCCTGCTCGCGAGGTACCCGCAGGGCGAGCGAGCCCGCTTCATCCAGCCCGACGAGGTGGCGGCGCTCATCGCCTACCTGGCCTCGGACGAGGCCGCCCCGATCACGGGCGCCTGCATCGCGATCGACTTCGGGAGCACCGCCAGCCTGTAGCCCGACGGTCGCTATCCTCGGAGGCGGCATGGCCCGGATCCCTCGGTTCGTCTTCACCCCCCGGTGGATCGGCCTCCTCGTGTTCGCGCTCGTGGTCGCGACGACCTGCGTCCGGCTCGGCATCTGGCAGCTCGACCGATTGGAGGAGCGCCGAGCGCTCAACGAGCGGATCCGGAGCGGTCTGTCCGCTGCGACGTCCTCGTCCCTCGGGGAGATCGCGACCCGCGATCCCGGCTCCCTGGCCTACCGGCGGGTCGAGGTGACGGGCGCCTACGACCTCGACCACGAGATCCTGCTGTACGGGCGGTCGCTCGACGGCCGGCCGGGGCACCACGTTCTCACACCGCTCGTGTACGGAGGGGAGGCGGGCACGGCGGTGATCGTCGACCGTGGGTGGGTGCCGATCGAGCTGGATGCGCCGCCGGTGGTCACTGCGGCACCGCCCGAGGGCGCGGTGACCGTGATCGGGTTCCTGCTCCCGGTCGAGGAGACCGATGACGTCGTGATCGACCGTGACGCCTCCGGGCGGGTGCTCACCGTCCGGGTGGACGTCCCCACGGCGCTCGAGGGCGAGATCCCGTACCAGCTGTTCCCGCTCCCGGTGCAACTCCAGGAGCAGTCGCCCGCACAGGCCGGCGACCTGCCGGTCGCGATCGGCCCGCCTCAACTGACCGAGGGGCCGCACCTCTCGTACGCGGGACAGTGGTTCACGTTCGCGACGATCGCCCTCGTCGGCTACGTCGTCCTGGTGCGTCGCGAGGTGCGCGACCGGGCCCGCGACGCCGAGCGCACGGCCGAGGTCGAGGCCGGATAGGCTTCCGTACGCGATGGGATGCCTCGTCGTGGTGCTCGGGCTCCTCACCCCGCGGTTCGTGCTCGCCGTGCTCTGGCTCTTCAGCGACTACTTGAACCGCGCGTTCGAGAGCGGCTGGTGGCCGCTCCTCGGCTTCTTCTTCCTGCCGACGACCACGATCGGCTACGCGATCGCGCAGAACGCGTACTCCACGCCGGACGGCGGGCTCGAGGCCATGGGCATCATCGTCATCGTGCTCGGCGTGCTCATCGACTTCGGCGTCATCGGGGGCGGCGCCAAGGGGCGCGGCATCGGCAAGCACCGGGACTGAGACCATGCCGGTTCCGGCTACCGTTGAGGTGTGAGCCGCTCGATCCACGACGCCGAGCCCGGGGGCCTGCGCTGGCGGCTGCCGGTGGTCCGGTCGCTCGACGGGTACCGGCGCTCGTGGCTCGGGAAGGACCTCGTCGCCGGCGTGCTCATCGTCGCGATCGCGATCCCCCTCAGCATGGGCATGGCCGAGGTCGCCGGCATGCCGCCGGTCGCCGGGCTCTACTCGTGCGTGCTGCCGCTCCTCGCGTACGCGCTGTTCGGCTCGTCGCGGCAGCTCGTCATCGCGCTCGACGCCTCGACCGCCGCGATGCTCGCGGCGGCGGTGACCCCGCTCGCGGGGGGTGACCCGGAGCGGTACGCCGCCCTGGCCGGTCTGGCCGCGCTGCTCGTCGGCGGGATCCTGCTCCTCGCCGGGGTGCTGCGCCTGGGCTTCCTCGGCAACCTCCTGTCCGAGCCGATCCTGCTCGGCTACCAGGCGGGTCTCGCCATCGTCGTCACCGTGAGCCAGATGCCGCGCATCCTCGGTCTCGCGCTCGAGGAGAACGCGACCTGGCGTCAGATCGGGGAGATCGCCACCCGCCTCCCCGAGACGAACGGCTGGACGCTCGCGATCGGGCTGGTGTGCCTCGGTGTCGTCCTCGTGTTCCGCGAATGGCGGGCGACGTTCCCCGGCGCGCTCATCGCGATCGTGCTCGCGACGCTGGCCGTGGAGGCGTTCGACCTCGCGGCCGAGGGCGTCACCGTGCTCGGCCACATCCCGTCGGGGTTCCCCGACCTGCTCCTGCCCTCGGTGTCGGTCCACGACCTGGCCGTGCTGCTCCCGGGCGCCGCGGGGATCGCGCTCGTCGCGGCGGCCGACACCATCGTGAGCTCGCGTGCGTTCGCGCAGCGGGGCGGATATCGCGTCGACTCCAACGCCGACCTCGTCGGTCTCGGCGCGGCGAACCTGTCCTCAGGCGTCTCGGGCGGGATCTCGGTGAGCGCGAGCGCCGCCCGCACCGCCGTGGCCGAGTCGGTCGGCTCGCGTTCGCAGGTCGCGAGCGTGACCGCCGCGCTGCTCATGGTCGCGGTGCTCGTCTTCCTCACCCGTCCGCTCCGGAACGTCCCGACGGCGGCGCTCGCCGCCGTTGTGATCGCCGCCGTCGTCCGCCTGGTCGAGATCTCGACCCTCCGCAACCTGTGGCGGATCCGCCGTACCGAGCTCATCGTCGCCGCCGCGACGATGCTCGGCGCCGTCTCCTTCGGGCTCCTCCAGGGCATCGTGATCGCGGTCGGTCTGGCGCTCCTGGACTTCGTGCGTCGGGCCGCGCTGCCCCACGACGCGGTGATCGGACGACTGAGGGGACGCCGAGGGTTCTTCGACGTCGAGCGTTTCCCGAGCGCCCGCACCCACCCGGGGATCGTCGTGTATCGGTTCGACGCCCCCTTGTTCTACGCGAACGCCGAGCGCTTCCTCGAGCGCGCGCGAGCCCTCGTCGAGGCGACCCCCGACGTGCACTGGCTCGTCGTCGACCTCTCGGTGGTCTCGGACGTGGACGCGACGGCCGCCCGGATGCTGACGGAGCTGCACGACGAGCTCGAGGCGCGCGGTATCGGGCTCGTGCTCGTCGACGTCCTCGCGCGCGTCGAGGACCTGTTGCGACGCGCCGGGCTCCTCGAGCGGCTGGGCCCCGGCGGGGTGTTCGACACCGCCGAGGAGGCCATCGCGGCGATCGGAGAGCACGCCGGCGGCTGAGCCCGCTCACCACAGGAACGGGATGAACCGTCGCCGCACGCGGGCGCGGTAAGCCTCGTACCCCGGGTGGTGCTCGACGAGCCAGGCCTCCTCGCGGCGCGACTTCGCCTCGATGAGCAGGCCGAGCAGGGCGGTCGGCACCAGCCCCAGATAGGAGGTCGCGAGGCTCCAGGCGATCGCGAGCAGCGCTCCACCACCGTAGATCGGGTGCCGCGCGAGCCCGTAGACGCCGTCCTCGCGGAGGGCGCCGCCCTCTACGGGCTT
>Ga0154889_1069_pt7 | contig 21635 bp, 27 predicted proteins | sample Rifle2008BG19ft_FD_105861 | JGI IMG/M metagenome (GOLD analysis project Ga0154889, IMG submission 105861) | Actinobacteria bacterium RBG_19FT_COMBO_70_19
GCCGAGATCGTGGCGGCCGGGCTGTTCACGCTCGGCGGGTTCCGGTCGCTCGTGCTGTGGATGCGCCGGCGGTTCGAGGGCAGGGATGCCGCCGACCACGCCCTGTACGCGCTGTTCGTCACCGGCCGAGTGGGCCTTTGGCTCTCGTTCGCCGGCTTGTTCGCGATCTACGCGGCGAGCGATGCGCGTGGCCGGGCCGCGTTCGACGAGCTCAGCGAGCTCCGGTGGTACCTCGTCGTACCGCTCGTGCTCGGGGCGATGCAGCTCCTCGCCGGGTTCTTCCTGACGCGCCGTGGAGCGTAGGCGCTAGCCGACCGCCTTCACGATCGACTCGTCGAGCTCGGGGAACTCGCGGAGGCGCTCGACGCGCTCGGTCTTCAGCCGCTCGACCAACTCCGCGTAGCCCTGCATGCGTCCCTGGCGCTCGTACAGCCGGCGCGGCTGGAGGAGCTCGACGTCGTCGAAGTCGGGGACGTCCTCAGCGACCAGGTAACCGAAGTCCTCGTCCTGGGTCCACGAGATGCGGCCCTCGGCGATCCCCTTCACGCAGGCCGAGGTGTGCGGGATCTTCACCTTCTTCGAACGCTCGTCGTCGTCCTTGCCGCCCACGCGGCCGGTGTTCAGCAGGTAGGTCTCGATCGGGTGGGTGGCGAGGAGCTCGAGGAGCCGGTTGCCCTGCAGGTCGTGCGGCATCGGGAAGAAGGGGTTCGTCCCTGGCACGCGGAGGAACTTACCCACCTCGGCCGCGCCGCCGGCGCTCGTGCCGGTCGTCTCACCGAGCATGAAGTAGGCGGCCGCCTGCTCCTGGTTCAGCTTCGCGACCGATGGGATGATGTCCTCGTTGCGGTTCAGGATCAGCAGGTAGTCGACCGTGCCGACCTCGGTCGCGTCGCGGTACCGCGCCAGGTCGCTCATCCCGAACACCGCCCGGCCGTTCTGCGTGTAGGACTCCTCGAAGAAGTTCACCTTGCCGTGTTCGCCTTGGTAGACGTTCTCCAGGTAGGCCGAGGACTTCACGACGGCGCCGTAGATGTTCGGCTCGAAGTCCGGGTCCAGGCTGAAGGTCTTCGCGAAGCACCCGTTCTCGGTGCCGTGGGCGTGCCCACCGGGCATGAGCGCGACGAAGTCGTCCTGCACCGGCAGCGACTGGTTCTGGGTGGTGAAGGTCGTCGTGGTCTTGCCGGTCCCGGACAGGCCGATGATCATGAAGACCTTCTCGCCGCCGTCGGTGGGGATGACCTTCAACCCGGCGTGCAGCGCGAGCCCGCCCAGGTCGAAGACCTTCCGGTTCCACATGCGCAGGCCGCCCTTCTTCGACTCACCGAAGTAGTCGGAGTTCAGCACCCGCGTGACGCCGTTCTCGAGGTCGACCGCGATGACCCGGTCGTCCGGATAGCCCGGGGCGGACAGGTTCGGCGTGTAGATGACCTGTACCTCCGGCTCGTCGCGGTCCTCGCGCGGGAAGTACAGCTTCTGCTGCATCCCGGCGATGTTCGCGTTCGCCCTCTCGATCGTGAGCCGCGCCCTGGTGCGGAAGCTCGGGTCGTTGCCGATGTAGCCGTCGACGACGACGACCTCCTTGTCGCGGAGGTAGGCGTCCTGCATGCGGGCGATCGTGTCGAAGTCCTCGCGCCTCATCGTCTTGCCCGAGGAGCGCTCGGCCACTACGTAGGTGCTGCCGGCCGAGCGCGACACGACGCGTGTCTGCACGTTCACGTTGTCGAACTCGGTGACCCGGCACTGCGGCATCTCCTCGGTGAAGCGCCGGAGCTCCTCCGGCGAGGGGTTGTCGTGCACGGCCTTGGCGTCGACGGTCATCCTCGAGACTCCTTGTGGGTAGCCTTGAACACGTCTCGTTCGCTGGTGGCCGCTTAGTCTACAGAGCGGGTGGCCTCCCGGCGCCGGCCCGGTGCGCCGGGAGACGGACGGAGCGGCGTGGACCTGACCGAGGACCAACTCATCGAGGCGATCCGCCGGGTGCTCTCGGGCGAGCAGCCGGGTGTGGTCGTCGGCCTCGGCGACGACGCCGCGGTGGTCGAGCCGGGCGCCGGCCATCCCGTGCTCACGACCGACATGCTGGTCGAGGGCGTGCACTTCGATCTGGGCTCGATCTCGGCGCGGGACCTGGGTGCGAAGTCGATCGTGGTCAACGTCTCGGACATGGCGGCGATGGCCGCGAGCCCGCGGTACGCCCTCGTCTCGATCGGCCTGTCGCCGGGTATCGAGGCGTCGTGGGTGGTCGAGCTGTACGGGGGGATGCGCGCGGCGTGCGACGAGTACGCGCTGGCGCTCGTCGGCGGCGACACCAGCCGGTCGCCGATGGCCGTGATCTCGGTGACCGTGATCGGTGAGGTCGCGCCGGGCCGGGCGGTGACCCGCTCGGGCGCGCAGCCCGGAGACGTCGTGGTCGTGACGGGCACGCTGGGCGCGGCCGCGGGTGGGTTCGCGCTCTCCCGCGCGCATCCGAGTCGAGCGGCCGCCGCACTGTCCGAGCCCTGGGGCCGCGAGCTCTCCGACGCGCTCTCTCGCCCGGTCGCCCGGGTCGGCGAGGGGCAGACCCTCGCCCAGGCGGGAGCGACGGCGATGATGGACCTGTCCGACGGGCTCGCGAAGGATCTCGGGCGTCTGTGCCTGGCCAGTAGGGTGGGTGCGCGGATCGAGCTCGACCAGGTTCCCGTGGCCGAGCCCCTCCTGCGCGGCGCCGAGGTGCTCGGCCTGGATGCGCTCGCGCTCGCGATCGGCGGCGGCGAGGACTACGAGCTGCTGGCCACGCTGGATGCCACCGACGTCGAGCACGCGCGCGTCGAGCTCGACGAGCGTTTCGGGGTGTCGCTCACGGAGGTCGGGCTCATCATCGAGGGGGAAGGGCTGGTCGCCGTGGACGGGCAGGGACGGGCCTCGCCGCTCGAGCCGAAGGGTTGGGACCACTTCGCCCGTGGAGCCCGTGGGACGTGACGTGCCGAGACCTCGGGCCCTGACCATCGCCGGATCGGACTCCGGCGGCGGAGCCGGCATCCAGGCCGACCTGAAGACCTTCAGCGCGCTCGGCGTCTTCGGCATGACCGCGATCACCGCGGTCACCGTGCAGAACACGCTGGGCGTGAGCGGCTACGAGGCGCTGTCCCCGCACACGGTGGCCGAGCAGATCCGCGCCGTCGTCACCGATATCGGGGTGGACGCGGCGAAGACCGGCATGCTGGCCTCGCGCGAGATCGTCGAGGCCGTCGCCGACGCCGTGGCCGAGACGGGCGTGCCGAACCTCGTCGTGGATCCGGTGTTCCTGTCCAAGCACGGCCACGCGCTCCTCGCTGAGGACGCGGTCGACGCCCTGCGCACGCGCATCCTGCCACTCGCGACCCTGGTCACGCCGAACCTCCCGGAGGCCAGCGGCCTCGCGGGCTTCCCGGTCCGGACCGCCGAAGACATGGCGCGAGCCGCCGAGGCGATCCTGGCGCTCGGACCTCGTGCGGTGCTGGTGAAGGGCGGACATCTCGAGGGCTCGACGAGCGCGGACGACCTGCTGGTCGACGCGGGGCGGAGCGAGTGGATACGGGGGGAGCGGCTCGACACCCCCCACACGCACGGAACGGGATGCACGCTGTCGGCCGCCATCGCGGGTCATCTGGCGCGCGGAGACGAGCTGGCAGATGCGGTGCGCGCGGGGAAGAGGTTCGTCACCGAGGCGATCCGGCACGCGCTCGCGCTGGGGGGCGGGATCGGACCCGTTGATCAGCTCTGGTCGATCCCGCCCGCATGAGCGGCGGCGGGGATCCGACTCAGACGGCGCGCTGGACCTTGCCGGCCTTGATGCAGCTCGTGCAGGCGTTCACGCGCTTCGGCGTCCCATTCACGACGGCGCGGACGCGCTGCACGTTCGGGTTCCAGCGCCTCGGGCTCCGGCGGTGGGAGTGGGAGACCTGCATGCCGAAGAACGGCTTCTTCCCGCAGATGTCGCAGACGGCTGCCATGGCCGAGCAAGGGTAGCAGACGGCTCTCGGAGCTCCCTACGCGATCAGGGCGTCCACCTGCGCGGAGAGCTGCTCGGCGGTGATCGAGCCGACGTGGGTGTCGAGCAGGTCGCCCTGCGCGTCGTAGAAGATCGTCACGGGCTGCCCGATGAGCCCGAGCTGGTCCCTGATCGCGCCCGTCCGGTCGAACAGGCTCGGGTACGGCCAGGCGTACCGCTCGATGAAGGCTCGCGCGTCGGCGCGCACGTCGAGGACGTCGATCCCGAGGAACTGCACCCGGTGGCCGTACGCTGTGGCCATCTCGGCGAGGGCCGGGGCCTCCACGCGGCACGGCCCGCACCACGAAGCCCAGATGTTCACGACCACCGGGGTCCCGCGGAGGTCCTCGAGGAGCGTCGCGTAGGACTCGAAGTCGGCATCGGGTAGCTCCGTCGGGCTGCCCGGCAGGGCGGTCTCTATCCCGGTGCCCCCGCGCTCGACGGGCTCCCGGTCACCCTGCGTGCAGCCGGCCGCGACGAGCGCGAAGACCGTCAACACGAGGAGCGATCGGCGGAGCTGCATGACCCTCATGGTAGAACCGAGCCATGCATCCACCTGTTCCTCGCGGAGCCACGTCGTGCCGCTGACGCTCGACTCGCCCGTCTCGGAGATCGACCGGCAGCTCGCGAACCGGCGCGCGGGCTTCCGCTCGAAGGGCGATCCCGCGCACGAGGTTCTGGCCGCCTCCCTCGGTATCGACACCGTGGGGCAGCTCCTGCACCACTACCCGCGCCGGTACATCGACCGGTCCCAGGTGTCGCCCATCCGCGACCTGAAGATCGGGCAGTACGCCACCGTCATCGCGAAGGTGAAGGGCGTGAACAAGCGTCAGACCCGCCACCGCCAGACGATGGTCACGGTCACCCTGTATGACGGCTCCGGGTACCTGGATCTCACGTTCTTCAACCAGCCCTGGGCGGCCTCCCTGTACAAGGAGGGGCACGAGCTCGCGGTCTCGGGCGTCGCGCAGCTGTACCGGGGGCGGTTGCAGCTCGGGAACCAGGAGGTCGAGCTCCTGAGGGGAGACGAGCAGGACCTCGTGCACACGGGCCGCATCACGCCGATCCACCGGGCGACCGAGGGCATCACGACGCGCACGATCCGCGAGCTCGTCCATCGCGCGCTCGAGAAGCTCAGCGCGATCGCCGACCCGTTGCCGCCGGAGCTGGTCGCGGCCGAGCGTCTGTCGTCGTTCGCCGGCGCGATCCACCAGATCCACTTCCCGGCCTCGCAGGAGGAGCTCCGCGGGGCCGCCGAGCGGCTGAAGTTCGACGAGCTGTTCATCCTCGAGCTGGGCGTCGCGTTCCGCAAGCACCGCGTCGAGACCGCCGAGAAGGGCGTGCGTCATGAGCCCGCCGGCCCCCTCGTCGAGCGCCTGCTCGCCACGCTTCCCTTCGAACCGACCGGCGCGCAGGTCCGGGCGATGGCCGAGCTCGACGCCGCGATGGCGCGACCTCGCCCGATGAACCTGCTCCTTCAAGGCGACGTGGGCTCGGGCAAGACGCTCGTGGCGCTCCACGCGGCGCTCGTCGCCATCCAGTCCGGCCACCAAGCGGCGATCATGGCCCCCACCGAGGTTCTGGCCGGACAGCACTTCCGCTCGATGGCTGCGCTGCTCGGGCCGTTCGGCGCGATCCCATACCTGGAGCTGAGTGACGTACCCGAGGACGGCCCGCAGGGCTCGCTGTTCGAACCGTCGGCCGAACCCCCGCCCGAGGCCGGCGTGACCTACGCGCTCCTCACCGCAGCGGTCACGGGGAAGGATCGCGCGCGCATCCTGGAGGGAGTCGCGAGCGGGGACGTCGACCTGGTCGTCGGCACGCACGCGCTCGTGCAGGAGGGTGTGGGGTTCGCCGACCTGTCCCTGGCGGTGATCGACGAGCAGCACCGCTTCGGTGTGCACCAGCGCATGGCGCTGAAGGGCAAGGGCGGCTCGCCGGACGTGCTCATCATGACGGCGACGCCCATCCCGCGAACGCTCGCGCTCACGTACTACGGCGACCTCGACGTCGTCGTGGTCGACGAGATGCCGAAGGGCCGCCAGCCGGTCGAGACCCGCATCGCGCGCTCGGAGGCCGAGCGGCAGAAGGCCTACGCGCTCGTCCGGCGCGAGGTCGAGGCCGGCCACCAGGCGTTCGTCGTGTGCGCCGCGATCGACGAGGCGAACAAGACCGAGGTCCGTGCGGCCGAGGCCGAAGCGAAGCGCCTGGCCACCGACGTGTTCCCCGATCTGTCCGTGCACGTCCTCCACGGCCGCATGCGTCCGGTCGAGAAGGAGCGCGTGATGGAGGCGTTCCGGACGGGCGTGCACCACCTGTTGATCTCGACCACGGTGATCGAGGTCGGCGTCGACGTGCCGAATGCCACCGTGATGCTCGTCGAGAACGCCGAGCGGTTCGGCCTCGCGCAGCTCCACCAGCTCCGGGGTCGGATCGGCCGAGGAACGCACGCATCGTTCTGCGTGCTGTTCGACGAGTCGAAGGAGGGCAACGAGGAGGCACGGGCGCGCCTCGACGCGATGGTCCGAACGACCGACGGCTTCGAGCTCGCCGACGAGGACCTGCGCCTGCGCGGGGAGGGCACCCTGTTCGACGTGCGGCAGTCGGGCCTGCCGGACCTCAAGCTGGCGCGCCTGGCCGAGGACCTCGAACTGGTGAAGCGCTCGCGCTCGCGTGCGTTCGCGCTCGTCGAGACGGACCCCGAGCTGGGGGACCATCCGACGCTCCTCGCGGAGCTGCGGACCCGGTTCGAGCGCTCGATCGACTGGCTCTTCGAGACCTGAGCCGGCCGGCCGTCCTGCCGCGCGTAGAGTGACTCGATGCGCGTGGTCGCCGGTATCGCGAAAGGGGTCCGCCTCGCCCCGGTCCCCAAGGGCGTGCGCCCCGTGTCCGACATGGCTCGCGAGGGCCTGTTCTCGAGCCTCGGGGAGCGGGTCCCGGGGGCCCGGGTGCTCGACCTGTTCGCGGGGACCGGCGCGCTCGGGATCGAGGCACTGTCCCGCGGGGCGGCCGAGGCCGTCTTCGTGGACCGGGGCCGAGCGGCGACCGCGGCGATCCGCGAGAACCTCGAGCGTACGCGCCTCACCGACCACGCGGTCGTGGTCGGTGTGGACGTACGCGCGTTTCTCAGTAGACATGATAAGAACGGTGCCCCCTTCAACCTGGTGCTCGCCGATCCTCCCTACGAGGTCGGGGGACTGGAGGTGGACGGCGTGCTCGCCGACCTGGCCGAGGGGTGGCTCGAGACGTCCGGCTGGACGGTCGCCCTGACCCGCAGGAGGGGGAGTTCCACGCCTGTCATTCCGGTAGACTGGCTCGCTGCCAGGCGCCTGGAGTACGGCGACACCCTGGTGTTGCTCTTGCGGGAGGCATAGCCATGGGCCTGACCGCTCTGTGTCCCGGGACGTTCGATCCCGTGACGAACGGTCATCTCGACATCATCGAACGTGCAGGTCAGCGCTTCGACGCAGTGATCGTCGGCGTGCTGGACAACCCTGCCAAGCAGCCGCTGTTCTCGGCCGAGGAGCGGGTACAGATGCTGAAGGAGGTGACTGCCTCACTGACCAACGTCTCCATCACCTCCTTCTCAGGATTGCTCGTGGAATCAGCAAAGACGCTCGGTGCCGACGTCGTGGTGAAGGGCCTGCGCGCCGTCACCGACTTCGAGTACGAGATCCAGATGGCGCAGATGAACCACGCCCTTACCGGCGTCGAGACCCTGTTCATGACGACCGGCCCTCAGTGGTCGTTCGTCTCGTCCTCGCTCGTGAAGGAGGTCGCGCGCTTCGGCGGCGACGTGAGCGCGCTCGTTCCGCCCGTCGTGGCCGAGCGACTGCACGACCGTCTCGGAGGAGGGTCGTAGATGGACCTCGCGGCCCTGCTGCAGCAGCTCGAGGGCCTCGTGCGCGAGGCGAAGTCGATGCCGCTCTCCTCGAGCGCTCTGCTGAACCGCGAGGAGGTGCTCGAGCTGATCGAGGAGATGAAGGGCGCCCTCCCCGAGGAGATCAAGCAGGCGCGCTGGGTGGTGAAGGACCGCGAGGAGCTCCTCGGGAAGGCACGGCGCGACGCCGAGGCGATCGTCGAGGAAGCGCGGGCGGAGCAGCTGCGCCTGGCCGAGCGCGAGGCGATCGTCGAGCGCGCGATCGCCGAGGCCGAGCGCATCCGCTCCGAGGCCGCCGACGAGGCCCGGCGCATGAAGCTCGAGTCCGAGGACTACGTGGACGCGAAGCTCGCCCAGTTCGAGGCGGCCCTCCAGCGGATCACGGAGGAGCTGGCCGCCACCAACGAGCAGGTGAGCCGGACCATCGATCAGGTGGACGCCGGGCGCGAGAAGCTCCGCGGCACCGCGCCGGCGACGAACGTGGACATCGGGCCCGACGTGGCGTTCCCGGAGGACGAGGAGGCGTGATGCGCCCGATCGACGTCCGAGACCTGCTCGAGCATCCGGGGTCTTCGAAGACCGTTCGCGTCGAGGAGCCCGTTCCCGGTCTGTCGACCGAGCTCGTCGAGGTGCCGCAGGACGCCCCGCTCGAGGGCGACCTCACGCTCGAGAGCGTCATCGAGGGCATCTACGTCACCGGGGCGGTGTCTGGCCGCATGGCGCTCCGCTGCGCTCGCTGTCTGAAGGATTTCGAGCGCGACTTCGACGTTCGGATGCAGGAGATGTTCGTCCGCGAGCCCGGACCCGAGGACGACTACATCCTGGAGTCCGACCTCCAGCTGGACCCCGAGCCGATGGTGCGCGACGCCGTCGTGCTGGACATGCCGTTCTCGCCGCTGTGCACGCCCGAGTGCCTGGGGCTGTGCGAGCGGTGTGGCGGCGATCGGAACCTCGGCGAGTGCACATGCACGGAGCGGGTCGACCCTCGGTGGGCCGGCCTCGAAGGGTTCACCGAGGAACCCTGACACCCGACCCCGGAAAGGAAACCCACGATGCCGGTCCCCAAGAGAAGGCAGAGCCACACCCGCACCGCGAAGCGCAAGGCGAACTGGAAGGCGAAGGCGCCGACGTACGCCGAGTGCCCGCAGTGCCACCAGCCGAAGCTGCCACACCGCGTCTGCGCCAACTGCGGGTATTACGCGGGCCGCCAGGCTATCGAGGTCGAGTAGCCGCGTGACGCCGCGAGCGGGTGGCGCCGGGCCGAAGGCCCTCGATCGCGCCCTCGGGGTGCGGTTCCGTGACGCGGGGCTGCGTGAGGCCGCGCTGACCCACCGCTCGTACGCGTTCGAGCAAGAGGTCGAGGTGAACAACGAGCGCCTCGAGTTCCTCGGGGATGCGGTGCTCGGGCTCGTGGTCACCGACATGGCCTACCGCGAGTTCCCGGAGTTGCCCGAGGGTGAGCTCGCGAAGCTCCGCGCCGCGATCGTGAACATGACCGCGCTCGCCGACGTCGCCCGAGACCTCGACCTCGGCGCGCTCCTGCTCCTCGGCAAGGGCGAGGTGATGAGCGGCGGACGCGACAAGGCGAGCATCCTCGCCGACGCGCTCGAGGCCATCCTCGGGGCCGTGTACCTCGACCGCGGGCTCGATGTCGCCCGCAAGCTGATCGAACGACTCTTCCGTCCCCGTATGATCGCGTACGCCCGCGGGGAGGGTGAGCGGGACTACAAGACGATCCTGCAGGAGGTGGCGTCCTCGGACCTGCGCGCGCTGCCCGAGTACCGGATCGCCGAGCGCGGGCCGGACCACGAGAAGGAGTTCACGGCGACCGTCTACCTCGGAGGCCAGCCGTGGGGAACGGGGACGGGGCGCTCGAAGAAGGAAGCGGAGCAGCAGGCTGCGCACGAGGCCTACCGCAGGCTGGCCGAGCGCGCCGTCGAGGCCGAGGCGAACTAGGGGGACGGAGTGGAGCTTCCCGAAGTCGAGGTGATGCGCCGTGACCTCGAGAAGGACGTCGTGGGGCGCAAGGTCGTGAGGGCGGAGGTCCGCTCGTCGAAGAACGCGATGCGCATCATCCGTCGCCACGCGAAGCGCAAGGAGTTCACGGATCGGCTCGTCGGCCGCAAGCTCGCGAAGACCGAGCGCCGCGGCAAGTACATCCTGCTCCACCTGGACAACGGCGACGTGCTGGTCGTGCACTTCGGGATGAGCGGTCAGTTCATCCGCGGCAACAAGCGCCAGGCGCTGCCACCGCACACGCACGTCGTGATCGACTTCCAGCAGGGCGGCGACCTTCGGTACGTGGACCCGCGCACGTTCGGCGAGATGTTCGTGGCAACGCCCGACGAGCTCGGCAAGGTGAAGGAGCTCCAGCACATCGCGATCGACCCGCTCGACCACGTCTTCACGTGGCACGCGTTCGGTGCCGCGCTCGCGGAGCGCGCCTCGAAGATGAAGCAGCTCCTCATGGACCAGAAGTTCATGAGCGGCCTCGGCAACATCTACTCGGACGAGGTCCTGTTCGCCGCGGGTCTGCAGCATGACCGCATGTCGGACACGCTGTCCTCGCAGGAGGTCCGCCGGCTGTACCGAGCCCTGCAAGAGGTCCTGCAGGAGGCGATCCGCTTCCGCGGCACGACCCTCGACGACGAGGCGTACGTGGACCTGTTCGGCAAGCCGGGCGAGTTCCAGAACGAGCTGAAGGTCTACGGCCGCGCCGGCCAGCCGTGCCGCCGCTGCCGCACGCCGATCCAGGCTCTGAAGGTCTCGGGGCGGAACGCGTACTTCTGCCCACAGTGCCAGAGCTGAGGTCCCACCCGAGCTGAGGCGGGCGCGGTCGAGCTCAGACGAGGGAGACGCCGGCCTCGCGCATGCGCGCCATCGCCCGATCGCCGTCACCGGGCTGCAGGTCCACGGCGCGGATGCCGTCGGCGAGCACCGTCATCGCGAACCCGAGGCGGATGGCGTCGAGAGCCGTTTCGACGACGCAGTAGTCGGTCGCGAGCCCAACGACCACCACAAGGCGCGTCCCGCGCTCGCGGAGCAGTCGCTCGAGTTCGGTCGCCCCCACCTCTCCGCTCGTCGGATCGCGCACGCTGAAGCCGGAGTAGCCGTCCCGGCCGTCGGCGCCCTTGCGCACGACGGGTCCCTCGACGCGCAGGCCCGGGTGGAACGCCGCGCCCCAGGTCTCCTTGACGCAGTGCACCGGCCAGATGCCGCCGTCCTTCTGGAAGTGCGGCGTGGCCTCGGGGTGCCAGTCCTGGGTGAGGAGCACGGGCGAACCGGCCTCGAGCGCTCGCCCGATCTGCTCGTTCACGAACGGCACGACCTCCTCGCCGCCGCGCACGTACAGGCTGCCGCCGGGATCGGCGAAGTCGTTCTGGACGTCGACGACGACGAGCGCGATCGAGGGGTCGTACCCGGTCACGATCGCGATGCTACCGCCGGCTCCCGCCTCAGGAAGCTTCCCGCCGCAGCCGCGCCGAGAGCCACAACGCACCGCTCCCGAGCACGAGCGCGAGGAGCCCGAGCGCCCCGAGCTGCGCGATCTGCCCGCCCGTGAAGGCCACGGGGCTGGGCGGCGTGACCGTCGTGGGGACCGTGGTCGGCGGCTCGGTCGTGGTGGGCGGCCCGGTCGTGGAGGGCGCCTTGCACTCGCGGACCCAGAAGACCTTCTGCTTCTGGTCCGGACCAGAGGAGTGGCGCGCTCGAACGACGAGCTTCACGTGCCAGCCGTTGTGGTGATGCGGCTCGACCCCCGACTGGATCAGCGCCGTCCCGAGCTCGACGGTGGTCTCAGCGTCGAGGTCCCGCCCGCCACCGGCCGCGTCGTCGTCGAGGACGATGCTCCCGTCCTTGAGCTCGGTGTGCCCGGTGGGGGGCCACAGGAAGAAGGTGTAGCGGGCGCGAAGTCCGCCCTCGGGGTAGTTGTAGAGGTCGATCTGGAACGTGCAGCCGACGTGGGGCTCGTTGTTCGGAGCCTGGTCGAAGGGAGCCCGGTCCAGCTTGACGACCCCGCTCCCGCCGCCCTGGCCGTTGCCCGGCGAGGCCTCCTCGGTCGGCGCGGCGGTCGGCTCCTCACCGGTGGAAGGCGACTCGGTGGCCGTGCGCTCCGGCTCGACCGACACCGAGGGCTCGGGGGAGGGAGACGGCTCGGACGTGGCGGTGGGCGAAGGGGAGGGCTTGCCACCACCGTCGCCCTTACCCCCACCGTGGCCGTGCGGGTCCGGCCCCGCGAGCGCGATCGGCGCGAGTGCCAACCCGAAGAACAGGACGACGACCAGGGTGAGCGCGCGATGCCTCATCCGCGTTCCCTCCAGCGTGGAACGTAGTCCGCTCGGGTGAGCAGACGCAAGCGACGCGCCTAGGTCGAAAGGCCTGACTTGGACCGGCGTAGCATCGGTGGAGTGAAGCGTGCGCGGGTCGTCGTCACCGGTCGGGTCCAAGGGGTGTTCTTCCGCGCGGCATGCGCGGACGCCGCGAGACGCCTGGGTCTCGGTGGGCATGTGCGCAACCTGCCCGACCGTCGGGTCGAGGCCGCGTTCGAGGGCTCGGACGCCGAGGTCGACACGATGGTCGAGTGGTGCCGCCGAGGACCCGAGATGGCTCGGGTCGACGCTGTCGAAGTCACCTCGGAACCCCTTGCTGGGGAACGGGAGTTCCTGGTCACGGGCTGAATCGCAAGTTCGTGGGTCGAATCTCGGAATCCGTGCCTGGGCGCTGCTAGCATCGCGCGGAATGTTCCTCCGCTCGCTGCAGATCCGAGGCTTCAAGAGCTTCGCGGACAAGACCGTCCTCGAATTCGCTCCGGGCGTGAGTGTGATCATCGGTCCCAACGGGAGCGGCAAGTCGAACCTCGTCGACGCCATCAGTTGGGTGCTCGGCGAGCAGGGGCCGCGTGCCCTGCGCGGGGGCCAGATGGCCGACGTGATCTTCGCCGGAAGCCCGGCGCGTCCGCAGCTCGGCATGGCCGAGGTCAAGCTCGTCATCGACAACTCGGCCGGGATCATCCCCGTGCCGATGACCGAGATCGAGATCAGCCGTGCGATCTTCCGCTCGGGCGAGTCCGAGTACCGCATCGGGGGGCAGATCGTGCGCCTGCTCGATGTCCAGGAGCTCCTCGCCGAGAGCGGCATCGGGCGTGCGCTCCACACGATCGTCTCGCAGGGCGAGCTGGACACGATCCTGTCGAACCGCCCCGAGGACCGCCGCCAGTACGTCGAGGAGGCGGCCGGCATCGCGAAGCACCGCAAGCGCAAGGAGCGCGCCGAGCGCAAGCTCGCCGGCCTGGACCAGGACCTCCTGCGGCTGCAGGACGTGCTCGCGGAGCTGAAGCGGCAGCTGAAGCCGCTCAGACAGCAAGCCGAGATGGCCAAGCGCCACGAGGAGCTCTCGGCCGAGGCCGACGCGATCAGCGCCCGCCTGGCGGCCGCTCGGCTGCGGAGCCTGCTCACCGAGCGCGATCGCCGCACCGGTGGCTGGGAGGAAGGGCTCGCGCGCCGCAAGGAGGCACGCGAGCGCCTGGATGCGCTCGACGAGAAGGTCCAGGGCGTGGCCGACGAGCGCGCCCGCGCCGTGTGGGCGCTCCAGGAGGCCGAGGGGACGCTCCGGCAGGCGCAGGAGGCGAAGTCCGGCGCCGAGGCCTCGCTCCGCCACGCGGTCGAGCAGGAATCCGTCACCCGCCAGGCGCTGGCCGCCGAGGCGACGCGAGGGTTCCGCCTACAGACGCTCGAGGACGATGCGAAGCGCCTCGAGGCGCGCCTTGCCGAGGTCTCCGCCGAGCTCACGCAGCGCGAGGTCGAGCTCGAGCAGGCCGAGATCGGCTTCCGGCAGGAGCAGGAGCAGCGTCGCCAGGTGGACGAGGAGCGCCGCAGGATCTCGGAGGAGGCGGCCGCCCACCGGGCCGAGATGGAGACCCTCCGCCGGTCGCTCGCGAGCCACGACCGCGATCGCGGACGCCTGGACGAGCAGCTCACCGCCGTCACCCAGAGACGCACCGCTGCCGATGCGGAGCGCGACCGGCTGACGGAGGAGATCGAGCGTCTGGACGCCGAGACCGCACCGCTGTCCGAGCGCCGCTCGCTGCTCGAGCGTGAGCGCCACGGCCTGGCGGACAAGGTCGCCGAGCTCGAGGAGGCGTTCCGCCACCACGGGCACCGCCGTGACGTGCTCACCGCACGGCTGCACGACATCGAGGAGACGCCCGGATCGAGGTTCCTCGACGGGCACCGAGGCCGAGCGATCGGCCTGCTCGGCGAGCTCGTCCAGGCCGAGGACGGCTGGGAGGCCGCGCTCGCGGCGGGGCTCGGGCAGCTCGCTGACGCCGTCGTCTACCTGCATGGGAGCGACGCCGTGGCCGACGCGCCCGAGGGCGACGGAGCGATCCTCGCGATCGCCGGTGGTGGACCCGCGTCGTTCGTGATCCAGGGCGAGCGCACGCTGCTCTCGATCGTCGCCGCCGACCCGTCGGCGCGTGGGCTCGTGTGCACGGTCCTCAAGGACATCTACCTGGCGGACACGGTCCAGGAGGCCGCCGACAAGCACGCGCGGAACCCGAAGGCCGCGTTCGTGACGCGCGACGGGGTGCTCGTCGGGCCGGCGGTGATCCGCACGACGCGCCGGGGCGACTCGAGGGCGGCCGAGATCCGCCGTGAGCTCGCGGTCGTGGACCACGACCTCGCACAGGCACGCGCAGCCCTGCGACCGAAGCAGGAGCGCGTCGAGCAGATCCAACGCGAGATCGCTGGACTGGCCGAGCGGATCGAGGAGGCCGACGCCGGCATCACGCGCGCGGCCGAGCGTCTGTCGCGCCTCGAGGCCGAGCTCGCATCCCTCGGCAAGGAGGAGGAGATCCTCACGCAGCGGCTCGGTGGCATGGACGATGCCGCCGCGGCGTGGCGCGACCGCCTGGCGCAGGCAGAGCCCATCACCCACGAGCTCCCCGAGCTGCCCCGACTGGCCGAGCCACCGATCCAGGCGCGTGTCGCCGTCGAGACGCTTCGGCGCGATCGTTCCTCGCTCGAGTCCCGGCTGTCCGGCGTCCGGGTCGAGCGCGAGAGCCTTGCGGCGCAAGACCCTGCAGCTCTCGAGGCCGCGGTGGACGCGGCCGGGGCCGACCGCACCGCGGCGGAGCGGTTGCTCGCGCAGACCGAGGCCGCGCTCGAGGAGGCCACGGTGATGCGCAACGCCGCCGCCGCCGCCGAGCGCGCTGCCACCGAGGACGAAGCGCAGGTCAACCGGGAGTGGCGCGAGGCCTCGACCCAGCTCGAGCGCCTGCGCGAGGAGTACGAGGACGAGGACCGCGTGCGAGGCGACCTCGAGCGCCGGATCCGCGACGCCGAGCGCCTGCTCCGCGAGGGTCACCAGCGCGAGCCGCAGGAGGCGGTCGCGGAGCTCTCGGTCGACGACACCGTGGAGTCGCTCGAGAAGCGCGCCGAGCTCGTGCAGCGGCGGCTCGGGTTGCTCGGCCGCGTGAACCTCCTCGCGACCGGTGAGTTCGAAGTGGTGCAGGAGCGTCACGACTTCCTGGCGCGGGAGCTCGACGACGTGCGCAAGGCCAGGCGCGATCTCCTCGAGGTCATCCGCCGCATCGAGGATGAGATCACCGTCACGTTCGAGTCGGCCTACCGTGACGTCGCGGCCGAGTTCGAGCGCCTGTTCAAGGAGCTGTTCCCCGGCGGCGAGGGCCGCCTGATCGCCACCGAGCCCGGGGATCTGCTCAACACCGGCATCGAGATCGAGGCCCGGCCGGGCCGCAAGCGCGTGAAGCGGATCAGCCTGCTCTCGGGCGGTGAGCGCGCGCTCACCGCGATGGCGTTCCTGTTCGCGATCTTCCGCGCTCGGCCGAGCCCGTTCTACCTGATGGACGAGGTCGAGCCCGCGCTCGACGACGTGAACCTGCACCGGTTCCTGAAGCTCCTCGAGGGCTTCGCCTCCGACTCGCAGGTCCTCATCGTCACGCACCAGAAGCGGACGATGGAGGTCGCCGGGATGATGTACGGCGTCTCGATGGGCAAGGACGGCACCTCGAAGGTCGTCGCCCAGCGCCTCGACGAGCCGGGCACGCCCGTGCGGGTCGGCATCGAGTCCGTCATCGAGCGCGTCGTCGTGCCCGCCGTCGTGCCGGAGCCCGACGCGGTCCACTAGCCTGAGGGCATCGTGCTGACCTGGGTCGCGGTCGTCACCGTCGTGATCGTCGTCGCGCTCGCGCTCCTGTTCCTGCGCGCGCGGCGAGGTCGGGTGCCCGGAACCGACGTGGCGTCCGCCCCCGAACGCACCGCTTCGGCGTGGGCGGTCGTGCCGTTGAAGGCGGACGGGCTTGGCTCGAAGGTCCGAGCGCTCTTCGCCGGGAAGCCAGCGGGCGCGGCCGAGTGGGGCGCGCTCGAGGAGCTCCTGGTCAAGGCCGACGTGGGCCCGACGACCGCCGCGCGGATCGTCGGCGATCTGCGGCATCGCTACGAGCCGGGCGACGACCCCGCCCAGATGCTGGCGGCCGAGGTCGTCGACGTGCTCTCGGGCGACGACACCGCGATGCATCTGCCCGATGACCGGCTCGGCATCGTGCTCGTCGTCGGGGTGAACGGCTCGGGCAAGACGACGACGGTCGGCAAGCTTGCGGCCCGGCTCGGGCGGGACGGCAAGGAGGTGAGCCTGGCCGGCAGCGACACGTTCCGGGCGGCCGCATCCGAGCAGCTGGACGTGTGGGCGCAGCGCGCTGGGGCCCAGCTCGTGAGCCAGGAGCGCGGGGCCGACCCCGGCGCGGTCGCGTTCGACGCGGTGAAGTCGGCGGAGGCCAAGGGCATGGACGTGCTCATCGTGGACACCGCCGGACGCCTTCACACGAAGACGCCGCTCATGGACGAGCTGCAGAAGGTCCGGCGCGTGATCCAGAAGGCGTCGGGCCGCACGCCCGATGAGACCCTGCTCGTGTTGGACGCCACGACGGGGCAGAATGGCATCGCACAGGCGCGGGCGTTCACCGACGCGGTGGAGGTCACCGGGGTGGCGCTCACGAAGCTGGACGGGACGGCGAAGGGGGGAGTCGTGCTGGCGGTCCGCGAGCAGCTCGGCGTGCCGGTGAAGCTCATCGGGATCGGCGAGGGCGTGGACGACCTGCAGCCCTTCGACGCCCGGGCGTTCGCCGAGCGCCTGCTGGCGGGATGACGATGGCCAAGGCAGACATCCTCATCGTCGAGGACCATCCCACGATGCGCGAGGCGATGCGCCTGGTCCTCGAGCACGAGGGGTTCGTGATCCGTGAGGCCGCCGACGGGGCGACCGCGCTCGCGATGGTGCGCGAGCAGCAGCCGGACCTGATGTTCCTGGACCTCAACATCCCCGCCGCGAGCGGTGCCGACGTCCTGCAGGAGCTGAAGGCGGACCCGCTCACCGCGGGCATCCGCGTGATCATCGTCACGGCCACCGGCGAGGAGGGGCGCGACTACGTGCTCGCGCTCGGCGCCGACGAGTACTTCACGAAGCCCTTCTCACCCACGGCGCTGCTCCGGACCGTCGAGCGCGTTCTCGACCTCGGCGGGGCATCCTCGCCGATGGCGTGAGAACCTGACTCCGCATGTTCGACACGCTCACTGGCCGTCTGGACGGGATCTTCAAGAAGCTCCGCTCCCGCGGGAAGCTGCATCCCAAGCAGGTCGAGGGCGCCCTGACCGAGATGCGCACCGCGCTCCTCGAGGCCGACGTCGCGGTGGAGGTCGCCGACGACCTGCTGGAGCGCGTGCGCATGCGCGCGCTGTCCGAGGAGGTCATGAAGAGCATCACGCCGGCGCAGCAGGTCGTGAAGGTCGTGCGCGACGAGCTCCAGGAGACGATGGGTGGCACGCAGGCGCCACTCCAGTTGCCGAGCGCGAAGCCCGCGGTCGTGATGATGGCCGGCGTGCAGGGCTCGGGCAAGACGACGGCGTGCGCGAAGCTCGCGGTGCAGCTGAAGTCCAAGGGCAAGCGCCCGCTCCTCGTCGCGGCGGACCTGTGGCGCCCGGCTGCTGTCGAGCAGCTGATGACGCTCGGCCGCGAGATCGGCGTCGAGGTTGTCTCGGACGGCAAGGACGCCGTGAAGGTCGCGAAGAGCGCGCTGAAGCACGCCGACCGCGAGGGCCACGACGTCGTGATCGTCGACACCGCGGGCCGCCTGCATGTGGACGAGGAGATGATGCGCGAGGCCCGTCGCGTGAAGGACACGATCAAGCCGCATCACGTGCTCATGGCGTGCGACGCGATGACCGGACAGGACGCGGTCGTGCAGGCGAAGGCGTTCATGCGCGAGGTTGACACGACCGGGTTCGTGCTGACGAAGCTCGACGGCGACGCGAGGGGTGGGGCTGCGCTCTCGATCACCGCGGTGACCGGCCGCCCGGTGTTCTACGTGGGGACGGGGGAGAAGCCCCAGGATCTCGAACCCTTCTACCCGGACCGGATGGCCTCGCGGATCATGGGCATGGGCGACGTGCTCACGCTCATCGACAAGGCCCAGGAGACGATGGACGCCGAGCAGGCGGCCGAGACCGCCAAGCGCATGCTCGAGGCCCGGTTCACGCTCGAGGACTTCCTGGTCCAGATGCGCGAGATGAAGAAGCTCGGCCCCCTGCAGGACCTCCTCGCGATGCTCCCGGGGGTGCCGGGCGGCAAGAACGCCCTGAAGGACCTCCAGGTGGACGAGGGCCAGATGGCGCGGGCCGAGGCGGTCATCTCCTCGATGACCGGCGAGGAGCGCCGGAACCCCGCTATCATCGGTGGGTCCCGCCGCCTGCGGATCGCTCGCGGATCGGGCACCACGACGGCCGATGTGAATTCGCTGCTGAAGGAGTTCGAGGCCGCCCGCAAGATGATGAAGTCGATGATGGGGATGGGCGGGAAGCGCATGCCACGGATCCCCGGCATGCCGACGATGCCCGGGATGGGGTAGGAGAAGACACATGGCGGTTCGGATCAGGTTGAAGCGGCTCGGCGCGAAGAAGCGCCCGTTCTACCGCGTGGTCGTGGCCGACCAGCGCAGCCCGCGCGACGGTCGGTTCATCGAGAACATCGGCAAGTACCACCCGCTCGAGGACCCCTCGCTGATCGAGATCGACGAGGAGCGCGCGCTCTACTGGCTCGGCGTCGGCGCCCAGCCGAGCAACACCGTCCGCGTCCTCATGACGAAGATCGGCATCTGGGAGAAGTTCCAGGATGCGAAGAAGGCCGCGAAGGCGGCCGCCGAGACCTCGTGAAGGACCTTCTCGAGTTCCTCGCCCGCGAGATCGTCGACGAGCCGGACGCCGTCGAGGTGACCGAGTCCCACGACGATCGCGGCACGCTCCTGTCTCTCCACGTCGCGCCGGACGACATGGGCAAGGTCATCGGCCGCGGCGGCCGCACCGCTCGCGCGATCCGCACGGTGGTGCGCGCCGCCGGGACGCGCTCCGGCGTGCACGCGTCGGTCGAGATCGTCGACTGAGATGACCTCCGAGCCGACCGTCGCGGTCGGCCGGATCACCCGCGCCCACGGGCTCACCGGCGAGGTCGTCGTCGTCGTGCTCTCCGAGGTCCCCGGGCGCTTCGCCGACGGCGCGGTCGTGTGGCTCCAGGACGGCCGTGCGCTCACCGTCGGGTCCTCCCGCCCGCACAAGGATCGTCTCCTCGTCCGCTTCCGTGAGGTGCCCGACCGCACCACCGCCGATGCCCTGCACGGTGCGCTCCTGGTCGTGCCCGAGTCCATGTCCCCGCCGTTGCCCGAGGGCTCGTGGTGGGACCACCGGTTGATCGGCTGCAAGGTGGCCACCGATCGGGGCCGTGCGCTCGGCGCGGTGACCGAGATCATCCACACCACCGCGAACGACGTCTGGGTCGCGGTGGACGAGATGGGGACGGAGACGCTGGTGCCCGCTCTGAAGGACGTGCTCGTCTCGGTCGATGTCGATACGAAGCTGATCGTCGTGCGCGAGATCCCGGGCCTCACCGTCCCGGAGGGATGAGGCCGGAGACCCGCTTTCAGGAACGAGCCTGACCGATCGCGGTCTCGATCCGGGAGAGGCGGGCGTCGATCCGCTCCAGCCGCTCGAGTGCCTGGCGATCCACCTCGTAGTCGTGCTCGGCCTCGTCCCGGTCCATCGCCGTCTGGCGGTTCTGGCTCATCATCACGACCGGTCCGGTGTACGCGGCCTGGAAGGACAGGACGAGGTTGAGCAGGATGAACGGGTAGGGGTCGAACGGCTTGCCCCCCAGCCAATCCCGGATCAGGATGGCGTTCGCGAAGATCCAGAAGCCGAGCAGCACGCTCTGCGTCGTGATGAACGGCCACGACCCGACCGCCGCGGTGACGCCGTCCGCGAGCCGCTCGCCGAGGGTCCGATCCTTCCCGTGGTGCCGGATGTTCACCGGATGCCGGTGGGCCTGCCAGTCCTTCGGGAACCGAAGCCGCATCGCCTGCTCCTTCCGTGTGCTTGCTAGCCTGCCGCCGTGCGCATCGACATCTTGACCATCTTCCCCGGGGTCTTCGAGAGCCCGCTGCGCGAGAGCCTGCTCGGGAAGGCGATCGAGGCCGGCGTGCTCGAGGTGCGCGTGCACGACATCCGGGACTCGACCACCGACAAGCACCGGCAGGTCGACGACGAGTCCTACGGCGGCGGCCCCGGGATGGTGATGAAGCCCGAGCCGGTGTTCGCGGCGGTCGCTGCGCTCGACGAGGGCGCCAAGCGCGTGCTCCTGCTCTCACCCGCGGGCCGACGGCTCGACCAGGCTCTGGTCCGCGAGCTCGCCGAGGAGCCCTGGCTCGTGCTGATCTGCGGCCGGTACGAGGGCGTGGACGAGCGTGTGGTCGAAGGGTTGCCCGCCGAGGAGGTCTCGATCGGCGACTACGTGCTTTCGGGGGGCGAGGCCCCGGCTCTCGTACTCCTCGAAGCCGTCACGCGCCTGGTGCCGGGGGTGATCGGCCGGGGCGAGTCGCACGAGCGTGACTCGTTCGGGGCGGACGGGATGCTCGACCACCCCCACTACACACGACCGGCCGAGTTCCGAGGGATGCGCGTGCCGGACGTGCTGCTGTCCGGCAACCACGCCGAGATCGAGCGCTGGCGTCGCGAGGCCGCGCGGGAGAAGACCCGCCGGATGCGCCCCGACCTGCTCGAAGACCCTCGCGAGCCCGGTTAGCGGCCGTCGGCGTCTGCTATCGTTCCTCGTCCCGCCATGAAGAACACCGACCTCATCGACAAGGCGTACCTGCGCGCCGACATCCCGGACTTCCGACCCGGCGACACCGTGAAGGTGCACGTCCGCGTCGTCGAGGCCGGTCGCGAGCGCGTCCAGGTCTTCCAGGGCGTGGTGATCCGTCGGCAGGGCGGGGGTCTCCAGGAGACCTTCACCGTCCGCAAGATCTCCTTCGGCGTGGGCGTCGAACGCACGTTCCCGATGCACTCGCCCTCGATCTCCAAGCTCGAGATCGTCTCGCGCGGGCACGTCCGCCGGGCCAAGCTCTACTACCTCCGTGAGCTGCGCGGCAAGAAGGCGCGCATCAAGGAACGCCGGATCGAGGGCGAGGACCTCGCGGCCGTGAACGCCGCGGCCGTTGCCGCAGGACTCGCCGCCGAAGACGCCGAGGTCGACGAGGGCGAAGAGGACCTCGAGGCCGTCGCCGGGTCGCAGGACGTCCTCGACGCCGGCTCGGAGCCCGTCGAGATCGAGGCCGCAGACGCGGAAGCGCCGGCCGTCGAGGCCGACGCCACCACCGACGACGAACAGCCGCAAGGCTAGGCGCGTGGA
>Ga0154889_1120_pt6 | contig 17259 bp, 20 predicted proteins | sample Rifle2008BG19ft_FD_105861 | JGI IMG/M metagenome (GOLD analysis project Ga0154889, IMG submission 105861) | Actinobacteria bacterium RBG_19FT_COMBO_70_19
GCGCGAGGTCCGGGCCGCCCGACCTGCTAGCCTGCCGCTCCCATGGACCACCAGGACCTGTGGCCGCAGGTGCTCTCGCGCCTGGCCGCGCGGGAGTCGCTGTCCGCCGACGAGGCCGCGGAGGTCATGCGCCAGATCATGGCGGGCGAGGCCTCCCCTGGGCAGATCGGCGGCTTCCTCATGGCACTGCGCACCAAGGGCGAGACCGTCGACGAGGTGGAGGGGCTCGTGCGGACGATGCTCGAGTTCGCGACACCGGTCCATCCCACCGTCCCCGTCGTCGACATCGTGGGCACGGGTGGCGACCGGAGTGGCACCTTCAACATCTCGACGGTCTCGGCGATCGTCGTGACCGGGGCCGGCGTGCCGGTGGCCAAGCACGGGAACCGCGCGGCGTCGTCGCACTGCGGCTCGGCCGATGTCCTCGAGGCCCTCGGCGTGAAGATCGATCTCGACGCGGCCGGTGTCGAACGGTGTCTGGCCGAGGCCGGGATCGCGTTCCTGTTCGCGCCCGCCTTCCACCCCTCGATGGCCCACGCCGGACCCGTCCGACGTGAGTTGCGGGTGCCGACGGTGTTCAACTTCCTCGGGCCGCTCTGCAACCCGGCACGACCGTTCGCGCAGGCGGTCGGGGTCTCCGACGCACGGATGCTGCCGCTCATGGCCGAGGTCCTCGCTCGCCGCGGCGTGTGCGCCAAGCTGTTCCGAGGGCAGGACGGCCTGGACGAGCTGACGACGACCGGTATCTCGGCCGTCTACGACGTCCGCGACGGCGAGGTCCGCGAGACCCACCTCGATCCTGCGGACCTGGGGCTGCCCCGCGCACGCGTGGAGGACCTTCGGGGCGGTGACGCCGAGGAGGCCGCGCGGATCGTGCACACGCTCCTCGCGGGCGAGCACGGGCCGCGGCGCGATGTCGTGCTGTTGAACGCAGGTGCGGCGCTGGAGGTCGCCGGCGCGGCCGCCTCGGTCGCCGAGGGCATGGCGCTCGCCGCGCGGTCGATCGATGATGGTGCCGCTGCCGGCGCGCTCGAGCGGTGGGTCGCCGTCTCGCGGAAGGGCGAGCTTCCCCGACCATGATCCTGTCCGACGTGACGATCCGCGAGGAGATCGCGGTGGGACGCATCGTGATCGACCCGTTCGACGAGGCCTGCGTGCAGCCGTCCTCCGTCGACCTGCACGTCGATCGGCAGTTCCGCGTCTTCGCGAACTCGCGCTACCCGTATATCGATGTGCGTCGCGAGATGCCGGACCTCACGGAGCTCGTGGAAGTGACGCCGGAAGAGCCCTTCATCCTGCATCCGGGAGAGTTCGTGCTCGGCTCGACGGCCGAGCGCGTGGCGCTCCCCGACGACATGGTCGCGCGCCTCGAGGGGAAGTCGTCGCTCGGTCGTCTCGGCCTGCTCATCCACTCGACCGCGGGCTACGTGGATCCGGGGTGGGATGGGTACCTCACCCTCGAGCTGTCGAACGTCGCCAACCTGCCGATCACGATCTACCCAGGGATGAGGATCGGTCAGATCTCGTTCTTCCGACTGTCGACGCCGGCTGCGGTGCCCTACGGGTCGAGGGCGAGCCGGGGGAAGTACCAGGGTCAGCGCGGACCGACGCCGAGCCGGTTCTTCGAGGAGTTCTCGTAGCAGCCGGTGGTCAGCTGTGGCCCGAGGGCTCTTCAGGCTCGGACGCTCGCTCAGTGTCGCCGAGGCTCTGGAGGGTGCGGAGCCGCTCGAGCAGCCGTCCGGCCCGGGTCTCGAACTCCTCGGGCTCGCCGCCATGCTCCCCCGGGACGTCCACCGGCTGGCCCTCCGCGGCACGCGGCTCGACCGGGGGCTCCACCGGGGGCTCGACCGGGGCCTCGACCGGGGCCTCGACCGGGGCGGGGGCCTCGACCGCGGCGGTGACCGGGGGATCCGCCTGCAGCGGCGTGGGGTCGTCGTCGCGCTGTTCGGCCAGCGCCTTCAGGCTCCGGTACCAGTTGTCCTCGTAGGCAGTCTCCTCGGGTGCCGCCGAGTCGTTCGTCGAGTGTGCGTCGTCCTTCTTGCGGAACATCGCCATCCTCCCCGCCTACCGCTTCGAGCCGGGCACGCTCACGCGTTCCCCGAAGTCCAGAGCCTGCAGTCCGGGCCCGATCCCCATCGATACCGCGACCATCGCGGCCTGCGTGCGGTTCGTGACGCCCAGCTTCCGGAAGATCGCCGCGAGGTGAGCCTTCACGGTCTTCTCCGACAGGAAGAGCGCACGCGAGATGTCACGGTTGCTCTTGCCCTCAACGAGCAGGGCCAGGATGTCGGTCTCACGCTGCGTGAGCGAGCTCGTCGGGCGGGGCGCGATCCCACCGTTCTCGGACGCTCCGCCGTCCATCGATTCGAACAGGTTCTGGATCACGCGCGGGGACAGGACGTTGCCGCCGCCCGACATCGCGACCTTGATCGCCTGCTCGAGGTCATCGGGCGTGGCGTCCTTCAGCATGTAGCCCGCGGCACCCTCGGCGAGAGCGCGCCGCACGTAGTGCGCGTGGTCGAACGACGTCAGCATGATGACCGGGACGTCGGGCCAGCGCTGCTTCATCTCGTGGAGCAGCTCCAGGCCGTCGGAGTCGGGCATCCGGACGTCCACCAGGGCCACCTCGATGTCGGTCGAGCTCATCACGCTGAGGGCCTCGGCGGCGTTGCCAGCTTCCGCGACCTCGGCGTCGGTGAAGCACTCCCGAACGACGTGACCCATCCCGCGGCGCACCAGCGCGTGGTCGTCGACGATCAGGATCTTCACGGTTCGTCTCCTTGGTTGCGGACGGGAAGCCATGCGGCGACCCGTGTCCCGTTGCCGGGGGAGGACTCGATGTCGAGCCTCCCGCCCTGCTCCGCCACGCGGCGGCGCATCATCTCCAGGCCGAGGTGCCCGTCGGACAGGCCCGTCGTGGCGGGTTGGAACCCCCGTCCGCGGTCCTCGACGAGCACGTCGAGCGCATCTGCGGTGGCCGACACGCGCACGATCACCTCGCGCGAGGCCGAGTGCTTCGCAGCGTTCGCGACGCTCTCGCGGATGACGGCCGATGCAGCCTCGAGCACACGACTCGGCACCGGGTGCAGGTCGCCCTCGACCGACCACGTGGCCGGGAGTTGCCAGCGCTCCATCACCCCGCGCACGAGGTCGTCGAGCCGATCGGCTCCGCTCGGCGTCTCGGGTGAGAGCGTGGCGAGCATGTCGCGGATCTCCTCGAGCGCCTTGCGCAGCTCGCCCGCACCGCGCTCGAGCGCGTTGGTGGCCTCCGCCGGCTGGACGTCGACCCGACGCGCGAGCCACTCGAGCTCGAGCACCGAGGCCGTGACGACTTGGGTGAGCCCGTCGTGGACCGCGTACGCGAGCCGGGTGCGCTCGCGGGCGACCGGGTCCTCGGGGGCGACGCCACCCAGATCGGCCGATGAGGCCACCACCGTCATCGTGTCCACGCGCTCGTCCTTCACGTCCGTCCTCTCGACACGGCCGGGTCGTGTCGCCTGCCTCTTGCCTGATGTCCCGTCCGGTCGGCATCGGCCGATGGACGGTCCCGGGCCCGTTCGGTCTAGTTCTTCCTTTCGGTCGGTTCCCCGGTCGGCTTGAACGCGGACGGCGTCGACATCGGCCGAAGGTCCAGAACGGAGGAGGCGGCAGGCACGCGGATGACGTCTGCCGCGCGGGATCAGGGGGGCGCCGGGGCGTCCTCGCCGAGCGAGCGCTCGAGGATCTGGGCGAGGTCGAGCACCTGTACCTGGTCGCCGCGAGCCCGGTGACCGTCGTCGAGCATGATCAGGCAGAATGGGCACGCCACGCCGACCGTGTCCGCGCCCGTCGAGGCCGCCTCGTCGGCCCGCTCCTGGTTGATGCGCTTGCCGATCCGCTCCTCCATCCACATGCGGGCACCGCCGGCGCCGCAGCACAGGCCGCGCTCGGCGTGCCGGGGCATCTCGACGGTCCTCACGCCCGGCACATGCTCGAGCAATGCGCGGGGTTCCCGATACACGCCGTTGTGGCGCCCGAGGTAGCAGGGGTCGTGGTACGCGAGGAGGGTATCTAGCTCCCGCGTAGGCCGCAGCTGTCCCTCGCGCACGAGCCGGGCCAGGAGTTGGGTGTGGTGCAGGACCTCGAAGCGCCCGCCGTACTGCGGGTACTCGTTGCGGAGCGTGTTGAAGCAGTGAGGGCAGTTCGCGACGATCGTCCGTACGCCCGCGCCGTTCAGCGTCTCGATGTTCTGCTCGGCGAGGGTCTGGAACAGGTACTCGTTGCCCATCCGGCGCGCCGGATCACCCGTGCACAGCTCGCGTGGCCCGAGGACCGCGAACGAGACGCCGACGGTCGCGAGGACGCGCGCCAGGGCCTGCGCGATCTTCTTCGCGCGGTCGTCGAACGAACCCGCGCAGCCGACCCAGTACAGGACCTCGGGCGGGTCCTCGCCCTCGGCGAGCACGCGGACCCCGAGGCCGTCCGCCCAGGCCGCCCGCTGCGCCTGCGGCATGCCCCAGGGGTTGCTCGTGTTCTCGAGGTTGCGCAGCAGCGCTCCCGCCTCTTGCGGGAAGCGTGACTCGCCCATCACGAGGTTGCGGCGTAGGTCGACGATCGTATCCACGTGCTCGATGTCCACGGGGCACTCCTGCATGCACGCGCCGCACGTCGTGCAGGCCCACACGACCTCCTCGTCCACCACCTGGGGAACGAGCGTCGTCGCATCCGAGGTCTCCCCTCGCGCCAGGGCCGCGAGGATCGCAGGGCCCTCGGCGAACAGCTGGTCGCGCAGGTCCATGACCAGCAGCTTCGGGGACAGCGGCTTGCCGGTGTTCCACGCGGGGCACGCGCTCTGGCAGCGCCCGCACTCGGTGCACGCATATAGGTCGAGCAGCTCCTTGCGCGTCAGGTCGACGATCGTCCCGGCGCCGAGCGACTGCTCGCCCGCCTCGAGCGCCTCGAGGCTGATCGGCAGCGGCGTCAGCGTGCCCCGTGGCTTCGTGCTCGAGAAGAAGACGTTGAGGAAGCTCGTCGCGATGTGGAGGTGCTTCGAGTACGTGAGGAACACGAGGAACCCGAAGATCAGCAGCAGGTGCGCCCACAGGAAGGTCTGCTCGAGCATGAAGAGCCAGGTCGCCGACAGATCCTCGAACGGCTGGGCGAGCAGGTTCGAGACGGGGGTCCACGCGGCCGGGGACTCGTTGATGCCTTGCGCGATGCGCATCGCGTTCGCGAGGAACAGCGTGAGGATGATCCAGGTGATCCAGCCGAGGATCCGGTAGGCCTCCCGCGTATGGCTGCCGACGAACCGCTCGGGCCGCTGCACGAGCCGGATCCACAGCGCCATGCCGATGCCGACGAGCACCAGCGCGCCGAAGACGTCCTGGACGAGCCCGAGCCCGCTCGAGCGCCCGATCCACGGCAGGGCGAGGTCCGGGTCGACGACCTGGCCCATCGCCTCGGCGATCGTGGTGAGGAGCACGAGGAAGCCCCAGAAGATGAGGGCGTGCATGAGGCCGGGTGCGAACCGCTGGAAGAGCTTGCGCTGGGCCAGCACGTGGGAGCCCTCACGGGCGATCCGTCTCGGCAGGTCGCCGCCTCGGTCCACGGGCCGGCCAAGGGCGTTCAGACGGGCGAGCAGGCGCGCCCTGCGCGCGAACAGCCCGCCCGCGAGGAGGACGACCATGGCGAGGAGGGCGCCGCGCACGACCATCGCGCGCGAGTCTAGCCCCTGCGTCCGAGCCTCGCTCGGCGAGCGATGGCCGCTCCAGTATCAGGAGTTGATACTTATGGACTCAGGTTTTATCCTAGCCATGGACTGAGGCAAGCATATCGAGGAGGAAGCTCATGGCTCGAGCAGTGGGGATCGACCTCGGCACGACGAACTCCGTCGTGGCCGTGCTGGAGGGCGGCGAGCCCGTCGTGGTCCCGAACACCGAAGGGTCCCGAACCACCCCTTCCGTCGTCGGATTCGCGAAGAACGGCGAGATCCTCGTGGGCGAGGTTGCGAAGCGCCAGGCGATCACGAACCCGGACCGCACGGTGCGCTCGGTCAAGCGCCAGATGGGCGCGAAGGACTGGGGTATCGACATCGACGGCAAGGGCTGGACGCCGCAGGAGGTCTCGGCACAGATCCTCGGCAAGCTGAAGCGGGACGCCGAGGCGTACCTCGGCGACACGGTGACCCAGGCGGTCGTCACCGTCCCCGCCTACTTCGACGACTCCCAGCGCCAGGCGACGAAGGAAGCGGGTCAGATCGCGGGGCTCGAGGTGCTGCGGATCATCAACGAGCCGACGGCGGCCGCGCTCGCCTACGGCCTGGACAAGCAGCACGACCAGACGATCCTGGTGTTCGACCTTGGCGGTGGCACGTTCGACGTGTCGCTGCTCGAGATCGGCGAGGGCGTGTTCGAGGTCAAGGCGACGCACGGCGACACGCAGCTCGGTGGTGACGACTGGGACCAGCGGATCATCGACTGGATGGTGAAGGGCTTCAAGAACAGCCACGGCGTCGACCTGTCGAACGACCGGATGGCGCTCCAGCGGCTGAAGGAGGCCGCCGAGAAGGCGAAGATCGAGCTCTCGCAGGTGACCGAGGCCCAGATCAACCTGCCGTTCGTGACCGCGACCGCCGAGGGCCCGCTCCACCTCGAGATGAAGCTCACGCGCTCGGAGTTCGAGCGCATGACCGAGGACCTGGTCCAGCGCTGCCGCGAGCCGTTCGATCTCGCCGTGAAGGACTGGGGCAAGGACGTCTCGGCGATCGACCACATCATCCTGGTGGGCGGCTCGACACGCATGCCCATGATCCAGGAGCTGGTGCGCTCGCTCACCGGTGGCAAGGAGCCGCACAAGGGCGTCAATCCCGATGAGGTCGTCGCCGTCGGGGCCGCGATCCAGGCAGGGGTCCTGAAGGGCGACGTGAAGGACATCCTGCTCCTGGACGTCACCCCGCTCACGCTCGGCGTCGAGACGAAGGGCGGCATCTTCACGAAGCTGATCGAGCGCAACACGACGATCCCGACCCGCAAGTCCGAGATCTTCACCACGGCCGACGACGGCCAGACGACGGTCGAGATCCACGTCGTGCAAGGCGAGGCCGAGACCGTCTACTCCCCCGGCGTACGGTCGCTCGGCAAGTTCCACCTGATGGGGCTGCCGCCGGTACCGAGAGGCGTGCCGCAGATCGAGGTCGCCTTCGACATCGACGCGAACGGCATCGTGAACGTCTCCGCGAAGGACCTCGCCACCGGCAAGGAGCAGCAGATGACCATCACCGGCGGCACGGCGCTGTCGAAGGACGACATCGACCGGATGGTCCAGGACGCGGAGAAGTTCGCGGCCGAGGATCACCAGCGGCGCGAGGCCGCCGAGGCCCGCAACGCCGGCGACCAGCTCACGTACCAGGTGGACAAGTCCCTCGAGGAGTGGGGCGACAAGGTCCCTGAGGCTGACCGGGAGGAGCTGAAGAAGCTCTCCGACGAGCTGAAGGAAGCCCTGAAGGGCGAGGACATCGAGAAGATCAAGGCGGGCACCGACGCCCTCATGCGCAGGTTCCAGGGCGTCGGCCAGTCGATGTACGAGCAAGCCCAGGCCGGGGCCGCCCAGCAAGCCGCGGCCGCGGGCGGTGGTGAGGCAGGATCGCCTCTCGGCGACGAGGACGTCGTCGAGGGCGAGATCGTCGATGAAGGAGGTGTACAGCAGTGAGGGACACGATCGTCCGCTGGGATCCCTTCCGTGACCTGGTCTCGATCCAGGACGAGCTGAACCGGCTCTTCGGCCGGACGTTCACCGGGGTCGAGGCGACCCGCCCGACGGCGGCGGGTAGCTGGATGCCGGCGATGGACGTCTTCGAGACCGAGGACGAGATCGTCGCGACCGTCGAGCTGCCGGGCATCGACCCGGACGACGTCGAGGTGGCGGTCGAGGACTCGACGCTCACGATCAGCGGCTCGCGCGAGTTCTCCTCGGAGGTCAGGGAGGAGAGCTTCCACCGGATCGAGCGGCGGTACGGCTCGTTCAGCCGTGCCATCACACTCCCGCAGACCGCCGACACGGAGAAGGTCGAGGCCGCCTTCGACAAGGGCGTCCTCACGGTGGAGGTGCCCAAGGTCGAGAAGGCCAAGCCGAAGAAGATCCAGATCAAGGCGGAGGCATGACGAACAAGGACCCGCGCGAGGACCATGGGCCCAAGCAGCGACCGAAGGTCCGGGTTGTCGACAAGCGGCGGTTCCGCGAGGGCTCGGCCCCGGAGGGGGAGACGCTCCCCTCCGGGGAGCCCCGCCCTGAGCTGCCGCCGGAGACGACGGCCGACCTCGAGGAAGAGCTCGCGCAGGTGCATCGCGAGGTCGAGGAGTACCGCGACCACCTCCAGCGCCTCCAGGCCGAGTTCGACAACTACCGTAAGCGCGTCCTGAAGGAACAGACGCGCGCGGTCGAGATGGCCGCGCAGCCGACGATGTTGCGGCTCCTCGAGGTCTTGGATGACTTCGACCTCGCGCTCGTGGCCGCCGACCAGACATCCGACTTCGAGAAGTTCCGCAAGGGCGTGGAGCTCGTGTACGCGAAGCTCGCGGACGCGCTGAAGGCGGAGGGACTGGAGCGCATCGAGGCCGAGGGCAAGCGGTTCGACCCCGTCGAGCACGAGGCCCTCATGCAGACCGGCGTCGGCGAGGGCGAGCCGCACGTGGCCGAGGTGTTCCGTCAGGGCTACCGGCTGAAGGGCAGTGTGATCCGGCCCGCCAGCGTCCGTGTCGAGCGGTCGTAAGGGGCGCTCGGTGAACGCCGACGTCAAGCGCGAGTGGTTCGAGAAGGACTACTACCAGGTCCTCGGTGTGGTGAAGAACGCAACGCAGGCCGAGATCAAGAAGGCCTACCGCAAGCTCGCGCAGAAGTTCCACCCGGACGCGAACCCTGGGAGCAAGGAGGCCGAGGAGCGGTTCAAGGAGATCTCGGCCGCGTACGACGTCGTCGGCGACGAGGACAAGCGGAAGCGTTACGACCAGGTGCGGGACATGGCGGCATCGGGGTTCGGCGCGGGCGCCGGCGGCGGGTTCCCCGGTGGCTTCCCCGGCGGCGGCCGGGTCCGGTTCGAGGACCTGGGGGACATGGGCGACCTCGGCGATCTCTTCGGCGGGCTGTTCGGAGGTGGGCGTCGCGGGCGGTCACGCTCGCGGGTGGTCCACGGCGCCGACCTGGAAACGGACGTGAGGATCACCTTCGAGGAGGCGATGGCCGGGACCACGGTCCCGGTCCGCATCCAGGGCCCGGCACCGTGCTCGACCTGCGGTGGGAGTGGAGCCGCGCCCGGCTCGAGCCCCGTGACCTGTCCGCAGTGCGGTGGCACGGGGGAGATCACCGTGAACCAGGGGTTCTTCCAGATGGAGCAGCCGTGTCCGCGGTGCAGCGGGACCGGCCGCGCGATCGAGCAGGTCTGCCCGACCTGCCGCGGCACCGGCTCCGAGCGCCGCACCCGCAGCTTCCAGGTCAAGGTCCCGGCCGGCGTGAAGGACCGAGCCCGGATCAAGCTCGGCGGCCGGGGCGAGCCCGGACCCGTGGGGGCGCCCTCCGGCGACCTGTACGTCCGGGTCCACGTGCGGCCGCACCGGTTCTTCGGGCGCAAGGGGAACGACCTCACGGTGGACGTGCCCATCACCTACCCGGAGGCTGCGCTCGGCGCGAACATCGAGGTCCCGACCCTCGACGGGCCGGTGACGATGAAGGTGCCGGCCGGCACGCCCTCGGGCAAGACGTTCCGGCTGAAGGGCCGGGGTGCCCGGCGCAAGGGCGGAGCCGGGGACCTGCTGGTGACCGTGAACGTGGACGTGCCGGACAAGCTCTCGAAGGATGAGCGCGAGATCCTGCGGCGGCTGCAGGAGGCGGAGAAGGGATCTCCGCGCCGCCGGCTGGGCGTAGAGGCGTGAGGACGCGGAGAGGACACGAGACGTGAGCGGCGAAGAGACGCGGCGCCGCGAGGAGCGCGCCGTCTACATCATCAGCGTGGCGGCCGAGCTCGCGGGCGTGCACCCGCAGACGCTCCGGATCTATGAGCGCAAGGGCCTGCTCCGGCCCCAGCGGACCTCGGGCAACAGCCGGCGGTACTCCGAGCACGACATCGAGCGTCTGCGCAACATCCAGGAGCTCACCCAGGCGGAGGGTGTCAACCTCGCCGGCGTGAAGCGGATCATGCAGATGCAGCGCGAGCTCGAGCGGATGACCGAACGGATCCGCGAGCTGGAGGCGGAGCTCTCGCGCCGGCCGATCCCGGCCCCCGGCCGTCGGGGCGGGACCGAGATCGTGCCGTTCCACAGCTCGGTCGTCCTGCGGTGGGGGGAGACACCTTCGTGACGAGGCTCGTCGGGAACCGGGTGATCCTGCGTCCGTTCCGCGAGGAGGAGTTCGACCTCGCACTCGCTCGCGAGCCCTCGGAGGACGCCGAGCGCCGCCAGGTGCGCCGTCGTCGGCTCGAGCTCTCGGGCACGCGCACGGCGTGGGAGCTCATGTTCGCGGTCGAGGCCGGTGATCGCCTCGTCGGCGACATCCAGGCTCGGTGCTCGGATCAGGCTATGCCGCCGGGCGTGTGGGAGGTCGGCATCGACCTGTGGGCCGAGGCCGATCGCGGTCAGGGCATCGGCTCCGAGGCCGTGACGCTCCTCACGGCTCACCTCTTCGCCCGCGAGGGCGCGCACCGCGTCCAGGCGACGACGGACGTGGACAACGTCGCGATGCGCCGCTCGCTCGAGAGGTGCGGGTTCGCGTTCGAGGGCGTCCTGCGCGGCTTCATGCCGACGGGGGACGGCCTTGCCCGTGACCACGCGATGTACGCCACGACCACGGGCGATCGGGGATCGAGGTAGCGATGGACGCGAACAGGCTCACGCTCAAGAGCCAGGCCGCCCTCGAGGGGGCGCGAGAGCAGGCGCTCGCCCGGGGCCACCAGGCGATCGAGCCCGAGCACGTGCTCTTCGCTCTGCTCGCGGATCCGGGGGGCGTCGTGTACCCGTTACTGCACCACCTCGGCGTGCAACCGAAGACGCTCCGCGACCGCGTCGATGCGGCGCTCGACCGCGTGCCGAAGGTCTACGCGCAGGGCGCCGAGGTCCGGATCTCGCAGGCCACGGGCGCGATCCTCGACGCCGCGTTCCGCGAGGCCGAGACCCTCACGGACGAGTACGTCTCGACCGAGCACCTGCTCCTCGGCCTGCTCGGCGGGCACACCCCGGCCGCCGACCTCCTGCGCGAGGCGGGCCTCACGCGCGACGGCGTCCTCGCGGCGCTCGCCGAGGTCCGGGGCCGGCAGCGCGTCACCGACCAGAACCCCGAGGAGAAGTATCAGGTCCTCGAGAAGTACGGCCGTGACCTCACGGAGCAGGCCCGTCGCGGCAAGCTCGACCCGGTGATCGGTCGCGACGAGGAGGTGCGTCGCGTCATCCAGGTGCTCAGCCGCCGGACGAAGAACAACCCCGTCCTGATCGGCGAGCCAGGCGTCGGCAAGACCGCGATCGTCGAGGGCCTCGCCCAGCGGATCGTGGCCGGTGACGTGCCCGAGGGTCTGAAGGGCAAGCGGGTCGTCGCGCTGGACATCGGCGCGATGGTCGCCGGCGCGAAGTACCGCGGGGAGTTCGAGGAGCGGCTGAAGGCTGTCCTTCGCGAGATCGTCGACAGCGAGGGCGGGATCATCACCCTCATCGACGAGCTCCACACCATCGTCGGTGCCGGAGCGGCCGAGGGCGCCATGGACGCCGGCAACATGCTGAAGCCGATGCTCGCGCGCGGCGAGCTCCGCGCGATCGGGGCGACGACGCTCGACGAGTACCGCGAGCACATCGAGAAGGACGCCGCGCTCGAGCGGCGGTTCCAGCCGGTGCTCGTCGGCGAGCCGAGCGTGCAGGACACGATCGCGATCCTCCGAGGTCTCAAGGAGCGGTACGAGGTCCACCACGGTGTCCGGATCCAGGACCGGGCACTCGTGGCCGCGGCTGTGCTGAGCGACCGGTACGTGACCGGTCGGTTCCTCCCCGACAAGGCGATCGACCTCATCGACGAGGCCGCGAGCCGCCTGCGGATCGAGATCGACTCGATGCCCGTTGAGATCGACGAGGTCGAGCGACGCATCAAGCAGCTCGAGATCGAGCGCGCGGCGCTCCGGAAGGAGACCGACCCGGCGTCGGAAGAGCGGCTCGAGAGCCTTGAGCGAGAGCTCGCCGACCTGCAGGAGCGCTCGGCGGGCCTGAAGGCGCACTGGAAGCAGGAGAAGGAGGCCATCGACCGGATCCGCGCGCTGAACCAGCAGATCGAGGACGGGCGGGGCGAGGCCGAGCGCGCCGAGCGCGAGGGTGACCTCGAGCGTGCCGCCGAGCTCCGCTACGGGCGGATCGTCGAGCTGCAGAAGGAGATGGAGGCCGAGAACACGCGCCTGGCCGAGCTGCGATCCGAGGTGAAGATGCTGAAGGAAGAGGTCACCGAGGAGGACGTCGCCGAGGTCGTGAGCGCGTGGACCGGGATCCCGGTCGCACGCCTCATGCAAGGCGAGATGCAGAAGCTCGTCCACCTCGAGGAGGCGCTCCACCGCCGCGTCGTCGGGCAGCATGAGGCGGTCGAGGCCGTCGCGAACGCGGTCCGCCGCTCTCGCGCCGGTCTGTCCGATCCGGACCGGCCGATCGGCTCGTTCCTGTTCCTCGGTCCGACCGGGGTCGGCAAGACCGAGCTCGCCCGGGCTCTCGCCGAGTACCTGTTCGACGACGAGCGCGCGATCGTCCGGGTCGACATGGGCGAGTACCAGGAGCGGCACACGGTCTCCCGGCTCGTGGGTGCGCCGCCCGGGTACGTCGGGTACGAGGAGGGCGGCCAGCTCACCGAGGCCGTCCGTCGACGCCCGTACTCTGTCGTCCTGCTCGACGAGCTCGAGAAGGCGCACGGCGACGTGTTCAACATCCTGCTCCAGTTGCTCGACGACGGGCGCCTCACCGACGGTCACGGCCGCACGGTGAACTTCCGGAACACCATCGTGATCATGACGTCGAACCTCGGGAGCGCCGTCTTCCAGGACGCCGGGGTCCCGCAGGAGCGGCGCAGACAGGCGATCCTCGAGGCGGTGCGGTCCACGTTCCGGCCCGAGTTCGTGAACCGGGTCGACGAGATCGTCGTGTTCGAGCCGCTCGACCCGGGTCACATCGAGGCGATCGTCGACCTCCAGGTAGCACACCTGCGGCAGCGACTCGCCGAGCGCAAGCTCACGCTGACGCTCACCGACGCGGCCCGGGCGTACCTGGCGGAGAAGGGGTACGACCCCGCGTTCGGCGCCCGGCCGCTGAAGCGGCTGATCCAGCGGGAGCTGCAGGACCCGCTGGCCCTGAAGCTCCTCGCGGGCGAGATCCGCGAAGGCGACGAGGTCACGGTCGACGTCGAGGGCGACGCGCTGGCGTTCGGGGTCCTTCGCCCTGCACCGACCGGCTAGGCTTCGGGGGATCGGCGACCGGAGGAGGACCGGGTGCGCACGCGGACGGCGTACAGGCTGCTGTTCGGCCTCTTCGCCGTGCTCCTCGTGTTCGCCGTGCCGTTCGCGATCACGGGGACCGGCGAGGACCGCCGGACCGCGCTCGGGATCGTTGCCGTCGCGGCGACGATCGCCGGCCTGACGTGGCTCGACCGCGAGTTCCGCGTGGAGCCGCGCCGGCGCGCGGCCGAGGCCGCGGGCGAGATGCTCGGCCTCCGACCGTCGGGCGACGACAGCTGGGTCCGAGCCCTCGGCTTCGACCTCCTACGAGCGCGCGGGACGGTGCAGGACGTCACGAACGTGCTGGAGGGCATGTGGCGTGGTCAGTCCGCCGCGACCTTCGAGTATCGCTGGGCGACCGAGGATACCGAGCGCAGGTACTCGTGCGCGCTCCTGCCCGTGCCGACCTCCTGGCCGCGCCTGGCCATCATGCGCGAGTCGACCCTCACCCGGCTGGCACGTGATGCCGGCGTCGGTGACGTCGAGACCGAATGGGAGGCCTTCAACCGCGTGTTCCGGGTGACGTCCGGGGATGTGCGGTTCGCGAGCTCCATCCTCGACGGAAGGATGATGGAGTGGCTCATCGCACGTTCGCCGATCGACGGGTTCGAGATCGCCGAGGGGCGGCTCCTCGTCTACACGGCGCAGGTCTACCCCTGGGAGATCGAACGGGTGCTCGAGATCGCGCTCGAGTTCCAGGCACGCATCCCTGCGGTCGTGTCCTCGCTGTTCGGAGGCGCGGCGCCGTCCCTCCCTCCGCGCCCCGATGCGGGCTCGTCGAGCGGCTGAGGCGAGGCCTCTACACTTCGTTCTGTGGCTCCCTGGGTTCGCCTGCTCGGACTGCTGGTCGCGGTCGTCGCCGCGGCCTTGTTCCTGAAGGTCCTGCCGCCGCTCCTCGTGCTCGCGCTCATGGTCGGCGGCATCGTCTACGCGAACCACGTCCTCACGGTGAAGCCCAAGCGCGAGCGCTCGAAGACGACGGCCCAGCTCCTCGGCCTCCGGGTGGTGCCAGAGGCGCAGGCCGGTCTTTCGGCGTTCCCGTTCGCGCTCCTCGAGCGACCCGAGGCTCGGACACTCGAGGTCATGGCCGGGCCGTGGCGCGGCACCGAGGTCCGGCTGTTCGATCTCGAGACCAGGCCGTCGGTCCCGGTGGCCGAGACGCAGAGCGTCCGCCGCTTCAGCTGCGTGCTCGCGCCGCTGCCGTTCGAGACCCCGCATCTGGTCGTCGAGCCCGAGTCCTTCCTCACACCCCCGGAGGACCGACCGGACCTGCCGATCAGCGTCCTCGCGTCCGAGCGCGTCGCGGCAGCCTGCGATGTTCGGTGCCAAGATCCCGCCTTCGCGTCCACGTTCCTTGACGGGAGCCTGGGAGCCTGGCTGCTCGCGCAGCAGGACGGTGTCGCCTTCGAGACGCGGGGCCCGGCGGTCCTCCTGTACCAGCCGTGGGTGCCGGCCAAGGACCGAGACCTGCTGCTCGAGTCCCTTCTCGGGTTCCTCGACGCGGCATCCACGCGTGAGGAGTAGCGTGACGCCGTGAGCGACGGGAGCGCTGGCGAGCCGAGGGTCCTGCGTCGCAGCCGCGACGACCGCGTGATCGGTGGCGTCTGCTCCGGTCTCGGGCGGTACCTGGGGGTGGACCCCGTCCTGTTGCGGATCGCCTTCGTCGTGCTCGCGATCGCGGGTGGTGGTGGGGTGATCCTGTACATCGTGGGCTGGATCTTGATCCCGGAGGAGAAGCCGGGTGAGGCCCTCGGCGCGCGGGCGCCCTCGAGCGCCGAGACCCTGCGCCTCGTGGTCGGCGCCGCCCTCATCGCGGTCGGCGTGCTGCTGCTGCTGAACCTGAGCATCCCTCGCATCGGGAAGTACCTGTGGCCGCTCGCGCTGATCACGATCGGCATCGCCGTGATCGTCCAGGTATCCACACGACGATGAGCGATCTGCCGCCTGCCCCGCAGACCCCACCGAAGCCGGTGCCAGCCGGCCGGCTGCTCCTCGGCGTGCTGCTCGTGCTCCTTGGGCTCGGTTGGCTGCTCGACACCACGGGTGCGGCAGATCTCGATTGGGACCTCATCCTGCCGATCGGCCTGATCCTCGTCGGGATCGCCCTGTCGATCGCCGGGTGGCAGGGCCGTGGGCGCGGCGGACTCATCGCGATCGGCGTGATCCTCACGGTCGCGCTCACGATCGGCACGGTGGTGCGGATCCCCCTCGGGGGCGGTATCGGGGATCGGACGGAGCGTCCCCGGACGTTCGAGGCCGTGGGGGACCGGTTCGAGCTCGCGATCGGCAAGCTGACCGTCGACCTGCGCGACCTCCCGGCCGGCGGGGAGGTCCCCACCGAGGTGCGGATCGATGCGGCCGTCGGGATCGGCCAGCTCGTCGTGCTCGTCGGGTCGGACATCCCGTGCGTGGCCACCCACGCCGAGGCCGGCGTGGGTGAGATCGTCGTGTTCGGCGAGCGGGAGGGCGGCATCGGCCCCGACCACCGGACCGAAGTGGTGTGCCTCGGGCCGCCAGTCCTCAACCTCGACGTCTCCGTCGGACTTGGGCAGGTGGAGGTGCGGCGTGGCTGACCGTTCGGTGGACCGAGTGGCGCTCGCCTTCGGTGTCGCGTTCATGGTCGCCGGGGTCGCGTTCCTCCTCGACCGCCTCGATGTGTGGGAGCTGAAGGCAGGCTACGTGCTGCCGGTGTTCCTGATCGCGCTCGGCGTCGGGCTCCTGGTCGGTGGCCGCTCGAAGGAGCCACCGGCAACCGGTTGAACCGGGCTGCTTGCTCGGGACTCGCGACTGGGTTCGGATACCCGTGATGGAGAGCATCGGCATCTTCGTGCTGATCGTCGTCGTCGGGCTGGCGGCGGCCGGGATCTCCTACTACCTGAAGCAGAAGCGACGCCAGGAGCTCGAGCTGATGGCGCGCCAGCTCGGACTCACCTACTCGGCGCACGACACGGAGGGCTGCCTCGGGCTCCCGTTCGTCCTGCTCACCAAGGGGGACGGCCGGGGCACCGAGAACGTGCTGTCGGGGACGTGGCAGGACATGCCCGTCCGCGAGTTCGACTACTGGTACTACGAGGAGTCCACGGACTCGAAGGGCCACCGCTCGAAGACCTACTACCGGTTCTCCTGTGCGGTGGCCGAGATCGACGCCGCCTGCTCCTCCATCACGATCGACCGCGAGGGGTTGCTCACGAGGATCGCCGACGCGATCGGCCTCGACGACATCCGCTTCGAGCTCGAGGAGTTCAACGACGAGTTCAACGTGAAGTCGAAGGACCGGAGGTTCGCGAATGACTTCGTGGACCAGCGGATGATGCGGTTCCTCCTCGGTACCGACCGGGCGTTCGAGTTCGAGGCCTGCGGCCGCTGGCTCCTGTGTCACAGCAAGCGGCGGCGACCGATGGAGCTGGTCCCACTGCTCGGCACGCTGAAGGCGTTCCGCGAGCACGTTCCCAAGGTGGTGTACGAACTGTACGGGCCGGGCGAGAGCCGGTAGGCTCCACGGCGGATCCGCCGAGCGGAAGGAACGGATACGACATGTGGGCTCTCTGGGTGGTCCTGGGACTGGTGGCGCTCGTCGTCATCTTCGGCATCGTCTCGTACAACCGGTTCGTCTCGCAGCGGCAGCTCATCAAGGACTCGTGGGCGAACATCGACACCGAGCTCCGTCGCCGGTACGACCTGATCCCGAACCTCGTCGAGACCGTCAAGGGCTATGCCGCGCACGAGCGCCAGGTCTTCGAGAACGTCACGCGGGCCCGCGCCGCCGCGGCGGCGGCGACCGGCAG
>Ga0154889_1006_pt12 | contig 16274 bp, 16 predicted proteins | sample Rifle2008BG19ft_FD_105861 | JGI IMG/M metagenome (GOLD analysis project Ga0154889, IMG submission 105861) | Actinobacteria bacterium RBG_19FT_COMBO_70_19
CCACGTCGCCGAAGGCGGACAGGCGCAGGGTCACGACCTCGACACGCTCGCGCTCGTCGGCGTGCCCGTACATGGCGGCGTGCCGGCCATGGAAGCTCGGTGCCAGACCCGCGATGCCGGCACGCGAGACGGCGGCCAGGGGAAGCTCGAGCTCGTATCCCTGGCCTTCGTAGCGGCAATCGGCGCTCGCTACCGCCCGGATGCGCGAGCGGGGGATCCCGTCCTCACGGAGCTGGGCCACGAGGCGCTGCCGTGCCGAGCGGTACCAGTCGAGCAGTTCCGGGATCAGTTCGCCGACGAGCGGACGCAGCACCGTCTGCGCGTCGTCGATCCGCAGGCTCGCTGCCATCAGACCTGCCGCCGAGAAGAGGCCCGGATGGGGTGGTACGAGCACGGACCCGAGCCGCAGCTCACCGAGCACTCGGCCCGCGACGAGCGGGCCCGCACCGCCGAACGCGACGAGGGAGAAGCGGCGAGGATCCAGCCCCCGCTCGACGGAGACGCGTCGCAGCGCTCGGACGCTGTGCGCGGTGGCGACGGCGATGATCCCCTCGGCCGCGGCCTGCCCGTCGAGCGCTAGGCGACGCGCGATCTGCCGGATCGAGCGCTCGGCGGCGTCGACGTCCAGCTCGAGCCTTCCCGCCAGGGGCGTCGGACCGAGGATCCCCGCGACGACGTGCGCATCGGTCAGCGTGGCATCCGTTCCCCCGCGCCCGTAGGCCGCGGGGCCCGGCTCCGCCCCGGCGCTCCGCGGGCCGACCTGGAGCCGGCCAGCCCGATCGACCATCGCGATGCTTCCACCCCCGGCACCGGCGGTCACGATGTCGACCGCGGGAACGATGATCCGGTGGGCCTCGACCATCCGCGTCGACGTCGTCGGTACCACCCCGCCGTCCGCCAGGCAGACGTCGAGGGACGTCCCTCCCATATCGAATGAGATCACGCCCTCGAGCCCGTGGCGCGCGGCCAGTGCAACCGTGCCGGCAACCCCCGCGGCAGGCCCGGACAGGAGGAGCCGATGCGCCTCACGCTCGGCACGCTCCGCAGGCACGCAGCCCCCGTTCGACTGCATCACGAGGAACGGCGCGCTGACACCCTTGTCCCTGATCGCCTTTGCCGCGTCCTGCGCGTAGCGACCCACGACGGGTCGGAGTGCGGCGTTCACGACCGCCGTTGCGGTGCGGGGATACTCACGGAACTCGCGGGCCACCTCCGACGACGTGGTGACCGGCAGACCAGGGAAGGCGCGACCCAGAGAAGCGCTGATCGCGCGCTCGTGCTCGTCGCGGAGGTAGCTGAAGAGGAAGGCGATGGCGACGGCTTCGGGAGCGCGGTCGGCCACCTGCCGCACGACGCGATCGACCTCCTCCGGGGTCAGCGACTCGACCACCTCTCCAACGCCCGAGATCCGCTCGCGCACCTCGATCCGGTCCTCGCGCGGGACGAGCTCGTTCGGGCGGGGCTGTCGCAGGTCGTAGAGGACCGGCCGAGTCCCGTTCCGGAACGCCATGACATCCCGGAACCCGGCCGTCGCCAGCAGCACGACTCGGCCGATGCGTCCCGTCAACAGCGCATTCGTCGCAACGGTGGTCCCGTGGAAGACGATGCCGACATCGAGGGGGTCGACGCCGTCACGGACCAGTTCATCGAACGCGTCGACGAGCCCGATCGCGGGGTCCCTGGGCGTGGAGGAGACCTTCGCGATCCGAACACGCCCGTCGCGATGCATCGCGATGGCATCGGTGAACGTACCGCCGACATCGATCCCGACGGTCCACCTGCGTCGCGTTGCCGGAGATCCTGGCTGTCCGCCTACCGGAGCGATGGGATGACCTCCTTCGCGAACACGCGCATGGCCTCACGTTGCACGGCCGGCTCCATCCCCGGCCAGTACAGCCTCGCGATGAAGTGCAGCTCCCCTCCGACGGACTCCGCCAGAGCCCGGATCCGCTCCGCGACCTCCTCCGGGGAACCCAGAAGGATGCCTTCCCGGAGTTCCTCTTCCTCCTGGGCTGAGACCGGAGGTGGGGCCGGAGGCTCGCCGGCACGCCGGCGGGATCCGTCCATGTCGTCGTACTTCCACGCCACGTATCGATGGTGATCGCGGACTCGCTCCCAGGCATCGGCCCCGCGCCAGGCGAACGTCGGCAGGTGCACGCCGATGGCGAGCCCGCCGGTCCGCCCCGCGGCCGCGTGGGCCGACCGAGCCAGATCCGTCTGCTCCCGGAGCGACGAAGGGGTGACATCGGTCGCCATGAACCCGTCTCCGAGCCGGCCGGCTCGACGGATCGCGGGCTCGGTGAGCGCTCCGATCCAGATAGGCGGACCGCCACCACGAGCGGGCAACGGTCGGACCGGCACGCCCGGGTAACGCAGGTGCGCACCACCCGTCACGAGGTCACCTCGCCAGGCCTGCCGGTACACGTCCACCGAGTCCTCCAGCCGATGGACGCGGTCGCGCAAAGGGACCCCGAGGCCCTCGAACTCCTCCTCCCGCCACCCGAGCCCCACGCCGAGGATGAACCGCCCCCCAGCGATGAGATCCACGACCGACACGTCCTCCGCGATCCGGATCGGCTCGTGCAGCGGTGCCAGCAGGAGCGCCGTTCCGATCAGGACCCGATGGGTTCGTGCCGCCATCGCGGCGGAGAGGGGAAGGACCGACGGGAGGTAGGCGTCGTCGACGAAGTGATGCTCCGACGTCCACACCGAATCGAACCCGAGCCGCTCCGCCTCTTCAGCGAGCGAGAGCGCCTCGGCGTACAGCTCGACATCGCTCCGTGGGTCCCCCGGGAAGCGCTGGCAGGTGACGAGGCCGAACCCGAACGTGATCGTCACGCGGGCATGCCCTCCCGCACCGGGCTCGGCTTGGCCAGAATGCCCCCGAGATCGAGCTCGCGGTACGGCGCCGTGCAAGGGTGGCCGTCCGAGACCCAAGCACGGCGGGCGTCGAGATCCATCAGGACGGAGGCGACGGTCGCCCCCTGATCGTGCGGATCCAAACGCCGATCAGGATGGCAGCACACGCCCGACGGGTAGTTGGCATGGTCGGCCAGCAGGGTTCGGAAGAGGTCCAGCGATAGCTTCCCCCCGGCCGCCGACAGCTCGCTCTTCATGCGTTCGAGGCGGAACGGGCTGTCGGGCATGACCCACCGCGATACGTCCTTGCGGTCGAAGGCCACGGAGCGGTAGTGGTTCGTGTGCAGCAGCACGCCGTCCTCGGGGAAGAGGAGGAAGATCCTCGAGAAGTCCCCGGGAGTGGTCTCCAGGTTCACCGCGATGCCGTCCCGGTGCGCGAGGAGGTAGTTCGCGGACGAAGACCGGAACCCCCGTTGGGCCACCGCGAGCGCGTCGGAGATCGTCTCGCAGTCCATGAACGCTCGCAGGACGACGTGGTACGGGATGCCGGGCTCGCCGCGATCGTCCTGGGTGACGAGGGCGTTCGTCGTCACGCCGAGTCCTGACGAGTTCATCCCGGTCTTCGCGAGCAGGCCAGCCTCGACCACGCTCACGTAGTTCGGGCCTTCGTCCTGTTCCGCCTCGAGGACGACCACCGTGTCGAAGCAATGGAGCAGCCAATCCCAGTTCTGTCCGAGCAACGTGTGGCCGTTGGTGCTCATCTCGGGCAGAACGGCGAACGCACTGCACTCGCCCTGCCGGGCGCTCGCCGCCGCGGCGGCACGCGCCTTCGCCGCGAACATCACCTCCGTGCGGACGTTGATGGACAGCACGTCCTCCAGGTCGACGCCGGCTCCCTCGGCGATCCCCAGCATCTCCTCGATGTACCGGGGGTCGAAGGCCGCGATCGGCGCCCGGTACCGCTCGGCCTCCCGCCGGACCTGGGCCCAGTCCCAGCCCGCATACGCGAGGAAGACCTCCTCGTAGGCGGAGATCGAGATCCCGATCCGCTCGCGCGCCTGCTCCCCGTACGCGCGCCCGCGCTCGCGCGGGCCTCCTGCGACCCTCACATGTGGGAACGGCTCCATCCCGCGCTGCATCCCCTCAGAGTGCCGTGACGCCACCGTCGATGGCGACCATGGCGCCGGTCATGTAGGAGGCCCGGTCAGAGGCGAGGAACGCGACGAGCTCGGCCACCTCCTCGGGCACACCCAGCCGTCGGAGCGGAACCCGAGCGTCGAGGTACGCCCGCCCCGCCTCCGGGTCGTCCATGGTCCGCAGCATCGGCGTATCGATCAGGCCGGGCACGACGGCGTTCACGCGTACCCCGGCCGAGGCCCACTCCACCGCCATCTGCCTGGTCAGCGCGACCACGCCAGCTTTGCTCGCGTTGTAGTGCCCCGCCGGCTCGCCGAGGTCGGCGATGTACGCCGCGATCGAGGCGAAGTTGACGATCGCCGCGGGCGGCGTCGCCCTGCTCCGGAGCCGGGCTCGGATCGCCTCGCGGGAGACGAGGAACGTCCCGCGCAGGTTCGTGTCGAGCACGTCGTTCCACTCCTCGTCGCCGATGTCGACGAGTGGGACGAACCGGTAGATGCCCGCGGCGTTCACGAGGACGTCGGGTGGTCCGCCCAGCGCCTCGACCACGCTGCCGACAGCCGCCGGCACCGCGCCCGGGTCCCGCAGGTCCGCGACGACCGACGCCGCCAGGCCCAGCGCCTGCACGGTGTCATCGACCGCGCGGCTGTCACGGTCAAGGATCGCGACGCTGGCACCACGCTCGTGGAGCAGCTCCGCCGTCGCCAGTCCGATCCCCGACGCCCCGCCCGTCACCAGCGCCCGGCGCCCGTCGAACCGATCGCTCGTCATGTCAGCACCACCCCACCGTTCACTCCGATCGTCTGACCCGTGACGTACGCGGCATCCTCCGACGCGAGCCACGCCACGACGCCAGCCACATCCTCGCCGGTGCCGTGGCGCTCGAGGGGGATGGAGGCGCGCACGCGCTCGACCTCATCCTCGAGTGGCACGCCCCCCAACGCAGCGGCGATGCGGAGGTCCGCAAGGTGCATCTCGGTGAGCATGTTGCCGGGTGCGACCGTGTTGACCCGGATCCCGTACGGCGCGAGCTCGAGAGCGAGCGAGTGCGTGAGCAGCGCGAGCCCTCCCTTCGACGCGCAGTAGCCCGCGCCGTTCGCGACACCCTGCTGACCGAAGATCGAACCGACGTTGACGATCGTGCCGGCTCTGGCGGCCATCATCACGGGTGCACACGCCTGCGCCATGAGGAAGGCGCCCACGAGGTTGACCTCGAGCAGGCGCCGGAACGCCTCCACCGGGGTTTCCGCCACGCTCGTCGACGGGCCGCCGATACCGGCGTTGTTGACGAGCAGGTCGATCCCACCCAACCGCTCAACAGCGGTGCGCACCGCCGAACTCACCGATGCCGCATCCGAGACGTCCGCCACGAGTGGGAGTGCACGGCCACTCGGGTGGGACCGACGCAGGCGGTCGATGGTCGTCACCACGCTCGCGTCCACATCCAAGATCGCGACATCGCCCGCGTCGTCGAGCAGCCGCGCGGCGATGCTCTCGCCGAGACCTCGCGCGGCACCCGTCACGATACTTCTCACTCGGCGCACCCGGCGATCTCTCCGGTGGTCGCGATCCACACGCTTTCGAGCCGTTTCACGTAGCCCACGAACCCCTCGAGGAACGCCAGTCGACCGGGTCTCGCGATGATCTGCGGATGACACGTGAGGACAGCAGCGCCGCCGAGTTCCAGGATGCCCTCGATCTCCTTCTCCCAGATCGAGCGGACCTCCTCGACGGTCGAGATCTTCTTCGTCCAGGTCGCCGGGTCGAACCAGAAGTGGGCCGCGTCGTCGAGGATCCACTGGATCGGGATCTCGACCACCGGGGACCGCGGATGGCGGTACGGACGGATGTCGTCCATCAGGTTGGACGAGTAGGTGAAGCCGTAGCGCTCGAGGAGATCGAGGGTCGCCCCACTGAAGTCCCACGACGGCGAGCGATAGCCACGCACCTGCGCACCGAACGACTCGAGGATCTCCCGGCCCTTGACGAGCTCCACCTCTTCCTGGCCGGGGGGAAGCTTCGTCGGCGAAGTATGCGTGTAGCCGTGGTGTCCGATCTCGTGACCGGCCGTGACGATCTCCCGGACCCGGCCCGGATGGCGCTCGGCCACGCGTCCGGGGATGAAGAAGGTCGCCCGGATGTCCTGGCGCTCGAGGATCTCGAGCACGAGAGGCACCGCGACCTTGGCGCCGTAGGTCCCCTGGGACAGGACGCCCGGCCGGTCGGCGTTCGCCGGGTCCTCCCCGATCCACACCTCCTCGGCGTCGAAGTCGAACGTGAAGGCGACGGCGCCCCGCGCGCCATCCGGCCATCGGGTCATCGGGTCACCTCCTCCTGCGCACCGGCTCCGGAGGCCGTCGGCGGATCGGAGGCCGCTTCCTCTGGACCCCCCCGATCCCCGGCCTCGTCCTCGGCCATCCAGCGCTGCAGCCGGCGCCACGCATCCTGGAGGAGTGGAACGAGACCTCGCGGGGCGAGCACGATCGTCACGAGGAGGATGACGCCGACGATGATGAGGCGCATCTCGTCGTAGTCCCGCAGGTACTCGGAGATGACCATGATCAGCGCGGTACCCACCAGGGGCCCGGCGAAGGTGCCGAGACCGCCAACGACCAGCATCGCCACGAACAACGACATGGGACCCAATCCCATGACGCTCGGAGCGATCACGCCGAAGTAATGCGCGTAGAAGCCGCCCGCGATGCCCGCGATGAACGCAGACATGCCGAACGTGATGACCTGCATCTTCAGCGGACTGACACCCCGGGAGGCGGCGTACCCGGGTGCGTCTCGGAGCGCCTTCAGGGCCGTCCCGAGGGGCGACTGGATGAAGGCGTGGACGACCACCGCGGTGACCACCACGAGCGCCAGGGCGACCCAGTAGTACGCGCGTTGCCGGGCGTCGGGTGACAACCCCCCGAACGCGAGGTCCGGCACCCCCGACAGACCGAAGGATCCTCCGGTCAAGCCACTCTCGTCCGAGATCACCAGCAGACGGACGACCTCGCCGAAGGAGAACGTCAGCAGCGACGCGTAGATCCCTCGGAGGCGAAGCACCGGTATGCCGACCACCGCGCTCGCAGCCGCCGCGGCGAGTCCGCCAACGATCATAGCGAGCCAGGGAGGCGATCCCCAATGCAGGCTCACGAGTGCCGCCCCGTAGCCACCGATCGCGAAGAGCGCGAGCTGCCCGAAGTTCCAGATGCCGCCGATCCCGAGCTGGAGGTTCCAGGACTGGTTCAAGATCATCCAGATGAGCGCAGTGAGCGCCACGTCGATGACGTAGTCGTTCCGCCACACGAGCGGGAGCATGGCCGCGAGGATCAGCACCCCGGCCACCGCGAATAGGTTGGGCCGGCGCCACCCCATCTCTCGCACGAGCGCCGAGCGCGCGTCGTCCGAGCCCGCGGCCACCTACAGCCTCGCTTCCTGCGGCCTGCCGAACAGCCCCGTCGGCCGGACAAGCATCACGAGCATGATCACGAAGAACAGCGTGGGGAGCGACCATTTCACCCCGAAGTACAGCGAGATCAGGGATTCGAGGAGGCCGATCACATACGCGGCCAGGATGGTCCCGCGGATGCTCCCGAGACCGCCGAAGATCGCGACGATCAAGGCCTTGAGCAACGGCAGGTCGCCGGCGACGGGGGAGACGAAGAAGACCGAGGCGAGGAGCACCCCGGCGACGGCCGCCAGCGCCGAGGAAACCGCCATCGTGAGGTTGTAGACGCGGCCGACCGGGATGCCCATCAGTCGGGCGGCGTCCAACTCCTGAGCCACGGCGCTGATGGCCAGGCCATACCGGGTCTTCGACAAGAACACCCCGAGCCCGACGAGCATCGTGATCGCGACCGCCGCCATCACCATCGAGTGCCAGCTCACGCTCACCCCCTCGATGAGGTGGAACCGACCTCGGATGACGGGCGGGACCGCCTTGTTCCGGGCCCCGTAGATCTGGAGTGCGACGTTCGAAAGCACGATCGTGACGGCGAAGGTCGAGATGAAGGCCGTCATCTCGAAATCGAAACCCGTCCGGCCGATCAGGGGCCGAACCGCGATCTGCTGGATCACGATCCCGAACGCGAACGCAACCATGGACGCTGCGACGAGGCCCACGAGCGGACCCCACCCGAACCCAGCGAACAACATCCACGACACGTAACCGCCGATCATGACCATGGAGCCGTGCGCCATGTTCAGGGTGCGAAGTGTGCCGTAGATCAGCGTCATCCCCACCGTCATGAGCGCGTAGATCGAGCCGGTCACGAGTCCGCTGACGATCGCCTGGATGAGCGCAGCCATGCTCCTCCTCAGGTGCCCAGATACGTCGCCATCACGATCTCGTCAGCGAGGAGGTCACTCACCGAACCCTCACGCACGATCCGTCCGGACTCGAGCAGCAGGACCCGCGCGTCGAACGCTTGCACGTGGCTGAAGTTCTCCTCCACGAGCAGCAACGTGATCCCGGACGCGACGATCTGCTCGATGTGCCGGTACATCTCGTTCACGACCACCGGGGCAAGCCCAAGCGAGGGCTCATCGAGCATCAGGAGCCGAGCCTCGCGCATGAGACCGCGGCCGAGCGCGAGCATCCTTCGCTCCCCTCCGGACAGCGTGTGCGCCCGCTGACCACGGCGCTCACCGAGCATCGGGAACAGGCCGTAGACGCGCCCGATCCGCTCGGCGCGAGCTCCCCATGAGCCGCTTGGGAACGCGCCGAGCAGGAGGTTCTCCTCCACCGTCATGTCCCCGAAGGGCAGGTCTCCTTGAGGGACGTGCACCAGACCCTGAGCTGCCACCGACTCGGCGCGCGCCCCATCGATCCGGCGGCCGTCGAAGCGGATCTCCCCCGCCGTCGGGGTCAGGAGACCGCTGATCGTGCGCAGGAGCGTGGTCTTGCCGTGCCCGTTCGGGCCGATGACGACGACCGTCTCACCCTCCTGCACGTCCAGCTCGATGCCCGCGAGCACGCGGGTCTGGCCGTACCCGGCGTGGAGGTTCCGGACCTCAAGCACCGTGCGGCTCCGTGCGACCCTCGCCATCGTCGGCAGCGGTCTCGCTCGGCGGCTGCTCCGTCGCTGTCCCGAGGTAGACGCGGATCACCTCTTCGTGCCCCTGGACGTCCTCGGGAGTGCCTTCGAACAGGAGCCTCCCGTGGTTCATCACCATGACCCGGTCGGAGATCGACATCAGCGCCCGCATGACGTGCTCGATGAGAACGACCGTCACACCGGCCGAGCGCACCTTGCGGACGAGCTCGAGGATCTCGTCGATCTCCCGGTGATTGAGCCCGCCCACGGGCTCGTCGAGCATCAGCAGCCGCGGTTCGCTGGCCATCGCCGACGCGATCATCAGGCGCTTCTTGTCGAACAGCGGCAGGGGACCGGCGACGACATCGAGCTTGCCACCGAGGCCCGCGAAGGACGCCGCCGCTCGCGCTCGCTCAGCGCTCGCTTCGTCGAAGCGCAGGCCCGGAACGGCCCGGGGACGATGGCCGAAGTACGCCCCAACGATCACGTTGCCCAAGACCGTGTGCTCCGGCAGGACCGCGGGGATCTGGAAGGTCCGGGCCACCCCCAGGTGGCAGATGGCATGGGTCGATCGGTCCTGGATCTCCTGCCCTCCGAACAGGATCCGCCCGTTCGTGGCCCGTGCGTGCCCGCTGATCGTGTCGAACAGCGTCGTCTTGCCAGCCCCATTCGGACCGGCGATCCCGAAGGTCTCCCCCTCCGCGACCCGGAACGAGAGCTCGTCAACGGCGGCAAGTCCGCCGAAGTGCTTGGAGAGCTCGTCGACCTCGAGGAGCGCGGCGTCCGCCATGCTCTGAGGCGCGTCGGCGATCCCGGTCACCTGGCTAGAGCCACTCCGGCAGTTGGAACTCCCCTTGCACGTACGGTTGTGGGTCGACGAGCACCTGCTGCTGGTTCTGGATCTGGAAGGTCAAGTGCGGCATCCCCAGGCTCGGATCCGACACGGCGTCCGGGTACGGGATCGCGGTCAGCTCGCCGGGCTTGTACCGGTAGGTCCCGCTGACCCCCCGGTAGATCGTCCGCTTCAGGTTCACGTTGACTTGCTCGAAGTCGGCCGGATCACCCGCCATGGCTGCGGCCTGGGCCCAAACGTGCACGAGGTCGTACTGGCCGCCGGCCTGGCTGAGCCCCGCTTCGGCCCCGAACTTCTCCCGGTAGGCGTCCTTGAACGCCTGCCCGATCTCATCCGGAAGGGTCCCGATCACGGTCGACCAGATCACGCCGTCGGCATCTTGCCCGGCGAGCTCCAGGTACTCAGGGATCGACGGTCCGTACTGCTGATACATCAGCGACTGCGTCGGATCCGAGCGGAACTGCTGTTGGAACGAGGCCAGGTCACCCGGGATGTAGTCGGCGTGGAAGATCAGACCGGGTGGGTCCGCGCGGACCTTGGCGAGGACGGGCCCCCACTCCGTGAGCGGGGCCGTCACCTGCTCGTAGAGCTTCACCTCCCACCCGAGGCTCTGGATCCCCTCCCGGACCGTCTGTGCGATCGTGATGCTGTAGGGGTCGTTGCTGGTGATGACCGCGACGGACTCCGAGCTCGGCTGCCACATCCCGCCGTCGATCAGGCGCTGCATGAACAGGATGAAACCGGGGCCGTACCAGACCTCGGTCGGGCAGGAGTGGTAGATGTTCGGTATCTGGTTGTCGGCCACGTAGTCCGCGTTCGGTTGGAACGTATTCAGGTGGAACATCGGCGCGCCGTACTCCGCATACACGTCGTACTCGGTCGAGGATGTCGACGTGTAACCGGAGAAGACCGCCGCCACCCCTTCGTTCGTGAGTCGTCGAGCGGCGTTCACCATCTTCTCCGGAGCGAGGTCCTCGACATCGGCGACGACGAGCTCGAGCGAGTGACCGAGCACGCCGCCGTTGCCGTTGATCGCCTCGACCGCCAGCTCCTGCCCGCGCGTCATCTCCTGGCCGTCGCCCGCGTAGGCACCGGAGACCGGGCTCGCGGAGCCGATCTTGATCGGCTCGCCACCACCGCCGCCTGAGGTAGTCGTCCCTTCGTCCCCGCCTCCGATGACGTAGCCGCCGACACCTCCAACGACGAGGCCGCCCACAGCAGCCGCGCCGACGCCGGTCAGCATCTGCCGCCGGGTCATGCGGCTCCCGCTTGCGTCCCTTCCTGCGTCCGTCATCGTCGCGACCTCCCCGTGCCCCCGCGCGGCCCACCCTAGGGCGGCGATCAGACAGACCGTAGGCAGGAGGGCGCGGGCCGTCATCGGTCAACTGACCGAGGTAGGCAGGATCCGCCGAACCTCGCGCCGCCATCCCAGATCGACAGCACCAGCGGTCTCTGCCAGGATGAGCGATCCCGTCGGGCTACCGTGGGGAGGGATCCGAATCCGGGATCAGCGGCTCACCCGGTCCGCACTGGTCGACGTGGACGGCAGGGTTCACGAATTGGACGGTGCCGCAGGCCGAGGACTCGTCGAGGCCAATCCCGAGCTCATCAGATACGCAGCTGCCCTCCTTGTGAGCGATCGCCCCCGGGTGTCGTTCTTCTGGCTCGATCTTGATCGACGCTGGCACCGCGTCTCCATCGAGCGAGCGCACCGAACCACAGGCAGAGAGGCGACGGTCATCACCCTCACCGAGGAACCGCCTCCGTTCGGCCTTACGAAACGAGAGCTCGACGTGTTGACGATCCTCGCCGGAGGTCTGAGCAACCGCGAGATCGCCGACCGCATCGCGACGAGCGTCCGGACGGTGGCGACACATGTCGAGCACCTGCTCAGGAAGCTGGGTCAACGATCCAGGGCCGGCGCCGGTGCCGTCGCCGCCGATCAGGGCGTGCTGCGACTCCCGTTCCCCGGCGACGCCGAGGGTCTGGAAGGCCTGGCGGTCGGACTGCTCCAGCGGCTGGCGGACGAAGGCGCCGGGTCCCAGACCCGACGCGCCGAGCGAACCGCGGGGGCATCTCCGACCCGCCGGCCCCTCCTGATCGGCTCCGCGCTCCCGCTGACGGGCCCGGCGCGTGCCGACGGCATCGAGATGCGGAGCGGTGCCGCGCTCGCGATCCAGGAGATCAACGAGTCCGGAGGTGTGGGGGGACGCCACCTCGAGCATGTCGTGGTGCCCACCGACATCTTCGACGAGGCCAGCGTGCGGGCAGCATTCGAGAGCCTCGCGGCCGCCGAGGTTGACGCCATCACGAGTCTCTATGTGTTCTGCGAGGACGCCGCGATGGACCTCGCGGCCGCCTACGGCGCTCCGTTCCTGCACGCGATGACGTCCGAGCACATGGCACAGCTGACGCGCGAGGTGCCTGCGCGCTACTCCCGCATCTTCCAGGTCTGCCCTTCCGAGGTTCACTACGGACGCGGGTTCGTCCGGTTCCTCGACGACACCATCGCGAGCGGCGCATGGCATCCGTCGGATCGTTCGCTCCTGTTCATCGAGACGTTGCTGCAGAGTAGCCAGATGGCCACCGCCGAGACCTTGGATGCCGCCGAGCGGTCAGGCTGGAGCATCGCCGGCGTTCACTACGTACCAGCGCAAGGGGCCGACTGGACCAGCGCTGTCGACCTCATCCGTCGGACCGACCCGGGAGCCATCCTCGTGACCAACTTCCTCCCTTCGGAGCTCGCCGGTTTCCAGCGCGCCTTCGCATCTACACCCACTGACGCACTCGTCTACGCGGTGTACTCACCCTCCGTTCCCGAGTTCCTGGAGCTCGCCGGCGACGCGGCCGAGGGGCTCGTGTGGTCCACCTTGACCGGAACCTACAGCGACCCGATCGGCCGTCGATTCATGAACCGGTACGCGCAGGTCAACAGCCGGCCACCCGGACGCTCTCATGCGGGCATCGCGTACGACGAGGTTCATCTGCTGGCGCAGGCGTGGGCTTCGGTCGACAATCCCCGTGAGTTCCGGGCGGTGGCCGAGCGGCTGCGCCGGATGCGGTACCGCGGCGTGAACGGCGCGTACTTCCTGGACAACGAGCGGCAGAGCGGACTCGCCTATCCGGACATGACGAACGATCCCTCGTTGAGCCAAGCACACCTCGTCTTCCAGGTGCAGGGCGGCGAGCACCGGATCCTCGCACCCGCGCCGTACGTCGAGAGCAACTTCCGCACACCACCGTGGTTCCAGCCCGATCGGGTGTCCGCATAGCCGCTCACCGAGTCGTCCCCCACCGGTAGCGCGAAACCGGCTGAGAGCCGCTCCCGGCGAACGGCGCCCTCAGGTTGTCGGGAACGAAGAGTGCCAAGAACGACGGGTCGGGCTTGACGCCGCCGCAGGGCACCCCTAGAGTGCGTGACGAGGAACCGCTGGAGCCTTCGGGCCCCGGCGGTTTCTCACTTCCGGGGGCTTGGCGCCCCGTGGGCGTAGGATGCGCCGATGACCGGTCGGATGACCTTCTGTTCCTGGTGACGGCGACCGCCCCCTGATCCGCGAGGGCCTGAACCCGTGCTGATCGAGAACGAGTTCACGGTGGTGGCACGGGCGGACGACCTGTGGATCCACCTGCTCGACGTCGAGCGCATCACGCCGTGCCTACCCGGCGCCCAGCTCACCGAGACCGTGGACGAGCGCACGTGGAAGGGCACCCTGACGTCGAGCTTCGGTCCCGTCACGATGTCCTTCGCGGGAACCGTCGTGATGGAGTCACGAGACGACGGCGCGCACCGACTCGTCCTGAAGGCTCGTGGGATGGAGCGGCGAGGCAAGGGCGCGGCCGAGGCGACGGTGACGACCTGGCTCGAGCCCGGCGCGGGTGCGGGTGAGACGACCGTGAGGATGCATTCGCGGATCGTGCTGACCGGGGCTGCGGCCCAGCTCTCGCGCGGGCTCCTTCCCGAGATCTCGAGGAAGCTCACCCAGCGGTTCGCCGACTGCCTCCAAGCGAGCATGACCGCGGCCGAGGCGGCGCCCATGGCCAGAACCGTGTCCGGCGCGACCCTCCCCACCGCGGCGGCACCAGCGCCGGTCGGTGGCATCCGACTCGGGCTCTCGGCCCTCTGGGGGCTCATCGCAGGGTTCTTCCGCAGGCTCTTCCGCCGCTCAGCGCCCCGCTGACCGCGTTCGCCCGCCTGCGGCGCTCGGTCTCACTCGAGCGTCTCGAGGTCCCGGATGCGCCCCACCTGGTCGGCGACCTCGCGGAAGACCACCAGGACCAGGAGGCCGACGACGGTCGCGATGACGCCGAGCACGAGCCCCGCGATCGCGAAGCCACGCCCGGTCCCGAGCACCTCGGCGCGCTTGAACCCCAGGTACGCGAACGCGATCGCGAGCACACCGAGGACCAGGCCGAGGATCGGGAAGGCTGAGATGACCAGGCCGACGATGCCGAGCACGAGGGAGGCGACCGCCGGGCCGTTGGTCTGATGAAGCACAGGCGCAATTGCTCCGGGACCTTGCCACGCGGCTCCCGGGCCCTGCAACGCGGCACCGGATGGGACCCCGGCCATCGGCATCGAGCCCATCCCGGTCGGCCTCGACGCCGGCTCCAGGGTGGTGAACGTCACCCACGCCTCGCGCCAGCCCTCGGGCGTCGCTGGGAACCGGTGGATCGGAAGGCCGGGAGACTGCGAGTCCCAGATCCCGTGGAACCCGCTGCCGGTCCCGAGCCCGTAGCGCGCTCCCATGTGCAGGAGCTCCACGGGCAGATCGCCGGCACCGGCCACGGCACCCGGCGGCGTACCGAGGTCGGCACCGCAGTACCGACATCGCACAGCGGCATCCTGGATCTGTTCCGCACAGTACGGACAGGGCTTCATCGCCGGACCTCCCGAAGTGGCGCCGAGTCTAGCCCCCGATGCTCCGCGGAAGAAGTCCGGGAAGGTCGTCGGCGCGAGCTCATCTGGGCGCACAGGCGCGGGTGGGATGGTCGAGGTGCTCGAGCAAGGGCCTCCAGGTCGGCACGGAACCAGAGTGACAAGAACGCGGTTTCCGACTTGACCGCGCTCGAGGCCACCCCCTAAAGTGCGCGATGAGAGACCGCTGGAGCCTTCGGGCCCTGGCGGTTTCTCACTTCTCGGGGTGTCCGTCCCGTCGGCCGCTCTCATCGAGGATCCGGCGCAGGACCGGCAAGACCAAACGGTCCTTCTCACGACCGGCGGCTTCCTTCGAGCGGACCACATCCGAGAGCGAAGCGACGTCCACCTCGACGCCCAGGATGACGAGGCGTCTGGCGTCCCGAGCGAGATCCTCGTACCCGGAGGTGCCGCTCGGCACGAAGGTGATGTCGAGGCGCCCATGGTCGGTCACGAGGTTCCACACGTTCACCCGGCGGAGCGACGCGGCATCGTGACCGAACGGATGTCCTTCCGGCTCGGCGGACGTCCACACCCGTGCGTGTAGTGCAGCCAGGGCGGAGGACAGCCGCTCGAGGTTCGCCTCGGACCGTTCGGGAACGATGTCGATGTCCGTGGTTACGTACGGCGAACCGTGGATCACGGCGGCGAAGCCGCCCACGAGCACGAGGCGGACCCCGTGTTCGTTGAGGACGGCCAGCATCGCCTCGGGGGCGAACTCGTGCTCAATCATGGCGCTCGGCCGCCGCTCGACCTGCCCGCGCGAAGCGCAGCGCGAGCTGGTGGTGTCGAACCCTCGCGTCCACGTCGAGCGCGAGGTTCCCGCGTGCCACCGACCAATCCGAATCGTCCACCTGCAGGAGATGCACCCCAAGCTCCATGCCGCACGCACGGACGAGATCCTGCACACGAGCCATCGATGGCTCAGCCCGACCTCGCTCGAGTCTCGCGATCGCGGACTGTGTCGTGCTCGCACGCCGTGCGAGCTCGACCTGCGTCAGGCCCGCTCGCCGTCGCGCCTCCCTGACGATCTGAGCGCCCAGCACCCTCAGAGCATAGCATTTCTGCTATCTCTGCCCCAGCGCTGACTACCGGATCTCCCTTCCCCCCTTGACACGCAAGTTGCTGGATGCGTATATCTCTTGCGCAATCGTCTGATTGCGTCTAACGAGGAGAGGATGAGATGGCACTGCAGGTGCCCGACGAGGTCCGAAAGGAGCTCGAGATCGACGCCCCGCGCGAGCGCGTGTGGCGCGCGGTGACCGAGCCCGATGAGCTCCTCGGCTGGTTCCCCACGCATGGCGCCGAGGTCGATCTTCGGCCAGGCGGTCTGGTGCGCTCCGCGCTCACCGAGCAGATCCGGCAGGGCAACGACACGGGCTGGTCCGAGGAGCTCGACGAGCTGCGCGCCTACGTGGAGGCCGGGTGACGCAGGACCGGGCGGGCGCGGTCTTCGCCGCGCTCGCCGACCCGACCCGTC
>Ga0154889_1067_pt12 | contig 15859 bp, 16 predicted proteins | sample Rifle2008BG19ft_FD_105861 | JGI IMG/M metagenome (GOLD analysis project Ga0154889, IMG submission 105861) | Actinobacteria bacterium RBG_19FT_COMBO_70_19
CAGGGACGGACGACGAGGCCGTGACGCCGTCGATCCCCATCTCCTTCAGGACCGCGAGCAACTCCTTGCTCGCGACACCCAGCTCTTTCGCCAGCTCGTGAACCCTCAACCCTGCAGCTCCCCTTCGATGTCGCGCCCTAGCCTAGCGGCTTCCTCCGGCCCCAGGCCGGTCCGCAGCGCCCTGCCGAGCGCCCCGCTCGCGAGTGCCGCCCGGGCGCAGTCCCTCTCGCGGTGCACGTACGCGCCTCGACCGTGCGCCGACCCAGATGGATCGACGCGCACCAGACCGTCCGAGGAGCGGACGATCCGGAGCAGGTCGCGCCTTCCCTCTTTGGCCCTGCAGCCCACGCAGGTCCGCTCCGGCTCCCTGCGTGCAGGCATCGCTCAGGCCTCCGCCGACTCCCCCGGCTCCGCCGACTCCCCCGGCTCGGCCTCGGAGACCGGCTCGGCCTCGGAGACAGGCTCGGCCTCGGAGACAGGCTCCGGCGCCGTGGCAGGCTCGGCCGCCGTGGCAGAGCGTGCCGCGCGGCCCTCCTCGGCCTGCTGCGTCTCGCTCTTGATGTCGATCCGGCACCCGGTCAGGCGCGCGGCGAGACGGGCGTTCTGGCCCTCCTTACCGATCGCGAGCGACAGCTGGTAGTCGGGCACGATGACGGTCGCGGTCTGCGTCTCGGCGTCGACCCGCGCCTCCTTGACCTTGGCCGGCTGGAGCGCGTTCGCGACGAACGTCCCCGGATCGGCGCTCCACGGCACGACGTCGACCTTCTCCCCCCGGAGCTCGGTCACGACGTTGCGCACGCGCGAGCCCTTCGGCCCGACGCATGCCCCGACCGGGTCCACCGCGGGCTCGCGCGATGTCACCGCGATCTTGGACCGGTGACCGGGTTCGCGGGCGACCGCCTTGATCTCGACGATGCCCTCCTCGATCTCGGGCACCTCAAGGGCGAAGAGCGCCTTCAGCAGCCCGGGGTGTGTCCGCGAGACCACGATCTGCGGGCCCTTCGTGCCGCGCCGGACCTCCGTGATGTACGCCTTCACGCGCTCGCCGTGGCGGTAGGACTCGGCGGGCACCTGCTCGGACGCCGGCATGAGCGCCTCGACCTTGCCGAGGTCGAGCAGGATGTACCGGCGGTCCTGCTGCTGCACGATGCCGGTCACCACGTCGCCTTCGCGACCCGCGAACTCCTCGTAGGTCATCTCGCGCTCGGCGTCGCGGAGCTTCTGGAAGATCACCTGCTTCGCGGTCTGCGCGCCGATCCGACCCTTGAACTCATCGGTCACCTCGACCTCGTCCTCGGACAGGACCTTGTGCTCGGTCGTGACGTCGCCGGTCTCAGGGTCCTCGTGCTCGATCTCCTCGAGCTGCTGCAGCCACACCCGCAGGTCGCCCGACTCCGAGTCGATGCTCGCGCGGACACCGATGGCGTCCTCGTCGGCCTCGGGGTGCTGCTGCTTCCACCACGACCTGTAGGCGGAGGCCATCGCCTCCTCGAGCCCCGCGAGGATCGTCTCGAAGGCGATGCCCTTCTCGCGCTCCAACTCGCGGAGCGCCGCGATCATCTCTTGGTTCATCTCTCGCTCCTCGCCGTTCCCCACTCGAAGACCGTGCGCGCCGACGCGATGCCGGCGTAGGGGACGCGCAGCTCTCCGCCCTCGGAAGCGATGACGATCGCCTCCGCGTCGGCCGAGACCAGCGCGCCCTCGTGCACCTTGGAGCCGTCGATCGGCTCCGTCGTCTTCACCTTCACCCGTCGCCCGACGCTGCGCTCGAAATGGCGCGGCGTCCGGAGCGGCCGCTCGAGCCCCGGAGAGCTCACCTCGAGGGTGTAGCCTCGGGGGCCGAAGTCCTCGAGGTCCAGCCGTCTGGACAGGCGCTCGGAGACCTCCGCGATCGTGTCGAGGTCGACGCCGCGATCGCGGTCGACCGAGACGCGGAGGATGCTCCGTCCGCCCTCCCCACGGAAGGAGACGTCCCACAGCTCCAAGCCGGACGACTCGACCACCGGTCGGACCAGCGCCTCGACGTCCATGCTCCATCCCTCGAAAAAGAAAGTGGGCGCGAGCCCACTTCCGGGTGAAACCGCTCCGTTGACCACATCAGTATACCGGAGCCGCACCCGATCGGGGGTGGAACCGCAGGTCAGAGGGCCCGACGCTGCCCGTCGGGCGTGTTCCAGTGGTCCTTCGCGTTCATGCGTCGGGCCATCCGCGGATCCTCCCATCCCCGGTGGACACGGACGCCGAGCGCTCCGCAGGCCTCCTCGGCGGCTTCGACAGACGGGAACTCGTGCCGGATCCACGTGCCGAGCACATCGACGAGCACGACGTCCCACGTCTCGCGCCCGACGTGCTGCAGGACTGCCTCGACCTCCGGTCGGAGCTTCACGAAGTCCAGGAGCCGGCCGGGGGCGCGCGCGGTCACGGCCGGAGCCTACGGCGCGGACGCGAGGAGGTCCAGCGCCGACTCAACGGCCTCGGCGAGCGGGGCCTGCGAGCGCTCCCCGGTCGCGCGGAGCTTGAGGTCGACCGAGTTGTTCTCGACGCCCCGCTTGCCGACCACGACCTGCACCGGACAGCCGATCAGGTCGGCGTCGGCGAACTTCACACCGGCGGCGTCCTCACGGTCGTCGAACAAGACGTCCACACCCCGTTGGCGGAACGCGTCGTAGACGCGCTCGGCTTCGGCAGCCGCCAGCCCGTGGTCCCGGGTCGCGAGCACGACCTCGACCTGGAACGGCGCGAGCGCCTTCGGCCACGTGAGGCCGGCGTCGTCATGGAACTGCTCGGCGGCCGCGGCCATGATCCGCGAGATCCCGATCCCGTAGCACCCCATCTGGTACGGCTTCGCGATGCCGTCCTCGTCGATGAAGGTCGCCTTCAGCGGCTCCGAGTACTTCGCGTGCAGTTGGAAGATGTGCCCGACGACGATCGAGCGGCCGACGCGTAGCTCACCGCCGTCCATCGGACAGCGATCGCCGTCGCGGATCTCCGCGAGGTCCTCGAACCGGTCGACGCGGAAGTCGCGTGGCGTGTTCGCTCCCCGGACGTGTCGGTCGAACTCGTTCGCGCCCGTGATCCAGTCCTTGCCGCCGTTCACGGTGTGGTCGGCGAGGACGACCGTGTCCTCGGGGACCGCCTGCGGGCCGACGTAGCCCTTCACGAACCCTCGCGCGCCGAAGTCGGCATCCTCGAACGGACGGACCGGCGTCGGGAAGAACAGGCGCTCGAGCTTGGGCTCGGCCACCTCGCGGTCTCCGGGGACGAGCACGGCCACGGTCTGCCCGCCGGCGTCGAACAGGATGCATTTCAGGGTCTCGCGTGCCTCCACGCCGAGGAGCGACGCAAGCGCGTCGATCGTCGGCGTGCCCGGCGTGTGGAGCACCTCGAGCGCCCGCAGGTCGGTCTGGTCCGCGGGCTCCGGCGCCATCGGCCGCGCAGCCTCGATGTCCGCGAGGTAGTCGCCGTTGGCGCACTCCACGAACAGGTCCTCGCCGACCTCCGCCCGAGCCATGAACTCGTGGTTCACGCCGCCGCCGATCTGGCCAGGGTCGGCCTCGACCGCGACGTAGTGCAGGCCGCATCGATCGAAGATCCGCTCGTACGCCGCGTACATGACGTCGTACGAGGCTCGCATCCCGTCCTCGTCACGGTCGAACGAGTACGCGTCTTTCATGAGGAACTCCCGCACGCGGAGCAGGCCGAACCGCGGCCGGAACTCGTCTCGGTACTTCCATTCGATCTGGTAGAGGTTCACCGGCAGGTCCCGGTACGAGGGCAGGTTGGCCGCGACGAGCGGAGCCACGACCTCCTCCTGCGTCGGACCCAGCAGCATCTCCCGGCCGTGTCGGTCGGTGAGCTTGAACAGCAGCTCGCCGTACAGGTCGAACCGCCCCGTCGCCTTCCAGGGCTCGGCCGGAAGGACGATCGGCATCCTGATCTCCTGCGCGCCCGAGGCGTCCATCTCCTCTCGGACGATCCGCTCGATCCGGCGCATGGTCCGCACGCCCAGCGGCAGCGTCGTGTACACGCCCGCCGCGACCTGCCGAACGAACCCGGCCCGGAGCAGCAGCCGGTGGCTGGCGACCTCGGCCTCGGCGGGGTCCTCGCGGAGCGTGGGCGCGAACAGGTGCGAGAGTCGCATGGGGCTGGAAGGATACCCCGCTCACCGACCGCCTCCGGTCAGCCGACGCTGACGACGTGCACGACCTGCTGCCAGTCCATGGTGGAGGCGCCACCGTCGGCCTCGGCGTACTGGTCGATGAGGACGACACGGGTCCCGTCGACCGGGTCCCGGACGGCGGCGCCGAAGTCGCCCCAGCGCTCCGGGCCCTTGATCGCCTCGAACCGCGCCTCGCCAGGGACGAGCTCGACGACGGTGGCCGCGGACCCGCCGGACAGCACCTCGGCCGCCCACGCCGACAGGCACTCATCGGCCGGCTGGCTCGCACGGCTGAACACGATGAACGCGTTCCCGGCCTCGTCCGTCGCGATCGCCGGCCAACCGGCGTCGGTCTCGGGCTCCCCGATCAGGCCCTTGCGCACCACGTCGGAGCTCCCGAGCTCGGACCCGATGCGCAGGTCGTACCAGCGGATCACGGACTCGACGTAGTTGCCGGTCACGGGGTCGGGTGTGAGGTCCTTCGCGACGGAGTGCGCCGTGTACAGGCGCGAGCGCTCGGCGTCGTAGAACGCCGTGACCAGACGCAGGTCACCCGGGTCCCACCACGTGTCGGCGCGATGAAGGCTTCCGCCGCACTGGGTGCCGAACGGCGGGATCGCGACGTTGCCGATCGGGAGCGCCGTGCGCGCCAGGCGAAGACCAGTCGTGCCCGGCTTCAACCGCCAGACGACGAGCTCGCTCGGGGAGCCCTCGTCGAGCGAGACGAGGAACTGCGAGCTCGGCGCCGGCCCCACCGACACCGCCGGCTGGATGGTGAAGGCCTGCGAGCCGTCGGGATCCAGTGTGTCCGAGCCGACGAACGTGTCGAACTCGACCCCGGTGGAGCAGTCGTACAGGTTGTCCTTCGGGAACGACAGGATCTGCGCCGCGGCGAACCCCCCGCCCGAGAAGTCGAACTGGTTCGACGTGAGCGTGACCCGGTCCGAGCTGAATCCGAGACCCGGATAGTCGGCCCACTGCCTGCCGTCACCGCTCGTGCGATCACCCCCGACCCGCGTACTGCACCAGGTCGACGGATCCTCCGCCGTCTGGTCCGGGATCGCCACGACGAGGATCCACGACCTGCGCCGAGGGTCGTTCACGCCGAGGAACGCGAGCACGAACGTGTCGCCGTACGGGTCGTACACGACCTTGGGATCGAACACCTGGGTGCCTGATGGCAGGTTGAACAGCCCCGCGAACGACGCCGGCCCGAGCACCGCCGCGCCCGCCAGGTCGTAGAGCGCGTAGTGCGTGTTCACCGCGGTGAGGTACCAGGTGTCGCTGACCGCGCCGGTCGGGTCGCCCGGCCAGTTGCCGCCCGTCCGAGGGATCGCATCGAACGACAGCGACGTCACCGGCGCGAGGGGGTCGAACGTGCCACGTCCGCTTCGCTCCGATGACGGGACCGTGTCGGCCCGAGCGCGCTCCGGGGCCGAGCCTGTCACGATCCGCCGGGACGCGGGAGCCGCGGATCGCAGGCGTCCGTCGTCCCGCGGTGGGTCCGATGCTCCGGCCGGCGACGTCGCGAGCGAGCCCACCACGAGGAGCGCGGCAAGCAGGAGGGCGACCGGACGCGGACCAGGAGTGCGCATCCCGCCGACCCTAGCGGACGTCATCGAGCGCGTCACGCGGCGGACCGTGCCCACGGCGGGCCACCGGGAGGGTACCCTCGGACGACCGGTTGGGATCGCGTCCGGACCCCATGGTGTGCCGGCGTCAGGAGGAGCGAGATGAAGGTGCGGCCGGACCGCTCGGCGTTCGAGGCGCTCGCGGCGTCGTGGCCGCTCGTGCCCGTGTGGACCGAGCTCCTCGCCGACGTCTCCACCCCGGTCGGCGTGTTCCCGGCACTCGCGGGCGAGGGTCCCGGCATCCTGCTCGAGAGCGTCGAGCGCTCCGAGCGCTGGGGCCGCTACTCCTTCGTGGCGGGGGACCCCGCGGCGGTCGTCGTGGCGGACCCCACGGGGCTCCATGTGCAGGACGTGGTCCGGCCCCTGCCGATCGAGCCGACGTCCACCGGCAACACGCGCGCGGACCTCCGAGCGCTCGCCGAGGGCCTGCGAGCTCCCCGACCCGAAGGACTCCCTTCGCTCACCGGCGGGCTCATGGGCGTCCTGTCCTACGAGGCGGCGGGGCTCCTCGATGGCCATCCCTTCCCGGCCGGAGACCCGGCGGCCGCGCCGATCGGCCTGCTGGTCGTCGACCGCGCCGTGGTCTTCGACCACTGGAGGCAGCGGCTCCTGCTCGTGGCCCACGTACCGAGCGGTGCCTACGACGCGGGCGTGGAAGCGCTCGAGGACCTGGCGGCTCGCTTGGCGATGCCGGCCGCTCCCCCGCCCGAGCCGCTCGGCGGCGGGACGGCATACGTCGACATCACCGGCGAGCCGAACATGCCCGACGAGCGCTACCGCGAGATCGTGCGCTCGATGAAGGAGCACATCCTCGCGGGCGACATCTTCCAGGGTGTGCCCTCGCGCCGCGTCTCGTTCCCCGCCAGCCGGGGCGGGTTCCCGATCTACCGGCGCTTGCGCGTCTCGAACCCGGCGCCGTACATGTTCTTCGTGCGGATGCTCGGGTTCGAGCTCGCCGGCTCCTCGCCCGAGCCGCTCGTCCGCGTCGAGGGCCGCACGGTGACGACCCGCCCGATCGCGGGCACCCGCCCGCGCGGCGAGACCGAGCTGCGCGATCGCCTCTTCGAGCACGAACTCCTCGCGGACCCGAAGGAGCGCGCCGAGCACGCGATGCTGGTCGACCTCGCGCGGAACGACCTGGGCAGGGTGTGCACCCCCGGGACCGTCCGTCCGACCGAGCTCATGGTGGTCGAGCGCTTCTCGAAGGTGATGCACATCGTGAGCACCGTCGAGGGCGAGCTCGCCGAGGGCATGCACGCGCTCGACGCGCTCGCGGTCACGTTCCCCGCGGGGACGGTGACCGGCGCGCCGAAGCGCCGCGCGATGGAGATCATCGCCGAGAACGAGCCCACCGCTCGAGGCCCGTACGCCGGCGCGGTCGGCTACTGCACCTTCGCCGGCGACCTCGACTTCTGCATCACGATCCGGACGGCGGTCGTGGCCGACGGGACGGTCCACGTCCAGACCGGTGCGGGGATCGTCGCGGACTCTGACCCCGATGCCGAGCTCGAGGAGACGAAGAGCAAGGCCGCGGCGCTCCTGCCCGCGGTGCTCGAGGGAGGCGCGGCGTGATCCTCGTCGTCGACCACTACGACTCGTTCACCTACAACCTCGTCCAGCTCGTCGAGGGCCTCGGGCACCAGACCGAGGTCGTGAAGAGCGACGCCGAGACCGCGGCGGCGCTCGTCGGGCGTCGGCCGGACGCCGTGATCCTGTCGCCCGGTCCCGGGCGCCCCGAGGACGCCGGGGTCTTCACCGATCTCCTCGGGCTGCTGCCGGCCGAGACGCCGGTCCTCGGCGTGTGCCTCGGTCACCAGGCGATGGGCCTCGTCGCCGGCGGCCGCGTCGATCGCGCCGCGCCCGTGCACGGGAAGGCGAGCCTGGTCTTCCACGAGGGCACGGGGATCCTCGCCGGCCTGCCGAACCCGTTCGAGGCCGGGCGCTACCACTCCCTCGTCGTTCTCCGCGACGGGCTGCCCGGGGAACTCGAACTCACGGCGTGGAGCGAGGACGGCCTCGTCATGGCGATCCAGCACCGGTCCCTGCCGCGGTTCGGCGTGCAGTTCCATCCCGAGTCCATCCTCACGCCCGACGGCCCGAGGATCGTCCGCAGCTTCCTGGCACTCGCGAGGTAGGGGTACCCGCGGCGAGAGTTGCGGCGGGGTCCATCCGAAGTCAGAGTCCGGTGTGCATGGCCAGGCGCCCGATCGCCGACGTCGTCACCCGGGTGATCATGGGCGTCCTCCTCGCGGGCGAGATCGCCGTCGGCTTGACGACCCTTGCCGCGGCCGATGGGAGACGCGACGACGACGTCACGCGCTTCTTCGAGATCGCCACGCGTTCGGGCGAGCCGTACCGCGACTTCCAGGTCGAGTACACCCCACTCCAGACCGTCCTCATCGAGCAGCTCGCAGGAGAGACGGTCGAGGACACCTACCGTCGGGTCGTGATCCTCGCCGTGCTCCTGCACACGGCCACGTTCGTCGTCATGCTCTGGGGATGGGGTGCCAGGGAGGCACAGGCCTACCTCCTCCTGTGCGTCCCGCTCCTCCCGTTCCTGTTCGTGCGGGTGGACCTGCTGAGCGTGCTGGCCGCAGCCTCCGGGATGGCCTTCCTGTCGAGACACCGCGGGATCGCCGCCGGCTCCGCGCTCGCGATCGGCGTGCTCGCGAAGCTCTGGCCGGGGGCCATCGCGCCCGCCCTCCTGCGTGCCAGATCCCGATCCGGCATCTGGGCCTTCACGATCGCGTGCGCCGCAGGACTCGGCGCCTGGCTCCTGCACGGTGGCGGGAGCTCCGTTGGTCAGGTGGTCACGCTCCGCGGGGCCACCGGCTGGCAGTTCGAGAGCACCGTCGGCTCGATCCTGTGGGCCGCCGGAGGCGACCTCCGCTGGGAGGCGGGTGCGCTGAGGGTGGGGACGCTCCCGATCGTCGCGTACCCACTCATCTCGCTCGTCGGCGCCGTCGTGGTGGCGGCGGCCTGGCTCCGTCGCCGGGCCCCCGGCGTCGATCCCGCAGGCGTTCGGTCGCTGGTGACGGTCACGGCCGTCGTGACGCTCTCGCCGCTGTTCTCGCTCCAGTACGCGATCTGGCTCGTGCCGTGGACCGCCATCGCGCTCGCCGAGGGAGGCCACTCCCGCCGATACGCAATGCTCGGCGCGACGGCCATCGTGGCAACCGGGTTGCTCGCGCTCGCGTACGCCGACATCGTCTCGGGCCCATGGCTGGAAGCCGCGACGAAGGTCGTGCTGCTCGCCAGGAACGGTGCCTGCGTCGCGCTCGTCGCAGCCTGGTTCGCGGATCCGCGTCCGCCCGAGTGACCCGCGATGCCGGACGTCAGGCGTCGGCGGGTTCCGGCTCCGCCTTCCGCTCGGCCGCGAGTTCCTTCGCCTCGGCGACGAGGCGTGTGACGAACTCGGACTCGGGGATCTTGTCGACGACCTCGCCCCGCACCACGAGGAAGCCCTGGCCCTTGCCCGCGGCGATGCCGAGGTCGGCCTCGCGTGCCTCGCCCGGGCCGTTCACGACGCAGCCCATGACCGCGACGCGGACCGGCTGCGTGATGCCCTCCTTCTCGAGGGCCTCGTAGACCTGCTTCGTAAGACCAAGCACGTCGACCTCGGCGCGACCGCATGACGGGCACGCGACGAGGTCGAGCCCGCGCTTGCGCAGGCCGAGCGACCGAAGGATCAACGTGCCGGCCTTCACCTCCTCGACGGGGTCGTCGGTGAGGCTGACGCGGATCGTGTCGCCGATGCCCTCGGCGAGCAGTGCACCGATGCCGACCGCGCTCTTGATCCCGCCCATCGGCATGGGGCCGGCCTCGGTTACGCCGAGGTGCAGCGGGTAGTCGCACTTCTCGGCCAGCTGGCGATAGGCCTCGATCATGACGCGCGGGTTCGAGTGCTTCACGCTGATCTTGATGTCGAAGAAGTCCTCGTCCTCGAGGATGCGGGCCTCGTCGAGCGCGCTCTCGACGAGCGCCTCGGGCGTGGGCGAACCGTAGCGCTCGAGCAGGTCCTTCTGGAGTGAGCCGGCGTTCACACCGATCCGGATCGGCACGGCGCGCGCCTTCGCCTCGCGCGCGATGAGCCGCACCTTGTCGTGGTACTTGATGTTGCCGGGGTTGATCCGCAGGCCCTGGATCCCGGCCTCGAGCGCCGCCATCGCGTACTTCCACTGGAAGTGGATGTCGGCCACGACCGGGACCGTGGACTTCGCGGCGATCGCCTTGAGCGCTTCGGCGTCCTCCCAGTGCGGCACGGCGACCCGCACGATGTCGACGCCGGCCGCGACGAGGGAAGCGATCTGCTGCAGCGTGGCGTCGATGTCGGCGGTCTTCGTCGTGGTCATCGACTGCACGCTGATCGGCGCGTCGCCACCGATCGCCACGCCGCCGATGCGGATCTGTCGGGTCTTCCTGCGCTGGACGGGCATCTCTCTCCCAGGCTACTCGCTCACTCCCCGAACACCTGGAACAGGACCTGGCGCTCCTTCGGCTCGTCCATCTCGAACAGGATGAGCCGCTGCCACCGGCCGAAGGCCGGCTCGCCGGCGATCACGGGGATCGCGTGGGAGCTCGCCGAGAGCAACATCGCCTTCACGTGCGAGTGACCGTTGCGGCGCTCGTGCGACTCCTCGAGGTTCTGCGTCCGGCGATCCAGGTCGTCGTGGGCGTAGTAGACGTCCTCCGGGACGAGGTGTTGCATCCGGCTTCGGAAGTCCCGCATCGCCCCGTCCTCCCACTCGTTGATGAGCAGGGCGCACGTCGTGTGCGCGCAGAAGACGATCGCGGCGCCGTCGGTGACGCCCGAGTCCTTGATCGCGCGCTGGAGCTCCTCGGTGAGGTCGAGGTAGTCGTAGCGCTGAGGCGCGGCGACCTCGACCGTGGTGGTGACCGACCTCACGGCTCCCTCCTTATCGGCGCGGCCGCGAGCGCGACCGGTAGCTCGAACGTGAACACGCTCCCCTGTCCTGGGCTGCTCTCCGCCCAGATGCGACCGCCGTGCGCCTCGACGACCGAGCGAGCGATCGCGAGACCGATGCCGGTCCCGCCCTCCTTCTTCGAACGCGCGGGGTCCACACGATAGAACCGCTCGAACAGGCGCGGCAGGTGCTCGGGGGCGATGCCCGATCCCGTGTCGGCGACGTGGACGTCGACCGCGCCGTCGTGGCGCTCGGCCGAGACCGTGACGCTGCCACCGTCCGGCGTGAACCGGACGGCGTTGTCGAGCAGGTTGAACAGGACCTGGTGGATGCGCTCCCGATCGGCGAACACCGGCGGCAGGTCCTCCGCCAACCGGCGCTCGAGCGACACACCACGGTCTGCGCGCGCCACCTCGATCTCGGACAGGACCTCGGAGACGAGCGGCGCGAGCGCGACCTGCTCGCGCTGGAGCGGCACGTCACCGGACTCCAGACGCGAGAGGTCCAGGAGCTGGTCGACGAGCCGCCCGAGCCGATCCGACTGCGCGAGCATGACCTGCAGGGTTTCGGGGTCGGGGCGCTCGACACCATCGAGGAGGTTCTCGAGGTGCGCCCGGAGCGCGGAGATCGGCGTCTTCAGCTCGTGGCTCACGTTGGCGACCAGGTCGCGGCGCAGCCGCTCGAGCTGGTCGAGCTCCGCGCTCATGCGGTTGAACGCCTGCGCGAGCTGCCCGACCTCGTCGACCGAGGTCGTCCGCACCCGGGCGCCGTAATCACCCGTCTCCATCCGCCGAGCGGCCTGCGCCATGTCCCGGAGCGGCTGCGTCATGCCCCGTGCGACCCACCGAGCGATCAGGAGCGCGATGCCGGCTCCGAGCGCCCCGGCCAGCAGCAGCTCCCACCAGTGCTCCTCGATGGCGAATACGTGGAAACCGACGCCGAGGATCAGGTACACGAGCGCGATCGTCATCCCGACCGCGAACACGATGACCGAGCCGAGCTTCGCGCGGATCGTCGGGAGCCGTTGGAGGAACGTCACGTCAGGAAGCCTCGTCCTCGCGGAACGCGTAGCCGACCCCGTGCACGGTTCGGATGAACCCGGGCTCGGTCCCATCCTCACCGAGCTTGCGTCTGATCCGCGCCACGTGAGAGTCGACGACCCTGCCGCCTGCGTAGTCGCGGTATCCCCAGATGCGGTCCATCAGCTGCTCGCGCGTGAAGACCACGCCGGGCTCGCGCGCGAGCGTGAGCAGGATCTCGAACTCGAGGGGGGTGAGGGGGATCTCGTGCCCGTCCACGGTCACGCGGTGCCGGTTCGCGTCGATCGCGAGCCCGTGGCGCTCGAGCGGCTCGGCGGACGGGGCCACCTCGAGTGCGGCCGCCCGCTCGACGCGCCGCAGGATCGCCCGCACCCGGACGGCGAGCTCGCGCAGGCTGAAGGGCTTCGTGAGGTAGTCGTCGGCGCCGACCGCGAAGCCGGCCACCTTGTCCGCCTCCTCGGTCCGAGCGGTGAGCATGAGCACCGGCACCCACCGCTCGCGCTGGATCGCCTTGCAGACCTCGAGCCCATCCATCCCGGGGAGCATGAGGTCGAGGACGACGAGATCCGGGCGAGCCTCGTCACAGACGCGGATCGCTTCCGGACCGTCGCCGGCGACGAGGACCTCGTACCCCTCGCTCTGCAGTCTGGCGCGGACGGCCTCGGCGATCGCTTCCTCGTCGTCCACGACCAACACGGTCGGCTGGCTCACGGACCTCATCGTATCCGCCGGTCGTTGCGGCACCTCCGCCGCGTTGTTGAGAAGTTGTGGCGGCGCCGCCTAGGGGCCGAGCGGGAGCGGTTTCACGATGTCGAGGTAGATGAACGAGACCGTGAGCACGATGAAGAACGCCGCGACCGTCACCGCGACGGGGATCACCTTCCGCATGTCCACGGCCCTGCCTCGGACCCGTTCGATCGCGAGCACGGCCAGGTGGCCACCGTCGAACGGAGGCAGCGGCAGCAGGTTCAGGAAACCGATGAGCACGTTCAGGAACCCGATCAGGAACAGCAGGTCCCCGGCGTTCCCGCCCGACGCCGTCTGCCCGGCGGCCTGGCCGATGCCGACGAGGCTCGCCGGGTCGGTGACCTCGCGCGGCGCCTCGGTGAACAGCAGCTCGAAGAGCCGGCCGATGCCGTCGGGACCGAAGATGCGGCCCAGGTTCTGGACCGAATCAACGAGCGAATCCCACACGAGGGTCGCGCCGCCGGTGATGGCGCTGCCGAGTCCGCCTCGCTCGCGCGCCTCGGCGAGCGTCACCCCGATCAAGCCCACCTGGCCCTCGACGGGTCGAAGGCCCGGACAGTCGTCCCAGTACGCCTTCGGGATCTCCCCGAGGATGGGAGTCAGCTCGGCATCGAGGAGGCGCTCACCCCGCAGGACCGTGAGGGTCACCGGCTCTCCGACGTGAGCCCGCGTGGTGCAGACGAGCTCCAGGTGGGTCGGATCCTCGGTTCCCTCGACGGCCACGATGCGGTCCCCGGCGCGGATCCCGGCCGCCGCCGCGGGGGACTCCACCCCGTCGAGGGTCTGGTGGACCCGGTAGACGAGAGGGCTCCGGTCGTCCCATCGCCCCACGAAGCCGATCCACGCCGCGAACAGGACGAACGCGAGGACGAAGTGGGTCCCGGGTCCCGCGACGATCACGAGCGCGCGCTGCCAGATCGGCTTGGCGCCGAACGTGCGAGGGACATCCTGTGCATCCACGCTCTCGTACGGGTTCATCCCCGCGATCTTCACGTAGCCCCCAGCGAGGATCCATTTCACGCCATACTCGGTCTCACCGCGGCGCGTGGACCAGATACGCGGGCCGAAGCCGACGAAGAACTCGGTGACCTTGATCCCGAATGCCTTCGCGACACCGAAGTGCGCAAACTCGTGGATGACGATCACCATGATCAGGGCGACGAAGAACCCGACGGTCCCGAAGGTGCCTGACATCAGTGCGCCCTGCTCAACGAGCCTCGATCAGCTCGGCCGCCCGGTGTCGAGCCCAGGCGTCCGCCCGTTCGAGGTTCACGACCGAGACCACGGACGAGGGCACTTCGTGCTCGTCGACGACCGCCGTGACGACCTCGACGATGCGCGTGAGCGGGATCTTGCCCTCGAGGAACGCCATCACCGCGACCTCGTTCGCGGCGCTCATCACCGCGGGGAAGGTGAGCCCCAGCTCGCCGACGCGGTACGCGAGGTCGATCGCGGGGAAGGCCTCGCGGTCGACGGGCTCGAACGTGAGTCGACGGTCGGTGAGCGGCACCGGCTCCACACCCGTGGGCAGCCGCTCCGGCCAGCCGAGGGCGAGCTGGATCGGCAGCTTCATGTCGGGCATGGCGAGCTGCGCGGTCATCGACCCGTCCCGGAACTCGGCCAGGGCGTGGACGATCCCCTCCGGGTGGATCACGACGTGGATCTGCCCGTAGTCGATCCCGAACAGGTAGTGCGCCTCGATGACCTCGAGCCCCTTGTTCATCAGCGTGGCCGAGTCGATCGTGATCTTCGGTCCCATCTGCCAGACGGGGTGCGCGAGCGCTTCCTTCACCGACGCTTTCGCGAGCTCGGCGTGGGTCCAACCGCGGAACGGGCCACCCGAGCCCGTCAGGATCACGCGCTTCACGTCCTCGCGCCGCTCGCCCCGCAGGCACTGCGCGAGCGCGGCATGCTCGGAGTCCACCGGGATCAGGCGTTCGGGCTCGCCCTTGATGAGGTCGAGCACGAGCTCGCCGCCGATCACGAGGCTCTCCTTGTTCGCTAGGGCGAGCGTCTTGCCCGCCTGCAGGGCCCCGAGCGTAGGCGCCAGGCCGGCCGAGCCGACCAGCGCGTTCAGCACCATGTCGGCCTCGGCGTCGCGTGCGAGCGTCTCGGCGGCCTCGGGGCCGACCAGCATCTCGACGCCGCGGATCCCGGACAGCCGCTCCTTCAGGTCGCGAGCCGCGTCCTCGTCGGCGATCGCGACGAAGGGCGGCAGGAACTCACGGATCTGACCGATCAGCAGTTCCTGGTTCGTGCCGGCGGATAGCCCCACGACCTTGAACCGGTCGGGGTTCCGCCGCACGACGTCCAGGGCCTGCGTGCCGACCGACCCGGTCGACCCGAGGATGACGAGTGTGCGCATCGAAGGAAGAGTACCCCGGGTCCAGCCGAAACCGCTCATCGTGCGCGAGCCCAGGGTCAGGACAGGATGAGGCGCAGGTACAGGAACGCAGCTGGGGCGACGAACAGCATCGCGTCGATCCGGTCGAGCACGCCGCCGTGCCCGGGAAGGATGCTCCCCATGTCCTTGATGCCGAGATCGCGCTTGACCAGGGATTCGGCCAGGTCGCCGAGCGGCGCGAACAGCGCCACGACGACCGCGAGCCCGACCGCGCGAGGGATGGTGTCCAGCAGCTCAACCGCCGGGGCGACGACGCCGACCGCGACCGCGATCACGACGAGCGTCGCGCCGATCGCTCCCTCCCACGACTTCTTGGGCGAGACGCTCGGGGCGAGCGGCCGGCTGCCCCAGAAGTAGCCCACCGCGAACGCCGATGCGTCGTAGGTGACGGTGAGCCCTAGGATCGCGAGCACGAGGCTGGACCCCTCGCCGAGCGACAGCGTGGTGAGGATGTACCCGGCGAACATGGGGATCCACAGGATGCCGACCACCGTGAGCGCGATGTTCGATATGACGTTGCGCCGATGCGCCGCGGGCACCGTCATGTACCACACGAACGAGGCGATCGCGCCGAGCGCCGTCACGGCGAGCATCGCCGACTCACCGCGGTAGTACCCGGCGGCCAGGACGAGCGCCCCGGACACCAGGCCGAGCGCCGTCGCCGGCTGGTAGTGACGCTTCTGCAACGCGAAGTAGAACTCGCCCTGCGCGATCAGGACCACGGCGCCCGCGAGGACCGCGAAGGGTCCCGGCCCGATCGCGATGGCTCCGACCGCGAGCGCCGCGAGCACCACGCCCGTGAGGAACGCGAGTTGCACGTTACGGCCGGGGGTCCGCCGCTCGGCGTCGGGGCCGACCTCGACCGTCGTGGGCTCCTGCCAGCTCGGCCCTCCGAGGCCTTCCGCGCCGACGCGGACGGTGCGAACCGGAACCCCCGGCTCCTCCGCCGCGGG
>Ga0154889_1060_pt7 | contig 14644 bp, 15 predicted proteins | sample Rifle2008BG19ft_FD_105861 | JGI IMG/M metagenome (GOLD analysis project Ga0154889, IMG submission 105861) | Actinobacteria bacterium RBG_19FT_COMBO_70_19
ATCGGAGCCAGCATCGAGTGCAGTGGGGCGCACACCACCGGGGTGTTCCGAAGGCCGCGGGACCGCTCGAGCGCGTCCCGATGGGTCTCCTCGACCGCCTCGACCACGACCTGTAGGGGCGTGTAGCGGGCCTTCATCACCCGGCCCGGGTGGACGACGTCGGTCGGATCTCCGCCTTCGACCGCGACGACCAGGTGGAATCCGCCGGTGCCGAGGCCGAGCTGGAGGGCGGTCGTGTTGAGCACGACGGTGTCGCCGACCTGCACGGCGCCGACGAGCCCTGGATACGCCAACGCCGGGGCGCTCATGCCGTCGACATCCACCGTGAGCTCGGCCGGCCCGGCCTCGTCAGGCGGCACCGAGACGACCTCGAGGACGGTGCCGCGGCGGAGGCGGACCAGGGGTTGCTTCGGGCCGACCGCGCGCATGGCCCGAGTATGATGCGGCTCGCATGCAGCCGCTCGAACGCCTGGTCAACCTGGTGGCGCTGCTGCTCGACGCCCATCGCGTCCTGACCTTCGATGACATCCGCGAGCGGATGCCCGAGGCGTATGAGCAGGAGGACCTGGACACCGCCAAGCGCATGTTCGAGCGCGACAAGGGGATCCTGCGCGACATCGGCGTGCCGATCGAGGTCATGGCGACCGACGCGTGGGAGAGCGAACAGGGGTACGCGATCGCGAAGGATGCCTACTACCTGCCCGAGATCGCCTTCACGCCGCAGGAGATCTCGGCGCTATTCGTCGCCGCCCACGCCGGGCGCGAGGGCTCCTCGGCCGAGGAAGCCGTCCGCAAGCTCCTGTACGGGGCACAGGGCGGGATCCTCGTGGGCGTGAGCGGCTTCGCGCTCGCGACGGATGGGGTTCCCGACGCACGGCTCACCGCAGCCGCCGAGGCGGTTGCCGCCCAGCGGAGCGTGCGCTTCCGCTACCGGACCTCGCGCGGGGTCGAGGGCGAGCGGCGGGCCGATGCCTACGGGCTCGCGGTGCGCGGCGGGAGCTGGTACCTCGTGGGCCTGGACCGCGACCGCGGCGAGATCCGCTCGTTCCGCCTCTCGCGCGTCTCGTCCGACCTGACGGACGTGGGGGAGGGGAGCGTGCCTCCCGAGGGCTTCCGCGCCGCCGATCACGTGCAGGTGGGCCCGTGGGGTCCCGGCGAGCCGCAGGAGCGCGCGCGCGTCGCCTTCTCGCCCGAGGTCGCCTGGTGGGCGACGAAGGGTCTGCAGGGGGCCGAGGTCTTGAAGGAGCGCGCCGACGGCTGGGTGGAGGTCGCCGTCCCGAACGGGCCCGGCGAGGGCCTCGCATCCTGGGTCCTGTCGTTCGGCCCCGACGCGGTCGCGCTCGAGCCCGAGGAACTCCGGCGGGACGTGATCCGCCGCCTGGAGGCGACGCTTGCCGTCCGCTGACCGGAAGAAGGCGCCGAAGGCATCCGAGCGACTGCGTAGGCTCCTCGTCGTCGTCCCGTACCTCGTGCAGCACCCCGGGACCGAGCTCACGGAGGTGACGAGGCTGTTCGGCGTGCCCGAAGAGGCCCTGGTCGAGGACCTCCGCCTGCTCTTCGTGTCCGGCCTGCCGCCGTACGGGCCGGGGGACCTCATCGACGTCGACATCCAGGACGGCCGCGTCTGGGTCCGGATGGCCGACTACTTCGGGCGACCGCTGCACCTCACGCGGAGCGAGGCGATCGCGCTCTACGTGCGTGGTGCCGCGCTCGCCGCGATGTCGGACGTGCCCGAGGCGCCGGCGCTCGACTCGGCGCTGGCGAAGCTCGCGGACGGGCTCGGCCCAGAGACCCTCGGCGAGCTGCCGCAGCGCATCCACGCAGCCGGGGGCGGTCGCAGCGCCGACACCCTCGAAGCCCTCCGAGCGGCTACGGCCGGCCACGAGAAGATCCGGATCGAGTACTACGCGGCCTCCTCGGCCGCGACGACCGTTCGCGAGATCGACCCCGAGGAGATCCTGTACGCGATCGGCAACTGGTACGTCGTGGCCTGGGACCACCGTTCGGACGAGGAGCGCCTGTTCCGTGCCGACCGCGTCCGCACCGTGGAGCCGACGGGGGAGCGTTTCGAGCCGCGGGGCCTGGCCGGGGTCGGACGTCCCCTTTACACGCGAGGGGAGGCCGACGCGCAGGTGCGCTTGCTCCTCAGCCCCGACGCACGCTGGGTGGCCGAGTACTACGAGACCGAGGAACAGCTCGAACGCCCCGGTGGGAGCCTCGAGGTCGTGATGCCGGCGGGGCGCCTGGAGTGGGCGGAGCGACTGGTCCTGCGCCTGTCCGGGGCGGCCGAAGTGCTGGGGCCGCCGCAGCTGAAAGACCGTGTCCTCGAGCTCGCAGGCAGGACGCGAGAACTATACGGATAGGGTAGTCCCCTTCGAGGCCCCCAACCTCAAGCGCTCAGCGGGCACCGCCGATACAGCGGGTGACATGACCACCATCCGGACGACGTGCCCCCGCTGCGGGGAAGTGGATATGGGACCCGAATCGATCCTCCTGCAGGTCATCCGGGGGGGCCGCGAGGGGACCTACCGCTTCACCTGCCCCACGTGCATGGACGACGTGGAGAAGCGGGCGGACCGCAAGATCGTCGCGCTGCTCGTCTCGGCCGGCGTGGACGTCGCGAGCCGCGGCGCCACGATGACCGAGGAGCTGTTCGACCAGGAGCCGCTCGTCGACCCGAGGCCGCCGCTGCCGGACGCGCCCGCTTTCACGATCGACGACCTCATCGACTTCCACTTCACGCTTCAGAACGACGCCTCCCTCCACGAGTTCCTCGCCAAGCACTAGGCGAAGGGCATCGACTACGATGCCCCTGTGACTCCCGCGAGCCTTGCCGCATCGGCCACGGCCGTCGTGTGGCTCACCGTCGGCCTCGTGACCACGGTCGCGATGATCGCGATGCTCGTCGCACTCGTCCGTCACGTCTTGCTGGTCGGACGCGCCGCGGGTCGTCTGAACGACGAGGTCGCCCCGATCATGCAGGAGATCCAGGCCAAGGCCCCGGCCGCCCCTCGGCGGGAGGACGGCGCGCGCTGAGGTCCCGCCCTCCGACCCCCGCGAGCGGTCCGACCCAGGCCCGGCGGTAGAATCCGACCCGACCCCGACCGCGAGGCGCACGTGTTCAACATCGGACCCCAGGAGCTGCTGCTCATCCTGCTCGTCGCGCTCGTCGTCGTCGGTCCGCAGCGGCTCCCGGAGCTCAGTCGCACGATCGGCCGCGGCCTGCGCGAGTTCCGCAAGGCGCAGGACGAGGTGAAGAAGACCATCCGCCTGGGCCTGGACGAGACGGAGCCGACGACCGCCGGTGGTGCCCGCCGGGCGACCCCCGCGGCGGAAGTACGTGGGGATGGTGCGGAGGCGGAGTCGCCCGCGGGGTCGGAGCCGACCGGCGAGCTCTCCGAGGCGCCCCCGGCGGACCAGGCCGCCGACATCGCGCGCACGCTCGGCCGAGGCCTCGCGGAGATCCGGCAGGCCCGTCGCGAGGTCCAGCGCACCTTCCGCGTCGACCTGTCCGATCGACCCGCGACCCCCGCACGAGGTCGCGGTGTTGCCCCCGCCCCGAGCCCCGCGCTCGCCCCCTCGACGCCCGAGAGCGCCGAGCCCCCGACCCTCGCTCCGGCCGCGACCGAGCCTCCTCAGCCGGCCGCGGGCCCGGAGGAGCCCGGCGCCGAGCCGGACACGCCCGGGTAGCGGAGCCGACGCTCACGATGCGGTTGATCCCGGCGCGCTTCCGTAGGAAGCGGCGCGACCCCGAGGGGACGATGTCCCTCGTCGAGCACCTCGAGGAGCTACGTCGCAGGCTGGTCATCGCGACGGTCGCGATCGCCGTCGGCTCGATCGCTGGCTGGTTCCTCTACGACCCGGTCATCCGGCTCCTCACCGATCCCTACTGCGACTACTGGCGCACCGTTCCCGCGGATGTGCGACCGACGCAGGAGTGCACGCTGTTCTTCATGGGCGCGGTCGACCCGGTGCTCATCAAGCTCAAGGTCGTGGTGTTCCTCGGGCTGTTCATCGCGCTGCCCGTCGTCCTGTGGCAGCTGTGGGCGTTCGTCGTTCCGGGGCTCACGAAGCGCGAGCGGCGGTTGGCGGTGCCGTTCGTCGCGAGCTCGGTGATCCTGTTCGCGCTCGGCGCCTTCCTGGCCTACGTCACGCTCCCGAAAGCGCTGAGCTTCCTCCTCGGCTTCGCGGGCTCCGAGTTCGTGCCGCTGCTCACGGGTGATCGATTCCTGTCCTTCGTGATGCTCGTCTCGCTCGCGTTCGGGCTCTCGTTCGAGTTCCCGATCGTGCTCATCTTCCTGTCGCTGATCGGCGTGGTCTCGACCGACGCCCTGCGCTCGTGGCGGCGATGGGCGATCCTCGGCATCGCGATCTTCGCCGCGTTCATCACACCGAGCGCCGACCCATACACGATGCTCGCGATGATGCTGCCCATGATGCTCTTCTACGAGGCGGCTATCATCGTGGCCCGACTCATGGGGAAGTGACGAGGACTCCAGATGGCCATCAAGGGGAAGAGCAAGCCGAAGGGTGGCGCGAGGCCGGTCACGCGAGGGCCGAGGCCCGCGTACGTGCCGGTGCGGAAGCCGCTCGTGCAGCGCCGGTCGTTCTGGTACTCGATCCTCGCGGTCGTGCTGCTCGCGAGCGCCATCGGCATCTGGTACGGACTGGCCAAGCAGCGGGAGTCCGACCGGGAGGACGAGCTCGCGGCGTCGCTGCGGAAGGCAGCGACCGAGTACCAGCAGCGGGTGGATCCGATCCTCGCCGCCGTGGGCGCTCCGGTCCCCCCGAGCGGGTTCGACACCTTCCCCGACCTCGAAGCAGCATTGAACTCCCTGCTCGACGGTCAGAGCGAGACGGCCGACCTGGACGAGGTCGCGAGCGCCACGGCGGAGACGGCGAAGGGCGCCGTGGGGGACCTCGAGGCGATCGAGGCGGCCCAGATCGTCGCCGGCAAGGGCTTCCAGCAGCACGTCGTCCTCTACGTGATCAACTCGCGATCACGCATGGTCCAAGGACTCCGCCTCTACGAGCAGGCCGCGCTCCTCGCGACCGATGCCGCCGCCGCCAAGGGCGACGGCATCGTGGAGCTCGCCACGCGCGCGAAGGAGCTCGTCTCGTTGGCGAAGGGCATCTTCGCCGACGGCTACCAGGACTTCATCGAGGTGCAGTTCCGCGCCGGGATCTACGCGCCGACGGTCACGACCGGGGCTCCGTGATGGACGGCCTCCTCCTGCTCCACGCCTGGCCCCTCGACGCTCGGATGTGGGCACCCCAGCTCAGGAGCGTCCCCGACGAGATCCCGGTCGTGGCGCCGAGCCATCCGGGCTTCGGCGGCACCCCCCCGGCCGGCCCGGTCATGACGATGGAGGCGTGTGCCCGGAACGCTGTCGCGGCGCTCGACGGGGGCGGCGTCGACCGCGCCGTCGTGTGCGGCCTCTCGATCGGCGGCTACGTGGCCTTCGAGCTGTGGCGCCGGGCCCCCGAGCGTTTCCTCGGCGCCGTGCTGGCGAACACGCGAGCCGTCGGGGACACGCCCGAGGCCGCCAAGGGCCGGCTCGACCTGGCTGCCCGACTCCGGGCCGAGGGCAACATCCTGGCCGCCGAGCCGCCGAAGCTGCTCGCGCCCGACGCGCCCGAGCCCCTGCGCGAGCACGTCCGCTCGATGGTCGCCGACCAGTCCGCAGAGGCGATCGCCGCGGCGCTCGCCGGCATGGCCGAGCGACCGGACTCGACGCCGGACCTCGCCAACATCGATGTGCCCACGCTCGTGATCACCTCGACGGCGGACCAGCTGATCCCGTCGGAGGTCTCGGCGGAGATGGCGTCGCAGATCCCGGCCGCCCGCCTCGAGACGATCGACGGCGTCGGCCACCTGACGAACCTCGAGGCGCCGGAGACGTTCAACCGGCTCCTGCTCGCGCACCTGAGCGCCTGCGGGCTCGGCTGATCGCGCTCCCGGGCCAAACGCGCGCTCGACCGTAGACTGGCGCCGTGACCGACCCCACACGTTTCGCCGCGCGCTATCCGTTCGCCCTCGACGACTTCCAGCTCCGAGCCATCACGGCGCTGGACGCGGGCGAGTCGGTGCTCGTGGCCGCGCCGACCGGCTCGGGCAAGACCGTCGTCGCCGAGTTCGCCCTCGAGCGCGCTCTCGACGCCGGCGGGAAGTGTTTCTACACCACACCGCTGAAGGCTCTGTCGAACCAGAAGTTCGGGGACTTCGTGGCTCGGCATGGCGCTGCGAAGGTGGGGCTGCTGACCGGCGACAACTCGATCAACGCCGAGGCACCGATCGTCGTCATGACCACCGAGGTCCTGCGGAACATGCTCTACGAGCAGAGCCGCACGCTCGAAGGTCTCATGAACGTCGTGATGGACGAGGTCCACTACCTCCAGGACCCGTACCGCGGGGCCGTGTGGGAGGAGGTCCTGATCCACCTGCCGCTGTCGGTCTCAGTGGTGTGCCTGTCCGCCACCATCTCGAACGCTGAGGAGTTCGGCGAGTGGGTCGGCACGCTCCGTGGCACCACGAGGGTCGTGATCGAGGAGAAGCGGCCGGTACCCCTCGAGCACCACTATCTGATCGGGGGCGAGCTGCACCCGATGCACATCGAGCAGGACGGACACCTGATGCCCAACCCGTACGTGGTCTCTCTCGACCGCGAGGAGGTCCGCTACAAGACTTACTACCGCAGGGGCTCAGGGACCGCGCAGCACCACCGGATCCCGCGCCCTCGCGAGGGTCACCGCCGCGTCTACGTCCCCCGGCGTGAGGAGGTCGTCGAGACGCTCGCGGACCACGGCATGCTGCCCGCGATCTACTTCGTGTTCAGCCGTGCCGGGTGCGATCGCAGCGTCGAGTGGTTGATGGGCTCGGGGGTGCGCCTCACGACCTCGGACGAGGCGGCCCGGATCCGCGACTTCACCGAGATGCGAGCCGCGTGGATGGACGAGGAGGACCTGCGAACGCTCGGCTTCTACAGCTTCGCCGAGGCACTCGCCGCGGGGATCTCGTCACACCACGCGGGCATGCTGCCGGTCTTCAAGGAGACCGTCGAGGAGCTGTTCGAAGCCGGGCTCGTGAAGATCGTCTTCGCAACGGAGACGCTCTCGCTCGGCATCAACATGCCGGCCAGGTCCGTCGTCATCGAGGACCTGTGGAAGTTCCAAGGTGAGCGACATGAGATCCTCACGCCGGGCGAGTACACGCAGCTCACTGGACGCGCGGGCCGGCGGGGGATCGACGAGCTCGGCCACGCGGTCGTCGTCTTCCAGCGCCAGGTCCCGTTCGAGCGGGTCGCCTCGCTCGCGTCCACCCGCACGTACGAGCTCACGTCGTCGTTCCGCCCCTCGTACAACATGGCCGTGAACCTGGTCCGCAACTACACGCGGGACCAGGCCCACCACCTGCTCAACTCCTCGTTCGCCCAGTTCCAGGCGGACCGCGGGGTGGTGACGCTCGAGCGGCAGATCGAGCGTGACCGGCGCGCGCTGACCGGGTACGAGGACCAGATGCGGTGTCACCTCGGCGACTTCCAGGAGTACTGGCGGCTGCGCGAGAAGGCGGTCAGGATCCGCCAGGAGGCGCGCAAGGGCCGCGACAAGACGCGCTCGGACGCCGTACGTGGGGCGCTCGCGGCGCTGCGTCCGGGCGACGTCATCTTCGTGCCGAGGGCCAAGCGCCGCGGCCTCGCGGTCGTGCTCGGCTCCCGCGAGGGCCGACCCACGGTGCTCGCGCAAGATCGCAAGTTCTTCCGGCTATCGACGCGGGACTTCGAGGACCCGCCGGCGGTGCTGACGAAGATCCCGCTCCCGAGGAGCGGTGGCGCCCGCAGCGCGCGCTTCCGGCGCGATCTCGCCGCGCGCCTCGCGGCACTCGACGTCCGTGCGCCGAGGCGCGCGCGCGGAGGGGTGGACGCGAAGACCGAGCGCGAGGCATCCCGCTTCGAGCGCCTGGCCGAGGAGCACCCCTGCCACCCTTGCCCCGAGCGTGGCGCTCACGAGCGGTGGGCGGCCCGTGCGAGCCAGCTCGAGCAGCAGGTCCGCGGCGTGGAGCGCCGGATCCGCACGCGGACCGAAACGCTCGCTCGGCAGTTCGAGCGCGTCCTCGCTGTGCTCGCCGAGCTCGGATACGTGGACGGCTTCCGCATCCTGCCGAAGGGACTGGTCCTCGCCCGGATCTACGGTGAGGGCGACGTGCTCGTCGCCGAGGCGCTCGAGGAGGGGCTGTTCGCGGACCTGTCGCCCGCCGAAACCGCTGCCCTCGTCTCGACGGTGGTCTACGAGTCGCGGGAGCGCGTGCCCCGCCGGGGGGATATGCCGACCGGTGAGGTCGCCGCGCGGTACCGCCGGCTCGAGGCCACGTGGAGCCGTGTTCGACGCGCCGAGGACGCCCACCAGGTGGAGCTGTGCCGTGAGCTCGACGACGGCTTCGCCACGCCCGTGTTCCACTGGGCGGACGGGAAGCCGCTCGAGGACGTCTTGCGGGAGACGACGATGGCTCCAGGGGACTTCGTGCGCAACTGCAAGCAGCTCCTCGACCTCCTGCGACAGATCGCGGAGGTCGCTCCCGAGAGCGCTGCGGCGGTCGCGGGCCAGGCCGCCGCCGCGGTGAACCGCGGGGTCGTCGCGTACACCGGGGTCTGAGGCGGGGCCCGCCGCCGGGGGACGGTAGGATGCCCGCCATGCCGAGCCCCTACGGACCGCTCACGGTGATCGTGAACCCCCACGCGGGGAAGCGGCGCGTGGGGGAGGAGATCCCCGAGCTCGAGCGGACCCTGCGGTCCCGCGACCTCCCCTACACGCTCCTTCGGACCGAGGGCAGGGGCGACGCGACGCGCTTCGCTCGCGAGACCCTCGAGGGCGGGGGGCGGTTCATCGTCGCGGTCGGAGGCGACGGGACGGTCCACGAGGTCGTGAACGGGATGATGGGGCCGGACGCCGCGCCGGTCGCACCGGACGCGGTGCTCGGCGTGGTCGCGGCGGGCTCGGGGTGCGACTTCATCCGCACCTTCGGCCTTCCCGGTGACGCGAGCCGGGCGTGCTACCACCTCACGGGGGACAACACGTACCCGCTCGACGTCGGGGCGATCACGTACACCACCGTCGGGGGCGACACCGCGACGCGGTACTTCGTGAACGTCGCCGAGGCCGGACTCGGGGCGGCCGTGGCCGCGCGCGCAGAACGCATGTCCCCGAGGCTCGGCCAGGCGAAGTACTTCGTCGGCTTCTGGCTCACCCTTCCCCGGTTCAAGCTCGCCACGGTCCGCATCGAGGCCGACCGGCGCAGCTACGAGGGTCCCGCCTACCTCGTCGTCGTCGGCAACGCCCAGTACTACGGTGGGGGTATGAAGGTCTCGCCGCGCTCGTATCCGGGAGACGGGGTGCTCGACGTGCTCGTCTTCAAGGGGCCGAAGACGGATTCGTTCACGCTCCTGCCGAAGCTGTATCGGGGCGAGCACCTCCCGCACGACCACATCGAGGAGCTGCGCGTGCGGCACTCGCTCACGATCGAGGCGGACCGCCCGCTGCCGATCGAGGCCGACGGTGAGGTCCTCGGCTTCACGAAGGCCACGTTCGAGGTCGTGCCCCAGGCCATCCGGATGAAGCTGTGAGCGTCGACCGACTGCGCATCCGTATGGAGCGCGCGACCGCTCAGGTCGCCGAGGCCGAGCTGGCCGGCCTGCTCGTGACCCCCGGGTCGGACCTCGCGTACCTCACCGGCTACGGGCCCCTGCCGCTCGAGCGGATGACGCTCCTCGTCCTGGTCCCCGGACGCGCGCCGGTCCTGCTCGTGCCGGAGCTCGAGCGTCCGGCCGCGCTCATGGCTCCCGGCGCGGCCGCCCTCGACGTCCTCGGCTGGGCGGAGGGCGAGGACCCGTACGAAGCGGCCGCGCGGCTGCTGCCCGCCGGCAGGCTCGCGATCAGCGATCAGGCGTGGGCGTCCCACGTGCTCGGCCTCCAGAAGGCGACCGAGGACGGTTCCTTCACGACGGCCGGCGACGCCCTGCCCCTCCTGCGCGCGGTGAAGGACCCGGACGAGCTGGCCGCGCTCCGAGCGGTCGGCGGCGCCGCGGACGCGGCGTTCGCGGACATCGCCGCGGTGCGGTTCGAGGGCCGCCGCGAGATCGAGGTCGCGGCCGACCTGGCGGACGCCCTGCGCGCGCATGGGCACGAGACCGTGGACTTCACCATCGTAGGCTCGGGCCCGAACGGCGCCTCGCCGCACCACGAGGCGGGGGAGCGGGTCATCGTCGCGGGTGACGCGGTCGTGCTCGACTTCGGCGGGCGCATGGGCGGCTACTGCTCGGACATCACCCGTACCGTGGCGGTCGGCGAGCCGGGGAAGGAGATCCGCCGCGTGCACGAGGTCGTCCGGCAGGCGCAGCAGGCTGGCGTCGACGCGGTGCGCCCCGGCGTGCCGTGCGAGCAGGTCGACGCGGCGACCCGGACGGTCATCGAGGAGGCAGGGTACGGCGAGCGTTTCATCCATCGCACCGGCCACGGCATCGGGCTCGACGTCCACGAGCCGCCGTACATCGTCGCCGGCAACGGCGCGCCGCTGCAGGTCGGCATGACGTTCTCGGTGGAGCCCGGGATCTACCTGCCCGAGCGCTTCGGCGTGCGGATCGAGGACATCGTCGCGGTCACCCCGGACGGCGTCGAGCGATTCAACGAGGCCCCGAGGGACCTCACGGTCGTCGCCTGATCGCCCCGGCCTACGCCGGCCCGAGGGAGACCCAGAAGTTGAACTCGCCCTCGAAGCCCGCGGCCACCGAGCCCAGATCCTCTCCCATGTAGATCCCGCCGGCCCAGCCGTTCCCGCTGACGGTCATCACCGTGTAGCTGCCGCTCGCGTCGTTGAAGTCCATCGAGGAGTCGACCGTGTACCCGGCGCCCGGGAGCGCGCTCGTGAAGAACGCCGTCAGCTCCTCCACGCTCTGGTCCGAGGCGAACCAGACCGCGACCCCGCCCCCGGCGTCGATCGAGTACGCCGGCGTGGCACCGTCAGGGACCGGGAAGTCGCTTGGCCAGCCCCCGGGGTACTCGCCGGTGCCGATGTTCACCTCGCCCGACGGACCCGAGATGGTGATGCCGTCGTCGCCCCCGCCGACGTCGATCTGGCCGCCACCGGGAACGTCGACGCTGGGCTCGTCGTCTCCGCCGCACGCGGCCGCCGCGAGGGCCAGCGCGAGCGTGAGGAGCAGGATCGGGAGCTTGCGGACGGTCATGCATGCCTCCTGCGGTCGGATACTGCGCGAGCATAGCCTCGCGGCAGAGCCCGCGTGTCGAGTTCGCCTCAGAGGCTGGGGCGAACCTTCGTGCCCTCGGCGGTGTCCATGACCTCGAGCCCCATCGCCTGGAGGCGGTCGCGGATCTCGTCGGCCTTCGAGAAGTCCTTCGCCGCTCGAGCCGCGTCGCGCTCGGCGACGAGCGCACGCATCTCCTCCGAGGGCTCCCAGCCGCCCCGGGCGTCTCGCTCGAGATCCAGGCCCAGCACCGCGTCCCACGACGCGAGCAGCGCGTACCGCTCGGCGCCCGGCAGGTCGGTCGAGACCGTCTCGTTCAGCACCACCAGGGCCTGGGGCATGTTGAGGTCGTCGGCGACCGCCTCACGGAAGCGGCCATCGAGCGCTCGAGCCGCGTCCGAGAGCGCCTCGGCCGGCGTTTCCCACTCCGCCATCCGCTGGCGCAGGCGCTTCACGTGCTGGTCGGCGGCGCGCATGGCCTCCTCGGAGAAGTCCATCTCCCCGCGGTACCGCGTCTGGAACGTGAGGTACCGGAACGAGAGTGGGTCGAACCCCATCTCCTCGAGGTCGCCGATCCGGACGATGTTGCCGGTGGACTTCGCCATCTTCTGACCGGTCAGCCGCAGGTGGCCGCCGTGCACCCAGATCGAGATCACCCCATGGCCGACCGCGCCCTCGGACTGCGCGATCTCGTCCTCGTGGTGCGGGAAGATCAGATCCACGCCGCCGGTGTGGATGTCGAAGCGGTCGCCAAGGTACTTCATCGACATCGCCGAGCACTCGACGTGCCACCCGGGGAACCCGTCACCCCAGGGGCTGTCCCACCTCATCAGGCGGTTCGTGCCCGCCTTCTTCCACAGGGCGAAGTCGGCGTGGAACCGCTTGCTCGGATCGACCTCGACCTCTTGGCGGTGGCCCGCCCGCAGCTGCTCGAGCGTGTTGCCCGAGAGCTTCCCGTAGCCGGGGAACGACTGGACGTCGTAGTAGATCGTCCCGCCCACGTCGTACGCGTGCCCGTTGTGGACGAGGCGCTCGGTGAGCTCGAGCATCTCGGCGATGTGCTCGGTCGCCTTCGGGTAGGCGTGTGCGGGCTTCAACCCGACCTTCGCGGTGTCCTCGAGGAACGCCCGCGTGTACTTCTCGGCGATGTCGAAGGGCGCGAGGCCCTCGTCGGCGACGGCGATGTCCATGCGGTCCCGGCCGGCGTCGGAGGTGTCGTCGGTCATGTGCCCGACGTCGGTGATGTTCAGCACCTGTGTGACCTCGTAGCCCTCGAACTCGAGCGCGCGGCGCACGAGGTCCGACAGCAGGAACGTCCGCAGGTTCCCGATGTGCGCGTACCGGTAGACGGTCGGGCCGCACGTGTACATGCGGACGTGACGATCGTCCAAGGGGACGACCTCGTCGACCCGGCGGCTCAGGGTGTTGTACAGACGCACGGTTCGGCCAGTCTACCCGTGCTGCCTGTGACGACCGATCAGGCCGTGTCGGGACGGGGGGGCGGGTCGTCTGCGTCCGAGCCGCGGTGCCCGTTGCCGCCCGCTCCGTTCCCTCCGGCGCCCGGGTCGAACGGGGATCGCGGGCCCGGCGTGCCACCTGGCGCCGCGACGCCGACCTCGATCGGCTCGCGCTCGCCGAGATCGGCCATGAGCGCCTCGATCTCGTCGCCGATCAACTCCTCGCGCTCGAGCAACGCGTCGCGGACACCTTCGACGACATGGGTCTTCTCGACGAGGAGGGCGCGGACCCGTCGCCGGCAGTCGTTCAAGATAGCGTCGACCTCCTTGCGGCGCTCGGCGTCCGAGAGCACCGCGCTGACGACGTTGCCGCCCATCATGGGGTCCTGCACCGCAGCCGCCGAGACCAGGCTCTTGCCCATGCCGTAGACGCCGACGTACACCGCGGCGATCTGGGTGGCAGCCTGCAGGTCGCTCGAGGGCCCGGACGTGGTCTGGCCGAACCAGACCTCCTCGGCCACCAGGCCGGCGAGGAACACCTGGATGCGTGCGAGGAGCTGCCGCTGCGTGTTCAGGTACATGTCCTCGATCTCCTGGCCGTGGACGAGGCCAAGGGCACCCTCGCGCTTCTGGATCGTGATGACCTGGATCTGCCGGTCGCCGCGCTCGAGCGTGTAGGACGCGACGGCGTGGGCGCCCTCGTGGACCGCGACCATGACCTTCTCGCGGTCGCTGTACGTGACGGGCTGCTTGAGGCCGATCTCCTCCGCGAGCTTGGCCTGCCACAGGTCGTCCCACCGCAGCGCGTCGCGTCCGTCCTGGAGCGCGAAGATCAGCGCCTCGTTCACGATGTTCTTCAGCATCGCGGGGGAGTACCCCTTCGTCATGCGCGCGAGCTTCTTCGAGTCGATCGGCTCGTGCCGGACCTTCGCGAGGTAGTACCTGGCGATGTCCTCGCGCCCCTCGCTGTCGGGTAGGCCGACGTGGATCTTGCGGTCGAAGCGCCCCGGCCGCAGCAGCGCCGTGTCGAGGGTCGAGGCGCGGTTCGTCGCGCCGATGATCATCACGTTGTAGAAGGGCACCTTCGGCTTCGCGCGGAACACGACGCGGCGCACGTGGCGCCAGATGCCCCGGGGCACGATGAGGCCGTCCATCTGCACGAGCAGCTCGTTCACGATGCCCATGCCGCCGCCCATGCCGAGGCCGCCCATCACGATCCTGGCCGGACGGTCCGTCTCGCCGATGGGCGTCGAGCGCTCGGACACGAGCCCCCGCGAGCCTCCGAGCGCGTCGAGCTCGTCGATGAAGATCACGGCGCCGCCGTACTTGTCGGACATCGTCCGCGCCTTCGTGAACAGGCGGCGGACCTTGAGGTTGCCGATGCCCATGAACATGTTCGCGAAGCCCGAGCCCGTCGCGTACAGGAACGGCACGCCCGAGGCGCCGGCGATCGCCTTGGCCATCAGCGTCTTGCCGGTGCCGGGCGGGCCCTCGAACAAGATCCCGTGCGGCGGGTAGCCGCCCATCTGCTTGAAGTCCTTGAAGCCCTGGAACAGGCGCAGGACCTCCTTCGTGGAGTCCACGGCCGCCTTCTGTCCGCGCACGTCGTCGAACGTGACGTCGTACTCGTTCGGATAGATCACGTAGCTGTTCCCGCGCGCGAGGAACCAGAACATCGCCACGAACTGCAGGACGACGAAGGACATGATGAAGATCAGGTAGATCACGAGCCCGCGGTACTGGGACAGCGTCGCCCCCGGATCGGCGAGCGCCTCTCGCGGGCTCACGCCCATGAAGAAGTAGGCGATCGCGATGTACGCCACGAAGAAGACGACGGCGCGCTTCAGCCAGCGTCCGTACCGACGGTACTGATCCATGCGGCGACCCCCGTGGGAGCGGTGCCCGCGATCCGGGCCGGATGTATCGCAGGAGTGT
>Ga0154889_1036_pt6 | contig 13437 bp, 13 predicted proteins | sample Rifle2008BG19ft_FD_105861 | JGI IMG/M metagenome (GOLD analysis project Ga0154889, IMG submission 105861) | Actinobacteria bacterium RBG_19FT_COMBO_70_19
GGTCTTGCTGCTCCGGTTCACGCTTTCGCAGATGGACGTGCCCGCTCGCCAGGCCTACGTCGTCGCCATGGTCGATCCTGCCGAACGCACCGCGGCGGCGGCCTTCACGAACACCGCGCGGTACGTGGTCCGTCCGTTCGGCGCGCTCGGGGCGGGGGTGGCCATGCAGGCCGTCGCCGTGGGGGCGCCGTTCGTGATCGCGGGCTGTCTGAAAGCCGTCTACGACCTGGCGCTGTACGCGACGTTCCGCCGGGTGCCGTTGCCGGGGGCTGGGGGGGTCAGTCCTCGTCCATCTGCATGATGACGGGGGCGATCGCCACCACGGTCTCGCCCTCCTCCACCCGCATCGTGCGTACACCCTGGCTGGCGCGACCGACGCGGCGGATATCCGACGCCGGCACGCGCTGGACCTTGCCCGAGCTCGAGATCGTGAACAGGTCCTGATCCTTCGTGCCCACGAAGGCGCCCGCGAGCAGGCCCGTCTTGCGGGTGAGCGTGTGCCCGATCACGCCCTTGCCCCCCCGTCCTTTGACGGGATAGTCCTTCAGCGGCGAGCGCTTGCCGTACCCCTGTTGGGTGACGCTGATCAGCTCCTCGCCCTCCGAGACCACGCCGAGCGCGATCACCTCGTCATCTTCGGCCAGGCGCATGCCGATGACGCCGGCGGTCTGGCGGCCCATGGGGCGCACGAGCGACTCCCTGAAGCGGATCGCTTGTCCCTTACGCGAAACCAGGATCACGTCGTCCTTGCCATCGGTCAGCAGGACGTCGACGAGCTCGTCGCCCTCCTTCAGGTTGATCGCGGCGAGCCCCGTACGCGGGCTGTCGTACTCGGGCAGCACGGTCTTCTTGACCATGCCGCCTCGCGTCGCGAACAGCAGCAGACGTCCCTCGTCGTACTCCTTCAGGTCGATGACGGCGTTCACGCGCTCGTCCCCCGCGACCCCCACGAGGTTCGCGGCGTAGGTACCCCGAGCGGTGCGACCCGACTCGGGGATCTCGTGCACCTTCACCCGGTAGACCTTGCCCTTGCTGGTGAAGAAGAGCATCCAATGGTGCGTCGTGGTCGTGAAGACGTGTTTGATGACGTCTTCTTCCTTCAGGTTCGCGCCGATCACGCCCTTGCCGCCCCGCCCTTGGCGCTTGAACGCGTCGATCGGCTGGCGCTTCACGTAGCCGGCACGGCTCACCGTGATGACCACGTCCTCCTCGGCGATGAGGTCCTCGACGTCGAGATCGCCCACGTCGGCCTTCAGCTGCGTCCGACGGGCGTTCGCGAACCGAGCCCGGATCTCGAGGAGCTCCTCCTTGATCAGCGCCCGGATCTTCTTCGGGTCCTTCAGCAGCGTCTTCAGGCGCTTGATCTTCGCGAGCAGATCCTTGTGCTCCTGCTCGAGCTCCTCGCGCGCGAGCCGCGTGAGTCGGCGCAGCGGCATGTCGAGGATGTGGTTCGCCTGGATCTCGGACAGCTTGAACGTGGTCATGAGCTTGGTGCGCGCCTCGTCGGCGTCCTTCGAGCCGCGGATGATCTTGATGACCTCGTCGAGGTGCTGGAGCGCGATGAGCAAGCCCTGGACGATGTGGTCTCGCTCCTCGGCCCGCCGCAGCTCGTACTGCGTCCTGCGGGTGACGACGTCCACCTGGTGATCGACGTAGTAGCCGACGAGCTCGGCCAGGTTGAGCGTCCGCGGGACGTTGTCGACCAGTGCGAGCATGATCGCGCCGAAGTTGTCCTGCAGCTGGGTGTGCCGGTACAGCTGGTTGAGCACGACCTGCGGGTTCGCGGCGCGCTTCGTGTAGATGACGAGCCGCATCCCCTCCTTGTTCGACTCGTCGCGCACATCGGCGACCTCCTTCAGTCGTCCGGCGTTCGCGAGCTCGGCGATCTTCTCGGCCACGCGGGCCTTGTTCACCTGGTACGGGAGCTCGGTGACGACGATCTTCGAACGGCCTGCGGACCCCTCCTCGATGTGAGCCACCGCCCGCACCTTGATCGATCCCCGTCCCGTCTCGTACATGTCCTTGATGCCCTGCTTGCCCATGACGACGGCGCCGGTCGGGAAGTCCGGGCCCTTCACGAAGCGCATCAGCTCCTCGGGCGTGGACTCCGGGTTGTCGAGGAAGTGCGCGACGGCGTCGATCACCTCTCCGAGGTTGTGCGGCGGGATGTTCGTCGCCATGCCGACCGCGATACCGCCGGCGCCGTTCACGAGCAGGTTCGGGAAGCGGCTGGGCAGGACGAGCGGCTCCTGCTCGTAGCCGTCGAAGTTCGGGACGAAGTCCACGGTCTCGGCCTCGATGTCGCGCAGGAGCTCAAGCGCCATCGGCGCGAGTCGCGCCTCCGTGTATCGATAGGCGGCAGGCGGATCGCCGTCGATCGAGCCGAAGTTGCCGTGGCCGTCGATGAGTGGCGCACGCAGCGACCAGTCCTGCGCCATGCGGACCAGGGCGTCGTACACGCTCTGGTCGCCGTGCGGGTGGTACTTCTTCAGCACCTCGCCCACCGCTGAGACCGACTTACGATGCGGGCGGTCCGGGCGCAGCCCCGACTCGAGCATCGACCACAGGATCCGCCGGTGGACGGGCTTCAGGCCGTCGCGGACATCGGGAAGCGCGCGGCCGACGATGACCGACATCGCGTAGTCGAGGTAGGAGCGCTGGATCTCCTCCTCGAGCCCGATCGGCTCGATGCGCCCTGCGAACAACGGGGTCGTCCCGCCGCCACCGCCGCCCCGCCGTCTAGACATCGAGGTTCTGGACGTCCTTCGCGTTCTGCTCGATGAACTCCTTGCGCGCCTGCACGTCCTCGCCCATGAGGACCGTGAACAGCCGATCCGCAAGCGCGGCGTCCTCGAGCGTGACCTGCAGGAGGGTGCGCTGCTCGGGGTCCATCGTCGTCTGCCACAGCTGGTCGGCGTTCATCTCGCCGAGGCCCTTGAACCGCTGGGGGTCGAGCTTCTTGCCGTTGCCGTTCTCCTTGCGCCACGTGTCCCACTCGCGCTCGGTGTAGAAGTACAGCTCCTCCTTACCCTGCTTCAGCAGGTAGAGAGGCGGCTGCGCGAGGTAGATGTAGCCGGCGTCGATGAGCTCGCGCATGTTCCGGAAGAAGAAGGTGAGCAGCAGCGTGCGGATGTGGGCACCGTCGACGTCGGCGTCCGCCATGAGCACGATGCGGTGGTACCGCGCCTTCCCGAGGTCGAACTCCTCGCCGATCCCGGTGCCGATCGCGGTGATGAGCGCCTGGATCTCCTGGTTCTCGAGGACCTTGTGCAGTCGTGCCTTCTCGACGTTCAGGATCTTGCCGCGGATCGGAAGGATCGCCTGGCTCGCCCGGTCTCGCGCCTGCTTGGCCGAGCCGCCGGCACTGTCACCCTCGACGATGTAGATCTCGCAGGCGGCAGGATCGGTGAGCTGGCAGTCCGCGAGCTTGCCCGGCAGTCCCCCGCCCTCCAGGAACGACTTGCGTCGCGCGATGTCGCGAGCCTGCTTCGCCGCCATGCGCGCCTTCGCGGCCGACGAGCCCTTCGTGACGACCCGCTTCCCGTCGCCGGGGTGCTCCTCGAGCCACGTCATGAGGTGCTCGTTCACCGTGGTCTCGACGAGCGAGCGCATGGACGTGTTGCCGAGCTTCGTCTTCGTCTGGCCCTCGAACTGCGGATCGCGCAACTTCACCGAGACGATCGCCGTGAGGCCCTCGCGCACGTCCTCACCGAGGAGGTTGTCGTCCTTCTCCTTCAGCAGCCCTTTGTTGCGCGCGTAGCGGTTCACGACGTTCGTGAGGGCCTTCTTCAGTCCCTCCTCGTGCATCCCGCCCTCATGCGTGTTGATCGTGTTCGCGAACGAGTGGATCGACTCGGCATAGCCGGTGTTCCACTGCAGGGCGATCTCGGCCTCCGCGTCACTCTCCTTGACTTCCATGTAGACGACACGGCTATGCAGGGTCTCCTTGCCGCCCGACAGGTGCTTCACGAAGTCCGCGATGCCACCGCTGGCCTTGAACGTCTGTTTCGCGGCCGGCTCCTCGCGCTCGTCGATGAGCTGGATCTCGATGCCCTTGGTGAGGAAGGCCTGTTCCTGGAGCCGCTCGGCGAGCAGGCGCCGGTCCCACTCGGTCGTCTCGGTGAAGATCTCGGGGTCCGGCCAGAACGTGATGATCGTGCCGCTCTTCGTCGAGGCCTTGCCCTTCGTGAGCTTGCTCGTCGGCTTCCCGCGCGAGTACGACTGGCTCCACGTGGAGCCGTCGCGCATGACCAGCGCGGTCATCTTCTCCGAGAGCGCGTTCACCACCGAGACCCCGACGCCGTGCAGGCCCCCCGAGATCCGGTAGCCCTCGCCCCCGAACTTCCCGCCCGCGTTCAGCGTGGTGAGCACGACCTCGACGGCCGGACGGCGGTCCTTCGCCTTGGGGATCGGCTTCACGGGGATGCCCCGGCCGTTGTCCTCGACCTGGCACGAGCCGTCCTTGCGGAGTCGCACGACGATCCGGTCGCAGAAGCCCGCCATCGCCTCGTCGATCGAGTTGTCGACGACCTCGTACACGAGGTGGTGGAGGCCGCGGACCGAGGTCGTGCCGATGTACATGCCCGGGCGCAGGCGGACGTGCTCGATGCCCTCGAGGACCTGGATGTCCTGCGCCTCGTAGTGACTGGGCTTCTTCGTCTTCGGTGCTGTTGCCGTTGCCAAACGACCTCCACTCGCCCGGGCACGCCGGTGGCCCCTGCGCCTTTCGGGGGCCTCGCGGATCGCGCCGGACGCGCCCCACAATCCTATCAAGGAGGGGGGCCCGATGACCCGGTTCGACGAACCCCTCGGACCCTGCCTCCCTCCTTGCGCTACAACGCTTTCCGGGGCTCCGCACGGACCACGATCTGCACCCGTCTCACCTCGTCGCCGTTGAGCGCTTCGTTCGCTCGCTTCCGGATCTGCTCGGCCAGGAAACGGGCCTGCGCGCCCCACGGTCCGGTGCTCGCCGCGACCACGAGCACCCCTTGCTCGAGGGTGACCGGTGCGGTCTCGGCGGCGAGACGCTGACCGACGACCGAGTCCCACTCGGCCGCGAGGCGACCGATCGGCATGCCGCGCGAGAACAGCCGTTCGCGCAGCAGTCCGTCGATGATCTCGCCGATGGGGGTCTCCGCGAGCGTTCGCTCGTCCCGTCGCCCTCGCCATCCCTTGCTGTGCGGCATCAGGTCCGCACCTCCACGCTGCCGGCCCGGACGTCCCACACCTGGACCGCCTGGACGGGCAGGTGCGTCTCGTCGGCGACCGAGACGAACACCTGCCCGCGCTCGGTCAGACGTTCCGCAACCAAGCCCTGCCGGCGGGGATCCAGGGCCGAGAACGGGTCGTCGAGCAGTAGGACCGGGGTCTCCCCGATCTCGGCCGCGATCGCGGCGCCGAGTCCGAGGCGCAGGCAGAGGCCTGCCGCCCATCCCTCCCCATGGCTCGCGAAGGCCCGGGCACTGAGGTCCCGCACCGCGAGCGCCAGGTCGTCCCGGTGCGGTCCGACGAGCGTGGTCCGCCGGATGAGCTCGTCGCCGCGCCGTTCGGCGAGGCGCTTGGCGAAGGCCTCCTCTAGGGGATCGCCCCACACCGATGGCTGGTACGCGCACGCGAGCCCGTACCCCGCGAGATGTTGGTACTCCTCCTCGGCCGCCGGCGACAGCCGGGTCGTCGCCTCGGCTCGCAGGCGGGCGAGCGCGCTGCCGGACTCGACGAGCTCCGCGTCCCACGCGTCGAGCCCGGGTGGAGCACCGCGGCCCTCCCACTCCTTCAGCAGACGGTTGCGCTGTCGCAGCGTCCGATCGTACGCGGTGATCGCCGACTCCTTCAGCGGCCACATCGCGCGGATGGCCTCGTCGAGGAACTCGCGACGCTTCGAGGGATCGCCGATCACGATCGCGAGGTCCTCGGGCCCGAAGAACACCGCCCGGACCTGCCGGCGGAGATCGCGGCGGCGGCGGACGGGCGAACGGTTCAGCTGGGTGCGGTTCGCACCGTGACCCGGGATCTCGACCTCGACGAGCATCCGGCCGTTGGTGGTCTCCACCTCGCCGCGCACGTACGCACGTTCGGCGCCGCGCCGCACGACGGGCTCCGTCGAGGAGGTCCGCGGCGATCCGAGGAAGAACAGGAAGGCGATGCCCTCCATGAGGTTCGTCTTGCCCTCGCCGTTGGGTCCGACGGTCACCACGAGGCCGTCCGGAACGTCTTCCACCCGCGTGTGCGCGTGGTTACGGAAGTCCCGGAGCTCCGCCCAGGAGAGGCGCAAGGCCCGGGGCCTAGCCGACCGGCGTCGGAAGGCGGACGGGCATCACGAGGTACGTGAAGTCGTCGCTCTCGCCCCGCACGATGCCAGGCTTCAGTCCGTCTCGTATCTCCAGCCGCACGGTCTCTCCGCTCGCGGCCGCGAGACCATCGGCGAGGTAGTGCGGGTTGAAGGCCGCCGTGATGTCCTCGCCCTCGTACCGGGCTTCGACCGCCTCGACGGCCTGTCCGAGGTCGGGCGACTGCGACGACAGCTTCACGCCGAGCGCGTTGAACTCCATCCTGACCGGCGATGTGTCGCGCGCGATCAGCCCCACGCGCCGGACCGCGTCCATCAACTGCTGCCGCGAGACGGTCAGGCGACTCTCGTACGCCTCCGGGAGCAACTGTCGGTAGTTCGGGAACTCGCCCTCGATCAGGCGCGAGGTGAGCGTGAACCCCGCGATCTGGAACGAGGCCTGGCTCTCGTCGATGAAGATCTCGATGTCACCCTTCTCGACGGTTTGGGCGGCGCGCCCACCCTCGGACAACGCACGCTCGGGAACGATCGCCTTGCCCTCGGTGGCGGCCGTGGCGACGAGGTCACGAACCGCGAGCCGGTACGAATCCGTCGACACGAGCGTCACCCCCTCGCGACTCACCTCGAGGAGCACGCCGGTCAGCACGGGCCGAGCCTCGTCCTTGGACGCCGCACGCGCGACCTGTCCCACGGCCTCGGCGAATGCGCTCGCCGACACGGCGATCCGCGTCCCCGCCGGTGGCTGCAGCGTCGGGAAGTCCTCCGCTGGAAGGAGACGCAGCGCGCCTTCATACGCCGCGCATCGGATCCGTGCCTGCGTCTGGTCGGCCTCGAACTCGACCGGGGCGTCGGACAGGCTCTTCACCGTGTCCCCGAGCAGTCGAGCCGGCACGAGCGCGATGCCGTCCTCGGTCACCTGCACGTCGATCGTCAGTCGGGCCGAGACCTCGAGGTCGGTAGTCGTGAGCGTCAGTCCATCCCCCGCCCCTGCCTCCATGAGGACGCCGGTCAGTGCCGGGATCCCGGGACGCGAGGACACCCCACGCTGGACGGTCTGAAGCGCCTCGGACAGCGCGTCGCGGTCACACCGGAACTTCACGTGTCCACCTCCTCACTGCTTCTTCAGGTCTTCTGTTCTCATACCAGTAGTAGTAGGGCTGGTGGAAAAGGGGATATCCAGCCCATCTGCCGAGCGTACGCGTAGGGTGTGACATGTGGAATGCCTGGGGGAAACGGTGGGGCGATGGAAGCCGGAGCGGCTCCGCCCCACCGCTCGTCCCATGTTTTCCACCACGTGGTCCACCGCCCTCACGAGGCCCTCGCGCGCTCACGGATCGTTCGTGAGAGCTCCTGGACGTGTCGATAGACGGGCTCCCGATCCCGCATGTTCTTGTCGATCTTCGTGACTCCATGCAGGACCGTGCTGTGGTCACGTCCACCGAAGAACTCACCGATCCGCACGTACGAGAGCGCTGTGCACTCACGCAGGAGGTACATAGCGACGTGCCGAGCGGTCGTGAGTGGTCGTGAGCGGCTGGGGGAGACCAGATCGTCCACCGAGAGGCCGAAATAGCGGGCGGTCTCCTCGAGGATGAGGCCGGGCGGGATCTCGGTCTCACTCTGGGGCAACAGGTCCTCGAGCGCGTGCTCGGCGAGCTCCGGGGTGATGGGGTGACCCGTGAGGTCGCTCCAGGCGACGACCCGCACGAGGGCGCCCTCGAGCTCACGGATGTTCTGGTCGAAGCGTGAGGCGATGAACTCGATGACGTCGTCGGGCACGTGGACGGCCTCCCGTTGCGCCTTGAGCTGCAGGATCGCGATCCGGGTCTCGAGGTCGGGAGGCTGGATGTCCACGCAGAGGCCGAGCCGGAACCGGCTCTGGAGACGGTCTTCCATCCCGAGCTCCTGCGGCGGCCGGTCCGAGGCGATCGTGATCTGCCGCTCCTTCTCGTGCAACGCGTTGAAGGTGTGGAAGAACTCGGTCTGCGTCTCCTCCCGGCGAGCGAGGAACTGGATGTCGTCGACGAGCAGCACGTCGACGTCGCGATAGCGGGCGGCGAACTGGTATCCCTGGCGCTCCCGGACGGCCTTGATGAACTCCGCCATGAAGTGCTCGCTGGTCACGTACTTCACGCGCAGGCGTGGCGCGAGGCGAGCCATGTGGTGCCCGATCGCGACGAGGAGGTGTGTCTTCCCGAGCCCCACGCCACCGTAGACGAACAGCGGGTTGTAGGCCTTCGACGGCGGCGCCTCGGCGACGGCCATCGCGGCCGCGTGGGCGAACCGGTTCGAGGGGCCTGGCACGAAGGTCTCGAACGTGTAGTTGGGGAAGGGCAGCCCGGGCGCACCGAGCGGCTGAGCCTGACGCACGGGGCGGTCGGGCACAGGCGGCGGCTCGGCGATCGCCTCCTCACCCTCCGCCGCAGCGGCGTCGGGCGGTGCGGCCGTGAGGTGTACGCGCACGGGGGTGCCGGAGGAATCCGAGGCCACGCGCTGGATCATCTCCACGTAGTGCTTCGCGAGCCAGTCGCGCACGTAGTCCGAAGGCGCGAGGACCTCGAGCACCCCGTCATGCAGGCTCGTCGCCCTGACACCCGTGAACCACATCGCGAACGAGCTCTCGGCGAGGTCGCGCCGTGCACGCTCGACCACGTGGGACCAGGTGCGCTCGGCGGCTTCCTCGTACGATGCGACGGCCATATCCACAGAGCCTTTCCACAGGTGTGGAAACCCCTCAGGGAAGGCTGAACGGCCGTCCGTGGGGAGCGGGGCGGGCGCCCGGGGGGAAGCGGGCCGCACTATAGCACCGCCGTTTTCCACAGGCCCCCGCGGACACCCCCTTTTGACGGTCTTTCTGCGCGCAAGGGCTTTGTCCTGCCACGAGGGGCTCTCGTATACTTTGCCGAGCCGGCCGGCGAGCCGGCTTTCCTGACCGAAGAGGCCTCGATGTCCAAGCGCACCTTCCAGCCGAACAACCGCCGGCGCAAGAAGACCCACGGGTTCCGGGTCCGGATGCGCACCCGTGCCGGGCGAGCCATCATCACCCGCCGCCGGTCGAAGGGCCGCGCGCGCCTGTCCGCGTAGGCACCACGGACGTCCGACGTGTGCTCGAGGGGGGCGAACCCCTGCACGGAGCGCGGATGGTAGCCTTTGTCGCGCCCGGCCGAGGTCAGGCCGCGTTCGTCGCGGGTCGCCGCGTGGGTGGCGCTGTGGTGCGCAACCGAGCACGGCGGATCATGCGGGCGGCGTGGCGCGAGCTCTCCCCCCGGATGCAGGAAGGTTACGACGTCGCGTGGGTGGCCCGAGCGACCATCCGCGGGGCCATGACACAGGATCTGGTGGCGGAGATGGACGAGCTGTGGACGCGCGCGCAGGGGATGACCTCGTGACCAGGCTGCATGCGGCGGGGTGGGCGGCCGGCGCCCCCGCGCGGCTGGCGCTCGTCGTGCTCGTCAAGCTCTACCGGGTGACGCTCTCGGGGTGGCTCGGAGGCCAGTGCCGCTTCTACCCGACCTGTTCCCACTACGCTGAGGACGCGATCCGGATCCACGGGGCCCTCAAGGGCAGCGCGATGGCGGCATGGCGGATCGCGCGGTGCGGCCCGTTCACCGACGGTGGCGTCGACCACGTCCCGGCGCGCCGGCCTGGGCATCATAAGTATGTTGGCGTCATACGAGCGGGAGTCCCTTCATGACCGCCTTCGCACCGTGGCAGGGGCTCCTCGACGGCCTGGGTTGGGTCATCGCCCGGATCTACGATGTGATCCCCAACTACGGGGTGACCATCATCGTGCTCACCATCGTGATCCGGCTGATCCTGCTCCCGCTCGGCATCAAGCAGATCCGCTCGATGCAGCACATGCAGCTGATCCAGCCGAAGGTGAAGCAGATCCAGCAGAAGTACAAGCAGAACAAGACGAAGCAGCAGGAAGAGATCATGAAGCTCTACAAGGAGTACGGGGTCAACCCGTTCTCGGGGTGCTGGCCGGTCCTGCTGCAGTTCCCGATCCTGATCGCGATGTACTCCGTGCTCCGGCACCCCCAGCACCCCGTGCACATCCCTGGGGGAAGTGAGCTCCAACAGGTCATCCAGCAGCAGATCCCGCAGCCGATCGACTCGCTCGAGCAGATCCCGGCGGAGCCAGGGCCGGCGAGCGGCACCTCGTTCCTGGGGATGAACCTGCTCTGCTCCGCGACCCAGGCGGGCAACCCGAGTGCCGAGCTCGGGGACAACCGGACCGCCGAGGGCAAGAAGGTCGTCTACCCGGTGAACTGCGGGGACAGCGCCGTCGATCGGATCCCGTACTACGTCTTCGCGGTGCTCATGTTCGGCACGACGTACTACCAGCAGCGCCAGATGCAGAAGGCGAGCCCGCCAGGCGCCGCGAGCCAGCAACAGCAGGCCCTGCTGAAGTTCATGCCCCTGATGTTCGGGGTGTTCGGCATCTTCTTCCCGGCGGGCCTGGTCGTGTACTGGACGACGTCGAACGGCTGGCAGATCGGGCAGCAGTACTTCATGTTGAAGAGCCGTCCCACTGCGGAGCAGCTGGCCGAGCGCGCAGCGCAGAACGACAAGGCCAAGAAGAAGGGCCTGATGGCCTCGATGACCGAGCGAGCGGCGCAGGAGCGCAAGCGCCGCGAGCAGGCCGCTGGGGGCCGCCCGGCCACGGGCACGCCGAGGCCGGGTGGGAAGCGAGCGCCCGGGAAGGGTCCGGGCGGCAAGGGGCCCGCCGGCAAGGGCAAACCGAGACCGAGACCAGAGGGTGGGGAGAGCGGTGGAGCAGATCCAGGCGAGCGGCCCGAGCGTTGAGCAGGCTGTCGAGGTCGCCCTCACGCGCCTCGGGGTCGGCGAGCAGGAGGTAGAGGTCGAGATCCTCCAAGAGCCTCGCTCGAGCTTCCTCGGGATGGGCGGGCAGGAAGCGGTCGTCCTCGTCCGCCTGAAGCGTCGCGCCGACCAGCTCACGGAGGAGGAGCTCGACGAGGAGGCTGACGTCGCAGCGGACTTCCTCGAGGACCTCCTCGCCAGGATCGGCATCGACGCGAGCGTCGAACCGAACCCGGAAGACGGCACGATGTACGTCGACATCTTGGGCAGCGGACCGGATGACGACGACATGGCGCTGCTGATCGGCCGACACGGCCAGACGCTTGAGGCTCTCCAGGAGCTGACGAGGCACGTCGTGTTGCGGAAGACAGGCCTACGCTGCCGGATCGTCGTCGACGTCGAGGACTACAAGAAGCGCCAGCGCGATCGCTTGATCGCCAAGGCGCGAGACGTCGCCAAGCGCGTGGCCAGAACCGGACAGGAAGAGGAGCTCGAGGCGATGACCCCGTACGAGCGCAAGGTCGTGCACGACGCCGTTGCCAGCGTCGAGGGTGTCGAGAGCTCCAGCCGGGGCGAGGACCCGGACCGCCGGGTTGTCATCCGGCGCGGGGAGTAGTCTTCTCGCCAGTCCGGGGTTCGCCCCTACCGTGAAGGTCCTGTTTCACGTGAAACATGCCGAGGAGCCGCGTCCGCTCATAGACACCGCCCTCGAGCTGGGCGTCGCCCTGTCCTCCGCCCAGGTCCGGGGCCTCGAGGCCTTCGAGGCGCTCCTGCTCGAGCGGGCGGTTCCCGCTGGGATGGTCGCGGAGGCCGACGCGGGGCGCCTGCGGCGACGGCACGTCCTGGACTGCTTGCGAGCCGCCTCGGTCGTGAGCTCCCAGGACCTCGATGCCTACGATCTGGGCTCGGGGGCCGGCCTACCGGGCGTCGTGGTTGCGATCGCCCGACCCGACCTGCGGATCACGCTCGTCGAGGCCCGTCGCCGGCGCGCCGCGTTCCTGGAGCTGGCAGCCCAGCAGCTCCACCTCGAGAACGTCACCGTGGCCGCGGCGCGGCTCGAGACGCTGATCGAGCCCGTGGACCTGTGCTTCGCGAGAGCCCTGGCGCCGCTCCCCCGAGCGTGGACGCTCGCGGAGCCGCTCCTTCGGCCCGGCGGGCGGCTGGTCTACTTCGCCGGTACGGAGACCCCAACGCTTCGTGAGATCGACGGTGTCGGCATGAAGGAGGTTCGGAACACGTCCGTGCTTGAAAGGTCAGGGCCGCTCGTTATCATGACGCGGTAGTGACCAGGCGCAGCGCCTCGCCGGCGACCCCCGCCTCCTCGAAGGCACCCCGCAGGTCTGCCGTGCGGTCCGGGCAGGCGGAAGTCTCGTCGGCTGACGACGTGACCAAGGGATCGCCCGTGAAGCCTCGCACCAAGCAGACCACGCCCCGTACCCGGGCGCCGAAAGCTGCCCGGGTGATCGCCGTGGCGAACCAGAAGGGCGGGGTCGGCAAGTCCACCACGGCGGTGAGCCTGGGCGCCGCGCTCGCCGAGATCGGCTACCGCGTGCTGGTGGTCGACCTCGATCCGCAGGGCAACGCCTCGACCGGCCTTGGCATCAGGCACGAGGCTCGGGACGTGACCGTGTACGACGTGCTCGCGGCCGAGGCCCCGATCGACGGCGCGGTGGTCCCGACGCCGGTCGCGGGCCTGTTCGCGATCCCCTCGACGATCGATCTCGCCGGCGCCGAGATCGAGCTGGTGAGTCAGTTCTCCCGCGAGCTGCGTCTGCGCAAGGCCCTCGAGCCCCTCAAGCAGGGGGCATTCGACTTCGTCTTCCTCGACTGCCCGCCCTCGCTCGGCCTGCTCACGGTCAATGCGTTGGCAGCAGCCCAGGAGCTCATCGTGCCGATCCAGTGCGAGTACTACGCTCTCGAGGGGCTGGGCCAGCTGCTGCGCAACGTGGGGCTCGTCCAGCAGAACGTGAACCCCGACCTGCGGCTCACCGGCATCGTCATGACGATGTACGACCCCCGCACCAAGCTCTCGGAGCAGGTCGTCGAGGAGGTTCGCCGGCACTTCGGCAAGCGCGTCTACGACACGGTGATCCCCCGCACGGTGCGCCTCTCGGAGGCTCCTGGGTTCGGCCAACCGATCACCGTGTACGACCCCAAGTCGCGTGGGGCCGAGTGCTATCGCGATCTGGCGAGGGAGGTCGCCAGGAAGCTACCGCTGAAGCAGCCGCTCCCCTCGTTCGAGGATCTCCCGACCATGACCGTGACCCATGCGGCGCCGGAGCCGATGCACGCGCCACGGCCCCTGCGGCCCGACCACGCCGATGAGG
>Ga0154889_1007_pt4 | contig 12253 bp, 12 predicted proteins | sample Rifle2008BG19ft_FD_105861 | JGI IMG/M metagenome (GOLD analysis project Ga0154889, IMG submission 105861) | Actinobacteria bacterium RBG_19FT_COMBO_70_19
GAGTGTCCACCCGCTCATGACGTGCCCGAGCGTCGAGGCGGCCATCGCGCGGATCCCTGGGAGCGCGTTCGCGGTGACGGCCCGCTCGCCGCTGGGGTTCGAGCTGGGCGAGCGGCTCGCGACCGACGCGGGAGGGCGGCCCTTCTGGCTTCAGGACGCGATGAAGCCGCTCTACCACGCGGCCGCCGTGTTCGCCTCCAACTACCTCGTGACGCTCACCGCGCTCGCCGAGTCGCTCGAGGACGCCGCGGGGGTTCCCGATCCGCTCGCGGCACTCGCGCCGCTGCAGCGTGCGACCCTCGAGAACGTGGAAGCCGTCGGCCCCGGCGCGGCGCTCACCGGCCCGGCCGTGCGCGGTGACGCCCTCACGGTCGAGCGCAACCTCCGCGCGCTCGCCGAGCACGCGCCCGAGGCCGTGCGCGCGTACGTGGCGCTCGCGGATCTGGCGCTCGATCTCGCGACGGCGTCCGGCCGGCTCACGGACCTCGGTCGCGCGCCGGTGGAGGAGGTGCTCGCGCGGTGGAGGTGATCAGGACCATCGACGCCACGCTCGCGGCCTGCGAGGCCGCGCGGGCCGCCGGCCGCTCGGTCGGCCTCGCCCCGACGATGGGCGGCTTCCACGACGGCCACGTCTCGCTCATGCGACGCGCCCGCGCCGAGTGTGACCTCGCGGTCGTCTCGATCTTCGTGAACCCCATGCAGTTCGACGACCCGGCCGACCTCGCCGCGTATCCCCGCGACGAGGGGCGCGACCTGCGCGTCGCGGAGGAGCTCGGGGTGGACGTCGCGTTCGTCCCGAGCGTCGAGGAGATGTACCCGGCCGGCGAGCCCGTCGTCACCGTGGATCCCGGTCCGCTCGCCGGGCGTCTCGAGGGCGCGAGCCGGCCCGGTCACTTCCGCGGCGTGGCCACGGTGGTGGCCAAGCTCTTCCACGCCGTGGGGAGGTGTCGAGCGTACTTCGGCGAGAAGGACGTCCAGCAGCTCGCCATGGTCCGGTGGATGGCACGCGACCTGTCGTTCCCCGTCGAGATCGTGGCGTGTCCGACGGTGCGGGAGCCCGACGGTCTGGCGATGTCCTCGCGGAACCGACGCCTGTCGCCCGAGCAGCGGGAAGCCGCCGGCTGCCTGTTCCTCGCCCTGTCCGAGGCCGCCGAGCTCGCGAGGGCGGGCGAGCGCGACGCCGGCACGCTCGTCGCCGTGATGGCGCGTGAGATCGGCGCGACGCCGCAGGCCGGCCTCGACCACGCGGTGGTCGTGGACGCCACGACCTTCGAGCAGGTCCGCCGGATCGAGGGGCCGGCCCGCGCGCTCGTCGCTGCCCGGTTCGGCGAGGTCCGGCTCATCGACAACCTGCTGCTCCCCACGCCCTGAGCTTCGTGTCGGCGCCGGCCCGCGTGTGCCACGATGGGCGCCGTGCTGCTCGCCGTGAACGTCGGGAACACGAACACGAGCCTCGGGGTGTTCCGCGGGGACGACCTGGCGCACCACTGGCGCCTGTCGAGCTCGACGCGGCGCACCGCCGACGAGATGGCGGTCGTGTTCGGCGCGCTGCTCGAGCAGGCCGGGCTGTCGTTCACGAACCAGATCACCGGGGTCGTGATCGCGTCGGTGGTGCCGAGCGCGACGACCGCGCTCCGCGAGATGGTGCACCGGTACTTCAACTTCCCGCCCGTCGTTGTCGAGCCCGGCACGCGCACGGGGATCCCGATCCTCACCGACAACCCGCGCGAGGTGGGGGCCGACCGCATCGTGAACGCCCTCGCGGCGTACCACCGATACGGTGGGCCGGTCATCGTGATCGACTTCGGCACGGCCACCACGTACGACATCGTCTCCGACAAGGGGGAGTTCCTCGGCGGTGCGATCGCGCCGGGCATCCAGATCTCGAACGCGGCGCTATCGAGCTCGACAGCGCGGTTGCCACAGGTGGAGCTCCACCCCTCGCGCACGATCATCGGGAAGAACACGGTCGAGTCCATCCAGTCGGCCCTCATCTACGGAACGGCGTCCGAGGCCGACGGCATGGTCGGTCGGATCCGCAAGGAGCTCGAGGTCGACGCGAAGGTCGTCGCCACGGGCGGGCTCGCGCCGCTGCTCGTTCCGTTCTGCGAGACCGTCGACCACCACGACGAGTGGCTCACGCTCGAGGGTCTGCGCCTGGTCTTCGAGCGCAACGTCGGCCCCGACCATGAGTGACACCTCGCGCGACCCGGCATCCGGCGAGGCCGAGGACGCCGGCGGTCGCGAGCGCGAGGTCCTGAAGGCCCGTCGCGAGAGCCTCGAGCGCCTCCGCGCGCGCGGCGTCGAGCCGTTCGCCCTGACCTTCGACCCGACCGCCCACGCGGCCGAGCTCCGCGAGCGCCACTCCGACCTACCGCCCGACACCGTGACCGATGACCACGTCTCGGTCGCCGGGCGCGTGGTGCTCAGGCGCAGCTTCGGCAAGCTCGTGTTCCTGGTGTTGCGCGACGGCACGGGTGACATCCAGCTGTTCTGCTCCGCGGTCTTCCTCGGTGACGATGACCTCGCGCTCCTCGAGGAGATCGATCTCGGGGACCTCGTGGGAGCCGCAGGACCGGTGATGACCACGCGGAAGGGCGAGCTCTCGATCCGAGCCAACCGCCTCGTCATGCTCACCAAGTCTCTCCGCCCTCTGCCCGAGAAGTGGCATGGGTTGAAGGACGCGGACCTGCAGCAGAGGTGGCGCCACCTGCAGCTGGCGACCGACCCCGGCTCACGCGAGATGGTCCGTGCCCGGGCGACGGTCCTGCGGGTCGTGCGCCGGTACCTGGATGAGCGTGGGTTCCTCGAGGTCGAGACGCCGGTGCTCCAGCCGGTGGCAGGCGGCGCCATGGCTCGACCGTTCACGACCCACCACAACGCGCTCGACATGGACCTGAAGCTGCGGATCTCTCTCGAGCTCTACCTGAAACGCCTGCTCGTCGGCGGGCTGGAGCGCGTCTACGAGATCGGACGCACGTTCCGCAACGAGGGCATCGGGCAGAAGTACAACCCCGAGTTCACGATGCTCGAGCTCTACCAGGCGTACGGCGACTACCACACGATGATGGAGCTCTCCGAGGAGCTGATCTGCGACACCGCGGTGGCGGTGCGTGGCGGCCTCGCCTTCCCGTTCCGCGGTCGCGAGCTGGACCTCGCCCGTCCGTGGCGCCGGATCACGATCCTCGGGAGCGTGTCCGAGGCGATCGGCGAGGAGGTCACGCTCGAGAGAACCGATCTGGGGGCACTCGCCGATCGACACGACGTGTACGTCGACCCCGCGTGGAGGCCTGGCAAGATCGTGCAGGAGCTGTTCGAGAAGCTCGTCGAGGGAACGCTGTTCGAGCCCACGTTCGTCTGCGACTTCCCGCGAGAGGTCTCACCCCTCGCACGCCCGCACCGTGCCAACCCCGGCCTCACCGAGCACTTCGATCTGGTGATCGGCGGCATCGAGCTGGCCACCGCGTTCTCCGAGTTGACCGATCCCGACGAGCAGCGCGCGAAGTTCCAGGCCCAGGCCGCGGCGCGGGCCGCGGGTGATGACGAGGCGCACCCGCTCGACGAGGACTTCCTGCGCGCCCTCGAGCACGGGATGCCCCCGGCGGGCGGCATCGGTATCGGCATCGATCGCCTCCTCATCGTGCTCACGGATGCGCCGAGCATCCGCGACCTGATCCTGTTCCCCCACCACCGCCCAGAGGCGTAGCGCCTAGGCGGGCAGCGGTCCGCCATCACGGTGCTTCGTACCACGGCGCCATCGACATGACTCACGGCGGTCACAGGGGGCCTGTGCCCGTGCCTCTGCTAGTCGCTCGGCGAAGCCTCGTGGATGACGACGACGAGGTCCTCAAGTGCGGAGCCCTTCGCGAGGAACCCCGAGGCGCCTGCCTGACGCGCCTCCCGCTCGACGCCGGGGTCCGCATGAGCCGTGAGGAACACGACGGGGAGGTCCGGCTTGCTGCGGTGGATCTCTTTCATCGCGTCGATGCCCGAGATGTCCGGCATCGACAGGTCCATGATCACGATGTCGGGCTCGACCTGGAGCACCTGCCGGGTCGCGTCGCGACCCCCGCCGGCCTCGCCCGCCACCTCGATGTTGTCCACCATGTTCAGGGCGGACGTGAGCGCACGCCGGAACGCCGGATGGTCGTCGACGACCAGTACCCGCAATGTCATCCACTCCTCACGGGGAAGGTGCTCGGGGGGAAGGCACGGTCGATGAGGAAGTCGCCCTCCATCTTGCCCGAGGGCCCCGCAGAGGGACAACGCCCCATCCGGGGGAAAACCGTGTGGCCCGTTCGGGCCACATCCCCTGCTTTTCGGCTTAGGTCCTCATCTCCGGGGCCGTTGCTTCCGAAGAACCATCGTGGCCTCCGGCACGTTGGAGAGAGAGATGATCGTCCTGTCGCCAGACCGTCAGATCGGGGCCCCGGGGTATACTTCCCGACGTAGGGCGCTTCGGGGGCGCGCGGAGTGCGCCCGAGGCGCCTGACGTGCCTCGAGGGGAGGACGTGGTCCGGTGATCCTCGAGGCAGCTCGATAACGGAGGGGCCCGTTCGCCCCAGGGGAGCGACATGTTCGAGCGATTCACCGACCGAGCCAGACGGGTCGTGGTCCTCGCCCAGGAAGAGGCGAGGATGCTCAACCACAACTACATCGGCACCGAGCACATCCTCCTCGGTCTGATCCACGAAGGAGAGGGCGTCGCAGCGAAGGCGCTCGAGTCGATGAACATCTCCCTGGAGGCCGTGCGGCAGCAGGTGGAGGAGATCATCGGGCAGGGCCAGGCCGCGCCGACGGGGCACATCCCCTTCACGCCGCGCGCGAAGAAGGTCCTCGAGCTCTCGCTCCGCGAGGCGCTCCAGCTCGGCCACAACTACATCGGCACCGAGCACATCCTGCTCGGTCTCATCCGCGAGGGCGAGGGCGTCGCCGCCCAGGTCCTTCAGAAGCTCGGCGCGGACCTGAACCGAGTCCGCCAGACCGTGATCCAGCTGCTCTCCGGCTACACGGGCGGCAAGGGCGAGCCCGCCTCGCCCGAGCAGGGCGGCCAGCCGGGCCAGAGCTCGATGGTCCTGGACCAGTTCGGGCGGAACCTGACCTCGCTCGCGCGCGAGCAGAAGCTCGACCCGGTGATCGGGCGTGAGAAGGAGATCGAGCGGGTCATGCAGGTCCTGTCGCGCCGGACCAAGAACAACCCGGTACTGATCGGGGAGCCCGGCGTGGGCAAGACCGCGATCGTCGAGGGCCTCGCGCAGGACATCGTGAAGGGCGAGGTGCCCGAGACCCTGAAGGGCAAGCAGATCTACACGCTCGACCTCGGAGCCCTCGTGGCCGGATCGCGGTACCGCGGCGACTTCGAGGAGCGTCTGAAGAAGGTCCTGAAGGAGATCCGCACGCGCGGCGACATCGTGCTGTTCATCGACGAGCTGCACACGCTCGTCGGTGCCGGCGCAGCCGAGGGCGCGATCGACGCCGCGAGCATCCTGAAGCCGATGCTCGCACGCGGCGAGCTCCAGACCATCGGCGCCACCACGCGCGACGAGTACCGCAAACACCTGGAGAAGGACGCGGCCCTCGAGCGCCGGTTCCAGCCGATCAGCGTCGAGGAGCCGAGCGTCGCCCACACGATCGAGATCCTGAAGGGGCTACGCGATCGCTACGAGGCGCACCACCGCGTGAACTTCACCGATGACGCGCTCGTCGCGGCGGCGAACCTCGCCGACCGCTACATCAGCGACCGCTTCCTGCCCGACAAGGCCATCGACCTCATCGACGAGGCCGGCAGCCGTATGCGGATCCGCCGCATGACCGCGCCGCCGGACGTCCGCGAGGTCGACGAGAAGATCGCCGAGGTGCGGCTCAAGAAGGAGTCCGCGATCGACGCGCAGGACTTCGAGAAGGCCGCGGCCCTGCGCGACGAGGAGCGCCAGCTCATCGAGGAGCGCCAGCGCCGCGAGCAAGAGTGGAAGTCCGGCGAGATGGACATCCTGTCCGAGGTGGACGAGGAGGAGATCGCCGAGGTCCTGTCGCTCTGGACCGGCATCCCCGTCTTCAAGCTCACCGAGGAGGAGACCGAGAAGCTCCTGCGCATGGAGGACGAGCTCCACGAGCGGATCGTCACGCAGAACGAGGCCATCTCCGCGGTCTCTCGCGCGATCCGTCGGACGCGCTCGGGCTTGAAGGATCCGCGCCGTCCCGCCGGCTCGTTCATCTTCCTCGGGCCCTCGGGTGTCGGGAAGACCGAGCTGTCCAAGGCGCTCGCCGAGTTCCTCTTCGGCGACGAGGCCGCGCTGATCCAGCTCGACATGTCCGAGTACATGGAGAAGCACACGGTCAGCCGCTTGATCGGCTCGCCCCCCGGCTACGTCGGGTACGAGGAGGGCGGTCAGCTCACGGAAGCCGTGCGCCGCAAGCCGTTCAGCGTGATCCTGTTCGACGAGATCGAGAAGGCTCACCCGGACGTGTTCAACACGCTCCTGCAGATCCTCGAGGACGGACGACTGACCGACTCGCAGGGTCACCAGGTGGACTTCAAGAACACGATCATCATCATGACGTCGAACCTCGGGACCAGGGACATCCAGAAGGGCCCAGGCATCGGGTTCGCCGCCCACCCGGACGAGGAGATGACCTACACGAAGATGCGGGACCGCGTGACCGAGGAGCTGAAGAAGAGCTTCCGTCCCGAGTTCCTGAACCGCATCGACGAGGTCATCGTGTTCCGCTCCCTCACGCCCGAGGACGTGAAACAGATCGTGGACCTGATGATGAAGCGGGTGCGCGAGCAGCTGAAGGCGAAGGACCTCGACATCGAGCTCACCGACGAGGCGAAGACGCTCCTCGCCGCGAAGGGGTACGATCTCGCGCTCGGCGCTCGGCCGCTGCGCCGCACGATCCAGCGCCTGGTGGAGGACCCGCTCTCCGAGAAGCTCCTGTGGAAGGAGTTCCGCGCCGGCCAAACGATCATCGTGGACGCCCGAGACGGCGAGATCGTGTTCGAGACCCCCACGCCGCCGGAGACCCCACCGGTCGAGCTGGCGGGACAGCAGGAGGGGTAGCCGCAGACCGTGCTGTCCGAGCCCTCGGGCTCGGCGGCCGCAAGACCGAGAGGCCCAGCAGCCGAGAGGTTGCTGGGCCTTCCGGTATCCAGGGGTTCTCACAACGGGCGACTCGCCGTAGCCTGCCGAGGTGGATGCACCACCCGAGGCCTGGGCCGTCGAGACGTCGAAGGACGGCGAGCGCTGGCGCTTCTACGGCAAGGCTTGGAAGTGGCCGGGGGAGTACGTGCTCCTGCACGCGGCTCCGCGGTTCGTGCGCTTCCGGCAGGTCGTCCCCGCGGAGCAGACGGAGTGGTGCGAGGCGCTCGAGGGCGACGGAGGGACGCCGATGACGCTGGTCCGGATGGAGGCTCACGAGCGCGAGGACCTGTGGCCCGGGCAGGAGCACCTCGGGTTCCCGGTGCTCCTGCCGGGCGGCGAGGCCGGTCGCCTGCTCCGCTTCGAGCGCGGAGCCGACGGGGCGACCTGGACGTACGCGCTCGAGTTCCGCGGACCCTAGACCAGGCCCCGCAGCTCCTCGGGCACGAGATCGGCGAACGTCCAGGCGGTCCACAGGTCGCGCGCCAGGCGACCGGGGCTCGAGCGGACGCCGAACCGCGCGAAGTGCTCGCAGATGCGCCGCACGTCTCGCTCGAGCAGGTGCTCGGCGTGCCGGTTCTTGCGCGGGTCCACGGCCTGTGGCAGGTCGATGATCGTCGCCCGTCCCTCCCACACCAGGACGTTGAACGGCGACAGGTCGCCGTGGATCACGTCTCGGTACAGGAAGCGCTCGACCTGCCCGATGAGCTGGTCGAACAGGTCTCGTGCCTCGCGCGGCTCCGGCCGGTAGCGGTGGAGCTGCGGGGCCGCCTCGTCCTCGTCGCCGATGTAGGACATGAGGATGGCGTCCTCGGTGGAGGCGATCGGCCTCGGCACGGCGGCGCCGACCTGCGAGAGCGTGCGCAGGGTCTCCCACTCGCGATGGACCCAGATCGCGCCCTGGACCTCACGGCCGAACCGAGTCTTCTTCTCGAGCGCCACGCGGACGCGCCGCTCCTTGATCCACTCGCCGTCGCGGTAGATCGACTCATCGCGGAAGTCCCGTCGGTCGAGCGGGTGGTAGACCTTCAGCGCGACCAGGTCCTCTCCGGTGGTCGAGCGGTTCGCGCGGCACAGGTGGACCGAGGCCTCCTTCCCGCTCTTGATCGGGCGCAGGACCTTCGTGATGAGCCCTTCATCGAGGAAGTGCCGGATGGTGCTCTCGTGCGTGTCGTCGGGTTCCAACGTCGTGTCCCTTCGGTGTCGATGGCGGGTGCGACGATCGGTGCAGGGCAGGCTCAGGCATGGCGAACCTCCTTCTGTGGGTCGGGCAAAAGAGAAGCCGCCCCCTCGGGCGGCTCAGGCGTGCGGACCGGTCAGGGTCGCGTCAGGAGCGCTCCGGGGGATGCGGCGTGGCGGCGGAGACTTCGGCCATCGTGCATCCCTCCTTCCCGCGCTCCGTGGTGCGTGCCGGGGAAGTGTACCCGTGTCAGGCAGGCAGAGCCAGGACCTCGGCCGCGGTGAGCTTGCGCGTGGTGGGCGAGAGTCGCAGGCCGGCCATCCGGACGTTGCCCGCGATCCAGGCGCCCTCTTGGAGGCGCTCGACGCGGATGGCACCGTCCTCGGCGACGGAGATGCGGAGCGTCCTGCCCTGTATCGTCCGGTACACCTCGGATCTCACCCGATCACCATACGTCATCTTGCGTATCCGCGAGCGGCGGCCGTGTCGGACCCCCCTGCTACGGTCGCCGGGTGGGCAAGGTACGGACGCTCCTCGCGTGCTCGTCGTGCGGGCAGCAGCTCGCCCAGTGGGTGGGGCGCTGCCCCGGCTGCGGCGACTGGGGGACGATCGAGGAGCGAGCCGGCGGCACGGCACCCTCGGCGGTCGCCCTCCAGACGCTCGAGCATGACGGCGCGGTCGAGCGCCGGGTCCCGACGGGGTTCCCCGGCATCGATCGCGTCCTCGGGGGCGGGCTCGTTCCAGCGTCCGTCGCCCTGCTGGCCGGCGAGCCCGGCATCGGCAAGTCGACCCTTCTCCTCCAGTTGGTGGCGAACCTGTCGGCCGCCGGGCTCTCCTGCCTGCTCGCCTCGGGCGAGGAGTCGCGCGCGCAGGTGGCGGCACGGGCTCGGCGACTCGGCGTGGCCGGGGACGCCGTCGCCTTCGTCGCCGGGCGCGAGCTCGACACGGTCGTGGACGCGGCGGGGGCGGCGCGCCCGTTCCTGCTGGCCGTGGACTCGATCCAGGCGCTCCGCGATCCGGCGGCCGGCCAGGTGCCGGGCGGGCCCGCGCAGGTGCGCTCGTGCACGGACGCGCTCGTTGGTCTCGCGAAGGCCAGGGGGATCGCGGTGCTGCTCACGGGGCATGTGACGAAGGACGGCGACCTGGCCGGGCCGCGGACGCTCGAGCATGCGGTCGACGTCGTGCTCACGTTCGACGGGGATCCGCGCTCCGGGCTTCGGATGCTCACCGGCGGCAAGAACCGCTTCGGGGCCGAGGGCGAGGTCGCGTGGTTCGAGATGACCGGCGCCGGACTGACCGAGATCGACCCGACGACGCTCCTCGTCTCGGGGGAAGGGGAGCCGGGCGCGGCCACCGCACTCCCGCAGGCGGGGCGTCGAGCGCTCGCGGTCGAGATCCAGGCGCTCGTCGCTCCGACGGACGGTCCTGCCCGGCGGCAGGTGACCGGCCTGGACGGTCGTCGCTTCCAGCTCGTCGCGGCGGTGCTCGAGCGTGCCGGGATCCGCCTCGGCCGCTCGGACCTGTTCGGGGCGTCATGCGGCGGGATCCGGGTCGACGATCCCGCGTGCGACCTGGCCGTAGCCGCAGCCCTCGCTTCGGCGGCCACGGGCGTCGCGCCTCCCGCGGCCGCGGCGTTCGTGGGCGAGGTCGGGCTGACCGGTCTGGTCCGGACCGCACCGGCGATGGGCCAGCGGCTCTCGGCCGCCCGATCCGCCGGGATCAAGACCGTGTTCGGGCCCTCCGGCGGCGATCTGGATGGCGTCCGGATCCGCCCCGTGCGGCATGTCCGCGACGCCCTGACCTGGGCATCTCGAGGAGGGACGGGCCGTCCGACCTAGGGCGCAAAGGCGACGCCGAGGCCCCGGAATAGGCCTCTGACCAGGGGTTTCGGTTTGCGGCCCCGAGAGCCTGCGTGTTACCCTGTGTAACGGTTCAACTTGCCACCCAACGCATCCCGAGGGGGTCTCGTGTTCCGTAAGGGCGACACGGTCGTGCATCCGGAGCATGGCGCCGCAGTCATCGAGGAGCTCTGTGAGCGCGAGTTCCTCGGCGAGAAGCGCAAGTACTTCAAGCTCCGGGTCTCCTACGGCGACCTCACGCTCATGATCCCGGTCGAGAGCACCGAGGAGGTCGGGCTCCGGCAGGTCGTGAGCAAGAACGAGGTCAAGAAGGTCCTGAACGTCCTTCGCGAGGACGAGTCGAAGATGGCCGCCAACTGGAGCCGCCGCTTCAAGAACAACATCGAGAAGCTCCGCTCGGGCGACATCTACCAGGTGGCCGAAGTGGTCCGGAACCTCTCGATCCGCGAGCGCGAGCGTGGCCTGTCGGCAGGCGAGAAGCGCATGATCCAGAAGGCACGCCAGATCCTCGTCTCCGAGCTGACCTACGCGACCGGGGGCACCGAGGAGAAGGCCGAGGCCATGATCGACAAGGTCTTGGACGAGTCCCACGGCACACGGGTGCTGCAAGGCGCCTGAGCGACCGTTCCCGCCCGAACCTCGCTCTCACGGTCAAGTCGGGCTGTGCGCAGGTCGAGGCTTCTATCAGACATGCCGGTTCCCGAGAGCGACCCCGGGGCGGGGGGTGCAGCCCCTCAGCCCGAGCGTGAACAGGCCCGACCGCCCGGTGGGCGGCTCGTGGAGTTCGTCCGCCTGATCTTCGTCCTGCTGTTCGCGGCGGCCGGCTACATCGTGGCGACGAGACTCGGCAACTCGAACACCTCGCGCACGCTCCTCAGTGTCGTGCTGGGCACGGCCAGCGGGTTCGTCCTCGGTGGCGTGCTCGGTCGCCAGACGGCCTCGGCCGTGACCTCGGCCGAGCAGCAGCTCCGGCGGGTTCCGGCGGCCGAGATCGTGGCCGGGATGGCGGGTCTCATCGTCGGGCTCGCGGTCGCGGCTCTCGTCTCGGTGCCGATCTTCCGGCTCCCGCCGCTCGCGGCCTGGACGAGCGTCGCGTTCATGTACGTGACCCTCGGGTACGCGGGCTACCGGATCGGGCGGACGAAGAACGCGGAGCTGTTCGACCTGATCGGTCTCAAGCCGAGAGCCGCCGGCATGGCGCGCGGCGAGATCTCGGTGATCGACACGAGCGCGCTGATCGACGGTCGGATCGTCGACCTCGTGACGACCGGGTTCCTCTCGGGCGACCTGCTGATCCACAGCGCGGTGCTCCGCGAGCTCCAGGCGATCGCGGACTCCTCCGACCCGAAGCGCCGGGGCCGTGGGCGCAGAGGCCTCGACGCCGTCGCCGAGCTCCAGCACGCGAGGACCGTCGACGTGCACCTGGTCGAGGAGGACGGCGTCTTCGACGTCGACGCCGCGCTCGTGCGCTTGGCGCGGGACCGCGGCGCCTCGCTCCTCACCGCCGACCACAACCTGTCGAAGGTCGCCCAGGCGCTCTCGGTGTCCGTGCCGAACCTGAACCAGCTCGCCGCCGCGTTCCGCACGCCCGTCGGCATCGGCGACGAGATCGTGGTGGAGCTGGTCAAGGACGGTCGCGAGCACGGCCAGGCCGTCGGCTACCTCGAGGACGGCACGATGGTCGTGGTCGAGCAGGCCGGTGACCGGATCGGCGCCGAGGTGCCGGTCCAGGTGCGCAACGTCATCCAGACCACCACCGGCCGGATGGTCTTCGCGGTCCTTCGCTGACGCTCCGCCCGCGAGCAGCGCTCGGTCCCATGCGCGTCCAACAAGTACGCTGCCAGCGTGCGGGACGCCGTCGCGATCGTGCTCGCCGCGGGTTCGGGTGAGCGGCTCGGCCTCGAGACCCCGAAGGCGTTCGTGCCCCTCGGCGGCCGACCGATCCTCGCGCGCGCCGTCGCATCCGCCTTCGCGTGCCCGAGGATCGGGCTGGTCATCGTGACCGCCCCGCCGGGTGCCCAGGACCTCGCCCATGCGATCGTGGAGCCCCTCGGGGCTCACGCGGTGGTCGTCGG
>Ga0154889_1001_pt5 | contig 11497 bp, 10 predicted proteins | sample Rifle2008BG19ft_FD_105861 | JGI IMG/M metagenome (GOLD analysis project Ga0154889, IMG submission 105861) | Actinobacteria bacterium RBG_19FT_COMBO_70_19
CCTGTCGATCCAGATCCATGCGGACGTCCTGCGGACCGTGCCGCCGGGAGCGCGGTTCCGCCTGGCGGTCACGGCGGATGCCGGCACGACCGCCTCGGTGACCCGGACGCTCGCGACCGCCGAGGGCGACGCCGGGTTCGGCTGGGACGTCCTGCTCGGGGCCGCGGTGGCTGCGCTCCTTGCCGGCGCCTTCGCCGGGAACCTCGTCGCCTCGCGCCGCCGGCCGCCGCCCCGGCTGTCCGTCTACGGCGTGATCCAGCAGCGTCTCGATGCCGACCCCCCGGCGACCGGGCGCGAGCGGTGACGGACGCGTCCCGGCCCGCGGGTGTGTACGCGCAGATCGCAGGCGCACCCGCCTCCGGCGCCGGCGGTCGCGGCATCTGGGGAGAGCTGGCCGCCCGCGTCGATCCCGCCGAGTGGCGCCCGGCCCTCGCGCCGGACATCGAGGTGAAGCGGTTCCGCCTGCGCTGGGGCAACGACTACGCCATGATCGCGAACCCTCGTGAGTTGATCCACTACCGGCTCGAGCCGTACGAGGTCGAGCTCCTGCCGCTCATGGACGGTGGGCACACCGTGAAGCAGATCCTCGTCGAGCGGTTCCAGGGTTCCGGTGACATGGAGCTGTCGGGCCTCGCCGACCTCGTGGAGCAGCTCCGCACGGGCGGATTCCTCGCCTCGCCGTACGTGGACGTCGCGGCCGCCGTTCGCCGGGGCCTGGACCCGGTCTCGACCGCCCGGCGCAAGGCACGGCAGTTCGCGAGATCGCTGTCGGTGGACTGGCGAGGAGCCCACCGGATGGTCGCATCCCTGTACCGGCACGGGGTCCGCTGGTTCTTCACCCCATGGGTCGCGATCACGATGGGCCTCGCGGCCCTGGTCGGGTTCCTCGCGTTCCTCGCCGTCCCGGACACCGGTCGGTTCGACCTGTCCGGAAGCGACGCGGCGGCGGCCTCGCTCGTGCTGCTCGCCATGAACTACCTGCTCACGTTCGTCCACGAGCTCGCGCACGCCTCGGCGCTCGTGCACTACGGGCGCCGGGTGAAGAGCGCCGGGTTCATGATCTACTTCGGGTCGCCCGCATTCTTCATCGAGTCGTCGGACGGGCTCATGCTCGAGCGCGGGCAGCGCATCGTCCAATCGGCCGCCGGACCCTACGCCGAGCTCGTCATCGCCGGGGCGGCCGCGATCGTCGCCTGGGCGATCCCGGACGCGGGGATCGCGCCGATCCTGTACAAGTTCGCGCTGCTGAACTACTTCGTGATCTTCCTGAACCTCGTCCCCCTGCTCGAGCTCGACGGCTACTGGATCTTGTCGGACCTCATCCAGGTTCCCGACCTTCGGCCTCGGAGCCTGCAGTTCATCCGGTACGACCTGTGGCGCAAGCTCGGCGGCCGCGAGCGTTTCACCAAGCAGGAGGTCGGACTTGCCCTGTACGGCACGCTCGGCGTCGTGTTCACCATCTTCGCCGTCTTCACCTCCGTGTACTTCTGGGAAGAGGTCTTCGGCGGGCTCGTCCGGCAGCTGTGGAACGGCGGTCCCGTCACCCGCCTGCTGCTCGTCGGGGTCGGGCTGTTCGTGGCCGGCCCGGTGCTCCGTGGCCTGATCGCCCTCGTCCGGGCGCTCGTCCGGTGGGTGGTCGCGCTGGCGCGGTCGGTCCGATTCCGCCTCCAGACGAAGTGGCGGGTCGAGGCCGCACAGCTCATCGACGCGCTCCCCTTGTTCGAGGACCTGCCCGAGGACGTGCTCTCGGATCTCGCGGGCCGCGTGAGGCTCATCGGGTTCGCGGCGGGCCGGCCGGTCTTCCGGCAAGGCGATCCGCCCGACGCCTTCTACGTGGTCCGCCGCGGAACGTTCCACGTGATCGAGGAGGACCACGAGACCGGCAAGGAGCGCGTGCTCCGCGTGCTCGGCCGGGGCGAGTCCTTCGGCGAGCTCGGGCTGATCGATCGGACCGACCGGACCGCGACGGTCCGGGCCCTCGAGGACGGGGAGCTGTTCGAGGTGGACAAGGGGCCCTTCGACCGTCTGCTCGCGGAGATGGCGGCCGTGCCCGACTTCGCCCCGACGCTCCAAGCGGTGGCCGAGCTCCGGCGCCTCCCCGCGTTCGCGACCCTCGGCAGCGACGACCTGGCGGAGGTGCTCGAGCATGGCGGATGGGTGAACGTGGCGCCCGGGCAGGTCCTCATCGAGCAGGGCGCCGAGGGCGACGCCTTCTACGCTATCCGCTCGGGCCAGGTCGACGTTCTCACGGACGGGCGGCTCGTGCGGACGCTCGGCCCGGGCGCTCACGTGGGCGAGATCGCGCTGCTTGAAGACGTCCCTCGCACCGCGGCGGTCGTCGCGCGGACCCCCGTCCGCGTGTTCCGTCTCGACCGTGAGGGGTTCGAACGGGTCATCGCCGGAGCGTTCCGTCGAGGGACCCTGAACCCGGCGGCGCGCGTCGACCGGACCTGGCAGCATTAGCGCACCACCGGCGAGGAGGATCGATGGATTGCTGGCACTGCCGCAGGAGCGCGGTCGGCGTCTGCCGTTTCTGCGGCCGCGGCGTCTGCGAGGACCACGCCGAGACGCTGCCGTACGTGCTCGAGCTGTTCCGCAGCGGGGACGTCACTCGGGCGCTCGTCGTCGAGGACGCCTTGTTCTGCGGCGCCTGTCATCCGCGCCCGGACCCCCTCGACCTGCCGGAGCTCGACCCGGGAACGTGACGGGCGTCACATCCCTCCCCGTGACGCACGTCACATGCGGGTCGGTGACGAGCGACACAGCCACCCGACCGGTCGAGGGTGATGATGCTCGTGTAGAACCGCCCCGGTGGGGCTCGGAGAACCGGAGGAGGTGAACCGAGGTGGCGGAGAAGAAGATCTCGCCGAAGGCCGCCGCGTCCAAAGAGGCCAAGGGCACGAGCAAGGCCGCGACGCGCGTGACGAAGAAGGTCGCTCGCAAGGTGACGGCGCGGAAGCAGAGGGTCATGTAGCACCGCGGCACATCCGTGGATCTCGCACAGCGGGCCCGGTCGGGCCCGCTGTGGCGCATCCGGGGCTATCCGGGCTCGGGCTGCTTGACTAAGGTTGGGTCGATGATCCCGAGGCCTGATCACGCCGACACCGTCGTGCGGATGGCGCGCACCCTCCTGTTCGAGGGCGCGGGCGCCCAGACGATCGGCCGGCTCGCCGAGCAGGGGGCCGTCCGGCGGTACCGACGCAACACCTACCTGTTCCATCAGGGCGACCCGTCGCCGGACATGTACTTCCTGTGCACCGGGCGCGTCCAGATCAGCTCGGACTCGGTCGCCGGCAACCGGCAGCTCCACACGACCCTCGAGGAGCCGCAGTTCTTCGGCGAGCTCGGGGTCCTCGGCGAGATGGGGCGCACGGCGACCGCCCTCGCACTCGAGGATTCCGCGGTGTGGGTCGTCGCCGGCGACCTGTTCGTGGCGTTCCTGGCCGGCGAGCCCGAGGTCTCCCGCTCGCTCCTGCGGGCGCTCGCGCGCCAGGTGCAGTCGCACGAGGCGTTCGTCGAGGACCTGCTGTACCTGGACCTGAAGGGCCGAGTGGCCAAGCGGCTGCTCCAGCTCGTCACGCCGAGCCTGGACCGGCTGCCCGAGGACGGCGCCGTCCTGCCGTCGATCGTCACGCACGCCGACCTCGCGAGCCTGTGCGGAGGGAGCCGCGAGAACGTCACGCGGATCCTGTCGGACTTCCAGCGCCGCGGGCTGGTCGAACGTGACGGGAGACGCTTCGTCCTGAAGGGGATCGCCGGGCTCGCGAAGCTCGCCGGCGTGCGGCGCTCGGCACGTGAGCTCGGCGGAGTGAGCTCGGCGGGAGTCTAGCCGCCGATGGCCGACATGCTGCGCTCGGGCTGGACGAAGTCAGGGTGGTTGATGCGGTGCCCCGACCACTTGCGGCGTACGTTCTCGCGGATGAGCTCCTCGAGGTCGGCGTCGTCGGCGCCGGCGCGGAGCGGGCCGCGGAGGTCGGTCTCCTCGAGCGCGAACAGGCAGGAGCGCACCTCGCCCTCGGCCGTGAGGCGCATCCGGTTGCAGGTATCGCAGAAGGGCTCGGTCACGCTCGAGATCACGCCGATCCCGCCCGGCATCCCGTCCGCGAACCGGTAGCTCGTGGACGGCTCCGTATCCGGGCCGACCGGCTCGAGCGGATACGTCGCGTGCACGGCCTCGAGGATCCGAGCCGAGGGCACGACCTTCGAGCGCTCCCACGCGCGCTGCGCGTCGAGCGGCATGTACTCGATGAACCGGACGACGTGGCCGGTCTCCCGAGACCATCGTGCGAAGTCGACGACCTCGCCGTCGTTCGTGCCGCCGATCACGACGCAGTTGACCTTCACCGGCATGAGGCCGGCATCCTCGGCGGCGTGGATCCCCGCGAACACGCGCTCGAGGGCGTCGCGCCGGGTCATCTCCTCGAAGCGGTGGCGGAGCAGGGAGTCGAGACTCACCGTCACGCGATCCAGACCGGCCTCGGCGAGAGCGGTTGCGAGTCGGTCGAGCAGGACCCCGTTCGTCGTCATCGAGATGTCGGCCTCGGGAGCGACCTCTCGGAGCATGCGTACGAGGACTGGCAGGTCCGCGCGGACCGTGGGCTCGCCGCCGGTGACCTTCAGCGAGCGTACGCCCAGGCCGACGAACACGCGCACCACCCGTGCGAGCTCCTCGAAGGTGAGGAGCTCGTCCTTGGGCAGCCACTCGAGACCCTCGGCCGGCATGCAGTAGGTGCATCGGAAGTTGCACCGGTCGGTGACCGAGACGCGGAGGTCGTCGGCGATCCGCCCGAAGGCGTCGACGAGCGGCTCGGCGTGGGTGCGGTGGCTGATGTCCATCGGTGTGTCGAGCAAGGGTATCGTCATCTGGCGCTTCCGCTACCCGGCCGGCGTCTCCGGCAGCTTGTCGCGCAGCGTATCGAGCGTTTCGGCGAGGGCCTCGGCACGGCCGGTCCCCGCGGCCTCGCGCCGTCCGACGGCCGCGCCGAGCAAGAACGTAGAAAGGGGTGTGATCCTGCGCTCGACGCGGTGCGCGACGTCCCGGGCGGTGCCGAGCAGTGTATCGACCTCCTCGGGCAAGAGCGGCTCCTCGCCGAGCGCGCCTGCCAGCTCGTCGATCCAGGTCTCCATCAAGCGGTCCCCCTCGGGCCTCGGGTCGGCAACGCACGTTAGTACACGCGGCCCGGTTCGCACAGCCCAACGTGTAGTGGCAGACTCAACGTAGAAGTTGTATCGTCCGCGTTGACGTCCGCCGCGGGGAGGTCGAGGTGCTCGAGGGGAAGGTCTCGGTCGCGAGATGAGCCCGATCAGCAGGCGGGGGTTCCTGAAGGTCGCCGGCGGCACCGCGGTGGGGGTCGCGTCCCTGGGCCAGGCAGGGATGGCGCTGCGACGGCTCTCGGCCGTGAGCATCGCGAACCCCCTCGAGGACTATCCCGACCGCGATTGGGAGCAGGTCTACCGCGACCAGTACCGCTACGACAGCTCGTTCCCGTACGTCTGCTCGCCGAACGACACCCACGCCTGCCGGATGCGCGCCTTCGTGCGCAACGGCGTCGTGCTCCGCATCGAGCAGAACTACGACGCCGGGCGCATCAAGGATGCGCTCGGCAACTCGACCACCGCGCATTGGAACCCGCGCGGCTGCCCGAAGGGCATGACGATGCAGCGGCGGATCTATGGCCCCTACCGCCTGCGGTACCCGATGCTCCGCGCCGGGTGGAAGGAGTGGGCCGACGACGGCTACCCCTACCTCACGCCCGAGCTCCGAGAGCGCTACCGCTTCACCTCCCGAGGGTCCGACACGTTCGTGCGCGCCACGTGGGAGGAGGTCTCCCGCTCCATGGCCGGCGCGATCGTCGCGACCGCCGAGCACTACAGCGGCGAGGAGGCCGCGCGCCGGCTCCTCGACGAGGGCTACGTGCCCGAGATGGTCGAGGCCCTCCACGGCGCCGGGACGCGAACGATCAAGATGCGCGGCGGCATGGGCCTGCTGGGCGTCCTCGGCAAGTACGGGATGTACCGGTTCAGCAACATGCTCGCGCTGCTCGACGGGCAGATCCGCGACGTGCCGCCCGAGGAGACGTACGGCGGCCGCAACTGGTCGAACTACACATGGCACGGTGACCAGGCGCCGGGCTTCCCTTTCGTGCACGGCCTGCAGAACGCGGAGGTCGACTTCAACGACCTGCGGAACTCGGTGCTCCACGTGCAGGTCGGCAAGAACCTCGTCGAGAACAAGATGGCCGACTCGCACTGGTTCCACGAGATCATGGAGCGGGGCGGCAAGATCGTCGCGATCACGCCCGAGTACTCGCCGCCTGCGAGCAAAGCCGACTACTGGATCCCCGTCCGCCCGCAGACCGACGCCGCGCTGTTCCTCGGCATCACGAAGCTGATGATGGACCGGGGCTGGTACGACGAGGACTTCGTGAAGCGCTTCACCGACTTCCCGATCCTCGTGCGGACCGACACGCTCACCCGCGTGGACCCCGCCGACCTGATCGAGGGGTACGAGAAGGGCCTGCGCCCGGACGGCGCGAGCTTCGCCGAGCAGGGCCTCCTGCCCGAGGACTACGACCGTCTCCACGACTTCGTCGTCTGGGACCGGGGCGGCCCCGTGCCGATCACCCGGGACGACGTCGGGACGCACCTGTCGGCCGACCCGGACCTGGACGGGCGTCACACGGTGCGCCTGCTCGACGGCACGAAGGTCGAGGTCGCCCCACTCTTCGAGCTCTACCGCCAGCACCTGCAGGACTACGACCTCGACACCGTGGTCGAGATCACGAGCTCCCCGAAGGACCTGATCGAGCGGCTGGCGGAGGACCTGGCGACGCTCTCACCGGCCGCGATCCACGTCGGCGAGGGGATCAACCACTGGTTCCACGCCACCGAGGCGAACCGCGCGCTCCACCTGCCGCTCATGCTCACCGGCAACGTCGGCAAGCCCGGCGCGGGCTGCTACGCGTGGGCCGGCAACTACAAGTCGGCGCTCTTCCAAGAGACCGAGTGGAGCGGGCCCGGCTTCAACGGCTGGATCTACGAGGACCCGTTCCTGCAGAACCTCGACGCGTCGGCCTCGCCGAAGGAGGTCACGGTCTTCAAGCACGCGAAGGGGGAGGAGCCCGCGTACTGGAACCACGGCGACGAGCCGCTCGTCGTCGACACGCCGAAGTACGGGCGGAAGGTCTTCACCGGCGAGACCCACATGCCCACGCCGACGAAGATCATGTGGTTCTCGAACGTGAACCTGTTGAACAACGCGAAGCACGTCTACGACATGTTGTTCAACGTCAACCCGAAGATCGACATGATCGTCTCGCAGGACATCGAGATGACCTCGTCCTGCGAGTACGCTGACGTGATCCTCGCCGCGAACTCGTGGCTCGAGTTCGAGGGCAACGAGGTCACCGCGTCGTGCTCGAACCCGTTCCTCCAGGTCTGGAAGGGCGGCATCAAGCCCGTCTACGACACGAAGGACGACATGGCGATCATGGCGGGCGTCGCCGCGGCGCTCGCGGATCAGACCGGCGACGAGCGCTACCGCACGCACTGGCAGTTCGAGTTCGAGGGCAAGCGCGACGTCTACATGAAGCGGTTGCTCGGCGGATCGGCCATGACTGCCGACTATGACTTCGACACGCTGATGGCCGGCGGGTACGGCGAGCCCGGGGTCGCGCTCATGATGTTCCGGACCTACCCGCGCATCCCCTTCTACGAGCAGATCCACGACCAGGTGCCGTTCTTCACCGACACGGGCCGGATGAACGCCTACTGCGACATCCCCGAGGCTATCGAGTACGGCGAGAACTTCGTCGTCCATCGCGAGGGCCCCGAGGCCACCCCGTACCTGCCGAACGTCATCGTCTCGACGAACCCGCTGATCCGACCCGACGACTACGGGGTCCCGCTGGACGCGATGGGCTGGGATGAGCGCACGGTCCGCAACGTGAAGATGGCCTGGGTGGACGTGAAGGCCACGACGAACCCGCTCCGGGAGCAGGGATTCCGCTTCTACATGATGACGCCGAAGCAGCGGCACAGCACGCACTCCCAGTGGGCGGTGACCGACTGGCACTTCATGTGGTCGAGCGACTACTCCGACCCGCACCGCACCGACAAGCGTCAGGCCGGCGTGGCCGAGCACCAGATGCACATGAACCCGGAGGCGGCAAGGGACCTGCAGCTGAACGAGGGCGACTACGTGTACGTGGACGCGAACCCGGCCGACCGTCCTTACCGCGGGTGGAAGCCGGACGACTGGTTCTACAAGGTCGCGCGCCTGATGGTGCGCGTGAAGTTCAACCCCGCATATCCCTACGACGTCGTGATGATCAAGCACGCGCCGTTCATCTCGACGGAGAAGACGGTGCTCGCGCACGAGTCCCGTCCCGACGGCCGTGCGGTGTCCGAGGACACCGGCTACCAGGCCTCGTTCCGCTACGGCTCGCACCAGTCGCTGACGCGAGACTGGTCGATGCCCATGCACCAGACCGACAACCTGTTCCACAAGTCGAAGGACGCGGTGCGCTTCGTGTTCGGGTACGAGGCCGACAACCACGCCGTGAACACCGTGCCGAAGGAGACCCTCGTGCGCGTCGAGCTCGCCGAGGCCGGAGGGCTCGGCGGCAAGGGCCTGTGGACGCCGGGGACGACCGGGCGCGCGCCCGGGGGCGAGAGCTCCGAGATGGTCGACTACCTGCTCGGGCGTTTCGTGCGGCAGGAGGGCCGATGAGCCCGCTGCGCGACCCCGACGCGCAGGATCCGATGGAGATCGTCGGTGTGGTCCTGGATCGACCGATCGACGCGCAAGGGCTGGACGACATGGCCCGCACGTTCGTCGAGGAGTACGCGCTCATGGGCTGGCCGCCGCACCGCATCCTCGAGATGTTCCGGCGGCCGTTCTACGCGGGCGCCCACGACGCGTACGAGGCGCTCGGCGAGGACCGGGTGCGGTCCCTGATCGCTCAGACGTTCGGGCTCGAGGAGGGGTGGGCGGATGCCTGAGGTCTACAACTGGCAGCTCGGGCGCCCGATGGCCTACCGGTTCGACGATGCGCACCCCGAGTGGCAGTTCGCGTTCGTCTTCAACATCAACCGCTGCCTCGCGTGCCAGACCTGCACGATGGCCTGCAAGGCGACCTGGACCTTCTCCGAGGGCCAGGAGCACATGTGGTGGAACAACGTCGAGACCAAGCCTTACGGTGGCTACCCGCAGGGGTGGGACGCGAAGCTCCTCGCGCTGCTCGAGCAGGCGAACCCCGGCGGCCAGACCTGGGACACGAGCCGGACGGGCCCCGACCGTCCGTACGGGGAGTACGGAGGGCAGACGATCTTCGAGGCGGCGAAGGCGCAGGGCGGCCAGGAGGAGGCGCTCGGGTACCTGCCGGCCGACGCGGAGTGGCGCTCGCCGAACATCTGGGAGGACACGGCGACCGGCCCGAAGGGCCGGCCCGGTGAGTACGGCAAGGGGACCGAGCTCCCGACGCACACGCCCTGGTTCTTCTACCTCCAGCGCCTGTGCAACCACTGCACGTACCCCGCGTGCGTGGCCGCGTGCCCCCGGAACGCGATCTACAAGCGCCCCGAGGACGGCATCGTGCTCATCGATCAGTCGCGGTGCCGCGGCTACCGCAAGTGCGTCGAGCAGTGCCCGTACAAGAAGCCGATGTACCAGGCGACGACGCGCGTCTCGGAGAAGTGCGTGGGCTGTTACCCGCGCGTCGAGGGCACCGACCCGCTCACCGAGGGCCTGCCGATGGAGACGCGCTGCATGGCCGTCTGCCCGGGCAAGATCCGGATGCAGGGCCTCGTGAAGATCGGCAAGGACGGGCAGTGGGAGGAGGACCCGGAGAACCCGCTGTACTACATGGTGAAGGTCGCGAAGGTCGCGCTGCCCCTGTACCCGCAGTTCGGGACCGAGCCGAACGGCTACTACATCCCGCCGCGCTGGGTGCCGCGAGACTACCTGGTCCAGATGTTCGGCCCCGGCGTGGACGAGGCGATCGAAGCCTACCTCGCGCCGCCGCGCGAGCTGCTCGCGGTGCTCCAGCTCTTCCGGACGACCCAGACGATCCTGTTCAAGTTCCGGATCGAGAAAGGACCGAAGGTCCGCGACGCGGTCATCGGCGGGCGCAGGTGGTCGATGTACGACGACACGGTGATCGGCTACGGTCGCAACGGCGCCGAGGTCGTCCGACTCCCGGTGCTCGAGCCCTTCTACGAGCGCCCCCGCAAATACCTGAACTCGATCTGAGGGACGAGACGATGCGACTGGACACGGATCCGAGGGTCGAGAGCAACGGCGCGCTCGCTCGGAGCGCGGTGCTCGGCCTGCTCTCGCAGGCGCTCGCGTACCCGACGGCCATCGTCGTGCAAGACCTGCTCGAGGAGGACCTGCCGTTCGCGCTCGCGCTCGCACGGTCGCTGCGGCAGGACGTGACGGACGCACTGCGGGCGCTGGCGGCAGCGCTCGAGGGCGCACGGGCGGAGACGCTTGAGGTCGCGTACCGTGACCGGCTCTCACACGTGCACTCGCAGGACTGCCCGCTCTACGAGACGGACCACGCGACGCGCGAGGTCTGGCGGCAGGCGGAGGTCCTCGCCGACCTCGGCGGGTTCTACCTTGCGTTCGGGCTGGAGGGGTCGGGGGAGCGTGTGGATCACGTCTCGGTCGAGCTCGAGTTCCTGCACGTCCTCGCGTACAAGCGCGCCTGGGCGCTCGAGCGGGGCGAGCCCGAGCACGCCGAGGTGTGCCGCGCGGCCGAGGAGGCATTCCTCCGTGACCACGTGCTCCGATGGGTGCCCGACGTGGCGGAACGGCTCTCCGTGCTCGGCGAGGGCACGCCGTACGCCGCCGCCGCCGAGCTCCTCGGCGTGTTCCTGCGCGCCGAGTCCGAGTGTACGGGCGTCCCCATCATCCCGGTCGGCGAGCCGGTCGAGCCGATCCAGGGCCCCGAGGAGATCGCCCTCTGCGAGGAGCCCTCGTGAGCGGACCGTCGATGCTCGCCCTGGGGACCCCACGCCGGCGAGCGCTCTCGCTCCTCGGCGCCGTGGTGGTGATCGCGATGGCGCTCACCGTGACGGGGACGCGCCTCGCGGCCTCCCAGGAACCCGTGCTCGTTGCCATGCGCACCGACGCCGACGTGCCGGTGCGAGACCCGTGGGATCCGTTCTGGGACGAGGTGCCTGAGTTGAGCGTCGCGCTCTCGGCGCAGCAGAGCGTGCCGCCGATGGGCGGACGGCGACTGAGCGTCACCGCCCGCGCGGTGAATGACGGTGAGAACCTCTTCGTTGCCGTCGAGTGGGCCGACCCGCAGCCCGACCGCTCGGTCGGCGCGACCGAGGACTTCACCGACGCCGTGGCCGTGCAGTTCCCGGCCTCGGGCGCGACGCAGGTACCGGCGTTCTGCATGGGCGACCCCACGGCCGGCGTGAACATCTGGCAGTGGCGTGCCGCGTGGCAGGTGGATGTCGCACGGGGGTTCCAGGGGCACCAGGG
>Ga0154889_1064_pt25 | contig 11452 bp, 14 predicted proteins | sample Rifle2008BG19ft_FD_105861 | JGI IMG/M metagenome (GOLD analysis project Ga0154889, IMG submission 105861) | Actinobacteria bacterium RBG_19FT_COMBO_70_19
ACGCCGCCCTCATGCACGACGTCGGGGTGCGCGTCTCGCCCGATCGGAACCACAAGCACGGCGCCTATCTCGTGGAGCACGCGGGTCTCCGTGGCTTCTCGCCCGAGGAGATCGCGCTGATCGCCTCACTCGTCCGGTTCCAGAAGGGGCGGGCGCCGAGGCCCGTCTACACGCCGTACGCCGGCCTGTCCGAGCAGCTGCAGGAACGTGTCCACGTGCTCGCCGGTGTCCTGCGGGTCGCGCACGCGCTCGGCCGCGGTGGCGAGGAGGACGTGCTGCAGGTCCGCGTCCGGGTCTCGGGGAACCAGGTGCGGGTCCGCCTGGCCGGCACGTCCAACCCCGAGGGCGCGGCCGGCGAGGCGCAGACGCAGTCCGAGCTCCTCGCCCGTGCGCTCGGGGCCGAGCTGCGCTTCGAGGTGAAATCCCTCGACCCGACGGCCTAGCGCCGGATGCGGTCCATCGGCGCGATCCAGCTGGCGATCTGCGTCACCCGCTCGAAGCCCAGCCGCGCGTAGAGCGCCGCGGCGACGCCTCGGGGCTCCGCGAGGAGGTAGGTCCGGTCCGCGCCGGTCGCCCGCGCCTCCGAGAGCAGCCGCCGGGTGAGGGCGGTCGCGTGTCCCCGCCGGCGGGCCTCGGGCAGCGTCACTACATGATCGACGAACCCGATGCCCTCGAGCACGAGGAGCGCGGCGAACGCCGCCGGTGCGCCGCCCGCGTCCCGGATCACGAACCAGCGCCGTCCGGCCGGGATGAGCACCTCGCGCTCGATCGCCGCGAGCTGATCGAGCATCGTCTCGTCCGAGACGTCGAACAGCCGGGTGGACGCCCGATGGGCGAGCCAGAAGCCCTCGTCCAGCTCTTCGACCGGTTCCGCCGGATCGTCGGCGGGCGGCCCGGTCGACCCCTCATGGACCATCACGAGATCCCACGCGATCCGCTCGCCGCGCGTGCTCGCCTCGACGAGCAGCTCGGTCTGCGCCTCGGGCGAGAACACGACGACGTGCTCGCGCCGGGAGCCGGCGCGCGCGACCGAGGGCAGCAGGGCTGTCTCGATCTCCTCGAGTGCGACCGCGCGGGTGGTCTCGACGCGAGCGTAGTTGGCCTCCTGGACCGCCGGATACCGCGCGTCGGAGACGACGGCTCCCCACCACGTCCGTTCCTCGACGGCGAACAGGGCGTCGAGGGCTCGCCAGAAGCTGAGGAACGGCTCGAGGCTCGGCATCGACGCCGGAGTCTACCGGCGGCGCCTCCGCGGTACGCTCGCAGGGTCGTGATGACGGTCCGCGCCTATCGGGACGGCGGCCTCGTAGAGGAGGCGCCGTTCGACGTCGCGTTCGTTGCCCACGCGGGCGACGTGGCGACGCGGGTGTGGGTGGACGCGACGGACCCCACCACCGAGGAGCTCGGCGCGCTGCAGGAGGCGTTCGGCCTGCACGAGCTCTCGATCGAGGACAGCCGCAAATGGGGGCAGCGCGCGAAGCTCGATCGGTTCCGAGACCACGACTTCATCGTCGTGCACGGCATCGATCTCGACCAGGCGGGCGAGCTCGTCGACCGTGAGATGCACCTGTACGTCGGGCGGTCGTTCGTCGCGACGGTCCGGCGCGCGCCGGTCTTCGATCTCCGTCGCACGCACGACCGGATCGGCCGAGAGGAGCCGCTCGAGCGGGAGGGCGTCGGCCACCTCCTGTACCTGATGATCGACGAGATCGTCGACGGGTACCTCGACGTCATCGAGCGGCTCGAGGGGAGCACCGACCGGGTCCAGGACCGTGTCGATCACGAGGACGGCTCGGACGCCACCCACCCCGAGCGGCCGCTCGCGCGGGACATCTTCCACCTGCGGCGAACCGCCGCGACGTTCCGCCGCCTGATCGTGCCGATGCGCGAGGTCGTGGACCAGCTCCAGGAGTCCCCGCTGGTGACGCCGGCGCTCAGGCCCTACTACCGCGACGTCGAGGATCACGTGATCCGCACGATCGAGCTGCTCGACAACGTGCGGGACATCCTGACCTCGGCCCGAGAGGTGCAGCTCGCGCTCGAGTCCATGCGCCTCAACGTGGTGATGAAGAAGGTCACGTCGTGGGCGGCGATCATCCTCATCCCGACGCTCATCGCGGGCATCTACGGCATGAACTTCCGCCACATGCCCGAGCTGTCCTGGCAGCTCGGATACCCGGTCGCGCTCGGGACGATGGCCGCGGCGGCCGGGATGCTCTACTGGGTCTTCAAGCGGAAGGACTGGCTCTAGCGGTGTGCAGGGCGCGACGGGCGTACCCGTTCCTGCGGATCGTCACGGACCGGGACCTGCCCGGGGCGACGGTGGTCGCGACCTCGCTCGAGGAGGTCCGGAGAGCCGTGCAAGGGCTTCCCCGCCCGGGCGGCCCGGTCCGTTAGGCGCCGCGGCCGCTCAGCCGCACGACCACAGGTCCCAGTCGTCGGCGGATCTCGCCATCCGGATCGAGACGATGATGTTGGCGCGGCCGTTGAACGCGGATCGGTCGGGGAACCCCCACCGGTCCGCCCGGTCCGGCCAGTAGTAGACCGCGTGCTGGTAGACGCCGGCGTACCCCGAGGGGTTGTAGGCGTCCGTCTGGAACCCCGATTCGCAGCGGGCGACGTCGAGCGCCTTGTTGCCTCCGCCCGGGCTGCCCCAGTGACGGGCGGCACACCGGATGAGGCCCTTGACCTCGTGCTTGGAGTCCCTCCAGTCGAAGTCGCAGATGCGTTCGGAGACGGTGCGGGCGTTCGGCTCCCTGATCGTCGCTCGGGCGGGGCCCGGGATGAGCGATAGGAGCGCGGGCATGGCGACCGCCGCGACGAGCGCGCGGCGGCGCAGGTTCGTGAGTCGTGTCATCGATGGTTTCACCCCCGCGGTGAGCGCTGGCTGGCAGCTAGGCCCACTCGGCCGGTCCGGTGGATCCCTCCGGCCGTCCCGCGGTAGGTCGTGGGTGGTGGATCACCTCCTCGTGTCGAGCTCCGATATGTGACCTCGACGCACCCGTCCGTTCGGTCCCAGCTCCCGGCCCCGAACGCGCGTCGTCCTGCCCTGGGCGTGGAGGAAGAGGCGCTGCGTGGCGGGGGAGGATCGGACCGAACGTCCGTTTGCGTCGCACCGACCCTACCAACGCCCTCCGACATCCGACAACCGAGATGTGACCCGCGGTCATCTCCACCCGCCCGTACCATGGGGGCGTGCCGAGCAAGGTCCTCCTCGCCGCTCCTCGGGGCTACTGTGCCGGCGTCGACCGCGCGGTCGAGGCCGTCGAGCAGGCCCTCGCGAAGCACGGGCCGCCCGTCTACGTCCGCAAGCAGATCGTGCACAACCTCCATGTGGTCCGCGATCTCGAGTCCAAGGGCGCCGTCTTCGTCGAGGAGGAGACCGAGGCGCCCGAAGGCGCCGTCGTGGTGCTGTCGGCGCACGGGGTGGCGCCCGAGGTCTACGCGAACGCCGAGGCCCGTCACCTCACCGTGCTCGACGCGACCTGCCCGCTCGTCACGAAGGTGCACCTCGAGGCCCGCCGGTTCGCCGGCGAGGGAAGCACGATCGTCCTCATCGGGCACGCGGGTCACGAGGAGGTCGTCGGGACCACGGGCCAGGCCCCCGAGCGGACGATCTTGGTCCAGGACGTCGAGGAGGCTCGGACCGTCGAGGTCTCCGACCCGACGAACCTGTCGTACCTGACGCAGACCACGCTTTCGGTGGACGAGACGAACGAGATCATCCGTGTGCTGCTCGAGCGCTTCCCGGCGATGCAGGGCCCGCCGCGCGAAGACATCTGCTACGCCACCCAGAACCGGCAGGACGCGGTGAAGGAGGTCGCGGGCAGGGCGGACGTCGTGCTGGTGATCGGCTCGGTGAACTCCTCGAACTCGAACCGCTTGGCCGAGGTCGCGCGCGAACTCGGCACGCCCGCCTATCTCGTGGACGACGAGACGGAGGTCGACCCGGTCTGGCTCGAGGGCGCGAAGGTCGTCGGTCTCACGAGCGGCGCCTCGGCGCCGGAGTGGCTCGTCGACCGCATGCTGGCGTTCCTCGCGGAGCACGGTGCGACCGAGGTCGAGGAGGTCACGCTGGCGGAGGAGCGGCTCCGCTTCTCGAAGGTCCGACTCTAGGTCGGCTCAGGTCCACGCGGAGAACTGATCCCGGTCCTCGTCCTCCGGCTCCAGGTGCGGCACCGCGACGAGGGTCTTCGTCGCGAGCACCCCGGGCAGGGGAAGGATCCGGTCGACGATCACCCGGGCCGCCTGCTCCCAGGGGTAGGGGATCTCGGCGACGACGTCGTGCTCGCCCGCCACGAGCGCCACCGCGGAGACGTCCTCGAGCGAGGCGAGCGCCTCGACGAGACCGGTCGCGGCGCCCGGCTCGGCACGGACGTGCACGAAGCACGCATCGCCGGGTTGCTGCATGGGGACCGGCGTCCGCAGCCCGCCGCCCGCCAGCCCCAGCACGTCCCCCGGCACGACCGGTGTGGTCACCGTGCGCTCGACGCCCTCGATGCGATGGATCCGGCGCAGGACGGTCTCGGCGATGGACAGGAGGTCGGGACCGTGCGTGGCGGCGATCACGTCCCAGTCCCCGATGACCGTCACGGCCGCGCGCACGCCGTGCGTGGCCCGGAGCTGGACGACGACGTCCTCCACCCGGCCAGGGCGAACCCGCAGGTAGACGAAGGCGTCCACGGCCCGAAGGCTAGGGCCGGACGGACGGAGGTGCAAGGACCCGCGTCACCCGGTCGCGAGCGGCCTCCCGGTGCGGCACAGGGCCGCGAGCTCCTCCTCGCCCTCCTCGGGGCCCACGGCGATGAGCCGGTCCCCGGCGCGGAGCACGAACCGCGCGCGCGGCCGGTAGATCCACCTCGGCCCGCGCTGGATCGCGAGGACGAACATGCCGGTCTCGGTCTCGACGCGCAGGTCCTTCAGGCTGCGGCCGTCGGCCGGCGTGCCCTGCTCGACCACCATCTCGGTGCTCGTTTCCTCGGTCTCCTCGAGGGCCATCTGGACGACCGGGTGGAGCGGCTCGCCGTGCTCCACGTACCACGTCATGTCTCGGGCCGCGTCGCAGATCGACTCGCTCGCGGCGGCCAGGCGGATGAGGCCCCGCAGTTCGTCCACGTTGCGGGCCTCGGGCGCGGCGCGGAGCACCCAGGACTCCAGCTCGTCCTGCAGGATGTCGGCCCGGCCCTCGAGCGCGCCGACCTCAGCCGCGAGTGCGCGGTTGTTGAAGAGGAGCGAGGAGTACGCGAGGCCGACCGCGGCCTCGGCCAGGTCCTTCAGCTCGACGAGGATATCCACCGCGCGGTCGAGCTCGGACAGCGGCGGCGCATCGCCCTCCGCGACCTCGGGGAGCTCGGGAGCGCCGGCGAGGCCGCGGACGAGATCCACGCCCTCCTCGGGACCGCGGATCAGGAGCACGTCGCCCTCGGAGATCACGTCGTCGGGACCGGGATCGAACCGCCAATCGATGCCGCTGCGGATCGCCATCACCCACATGCCGGTCTCGGTCGGAAGCGACAGCGCGCGCAGGGTCTGGCCGATCATCTGGGACTCGGCGCGGACCTTCACGCGCGCGGTGATCTCGTCGGCGTGTCGGAGGTCGGGCCGCAGCTGGTCGGGGATGCCGAGCCGGGCCGCCACGACCCGCGCGATGTCCGAGGCCGCGTCGCCGATCTTCTCGATCGCGTCGGCGATCCACAGGACGCCCGCCATGCCCTCGGCGTCCTCGGGGCTGCGGGCGGCGAGCATCGCCATCGTGCGCAAGCGCCGGAGCGAGCCCCGCTGGCGGTCCTCGAGGCGCTCGACCTCGCGCGCGAGCTTCTCCTCGTTGAAGAAGACGGCCGCGTAAGCCAGGTCCACCATGAGCTCGGAGGCGTCCTTCGCCTCGACGAGCAGCTCCTTGACGGTCCTCGGTTGGTCATCCATGCGACAGCACCCCCGATGATGTCATGACGAGCAAGACGCACGCGACGCCGGCCAGGTCCATGACGCTCGTGATGATCGGCACGCTCTGGTTGTCCGGGTCCAGCCCGAAGCGGTACGTGAGGATCGCGAGCTCGTAGCTCGCCACGATCGTGAGAGGCGTGACGATGAGCCCCGCGAGCAGGGTGCCTCGGAGCAGGGCGCCGAACGCCGGCATGCCCTCGAGCCCCGTCGCCGTCCCGAGCGCCCAGGCGATCGCTCCGATCATCGTGAACACGGCGAGGCTCAGCACGGCCACGATCGACGCATCGACCACGGCCGGCCCCTCGGGCAGGCCGCGCGGCGTGATGACACCGATCTGGAGCTTCGACGTGATCCGCGAGGCGAAGATGCCGCCGAGCGCACCGGACTGCGACACGAACGGCGGGATGAGCGAGAGCACCACGGGCACGGCGAGGAGCTGCGGCTCTCGCGTGCGCAGGATCGCGCCGGCGAGCACGTCCAAGATCGGAGTGAGCAGGATGACGGCGGTCATCTCGAGCACGATCCGGCGGATCACGCGGTCGGCCACGGCGTACGAGCGCACCGCCGCGTAGAGGGCGGCGAGCACCGCGAGCACGGCGGCCACGGTCGCGACCGTGTCGTTCCGGATCAGGTAGGTCGCGAGGAACAGGCTCGGCAGCGTGGTCATGTCGCCGAGCGCGGTGACCATCGGCGTCGCGACCGAGTCGAGGTCCCAACCCCGGCGGTACGAGAGCACCGACAACCCGAGCGTGATGAGCAGGATGAACACCGAGCCGAGCGCACCGCCGATCACCGCGATCGTCGCGAGCTCCCAGATCGAGAGTGAGGGCGTCCCGAACGCGATCGAGGCGACCCGCGACAGCACGGCGAGCCAGAGGGCCGAGCTGAAGGTGGTCACGACGGCGACGTAGACGTTGCGGTACAGGGCGCCGCCACGCTCCAGGGTGGGCTCGAGCACGCCGGCCGCGTTCGCGGTGCCGAGGCGCGCCCCGATCGCGCCGAAGATCGTGCCCTTCATCCCGACGGCGGCCGGGATCAGGACCAGGAGGCCCGGGAGGTCGTCGAGGGTGTCGGTGAGGTGGGCGAGCGTCAGGCCCGCGACGAAGCCCGCGACCGTGCTGAGGGCGAGCGCGACCAGGCCCTGGCGGAACGTGCGCTGCTCGGCACGCCAATGGGCCCACAAGGTTCGAGCGGGGCGGCGGAAGGCCATAACGGTTCGCTCATCGATCCTTCACCCGGTCGGAGATGGTGCGCGGGCCCGCGGGCCCGGGGAAGTATGCGTCTCGGGGCGGCGCGGGGGCAACCCGCCGGGGTGCCCCGGTCAGGTCTGTTCGCTGACGTTCTCGTCGACCCAGTCGCGGGTGAGGAACAGCCAGAACGCCAGGCCAGCGTAGGGCCCGTACCCACGGAAGCGGCGCTCGATCGCGCCGTCCTTCACGGACTTCCGCCCGATCTTCCTCGCGTACGTCGGCCGGGTCCACGAGTCCAGGATCAGCCGGTGGTAGCGCCCGACGGTCATCATGATGTGGGCGGCGGCGTACGGCCCCACCCCGGGGAGCGCGAGGAGCTCGCTCTCCATCTCCTCGTCGGGCAGCTCGTCCGTCGTGGCGCTCGAGAAACGCTCGAGGTCCAGCTCCCCCCCCGCGATCGAGCGCGCGAGCGCGATGAGGTAGGCACCCCGGTAGCCGGCCCTCGCGACGTCGCGGTAGAAGGACTCGCCGGCCTCGGCCATGCGCTCGGGCGTCGGGAAGGCTCGGCCGAACGGGCCCTCGGGCGGCGCGCCGGGTGCGGGCTCGCCGAGATGCTCGACGAGCGCATCCACCATGCGACGGGTGGCCGACCACGTGCAGTTCGTCGTGCAGACCGTCTTCACCACGTCCTCGAACACGGTCGGGCTCTGCACCATCCGGCCGGAGCCCGTGACGGCCCAGGAGAGGTCCGGGTCCTCGGCCGCCATCACGTAGAACGGGGAGAGGTCGGCGTCCAGGCGCAACACGTGGCGGACCGCGGCGGCGAGCCGCTCGACGGCAGCGTCCGACGCCGCCGCGCCGAGCACCGTCATGGCGCCGAGGCCGTCCCCGCCGGCGTGGATCCGCACCGTGCGGGGCCGCCCACGGCCGGCGCGCAGCGTGATCTCGAGCGAGCGGTAGTCCGCGGCGGGGCGCATCGGCGGCAGGTCGACGAACCCGTGCGAGTTGAGCGTTCGGACCAGGTCGACCGGCTCACCGCCGGCGCCGACGAGCGGGAACTCGACCGCGGTCACCGGGTGACCTTCTGGCGCTCGCGCCAGGCGCGGACCTTCGCGCGGTTGCCGCAGACCTCCATCGAGCACCAGCGACCGGAGTGGTTCTTCGAGCGGTCGAAGAAGACGGCCCGGCAGTCCTCGGACGCGCAGGTCTTCAGGTGCGCGAACGTGCCGTCGAACGCGGCGACGAACGCGATCGCCACGATCTGCCCGAACGCCGCGGCCACGCCCTCGCCCCTGGGCTCGAGCGTCGGCGCGCGCTCGGCGTGGAAGTGCGGATGGAGCTCGGCCTCGACGGCGAGCCGGTCGATCACCTGCGCGTCGGCGGGGGAGAGGGGTTCGCCTTCGTTGGTGAGGATGAGCGCTCGGAGCGCCCGGCGAAGCTCGAGATACGTCTCACGCTCCGTCTCGGTGAACCGTTCTTTCGGTGCGAGGAGACCGCCGTCCACGAGGTAGGTCCGGACCATCTCGAGCGGCGGGTCGTGCTCGACGCCCTCGGCGTCGTGTTCGTGCAGGTTGAGGAAGCGCTGGAGGACCACGAGGTCCCCCGGCGCCGGGGTGCTGTCGTGCTGGGTGATGTCGATCATCACGCGATCCAGTGTACACCGGTGAAATCGGTTGACAAGTTACGCTAACCGACCTAAAGTATACGCAGGTTACAACGGAGGTGGAGATGGTGCAGCCGTGGATGGGGAGCGAGCTCGCGAGGGATCGCATGGCCGCGTTCCGTGCCGAGGCGGTGCGGGACGGTCGCGTTCGCCGGCCTCGGACCGGCCGTCGGCGCGGATCACACGGATCGATGCGGCTGGCGCTCGGGATCCGGCTCGTGAGCGCCGGCTACCGGCTGCTCGGCGACGCGGTGGAGGCGCGATGATGGGCGCGCTCCTCGCCACCGCGCTGGTGATCGGGTTCTGGCTCCTGCTCTGGGCGGGGGCCACGTGGCCGGACACGCGCGACGGACGGGACTGGAGGAGGCACCGCTCCGTCACCGGTCGCTCCGGTCGCCCCTTCGACTGAGCGCCGAGCACCGGTACCATGGCCCGGCCGTGATCGCGTTCACCGACTGGGCCGTCGAGATCCTGCAGCGGACGTGGCAGGCCGCCCGCCGCTTCGATCCCGATGCCGCCGTGCGGATGCAGCGCAGCGCCGTCGGGGTCGAGTTCGTCCTCACCGACGAGCGCGCCGAGACCGACGAGCTCGTGCCAGGCGACGCCTTCGAGCTCCTCGTCGAAGAAGGCCTCGAGGGCACGGTGGATGTCGTCGAGCCCCACGACCGCCTCATCCTGCGCCCACCCGGTGACGCCGAGCGCAGCGTGAAGCCTCACTAAGCGCGAACCGCCCGCGACCTGCGGCTACACTGCCCGGAATGAGCCAGCCAGTGCGTCCGGTTGCCCTCGCGGCCGGACCCGTGATGGTCATCGGCGGAGCCGAGGACAAGCTTCGCCACAAAGCCGTCCTCACGCGGTTCGCGAGGTTCGCCGGCGGTGCCGACGGGCACGTCGTCGTGGTCTCGACGGCCTCCTCGCTCGGCGACGAGGCGACGCAGATCTACCGCGATCTCTTCACCGGCCTCGGGATCGGGCGCGTCTCGGGACTCCGGCCCGAGGAGCGCGCGGAGGCGAACGATCCTGCCGTGACGAAGGTCCTCGCCGAGGCGACCGGCATCTTCCTGACCGGCGGCAACCAGTCGAGGCTGACGCAGGTGGTCGGGGGGACGAAGCTCGCGGACGCCCTGCTGCTCGCGCACGACCGGGGGGCCGTGCTGGCGGGCACCAGCGCGGGCGCGAGCGCGATGGCCAGCCACATGGTCGCGTTCGGCCAGTCGGGCCCCACGCCGAAGAACCGGATGGTGCAGCTCTCTGCGGGGCTCGGAGTGATCCAGAACGTGGTGATCGACCAGCACTTCGAGCAGCGGGGGCGGGTGGGGCGCCTGCTCGCGCTCGTGGCGCAGTCGCCCGCCCTCCTCGGCATCGGCGTGGACGAGGACACGTGCGCGATCGTGCATCCGGACCGCACGCTCCAGGTGATGGGCAAGGGTGCCGTGACGATCGTCGACGGCAGCCACATCAAGACCGACGCGTTCCGCGGGAAGGGCTATCGTCCGCTCATGGTGAGCGGCGCGGTCCTGCACTCGCTCCCGACGGGCTACTGGTTCGACCTGCGCGGCCGAACCCTGCTCGCGGAGCCGCGGGCCCTCGAGCAGCGCGAGGCCTCGGAGTGACGGAGGCTCGGACCCGCACCACGGCCGAGCGCCGGCGCACGAAGGAAGAACCTGCAGCGAGCAAGCCGAAGGCCAAGCCCGATCTCACGATCGTCGAGACGCAGGTCTTCCGCGGCCCGAACTACTGGTCCTACGAGCCGGCGATCCGGCTGCTCGTCGACCTAGGCTCGCTCGAGCACTGGCCCTCGAACACGATCCCCGGGTTCGTCGACGGCCTCCTCGAGATGCTCCCCGGCGTCGGTGAGCACTCGTGCTCGCTCGGCAAGCGCGGCGGCTTCCGCGAGCGCCTGATCGACGGCACGTGGGCGGGCCACGTCGCCGAGCACATCGCGATCGAGCTCCAGCGCGAGTCCGGCGCCGCCGTCTATCGCGGCAAGACGCGCAGCACCGGCGAGCCCGGTCGCTACAACGTGATCTACGGATACTGGGAGGAGCGGGTCGGTCTGGAGGCCGGACGTCTCGCGGTGGATCTGGTCAACCATCTGGTCAAGCCGCGCAAGGACTTCGACTTCCTCGCCGAGCTCGAGCGCCTGATCCTGCTGGCCGAGCGCCGAGCGTTCGGGCCCAGCACGCAGGCCATCGTGGACGAGGCCAGCAGCCGCGACATCCCGTGGATCCGCCTGGACGAGGCCTCGCTCGTGCAGCTCGGCTGGGGGAAGTACCAGCAGCGGATCCGCGCCACGATGACCTCGAAGACCTCGGCGCTCGCCGTCGACATCGCGAGCGACAAGGACATGACACGCCGGCTGCTCGCCTCGGCGGGACTTCCCGTTCCGCGCGGCGAGATCGTGCGCGAGGAAGACGCGGCGGTCGCCGCGGCCAAGCGCATCGGCTTCCCGGTGGTGACGAAACCGCTCGACGGCAACCACGGCCGCGGCGTCGGCCTGGACCTGGGGACCGAGCGCGACGTCCGCGCCGGCTTCAAGCGCGCGCTCCCCGAGGCCCGCCGCGGCGACGTCGTGGTCGAGAGCTACGTGACCGGCAGCGACTACCGGGTGCTCGTCGTCGGCGGTCGGATGGTCGCCGTCGCCGAGCGCGTGCCG
>Ga0154889_1092_pt10 | contig 11185 bp, 7 predicted proteins | sample Rifle2008BG19ft_FD_105861 | JGI IMG/M metagenome (GOLD analysis project Ga0154889, IMG submission 105861) | Actinobacteria bacterium RBG_19FT_COMBO_70_19
CGCGTACCGATCCCCGGCCGCGCCGAGTCCCTGAACCTCGCGGCGGCCGCGACCGTGTGCCTGTTCGAGTGGGCGCGCCAGCAACGCGAGGGCAGGCGCGTGGCGCTCGAGACCGTGATCGCGGCCGCCGCGCACGACATCCGCTCGCCGCTCACCGCCATGAAGGGCTTCGGGTACGCGCTCTCGACGCGGTGGGAGCAGATGGCGGTCGACCAGCGCGACCTGATGCTCCAGGGCATCGTCTACGACACCGACCGACTGAACACCATCCTGCGTCAGCTCGTCGACGCCGCGCGACTCACGGCCGGGACGCTCGACCTGTTCCCCGAGCGGATCACGGTCGGTACGGTCGTGGAGCAGATCGCGAAGACGGTGGCCCGAGATCCGGACCACCCGCCGGTCGAGCTGGAGGGCGCCGACGTCGAGGTGTTCGTGGATCCCGAGCGCCTGCGCCTCGTGCTGGAGGCGTTCGTCGAGTCGCTCGTGTGGTGGACGAGCGAGGGGCCCGTGCGGATCTCGGCCGAGCGCCGGGATGGTCGGCTCCTCGTCCGGGCGTTCCGGCGCGAGACGGCGCTCACGCGGGAGGAGGCCCCACGCCTGTTCGAGCCGCGTGCTCCCGGCACCGGCGCCGGGAGCAAGATCGGTCTGTGGGTGGCCCTCGGCGTCGCCGAAGCTCAGGGCGGGACCGCCACGGTCGAGGTGCAGGACGGCGTGCGCTTCGTTCTCGATGTCCCCTCGGCCGAGATCGAGGCCTGAGCTCGACGACGCGCCGTCCCCGGATCGGTCCGCGCGAGGGCGCTTGCTAGACTCGCGGAACCATGGACCCGGCCGAGGCGCGAGACACCCTGCGGGGCGAGCGCGCCCGGGGGCTCGAGGCGATCGCGGCGGCATCCTCGCTCGACCAGCTCGAGGAGGCGAAGGTCGCGCTCCTCGGCCGCAAGGGCCCGTGGTCGGTGGTTCAGCGCTCGCTCGGTACGCTCGAGCCCGACGCGCGGCGCGAGATCGGCCGCCTGGCGAACGAGGTGAGATCGGCGCTCGAGACCGCGCTCGAGGAACGGCGCGCGGCGCTTGAGGGCTCGGCCGAGGACGATCTCCTCCGTGACGACCGCGTCGACGTCACGCTCCCGGGCCGCCGCCCCCGCCCGGGGTCCCTGCACCCGCTCACGATCGTGCAAGCGCAGATCGTCGACGTGTTCACCCGCATGGGCTACCGGGTCGCCGAGGGGCCCGAGATCGAGGACGACTGGCACAACTTCGAAGCGCTGAACATCCCGCCCGACCATCCGGCGCGCACGATGAAGGACTCGCTCTACATCGACGTGCCCGGTCTCCTGCTGCGGACGGAGACCTCCGCCGTGCAGATCAGGACGATGGAGAGCCAGGAGCCGCCGGTCTACGTCGTCGCGCCAGGCCGTGTCTACCGGCGCGAGGCCGTCGACGCCACGCACGGCTCGGTCTTCCAACAGGTCGAGGGCCTCGCTGTGGACGAGGGCATCTCGTTCTCGGACCTGAAGGGCACGCTCGAGGCGTTCGCGAAGGCGTTGTTCGGACCGGCCCGAAGGGTCCGGCTGGATCCCGACTACTTCCCGTTCGTCGAGCCCGGATGTCAGGTAGCCGTGTCGTGCTTCCTATGCGACGGGGTCGGCTGCCGGGTCTGCGGTAACGGCTGGATCGAGCTCCTCGGGGCGGGCATGGTCCACCCGAAGGTGCTCGAGAACTGCGGCTATGACCCCGAGCGCTACACGGGCTTCGCCTTCGGCGTGGGCATCGAGCGCGTCGCGATGGTGCGGTACGGCGTGAACGACCTCCGCCTGTTCTACGAGGGCGACGTGCGGTTCCTCGAGCAGTTCGAGGGGGTCGCGTGAAGATCGTCCTGTCCTGGCTCCGCGAGTTCTGCCCGACCGAGCTGGGGGCCGAGGAGCTCGCCGAGATCCTCACGCACAAGGGCGCCGAGGTCGAGTCGATCGAGCGCCCGTGGGAGCGGCTGAACGGCGTCATCGCCGCTCGCGTGCTCGAGGTCCGTGACCACCCGAACAGCGAGAAGCTCTGCCTCGCGCGTGTCCACACGGGCTCGGGTGAGCAGGAGGTCGTGGTCGGCGTGCGGAACATGGCCGTCGGCGACATCGTGCCGCTCGCCGGACCGGGCGCCACCGTGCCGCTCCTGCCCGAGCCACTCGGCGCGCGCGAGATCCGCGGCGTGGTCTCGAACGGCATGCTGTGCGCGGCCGACGAGCTCGGCATCGCGCCGACGCACGACGGCATCCTGATCCTGCCCGAGGGCGTCGAGCCGGGTTGGGACGTGAAGCAGGTCTTCGGGCTCGACGACGCCGTGCTCGACGTCGAGGTCACGCCCAACCGCCCGGACTTCCTCTCGGTGATCGGCATCGCGCGCGAGGTCGCCGCCGCGACGGACACACCCCTCACGCTCTCCGCGCCGGCGCTCGAGGAGGATCCCGAGCGCGCCGAGGACGTCGCGACGGTCCGGATCGACGACCTCGAGCGCTGCCCCCGATATCTCGCGCGGATCGTCCGCGACGTGCGGCACGTGGCGTCCCCGATCGCGGTCCAGGCGCGCCTCACCGCGGCGGGCATGCGTCCGATCTCGGCGGCCGTGGACGCGACGAACTACGCGATGCTCGAGATCGGACAGCCGCTGCACCCGTTCGACCTGGCGCTCCTGAAGGGCCCGGGCATCGTCGTGCGTCGCGCGAGCGACGGCGAGAGGCTCGTCACGCTCGATGACGCCGAGCGCACGTTCACCCCGGACGACCTGCTGATCTGCGACGTCGAGCGCCCGGTCGCGGTGGCCGGCGTGATGGGCGGCCGGCTCGCCGAGGTCTCGGAGGAGACCACGGACATCCTGCTCGAGAGCGCCTCGTTCGAGCGCGGAGGCATCCAGCGCACGCGTCGGCGGATCGACCTGTCGAGCGAGGCCTCGATGCGGTTCGAGCGCGGCGTTGACTCCGAGGCGGTCCCCCGCGGCGCGGACCGAGCGGTCCAGCTCATGACCGAGTGGTGCGGCGCCCGTGTGCTCACCGGCGCGGTGGACGTCGGAGCCGCGCTCGAGCGTCGGCGGATCCCCCTGCGCGTCTCGCGCGCCTCGACGTTGATCGGCTACGAGGTCTCGCCGGTCGACGCGGTCGAGGTGTTCGACCGGCTCGGCATGAGGAGCATCGTCGAGGGAGACCTCGTGACCGTCGAGGTCCCCGGCTACCGGGTCGACGTCGAGCGCGAGGTCGACCTGATCGAAGAGGTCGTCCGGGTCCAGGGCTACGAGCGCGTCGGCTCGACCCTCCCGCCGGTGCGTCAGGCCGGCGGGGTTCCGGCCGCCTACGCCTTCCTCGAGCGCACCCGCGGCCTCCTCGTGCGCGCCGGCCTCCGCGAGGTCAAGGTGATCCCGTTCGCCTCTCAGGCCGACCTGGCGCTCACCGCCGACCGCGACGGCGTCCGTATCACGAACCCGCTCCAGGCCGACGAGGGCTGGATGCGCACGCGTCTCACCCCGGGCCTGCTGAAGGCCGCGCGCCGGAACCTGTACCGACAGGTGAGGAGCGTTGCGATCTTCGAGGTCGGGAGCGTGTTCCGGATGGTGGAGGGCGGGCCCCACGAGCGGCCGAAGGCCGCGTTCGCGATGACGGGCGTCGCCGATCCGGGCTGGACCGGCGGCGGACGCGCCTACGACTTCTTCGACGCGAAGGGCGCGCTGGAGGCGCTCATGGCCGAGCTCGGCGTTCCGTGGTCCCTCGGGGAACCGCTCGGGCGGCCGTTCCACCCCGGGCGCTCGGCGTCCGTGCTCGTGCAGGGGCAGATCGTGGGCGTCCTCGGGGAGATCCACCCGAAGGTCGCCGGATCGCTCGACTTGCCCGGACGCGTCGCCGTGGCCGAGCTCGAGCTCGAGGCGCTCATGGGCGCCGCGGCCGGCAGCGTCACCGCGACCGACGTGCCGAGGTACCCGCCGGTCCGGCGAGACCTCGCGTTCGTGCTCGACACAGGCGCTCCGGCCTCCGCGGTACAGGAGGCGCTCGAGGAGGCGGCGGGCGATCTCCTCGGCTCCTGCCTGCTCTTCGACGTCTTCGAGGGCGGCACGCTTCCTGCCGGCAAGAAGAGCCTGGCGTTCTCGCTGGACCTCCGTGCGTCGGACCGGACGCTCGGGAGCGATGAGGCCGACGCCGCGGTGACGGCCATCACCGAGCGCCTCGCGCGCGACTTCGGCGCCGAGCTCCGCGCCGGCTGACCCCTGGATGGTGGCCTGGGAGCGTCGCCGAGGGGCGGGGGATAGACTGGCCCCCATGGACCGCGACTACCTCTCCGTGGATGACCTGTCGGCCGACGAGCTCGCCTGGCTGCTCGATCTGGCGGGGAAGGTGAAGGCTCAGCCGGGCGACTTCGCGGCCCGCCTGGACGGACGCTCGGTGGCGCTGATCTTCGAGACGCCATCGACCCGCACGCGCGTCTCGTTCGAGGTCGCCGTGACCTCGGCCGGTGGCCACCCCGTGGCCCTGTCATCGGCGGAGCTGCAGCTCGGCCGCGGCGAGACGATCGAGGACACTGGGCGCGTCCTCTCGCGCTACGTGCACGCGATCGTGCTCCGAACGTTCGAGCAGGAGCGCCTCGAGGTGCTCGCCGGCGCCGCGAGCGTGCCGGTCGTGAACGCGCTCTCGGATTTCGAGCACCCCTGTCAGGCCCTTGCGGACCTGCTCACGGTCCGCGAGGTGAAGGGAGATCTCGCGGGACGCACGTTCGTGTACCTCGGTGATGGGAACAACGTGACGCACTCGCTCCTGCTCGCCGGGGCGAAGATGGGGATGCACGTCCGGGCCACGACCCCGCCGGGCTTCGAGCCGATCCCTCAGATCGTTCAGCGCGCGACCGAGATCGCCGGGGGTACCGGCGGCAGCGTCCACCTGTTCCACGACCCGATCGAGGCCTGCCGCGACGCCGACGTCCTGTACACCGACGTGTGGGCGAGCATGGGGCAGGAGACCGAGGCGGACGAGCGCGCGCTCGTGTTCCCGGCGTACGCGCTCGACGCCAGCAAGGTCGAGGTCGCGGCCGACGACGTCACGGTGATGCACTGCCTACCGGCCCATCGCGGCCAGGAGATCACCGACGAGGTGATCGACGGGCCACGCTCGGTCGTGTGGGACCAGGCCGAGAACCGGATGCACACGCAGAAGGCGTTGCTGCTCTGGCTGCTCGGCGTGGCGTGACCCCGCGGGGCTGACCCGTGCCCAGGACGAACGACGCGGTCGAGGCGACGCTCCTGGAGTACGCCGACCTCCTGTCGATCCTGTCCGAGGACCCCTTCAAGCCGCGCGCCTACGAGAAGGCCGCGCGGGCGGTGGGCGGCTACCCCGCCGACGTGGGCACGCTCGACCTGAAGGGGATCCTGTCGATCCCGAGCGTGGGCAAGTCGATCGGGGAGAAGATCCACGAGTTCCTCCAGACCGGCTCGATCGCCACGCTCGACGAGCTCCGGGCGCAGATCCCCGAGGGCGTCCGCGGGATGATGGCCGTCCCGGGCCTCGGGCCGAAGAAGGCGATGGCCCTGTACCAGGAGCTTGGGATCTCGAACGTGGAGGAGCTGGCCCACGCGGTCGAGGCCCATCAGCTCGCCGGCTTGAAGGGGTTCGGCGCCAAGACCGAGGAGAACATCCGCAGGGGTATCGAGCGCGCTCGCACCTCGAGCGGCAGGGCGCTCGTCTCGGTGGCTATGGACCTGGCCGAGCACTTCCTCGAGCGGCTCGGGGATCGAAAGGACGTCCGACGGATCGCGTACGCCGGGTCCCTGCGCCGGATGGCGGAGACGATCGGTGACCTCGATCTCCTGATCGCGGCCCGCGAGGCCGACGCCCCCGCGATCATGGACGCGTTCACCTCGACCGCGATGGTGGAGTCCGTCATCGCGAAGGGGGAGACGAAGTCGAGCGTGCTGACCCGCTCGGGCCTCCAGGTGGACCTGCGCGTGATCGAGCCCGATGCGTGGGGCGCCGCGATGATCTACTTCACCGGCTCGAAGGCGCACAACATCCGGATCCGCGAGATGGCCGTGCGCAAGGGCCTGAAGCTGAACGAGTACGGCCTGTTCGATGCGAAGAGCGGGAAGCTCGTCGTCGCCGGGACCGAGGAGGAGGTCTACGGCAGGCTCGGGCTGCCGTGGATCCCGCCCACCCTCCGCGAGGACCGCGGCGAGGTCGAGGCCGCGCTCGAGGGCTCCCTGCCGGACGTGCTCACGCAGAAGCAGCTTCGCGGCGACCTCCACACGCACACGAAGCTGACCGACGGGCTCGCCACGCTCGAGCAGATGCTCGATGCGGCCGCGGGGCTCGGCTACGCGTACTACGCGGTCACCGACCACGCCCCGAACCTGTTCATGCAGCGGATGACCGACGAGAAGATGCTCGTGCAGCGCCAGGAGGTTCGGGCGCTCCAGGCTCGCTACCCGAAGATGACGCTGCTGCACGGCTCGGAGCTCAACATCGACCCGGACGGCGAGGTCGACTGGCCCCCGGGGTTCCTCGAGGGCTTCGACGTCTGCGTCGCGTCGGTCCACTCGCACTTCAACCAGTCGAAGGCCGATATGACCCGGCGACTGATCCGCGCGATGGAGAACCCGTACGTGCACGTCATCGGACATCCGACGGCGCGGCTCATCAACAAGCGGGACGCGGTCGAGTTCGATCTCGACGAGGTCTTCAAGGCCGCGGCGCGCACGGGCACCGCCCTCGAGATCAACGCGTACCCGGATCGGCTCGACCTGAAGGACGAGCACGTGGCGTGGGCCAAGCGCTACGGTGTGAAGTTCGCCGTGGACACGGACTCTCACGCGACGACCCACCTCGAGGTGATGCGGTACGGGGTCGCGACGGCGCAGCGGGGCTGGCTCACGAAGGACGACGTCATCAACGCGTGGCCGCTCGCGAAGCTGCGCCGGTTCCTTCGGAAGGCCCGGTGAGGCTCGGCCGCCGCCTGCCGAGATCCTTCTTCGCGCGACCCCCGACCTCGGTCGCTCCGGATCTGCTCGGTCGGGTGCTCGTGCGGGTCCTCCCCGACGGCACGCGTCTCGCGGCCCGGATCGTCGAGACCGAGGCCTACGCGGAGGGCGACCCGGCGAGCCATTCCTACCGCGGGCAGACCCCCCGCGCCGAGGTCATGTTCGGTCCGCCCGGTCACCTGTACGTCTACTTCACGTACGGCATGCACTTCTGCATGAACGTCGTCGTTGGACGCGACGGAGAGGGCGCCGCCGTCCTGCTCCGCGGCGCGGAGCCCCTCGAGGGACTCGCCGCGATGGCCGAGCGTCGCGGCACGGCGGAGATCCGGCGCCTGTGCTCGGGACCGGCTCGATGGACGCAGGCCTTCGGGATCGCGCGCGAGGAGAACGGTGCCGACCTCGTGCGCGGCCGCACGGTCTGGCTGCTCGAGGGAGCACCGGTCGCATCGTCGAGGATCGCTCGGACGACGCGCGTCGGCGTGAGGGTCGGCGCGGAGCGGCCGTGGCGCTACGTGGTGGCGGGGGACCGCTTCGTCTCCCCGGGGCGTCCCTCGCGCGTCACGGGTTGACGACGATCGTGACGGTCGAGCCGATCTCGGCCTGAGCGCCGCCTCCGGGTGACTGGGCCCACACGACGCCCTGCCGGTAGTCGCACTCGGGCGCCTCCGGGTCGCACTCCCGCTGGTACGAGACCGTGACGCGGAAGCCCGCGTTCCGCAGCTGCGCGGAGGCCGAGCCCTCGGACGCGCCGATCACGTCGGGCACCGTGGCGAGATCGGGCGTCGGCGAGGCCTCCTCGGCGACCGAGATCGTGACCGTGCTGGTCTGCAAGGCCCGCTCACCGCCATCGGGATCCTGAGCGACGACGGTGCCCGACGGCTGGTCCGAGGGGACGAGCTCGACGGCAACGTTGAAGCCGGCCGAGCGGAGCACGCTCACGGCCTCGTTCTGCTTCATCCCGATCACCGACGGGACGGTCAAGTACTGGTACGAGGTCGGCTCCTTGCAGACCTTCGTCGGCTCCGTGCCCTCGATGAACTGCATCGTCTGGATGTTGCCGGGCGGCGTGAACGGGTTCGCGACGCAGCCCTGCGTGACGTCGACCTTCACGGACACGTAACCCACGCCCCCCTCGGGCTCGGGGAAGTCGCGGATCGGGATGTGCTGCGTCGCGTTGAACATGAACGCGTGCCAGATCTGCGCGGGCCACGTACCGCCGAACACCTTGATCCGCGTCGTCGGGTACTGCATCGAGATCTGACCCAGGGGGAATCCGACCCAGACCGCCGTCACGAGCTGAGGGATCGCACCCACGAACCACGCGTCGCGGTACAGGTCCTCGGTCCCCGTCTTGCCGAACTGTGGACGGAAGAGCCGGGCCGCCGTGCCCGTCCCGTACTGCACGACCTTCTCGAGGATGTCGACGGCCACGGCGGCGACCGAGGCGTCGACGACCTGCTCGGCGTTCGAGGGTGCCTCGTACACGAGCCTACCGGTGGCCGTCTCGATGCGGATCACCGGTGTCGGCTGCACGTGGGCGCCACTGAACGCGAGCGTCCCGTAGGCCGACGCCATCTCGAGCGTGCTCACCTCGTTCGCGCCGAGCACGGCCGCGGGGACGGCGCGGAGGGGGGTGGAGGGCTCCGTCGTGCGCGGGCAGCAGCGGATCCCCATGCGCTCGGCGACCTCGATGATCTTCTCGGCTCCGAGCCACGCGTTCCCGCTGCCGAGCTCCACCTCGAGGTTCGCGTACGCGATGTTCACCGAGTTCACCGTCGCGCTCTCGAGGCTGATCGTGCCGTAGCTGCCGCCCTCGGCGTTCTGCGGCTGCCACGAGGTCCCGTCGGCGAGCGGGATCGAGACCGACGAACCGTTCAGCGTCGACGACGGCGAGAACCCGTTCTCGAGCGCGGCCACCAGCGCGAATGGCTTGAACGCCGAGCCGGTCTGCCGCCCGGTGCTGCCACCCGTCGCCAGGTTGATGCGTGCGAACCGATCCTCCTCGTTCCAATAGTCGCGGCCACCGATCATCGCCCGCACGTAGCCGGTCCGCGGGTCGATCACCGTCATCGCCGCGTACGGGTCGCGTTCGTAGGCGAGGATCTGTCCGACCGCCCGCTCGGCCTGGAGCTGCATCCTCGGCGCGAGCGTCGTCGTGATACGGAGGCCCCCCTTGAACAGCAGGTCGTACCGATCCGAGACGGTCTCGCCGAACCTGGGGTTCGACAGGAACCACTCCTTGAAGTAGTCCACGAAGTAGGGCGCGATGTAGGTGCGCTCCTCTTCCTCCCCGAGCGAGAGCACGACGGTCGTCCCCACCGTCGCGTCATGCGTCGCCAGGTCGATCAACCCTTGCTCGAGCATGGCGTCCAGCACCCGGTCCCGCCGTTGTCGGGCGTGGGTGGGGTGCGCGACGGGGTCGTAGTCGACGGGCGCGCGGATCAGGCCGGCGAGGAGCGCAGCCTGCGGAAGGGTGAGCTCGGGGGCGTCGATGTCGAAGTACGTCTGGGCGGCTGCCTGCACCCCGTAGGCGCCGTTCCCGAGGTACACCGTGTTGAGGTACTTGGTGAGGATGCGCTCCTTCGAGAGCTTCTTCTCGAGCTGCCACGCGAGATACGCCTCCTTGATCTTGCGCGACAGGCTCTCCTCGTCGCCGACGTAGAGGTTCTTCACCAGCTGCTGCGTGATCGTGGAGGCGCCCTGGACGACGCGGCCTTCCGTCGCGTTCACGTACGCCGCTCGCAGGAGGGCCTTCAGGTCGACGCCGGCGTGGTCCCAGAAGCGCTGATCTTCGATCGCCACGACCGCGTCCGCCATGACCTGCGGGATGTTGGCCCACTTCACGACGATCCGGTCCTCGCCGGCGTGGAGCGGCGTGATCAACGTGCCGTCGGCGGCGTACAGGAACGAGGTCTGGGGCAGGGCCTCGGCCTTCTGTCGCTCCTCCTGCAGGCTCGGCAGGTCGCAGGCCTGGGCGAGGAGCGCGAGCGCGCAGATGGCGGCCACGGGGAGGAAACGCCGCTGCATGGCCACCTCATCTTCGCACAGCCTTCTGCGTTCCCACGGCTGGTAGCATCGCGGCGCCCATGGGTCCTTCCGACCTGCCTCAGCTGCAAGCGGGGGCCGCCGACCTCGTGCCGCAGGACGGTCTCGAGCGGAAGCTCTCGCTCGGCCGGCCCTTGCGGGTGAAGCTCGGCCTGGACCCGACCGCCTCCGCAGTCACGCTCGGCTGGGCCGTGGTGCTCCGCAAGCTCCGGCAGTTCCAGGATCTCGGGCACGTCGCCGTGCTCATCGTCGGCGACTTCACCGCGCGGGTGGGCGATCCGTCCGGCAAGAGCGAGACGCGGCCCCGCCTATCGAAGGAGGAGGTCGATGCGTACGCGGAGCGGCTGCTCGACCAGTTCTGGCACATCCTGGACCGCGATCGGACCGAGCTCCGCCGCAACTCGGAGTGGCTCGAGGGCCTGGGGATGGAGGACGTCCTTCGGCTCACCGCCTCGACGACCGTCGCCCGGACACTGGAGCGCGAGGACTTCGCCACCCGCTACGCCGAGGGCCGCCCGATCTCGCTCATGGAGTTCCTCTACCCGCTCCTGCAGGGCTACGACTCGGTGGCGACCGAGGCGGATCTGGAGCTCGGCGGCAGCGACCAGCTGTTCAACCTGCTCGTCGGCCGTGACCTCCAGCGCGACCACGGCCAGGAACCGCAGGTCGTCCTGACGACGCCGCTGCTCGTGGGCACCGACGGGGTGCAGAAGATGAGCCAGTCGCTCGGCAACTACGTCGGCATCATGGAGGACCCCGACGAGATGTTCGGCAAGCTCGTTCGGGTGCCCGACGAGCTCATCGTCGAGTACCGCCGCCTGACCCTCGACTTCTTCCACGATCCCGAGGAGGCCGTGCGTGTCGCCGCAGGCCTCGCGGACGGCACGCGCGATCCGTGGGCTGAGAAACGGCGCATGGCACGCGAGGTCGTCGACCTCTACCACGGCCCCGGCGCCGGGCAGCAGGCCGAAGCCCGTTTCGATGCCGTGCACCGGGAGCACGAGGTCCCACACGACGTGCAGGACACCGAGATCCCGGCCGCCGCGATCCGCGAGGGACGGATCTGGCTGCCGCGCCTGCTCGCCGAGACCGGCCTCGCGGGCTCGAACGCCGAGGCTCGGCGGCTGATCGAGCAGGGGGGCGTCC
>Ga0154889_1010_pt1 | contig 10929 bp, 12 predicted proteins | sample Rifle2008BG19ft_FD_105861 | JGI IMG/M metagenome (GOLD analysis project Ga0154889, IMG submission 105861) | Actinobacteria bacterium RBG_19FT_COMBO_70_19
CACCGAGCTTCTTCGCGTTCAGGATCTCCGCCTTGACTCGCTTCAAGGGCGTTCTCCGTTGGTTGCCGGGCTCAGGCGTTCTTGCTGCGCTGCCGCTGCCCTCGCGTATTCATGGTGCTCTTGCAGGCTCTTCGGCTCGCTGCGTTCGCCTCGCAGGGATTCGATGCCTCGGAGGGCGGCGAAGAGGCCGGGGATGGTGGTGATGCAGGGGACGCTGGTGGCAGCGGCGGCGGTGCGGATGAAGTAGCCGTCGGTCCGGGGACCTCGGCCGAAGGGCGTGTTGATCACGAGGTCGACTTTCCCACCTCGGATGAGCTCTGCCACGTTGTCGGAGGATTCGCTGACCTTGGGGACACGCTCGACGGGGATGCCGGCGCGCTCGAAGACAGCGGCTGTTCCCTTCGTCGCGAGGAGGCGGAACCCCATCGCCGACAGCCGCTGGGCCGGCAGGAGGATGGCGCGCTTGTCTCGGTTCGCGACGGAGATGAACACGGTGCCCGAGGTCGGCAGCGCGGCGCCGCTCGCGACGAACGCCTTCGCCAAGGCCGTGCCGGAGTCGGCGTCGATGCCCATGACCTCACCCGTCGACTTCATCTCGGGGCCGAGGATCGTGTCGACGCCGGGGAAACGCCCGAACGGCAGGACCGCCGCCTTCACGGCCGTGTACGGCAGGTGGCGGTAATGGTGCGGGTCGGCGGGAAGGACGCCCTCCTCGGCGAGGTCGGCAAGGGTCCGGCCGGTGAGGACCAGCGTGGCGACGCGCGCGAGCGAGACCCCGATCACCTTCGAGACGAACGGGACCGTGCGCGAGGCGCGTGGGTTCGCCTCGAGGACCCAGATGCGCTCGTCCTTCACGGCGAGCTGGAGGTTCAGCAGACCACGGACGGCGAGCGCTCGGGCGAGCCGGCGGGTGATGCCCTCGATCGTGTCCATCTCGTCGTCCGAGAGCGTGGCCGGCGGGATCTGGCACGAGGAGTCGCCCGAGTGCACACCCGCCTCCTCGATGTGCTCCATCACCGAGCCGATGAACACGTCGGTGCCGTCGCACACCGCGTCGACGTCCACCTCGATCGCTCCCTCGAGGAACCGGTCGATCAGCACAGGGTGCTCCGGCGCGACGTCGGCGGCAGCCTGGACGAACCGCTCGAGCTCGTCGGCGTCGTAGACGATCTCCATGGCGCGCCCACCGAGCACGTACGACGGTCGCACGACCACCGGGAACCCGACCCGAGCGGCGATGCGGCGCGCCTCGTCGATCGTGCGCGCCTCGCCGTGCGGGGGTGCGGGGATCTGCAGCTCGCGGAGCAGCTCGGCGAACTTGCCACGGTCCTCGGCGAGGTCGATCGCCTCCGGTCGCGTGCCGAGCACCCGGAATCCTTCCTCCTCGAGCGTGCGCGCCAGCTTCAAGGGCGTCTGACCGCCGAACTGGACGATCACGCCCTCGGGCCGCTCCGCGTCGCACACGGCGAGGACGTCCTCGGCCGAGAGCGGCTCGAAGTACAGACGACTCGAGGTGTCGTAGTCGGTGGAGACCGTCTCGGGGTTCGAGTTCACCATCACCGACTCGAACCCGGCCTCCTCGAGCGCGAACGCGGCGTGGACGCACGCGTAGTCGAGCTCGATCCCCTGCCCGATCCGGTTCGGCCCGGCACCGAGGATGATCACGCGCGGGCGCTCGGCGAGCCGCACCTCGGTCTCGTCCTCGTAGGTCGAGTAGTGATACGGCGTCCGCGCCGGGAACTCGCCGCCGCACGTGTCCACGGTCTTGAAGACCGGGTGCACGCCGAGCGCCTCGCGGTGGCGGCGCACCGCGGCCTCGGTCGCGCCGGTCAGGTGCGCGAGCCGACCGTCCGAGACGCCGAGCCGCTTCACCTCACGCAGCTCACGCGCGCCGAGCCGGTGCAGCGCAGAGCCGTGCAGCTCGTGAGTTCCCTCTACCACCTGCGCGATCTGGTCCACGAACCACGCATCGATCCCCGACACCTGGGCGATCGCCTCGACCGACTCGCCGGCGAGCACCGCCGCCTCCACCAGCTGCAATCGGTCCTCCGTCGCGTCGGCCAAGCGCTCGAGCGGGTCGGGGATCCCGGCCACCATCGCGGCACCGAGGTCGAAGCCGCTCTTCTCGAGCCCGCGCCACGCCTTGCCGAGCGCCTCCTTGAACGTGCGGCCGATCGCCATCACCTCGCCGACGGACTTCATCGTCGAGGTGAGCCGCGGGTCCGCCTCGGAGAACTTCTCGAACGCGAACCGTGGGATCTTCACGACGACGTAGTCGAGGGTCGGCTCGAACGCCGCTGGGGTCTCGCCGGTGATGTCGTTGACGATCTCGTCGAGCCGGTAACCGACGGCGAGGAGCGCCGCGATCTTCGCGATCGGGAAGCCGGTCGCCTTCGAGGCGAGCGCCGAGGAGCGCGAGACCCGCGGGTTCATCTCGATGAGGACACGGCGTCCCGAGCGGGGATCGACGGCGAACTGGACGTTCGAGCCGCCGGTCTCGACGCCGATCGCGCGGAGCACGGCGAGCGCCTCGTCCCGCATGTCCTGGTACTCGCGATCGGAAAGCGTCTGCACCGGCGCCACCGTGATCGAGTCGCCCGTGTGGACGCCCATCGGGTCCACGTTCTCGATCGAGCAGACGATGACCCCGTTGTCGTCCCCGTCGCGCATGACCTCGAGCTCGAACTCTTTCCACCCGGCGATCGACTCCTCGATGAGGATCTCGTGCACCGGGCTGATCTCGAGGCTGCGAGCCGCGAGCACGATGAGCTCGTCGCGGTCGGCCGCGAACCCGCTCCCCCCGCCGCCGAGCGTGAACGACGGCCGGACGATGAGCGGGTAGCCGATGCCCTCAGCCACCGCGAGGGCGTCCTCGAGCGTGCGGGCCACACCAGCGCGCGGGACCTCCAGCCCGGCCTCGAGCATCGTCTGCTTGAACGCGCTCCGGTCCTCGGCGCGATGGATCGCCTCGAGGCTCGCGCCGATCAGACGGATGCCCAGGTGGTCGAGATCGCCAGACTCGGCGAGCGCGACCGCCACGTTGAGCGCCGTCTGCCCACCGAGGGTCGGGAGCATCGCGTCCGGACGCTCGCGCTCCAGGATCCCGAGGATCGACTCGGGCGTGAGCGGCTCGACGTACGTCCGGTCGGCGAACGCCGGGTCGGTCATGATGGTCGCCGGGTTCGAGTTCACGAGTGCGACCTCGTAGCCTTCCTGCCGGAGGACCTTGCAGGCCTGGGTGCCCGAGTAGTCGAACTCGCATGCCTGTCCGATCACGATCGGGCCGGAGCCGATGACCATGATCTTGTGGATGTCGGTGCGCCTCGGCATCAGGACCTCATCAGCCCTCGGAAGTCACCGAAGAGGTACCTGGAGTCGTGGGGACCGGGGGCGGCCTCGGGGTGGTACTGGACGCTGAAGGCCTTGACCTCGTCGCACCTCAGGCCCTCCAGGGTTCGGTCGTTGAGGTTCCAGTGGGTCAGCTCGACGCCGCCGAAGGGAGAGCGTTTGGCTGCCGGGGTGGGATCCGGGGTGCCCTCCGCTGGCGGCTCAGCCGACGGGCGCTCCGGGCGCCCCGGATCCCTTCCACGGCTACCACCACTCGCTTCGCTACCGTCGTTTGGCCAACCATCGGGATCTACTGCGAAGCCGTGGTTGTGGCTGGTGATCTCTACCCGGCGGGTTCTCACGTGTCTCACGGGTTGGTTGGTGCCTCGGTGGCCGAACTTCATCTTGTAGGTCCTGCCTCCCAAGGCGAGGGCCAGGAGTTGGTGGCCGAGGCAGATGCCGAAGATCGGCACCTTGCCGAGGAGCTCGGTCACGGCTTGGATGCCGTAGGTCGTGGCGGCCGGGTCGCCAGGGCCGTTGGACAGGAAGACGCCGTCGAAGCCATGGGCGAGGATCGTGCTCGCCGGCGTCTCGGCGGGGAACACGGTGGCCTCGAGGCCGGTCGCGGCGAGACGACGCAGGATGTTGGTCTTGATGCCGTAGTCGTACGCGGCAACGCGGAGGATCCGACCGTGGTCCGGGATGGCGGAGCCCACGATCTCCCGCGCCTCATACGGGCGCTCGGTCGAGACCTGCCTCGCGAGGTCGGCGCCTTCCATGCCCGGGGACCCGCGGACCCGGCCGAGCAGCGACGCTTCGTCGAGGTCTTCGGTGGAGATGGCGGCGCGCATGGCGCCGTGGGTTCGGAGGCGGAGGGTCAGCTTGCGGGTGTCGATGCCCTCGATGCCGACGACGCCCGCCTCGGTCAGCTCATCGGGCAGGGTGCGCTCGGCTCGCCAGGAGGAGGAGCGGCGGGAGGCCTCGCGCACGGCGAAGCCGGCGACGCGGACGCGAGAGGATTCCGGGTCCTCGCGGTTCGTGCCGTAGTTGCCTTGTTGCGGCGAGGTCATCGCGACGATCTGGCCGGTGTAGGAGGGGTCGGTGAGGACCTCCTGGTAGCCGGACATGGCGGTGTTGAAGACGGCCTCGCCGAACGTCTCGCCGGTCGCGCCGAAGGCGGAGCCGCGGAAGACCGTGCCGTCCTCGAGCGCGAGGAGCGCCTCGGGGGCTCGGGTCACGAGAGGCCCTCGCGGCTCACGTGCGGTCCTCGAGTAGCGGACCCACATCGATCCCCCAGCGCCGGAACCCCCTCACGCCGTCGTCGGTGATCCGGAAGCGGCCGCTGCCGGTCTCCTCGAGCCAGCCCTGCTCGAGGACCCGCTCCATGATCACCGTGCCGAGGTGCGCGCCGATGTGGTCGTAGCAGGCGTTGGCCATGACTCGTTTCCTCTCGGTCATCGCTGTGCCTTGCCGTCGGTCACGACGAGCTCGCCCCGGTAGACGGTGTGGACGACCTTGCCCCGCAACGTGGTCCCGTTGAACGCGCAGTTGCGGCTCCGGGAGGCGAACGGAGGCTCGACCACCCACTCGGCGGCGGGGTCGAACACGGCGAGGTTCGCGGGCCGGCCGGGCTCGATCGGGCCGCCGTGCTCGGCCGCGCCCATGAGCCAGGCGGGCGCGGCCGAGAGGACCTCGATCGCGCGGGGCAGCGAGAGGATGCCGGGCTCGACGAGGTGCGTGAGCACCGCGGCCAGCGCGGTCTCGAGGCCGATCGTGCCGGGCGGCGCCTGGTCGAACTCGACCTCCTTCTCCTCGACGGCGTGCGGGGCGTGATCGGTGCCGACGACGTCGATCGTGCCGTCGGCGAGCGCGGTCCGGAGCGCGTCGCGGTCCTCGGCCGTGCGGATCGGTGGGTTCACCTTGAAGTTCGTGTCGTACGTCACGAGGTCGGCGTCGGTGAACACGAGGTGGTGCGGTGTGACCTCCGCGGTGACGCGCAGGCCCTCCGCCTTCGCGCGACGCACCATCTCGACGGAGCCCGCGGACGACAGGTGCAGCAGGTGCAGCCGGCCGCCCGTCAGGCGGGCGACCGCGATGTCGCGGGCGACGAGGACCTCCTCGGACTCGCGCGGCTTGCCCGCGAGGCCGAGCGCGTACGAATGCTCGCCCTCGTGCATCTGGCCGTCGGCCGCGAGCGAGTCATCCTCGCAGTGCTCGGCGATCACGACGTCCTCGAAGGCCCGGACGTACGTGAGGGCGTTGCGGAGCACCCGGCCGGTCGGCACCGCGTGCCCGTCGTCGCTGAAGACGCGGACGCCGGCCTCGACCATCTCGCCGAGCTCGGCCATCGCCTCCCCGCCCACGCCCTTCGTGATCGCGCCCACGGGGAAGACGTCGCACAGGCCCGCCTTCGCGCCGAGGTCGAGCACCTCGTGGATCACGGCGGCGTTGTCGGCCACGGGCTCCGTGTTCGCCATCGGCGAGACGGCCGTGAACCCCCCGAGCGCCGCCGCTCGGCACCCGGTCTCGACGGTCTCCTTGTCCTCGCGGCCGGGCTCGCGCAGGTGCGTGTGCGGGTCGACGAGCCCCGGCGCCAGGATCAGCCCGGTGCAGTCGAGCTCGGTCACGCCCTTCGGCTCCGCGTCCGGCGGCTGGATCACGCCCCTCGCGACCACGACGTCGGCGATCTCGTCGCGACCCGATGCCGGGTCGACCACCCTCGCACCCCGGAAGCGGATGGCGTCACTCATCGGTGCTCACCCCCTCGGGCCGGCCGCCGAGCAACAGGTACAGGAGCGACATCCGGACGGCGATGCCGTTCGTCACCTGCTCCTCCATCACGGCCTGCGGCAGGTCGGCGACGTCCGAGTCGATCTCGACGCCGCGGTTCATCGGCCCGGGGTGCATGATCAGGGAGCCCTCGGGCAGCATGCCGACGCGCGCGCGCGTGAGACCGAACAGCCGCGAGTACTCGCGCACGCTCGGGAAGTACTGTTGGCGCTGACGCTCGCGCTGGACCCGGAGCATGTAGCAGACGTCGAGCTTCGGCAGGACGCCCTCGACGTCGTACGAGACCTCGACGCCCCAGGCCGGGGCGTCCGGCGGGATCAACGTCGGCGGTCCGACGAGTGTGACGTTCGCCCCCATCTTCACGAGCGCGAACGACAGCGAGCGCGCGACGCGCGAGTGCAGGACGTCCCCGATGATCGCGACCCGCAGCTCCTCGAGCCGCCCGAGCCGGTCGCGCATCGTGTACAGGTCGAGCAGCGCCTGCGTCGGGTGCTCGTGCGTGCCGTCGCCGGCGTTCAGGACACTGCCGTGCACCCACTTCGTGAGGGTGAGCGGCGCGCCGCTCGAGGAGTGTCGGATCACGATGGCGTCGGCGCCCATCGCCTGGAGCGTGAGCGCCGTGTCCTTCAGGCTCTCCCCCTTCGCGACCGAGGTGCCGCTCGTGGTGAAGTTGATGACGTCGGCCGACAAGCGCTTCGCCGCCAGCTCGAAGCTGATCCGCGTGCGCGTCGAGTTCTCGTAGAACAGGTTCACGACCGTGCGCCCACGCAGCGCCGGCACCTTCTTGATCACGCGGGTGCCGACCTCTCGAAAGGACTCGGCCGTGTCGAGGACCCGGACGATGTCCTCGGCCGTCACGTCGTGGATCGACAGCAGGTGCTTGTTCATGCGGTCCCCCCGGGTTCCTCCACGACGACGGCGTCCTCGCCGTCGAGCTCCTTCAGCCGGACGCTGACGTCCTCGTCCCGGCGCGTCGGCACGTTCTTGCCCACGTAGTCGGCGCGGATCGGCAGCTCGCGGTGACCGCGGTCGACGAGGACCGCGAGCTGGATCGCCGTCGGCCGGCCGAAGTCCACGAGCGCATCCAGTGCCGCTCGGATCGTCCGGCCCGTATACAGGACGTCGTCCACGAGCACGACCGTCCGCCCGGTGATGTCGAAGTCGATGCGGGTCTCGTGGACCTCGGGGGCCTCAGCGCGCATGCCGATGTCGTCCCGGTAGAACGTGATGTCGAGCACGCCGACCGGCAGGGTGGCGCCCTCGATCCGCTCGATCTCGGCGGCCAGGCGACGCGCGAGGTCGTCTCCCCGGTTCGCGATGCCGACGAGCACGACACCGGAGGCGCCGTGGTTGTGCTCAAGGATCTCGTGCGCGATGCGCGTGACCGCGCGCCGGATCTCGGCCTCGTCCAGGATCCGCGCGGCGCCCATCAGCGCACGGCCCGGATCGCGAGGGCGACGACAGGAACGCCCGGCCACAGGCGCGGCGGGGCGTCGACGTCGGGCTTCATCTTCTCGCTCCCTTCCCGGCCTCACGGGACCGGCTTAAAGGGGAAGGCCACGCGTAGGATACCGCGCCCGCGGGTCCGCCGGGTCCGCCGGGTCCACGAAGGCCCTACACTTATCAGTCAGCAGCCGGGAAGGTGGTCATCCATGCCAGGACCCAGTGAGTGGATCGTCATCGCGATCGTCGCCCTCGTCGTGATCTTCGGTGCCAAGAAGATCCCCGAGATGGCGCGGTCGATGGGCCGCGCCCAGAGCGAGTTCAAGAAGGGCATGAAGGAGGGGCAGGCCGACCTGAACGAGACCCCGCCGGCCGCCCCCACTCCTTCCCCCGCGGCCGAAACGCCCGCGGCCGCGGCCGCGACCCCGCCTCCGGCCGCCCCGCCCGTCGCCGAGGCGCCCGCCGAGCAGGAGCCCGAGACTTCTTCCCAATAGCCGAGGAGCAGCCGGCGGTTAGCGGCTCGGGTCGCCGGTGAGCTCGCGCGCGATCTTGCCGAGCACGCCGTTCACGAACCGCCCCGAGTCCTCGGTCGAGAGCTGCTTCGCGGTCTCGACGGCCTCGTCGATGGCCGCACCCTTCGGGATGTCCGGGCGATGGAGCAGCTCGTAGCACCCGACGCGCAGGATCGTGCGGTCCAGCGAGGGCATGCGTGGGACCGTCCAGTCCTCGGCGTGCTCGCCGAGGACGCGGTCGAGCTCGTCGAGGTGGTCGGCCACCCCCTCCACCAGTTGCCGGGCGAACGGCGCGACTTTCTTGCCGGCGGCCACCCACTCCTCGGCCACGTCGACGGGATGCTCGCCGAGCACGTCTGCCTGGTACAGGATGTCGATCGCCTGGCGCCGAGCCTCGTGGCGCCGCGGCATCGCTACTTCACCCGCTCGATGTACGCGCCGGTGCGCGTGTCCACCTTGACCTTCTCCCCCGGCTCGACGAACAGCGGCACCTGGACGACGACCCCCGTCGCGAGCGTGGCGGGCTTCAGCGCGCCCGTGCGGGTATCCCCCTTCACGGCCGGCTGGGTCTCGGACACCTCGAGCACGATCGAGGCCGCCAGCTCGAGGGCGATGGGGACACCCTGGTGCATGGATACCTGGGCGCTCGAGCCCTCGGACAGGTACCTCTCGGCGCCGCCCGCGACGGAGACATCGACCGGGACCTGCTCGTACGTCCCCTTGTCCATGAAGACGAGGTGTTCCCCGTCCCGGTACAGGTATTGCATGTCCTTGCGCTCGACGATCGCGAGTCCGACCTTCACGCCGGCGTTGAAGGTCCGCTCCACGACGGCGCCGGTCTTGACGTTCCGCAGCTTCGTGCGGACGAACGCGCCGCCCTTGCCGGGCTTCACGTGCTGGAACTCCACGACCTGGAACAGGACGCCGTCCAGCTCCAGGGTCATGCCGTTCTTCAGATCGTTCGTGGACACGCTCAATCGAGGCTCCTCGGATGTGGTGACAGGCTCAGAGTGTAGGTGCCCGGTGCATCACAGGACGAGCAGCTCGCGCGGCGAGCGCGCCAGCACGCGACCCCCGTCAGGGGTGACCTCGACCATGTCCTCGATCCGGACTCCCCCGAGACCGGGCACGTACACGCCGGGCTCGATCGTGACGACCGCGCCCGCGGGGAGCCGGTCGTCCTCGGGCGAGTCCCAACGGAGGAACGGGATCTCGTGGATCTCGAGCCCCACACCGTGGCCGAGCCCGTGCGGGAACCGCTCGCCGAGCCCGGCCTCCTCCACGACATTCCTGGCCGCGCGGTCCACGTCGCGGAGCGCGACGCCCCCGCGGACGGCGTCGATCCCCGCCTGCTGCGCGGCGGCCACGATGTCGCGGATCTCACGCAGGCGCGGCGGGGGCTCGCCGAACGCGACCGTGCGCGTCATGTCCGAGTGGTACCCGCCGGCGAGCGCACCGAAGTCGAGCTTCACGACGTCGCCGCGCCGCAGCGCATGTTCGCCCGGCTCGTGGTGCGGCTCGGCCGTCCGCTCGCCGAACGCGACGATCGTCTCGAACCCGCGGTCGTCCGCGCCCGCTGCGCGCATCGCGAGCTCGAGGTCGAGGGCCAGCTCGCGCTCGTTCATGCCCTCGCGCAGGCCACCTCCGAGCACGACCTGCTCGAACGCGACGTCGGCGGTCTCCTGCGCGCGGTCGAGCCACGTAACCTCCTCGGCGTCCTTCACCCGCCGCAGCTCCTCGACGACGCTCCCGGTCGGGACGAGCTCCGCATCCCCGACGGCCTCGGTCAGGCGCTGCCACTCGCCGTACGTCAGGCCTTCGCGCTCGAACCCAGCGCGATGGACGCCCAGGTCCCCCAGCGCCCGCGCGAGATGCCCCGAGCGCTCGTCCAGGTAGATCCGCCGCTCGAGGTCGGGGACCTCGTGCGAAGACTGCCCCTCGTAACGCCCGTCGGTGAGGAAGACCGCGGCCTCGCGCGCGACGACCATCTGGGCGTTCGAGCCCGTGAAGCCCGAGAGGTACCGGACGTTCGCCAACCGCGTGACGACGAGCGCGTCGACCTCGAGCACGTCGAGGCGCTCAGCCAGTCGCCCACGCCTCAGACCGTGATCCACGCGAGCGCCTCGAGCGCCAGATGGTAGCCGCCGGCGCCCGCCCCGGCGATCGTGATCCGGCACGCGGGCGCGATCACCGAGTGCCGCCGGAACTCCTCGCGTGCGTAGATGTTCGTCATGTGGATCTCGACGACCGGTGCGTCGCAAGCCTCCGCGGCATCGCGGAGCGCGTACGAGTAGTGCGTGAGCGCGCCGGGGTTGATCACGACCGCCCCGAAGCCCTCCCCCGCCGCCGAGACGAGCCAGCCGACCAGCTCGCCCTCGTGGTCGGACTGCCGCCACTCGACCTCGTGGCCGAGGGCGGTGCCGCGCGATGCCACGTCGCCCATGATCTCGGCGAGCGTCTGCCGCCCGTAGCGCTCGGGATCGCGCGTGCCGAGCGCGCCGAGGTTCGGCCCGAACAGGAACAGCACCTTCATGACCGTCCTCCCCCATCAGGCAACGCGCCCATCTCGGCGAGGGTGGCGCGCACGAGGTCCTCCGGGACGTCCTCGACGACGTTCGGCCGCCCCACGTCCTCGAGCAGGATGAACCGCACCCCGCCCGAGTACTTCTTGTCCATCCGCATCGCGCCCCAGATCTCGTCCGGCGGCGGCAGGCCGCCCTCGGGCTCGAGGCCGAGCGAGGCGAGCAGGCGGGTGTGGCGCGCCAACAGTCCCGCCGGCGCCAGCTCCAGGGCCTCGGCCAGGCGGGCGGCGAACAGCATCCCCACCGAGATCGCCTCCCCGTGCGAGCGCCCCTCG
>Ga0154889_1042_pt1 | contig 10661 bp, 7 predicted proteins | sample Rifle2008BG19ft_FD_105861 | JGI IMG/M metagenome (GOLD analysis project Ga0154889, IMG submission 105861) | Actinobacteria bacterium RBG_19FT_COMBO_70_19
CACCCGACTCCTGAGCGCGACTTGACGGTCTTAGGATCGCCCTTGCGTGCCGGAGCCCTAGGAGATGAAGACACCGCCGCGCCCGGCGGCGCGGACGCGCGATCCAACTCGGCAAGCAGGGGCTCCGCGATCGCCGGATCAACCCATCGATTGATAGTGGTCCGCAGACTGCCCGCGCCGAACTCGGCCGGGGGCTCCAACTCCTCGACTGACTGCGGACCGATCATCGGCCGCCGACGGAGGAAGTCTTCCAAAATGGGGCCGAGATCCGGATGGTCCCACGATTCGTCAAGACCCAGTAGCACGCGCCTGGTGAGCTTGGGATCGTCGGAGTGCCACGCTTCGAGCACCCGCAGAATGAAATGGCGGGTCCACGGATGACCATCGTTCATTCGTAGGAGGAGGCGCTCCTCCACGGCCGGGTCGTGAGGCCTCTGCGCAAGCGCACTTAGAGCGGCCCAGGTGAGCACGGGATCCTCACCCATGAAGTAGCGCATGAGAGTCTCGGTCTCTACCGCGGAAGCCGAGAAGGTCTCCACCAAGTCAATGAACGGCCACCGCAGAAGGAGCTCATCCGGGGTCGAGGGCGTTGGGACACTCAGGACACTCGCCTGAAGACTGTAGAGCAGATCCACAAATGGGTCTCTGTAGGTCTCGGTGTCAGGTGTGTCCGCGGATCCGGACGGCCTCCGCGGGGGCCCGGGTTTGCGACGCCCCTGGATGGCAAACGCCACCAGCACCAGCAGCGCTCCGAGTACGAGGCCTGGAAGGAAGGCGGCCATTGCGTCTCTCCCGGCGGCGAGGATTCTGCGGACGACTTCAGAGGGATCGGGAATCCCCGTTCACTTACGAGAGCATAGCACCGAGATTCAGCCTTCGTCGTGATGCTTGGCACCTCCGTGGTAAGAGGTAACCGTTGGTTCACGCCCGTCTTGACGGGCGGTGGTCAGGCGGCGCCGAGGACTTGCTGCAGCAGGGCATGACGGCGCCCGGTGACCTCAGCCTCGAAGTGCTGCTGCCAGCCGTGCGGGGTCAGGAGCTTCGCGTCGGTGCAGGTCGAGATCCGGAGCAGCACGTCCTTGAAGTAGTCGCGCGGGTCGATGCCGGCCGCCTTCGCCGTCATCAGCAGGCTCATCAGGGTCGACGCCGTCTTGCCGCCGCCCTCGCGCTGGAAGAAAAGCCAATTCTTCCTGCCGATCGCGAACGGCCGCAGTGCCCGCTCCGCGGCGTTGTTCGAGATCGCGAGCCGCCCGTCCTCGACGTAGCGCGTCAGCGCCGTCCATTGGTTGCGCGCGTAGCCGATCGCCTCGCCGGCGGGGGACTTGGGCAGCACCCGCGTGTCGGCCAGCTCGAGCCAGGCCTTGAACTCCTCGATCAGCGGCCGGGCCCGCTCGTGTCGCAGCGCGGCACGGGCCGTGTCGGACAGCTCCTTGGCCGCCTCCTCGATCAGGAACAGCACGCGAATCCGATCGATGGCCTCCTTCGCCACGACCGGATCGGTCGCCTCCGCCTCGACGAACCGCCTCCGCAGGTGAGCCCAGCACGCGACCTCGGTGGCGCCGCCCGAGCCGTAGAGCCGATCGTAGCCGCCATAGGCGTCCGCCTGCAGATACCCCGTGAACTCCTTCAGCGCCCGCGCCGGTCCATCCCGCTTGCGGCTCGCGGTGAACTCGTACCAGTGCCGCCCCTCGCGGTTGAGGTAGATCCACACCCGCCCCTGGCGCGATCCGCCGCTCGACGACTGCGCCACCGTCACCGGGGTGTCGTCGGTGTGGATCACCTCCGAGGCGAGGACCTCCTGGCGGACCTCCTCGGCGATCGGCTCCAGCAGCTCGGCGCAGCGCGCCATCGACTCGCACAGCACCGACCGCGACAGCTCGAGACCCTCGGAGTGGTACTTCCCCTCCAGCCGGTAGTACGGCAGGTGGTTCCCGAACCGCTCCGTGATCACGTGCGCCAGGAACCCGGGGCCCAGCAGGCCCTTCTCGATCACCTTCCCTCGCCACGGGGCGGTCACCACCCCCTCCTGGCAGCGCGTGCACGCGTACTTCGTGCGCGCGATCTCATGGATGACCGTGGTCTCGATCCGCTCCAGCTCGCGCGACGTCTCTTCGCCGAAGGCCTTGAGCTCCCCGCCACAGGCGCACACCCGGTCCTCGTCCTTCAGCTCGCACACCGTGCGGACCACGGGGAGATGGGAGGGGAACTCGCCGCGCCGCCGCTTGGTCTGGCGCGTGTGCGCCTGGACCTCGACCGTCGCGACCACCCGGTGTTGCTCGGCCAGTCGCTCGGCCTCCGCCGCGATCTCGGCGAGGAACAGGTTGCCCTGCAGCGCCGCGTCCGCGGGCTGCGGCTCGCGCTTCTCGCTCGAGCGCCCGAACACCAGCTTCGCCAGCACCTGGTTGTGGTGGGCGAGCCGCGCGATCTCGTCGCGCTGCTGCTCAATCGTCTCGTCACGAATGGCAATCAGCGCGCGGTGCGTGAGCACCAGAGCTTTCAGCGCGTCCACATCATGTGGGAGTTCGAGTGCGCGATCCATCGCGACCCTGTATATCAAACACGCTCGCGAAACGCGAGGACTTCTTCGCCCCTGTCCACTCCATCCCTTCCAGCAACATCATGAGCTGCGCCCGCTCGATCTCGACCCGCCCGCCTTCTCCACGCACCGTGAACGGGAAGGTTCCCTGCTCCAGCCGCTTGTACAGCAGCCAGAACCCGTTCCGGTCCCACACCAGCAGCTTGATCCGGTCCTTCGCCCGGTTGTGGAACACGAAGGCATCGCCCGTGAACGGATCGTCGTGAAACTGATCGCGGACGATCGCGCACAGCCCGTCGTGGGCGCGCCGGAAGTCCACTGGCTTCACGCACAGGAACACCCGCTGCGTGCCGCTGAGGCTCAGCACCGGCGCTCCAGCGCCGCCACCACCCGGCGCAACTGCTCGGCGTCGATGTCGCTCGCCACCTCCAGGCGGAACCCCGACGGCGTCGTGATCGCGATCGAGGACGCCGCCCGCCGCGAAGGCTCTCGGATCTCAACCGCGACGAACGATCGGCCGTCCGTCCGGGGTGCCGGGTGGCGTTCGAGCCGCCGCTGCCACCAGCGCAGCTTCCAAGCCGGGTGCCCCGAGCGCCGTGACACCTCGACCCAGCTCCAGCCGTGCTGCTCGCGGCGCGATAGCCAGCGCGCCATCTGCTGCGGATCCGCTCGTCGCATGCCGACGATCATCCCGCACGGCGCCCGCCCAGGGGAGGGTGGGCTTCAGCCAACGCTTACGAATAGGCGAGGCGCGTGCGACACGCGGAGGTGCCTGCGGCCGTGCTGTCATCCCCCGGAGCCGTCCAGTGCAGCGTGACGGATCCCTCGTCCAGGCCAGTCGCCAAGTCTGTCACCGCCGCCGGCGGGATGAAATCGAACGAGAAGCAGTCTCCCAACTGCCAGTGGATCGGGCGGATGTCGATCTCCCGAGTCCCGACGTAACAGAACAGCTCCTTCCCTGTACCACCGGCTAGGGTGTCCGCAAGATACTCCGACGCATATGCATCGCCAGAGAACTGGACGCAATCCGTATTGACAACGTAGTCGTTATCAACCCAGCCCGCCTTGACCGTACTGGTAGGACTGTCTGCAGCCACCGCGTATGAGAGCTGTTGATAGTTATTGCCCGTCGTATAAACGAGATACCACGTCCCGTTATGCTCGAAGAGGTGCGGAGACTCCACTGTAGACGTCCTGAACCGGTAGTCCAAGCTGTCGGAGAATAGTGCCCCCGCATCATCCCATTGGGTGAGATCGTTCTCGTACGTGGTCTTCGCCAAGCCGGGTACCATCACCCCGTCGCTCTGGCGCCGCGTCGCGTAGTACATCAGCCAATGGTTCTGCCTACCAGGGTCGGGGTCGGGCATGACGAACGGGTCGCGGAAGTCGGCCGCCCCCGCGGTCCAGGGAGCATCTTGAGGGGTAACCACCGGCCCGGAGGGGTTTCTCGTCCAAGTATAGAGGTCCCTGGAGGTCGCAACGCCGATTCTCTGGCCGTACCCCGCCACGCCCGTGTAGAACATGTAGTATGTATTGCCCTGCTGGACAATGGAAGGCGCCCAGATGGCAGTACTGTCCCAGGTCCCCGGGAGGACGTGTAGGACGTACGGGAGGTCCTCCCACGTATTGAAGTCGGTGGATCGCGCATGGCCGAGCTTCACGCCAGTCGAATCGGGTACGTACTGATCGATGTATAAGTAGAACAGATGGTATGTATGAACGGATTCCTCATCGAGCGCAATCAAAGCAAAGTCCTTGGCCCATGGACTGCTGCCTCGCGTGAATGTGCCGACCGGTTCTGGGGCAATAGGCCGGTCCGGAAACTCACAGTAGTCCTTGTTGCAGAAGCTGGGGGGGGCACATCGTGGGACAGGAAGCGAAGCTCGCTCGCGCCGTGGCGGCGAGTGCGAGGGAGATGGTGAGAGCCCCAAGCAGCCGCTTCCAGCGCAAGGAGCTTCGTCCAACTGAGGTTGGCTGTCCCGGAGTTGTGGGGTGTCTTGATTTCGCTTCCATGACGTTCACCTCGGAGCTTCGAATCCGTGTCGTCGGATTCCAGCGGCCAAACAACGAGGGGTCCTATCCAGGGGCTGGCGTGTGCCACCTCTGGCGGCGGCATGGTAGCAGAAGTGCGCCGAGTCATGTTCTCCGAAACGTTGCTCGTCGGAGAGATACTCAGACCACGAGGCCAGCTGGAATGCTGGAACGGAAGCAACGTGGACCGGTGCGAGACGTCTTCGACGCGTATAGATGCCCGAGGGCGACCTACTGCAAGCATTGAGGACACCCCGCCAGGTCGGGGCCGCGAAGATTTGACACACCAACCGTATCCCATAGAAGCGATTGCAGTTCACGCGCGCTCCGGGTGCGTCCGCAATCGAGGTACAGTCAACCAGCGCCCCGCTGCTGCACAGCGCATCGTGGACTAAGCCCCAAGGCTCGTTCATGCTAGCTCGGATCGTGTAGCGGGTCATGTGAGCGAATCGCTCGATATGGTGTCCTATGCGGCAGTTGCGCGTCAGAACTCTCGACGTAGCGCCAGGCATCTCGCGGGTGTAGACTGGAATGTGGTCCCCTCGGGGAGCACGTGACAGCACAATCGGGAGGCTGTGATGAAGTACCTCGTGCTTGCTCTTTTCGCGTTGGCGCTCGCTGCCCCGGCCGCTCGCGCCAATGGGTTCAACCTCACCTGGGGCACCGGCTGCTGGCGGGACAACCCGGCGACGCTCGCGACCTCCGCCTGCGACTCCAACGACGGCAGCGTCAGCTTCACGGTCTCATTCTACAATCAATTTCCGATCCAGCAGTTCATCGGGGTCGAGGCGTGGCTGGACCTGCAAAGCGACTCGCCCACGCTGCCCGACTGGTGGCAGCTCACCGATCCCGGCGGCTGCCGGCAGGGCGCGCTGTCGGTTTCGTTCGAGCCCGCGACGCCGAGCGGCTGCGCCAATCCCTGGCAGGGCCGCGTGGAGTCGCAGAAGTTCGTAAACTGGAGCACCGCGGCGTTCCCGTTCTATGGCGGTGAGGCGGCCAATCGCGCGAAGCTCTATGTGCTCTATGCCCCAACCCCCTACAACCCACTGCCCTCTGGGGTCGAGTATTTTGCATTCACGGTGACGATCAACATGGCGAAGACGGTGGGGACTGGGGCATGTGGGGGCTGCAGCACGCCGGTCACGATCGTGTTGAATGAAGTGTTGCTGGCGGGTGGCAGGAGACTGAAGACCCCGCTCGACAACCAGTGCCTGCGCTGGCAGGCGGGCGGCGTGACGCCCTGCTCGGCCACCCCGACGCGCAGCACCACGTGGGGGCAGATCAAGAGCCTGTACCGGTGACCGCCCGCGCGGCCACTGCAGTTCATCCCGCTCGACCCATGGTGACTCTTTTCCCAATTGCATGAGCAAAACGAGGCCGCCCATCCCTGGACAGCCTCGGCGAAAGAGCTAACCTCAAAGCGTCATTCCTTGGCAGTGGAATCTGCCTCTCGCCCCGCCCAGCGCGGCCGCAAGGGACTTGCTGCGCTCACGCCACTGTCCGTGGCGGGAAGCGATCCGTCTGGAACGCGACTGGCGCGGCGCCGGGCGCAGAGCCTGTCGATGTCCCGCTGCCGATACTGACGCTTTGAGGCTAATTGGGCTGAAGCTCCCGCCGAAAGGGCTTCGTGAGCCGGAGGCTCCCCTCCATTTGGAACCTCGGACTCCCTCCCTTCTGGACTTCGGTGAAGGCGTTGAAGAGCGACCAGGCCCTGCGCGGCGTGAACTCCTCGTGCCTCGGCTCCTCCCACCCCGCGCCGGCTGGGGACCGCCGGGGGCGGGTCCCAGCATGGACTATCGGGAGCACCCTGACCAAGCAAGCGCCCGGCGGCCGCCCGGCGTGCGCTCGGGTCGCCGCGGCGCGGATGGAGCCCAGCCCTCTCGGGGAGCCAAACCGCGCGATGGGGTCGGCGGGGCGGAATCCGCGGCACTGGTAGATCGTCACGCCGAAGGTCTCCTGCGCCTCCGACGACGTTCGCACCCGCGTGAAGATCCACGAGGAATCGACCGCCACCAGGCGTTGCGGAGGCGTGGGGAAGCGGTCGCTGGCGACGAAGACGAAGTCCCGGCCGCGCAGATCGTCGAGCCGCTGCCAGTCGTCGTATGCATCGCGTCCGGGATTGAGACAGACCGTCGTGGGGTGACCGGGCAGGTAGAACTCGAGCCGGGAGGCCAGCGCGTAGCGACCGGCGGCGATGAACGGACCACCCGCTTCCGCGCCGGGACCCAGATCCGCCAGCGCGCGTCGCACCTGGTCCGCGATCCGGGGCCAGCCCCGCATATCGGCGGTCGGATCCGCGCCGCGGGGCAGTCGCACGATGGGGTGAAGCAGGTGGATGGCCGGCACCAGTGCGAAGGTGACCGCCAGTGCCACCGTGATCCTCCCGATCCAGGTCGCCAGCCGCAGTGCGCGTGCCCGCCATCGTTCGAGGCCCAGCAGCGAGAGCGGGATCAGCGTCAGGTACGCCGGTGCGGGCCAGTTGGGCTTGAAGTCGGTGAAGGCCGCGGTGGCCAGGAACACCGCCGCCGTGGGTGCGCCGAGCCACCACAGGAACCGCTCGCCACGCGCCCCGGGGCCGGGCTTCCAGGGTCCCACCCGCAGCCCCGCGGCGGCGACGAACACGAACAGCAGAGGGGAGAGGTAGAGCCACTGCGATCCGAGGAACATCCCGAGCCGGACGAGGTCGAAGCCGGGCGCATCGTGCCGGGTGAGGAACTGGTAGCGGAACGACGCCCATCCATGCGTCGCGTTCCAGCCGAGGACCGGCGCGAACACCAGGGCCGCGACGCCGCAGGCGGCCGGGAACCCTCGGAGCAGGCCACGCTGCCGGTTGGCGAGCGCGTAGCCGGCCGCGGAGACCAGGGCCAGCGCGGCGACGTACTTGCTGAGCAGCGCTCCTCCGAGCGCCAGCCCCAGCAGCAGGGACGAACCGCGGCCGCGGGCGTGCGCCATGTTCCAGAACGCGCGGCACGCCAGCAACCAGAAGAGCAGCAGGGGAGCGTCGGGGATCACCAGGAATCCCAGACCGAGGAAGACCGGAACGACTTGCGCGACGAGGGAGGAGGTCTCGGCGAGCCGCGGGTCGCCGGTGGTCTCCCGGACCAGCGCGCGCAGGGTGACCGCGCACAGCGTGCCCGCGATCACGAAGGGCAGCCGGATGGCGAGGAGCGACACGCCGAAGAGATGGGCGGAGCCGGCCACGAGCCACGCCACGAGCGGCGGATGCTCGTAGTAGCCCGCGGCCAAGTGGCGCGACCAGACCCAGTAGTAGCCTTCGTCGTCGCCCAGGGGAACCCAGGCGGCGAGACCCGCGCGGACCGCGGTCAGCGCGAGCGTGACGGTCCACCAGCGAGTCGAGCCGGAGAGCTGCATGCGGGTCCCCGCTTCCGTCCGGGTCCGAGCGGAGGGGGCGTGCGCCGGCGGCAAGCGCCACCCCCCGCGATGCTGGTATTCTCTCACGTGGCCTCCGTGGGTGCTCGCGGGGAGCCATCCGATCGCGGCCCCGCTGGCGGCTCGTACGTCCGCCTCCGGCCCCCCCACCGTTGGAGCCGTTCCCATGACCGAGAAGACACCCGGCATCGCCCCGGTCCCGTCGCCCGATCCCGATCGCGACGACGACGCCACCGCGTCCGCATTCGCCCAAGCCCTCGAGGACTTCGAACGCAGCACCCGCTCCGCCGGCGCGGCGGCGCAGGCGGCCAAGGACATCACGGCCGGCATGAAGGTGCAGGGCAAGGTGGTGTCGATCGGCGAGGACGTCGTCCTGCTCGACTTCGGCGGCCGCAGCGAAGGCGTCGCGGGGACTCGCCAGTTCCGCGCCGAGGACGGCACGCTCGGCATCGCCATCGGCGACCTGCTCGATCTCTTCGTCGTCGAAGCGGGAGACCAGATCGTCCTCGCCTCGTCGATCCGCGCCGAGCCCCACGCGGCGTTGCGGCAGCTGCGCGAGGCGCAGGCGGCCGGCGTGCCGGTGAGCGGTCGGGTGACCGGCCTCCAGGGGGGCGGACTCGCGGTCGACATCGGTAGCGTGCGCGGATTCTGTCCGGTGTCGCAGATCGAGTCGGGATTCTGCGCGGACCCGTCGGTCTACGTCGGGCGCACGCTCGAGTTCCTCGTCACCAAGGTGGAAGACGGCCGCGGCGGCGCCGTGGTGTCGCGCCGGAAACTGCTACGCCGCGAGGAGGAGGAGCAGGCCAAGCGCCTGCTCGCCGCGCTCAAGGTGGGTGACGAGCTGGAGGGAACGGTCGCGCGCCTCGAGGCGTTCGGGGCCTTCGTCGATCTGGGTGGCGTGGACGGGCTGGTCCACGTCTCGGAGATCCGCCACGAACGGCTCGCTCACCCGCGCGATGCCTTGAGCCGCGGCGAGAAGGTGAGGGTGCGCGTGCTGCGGATCGAGACCGACAAGACGGGAAAGTCCAGGATCGCCCTCTCGATCAAGGCCGGCGCCCCTGATCCGTGGGCCGGCGTGGCCGCGGGTTTCGTCGCCGGGGCACGGGTCCAGGGAGTGGTGGCACGGCTCACCGACTTCGGCGCGTTCGTAACGCTCGCGCCCGGGCTCGACGGACTGGTGCATGTCTCGGAGGCCGCGCCCCATCGCGTCGGCCACGTGAAGGAGGTGCTGGCGCCCGGCCAGTCGGTCGAGGTCGTGGTGCTCGGCGTGGATCCGGTGAAGAAGCGCATCTCGCTTTCGATTCGCGAAGCGCTCGCCGCCTCCGCGCCGCCGCCGCGGACGCCGGCGGTCGGCGACGCTGTCGAGGGGCGGGTGGGGAGCATCAAGCCCTTCGGCGTGTTCGTCGATCTGCCCGACTTCGGCCGGCGGATCAGCGCGCTGCTGCCGCGGGAGGAGACCGGGGAGCCGCGCGGGGCGGATCTCTCCTGTCGCTTCTCGGTGGGGCAGGCGCTGCGGGTGGAGATCCTCGAGATCAAGGGTGACAAGCTGCGCGTCGGCCTCGAGCGCTCACGCACAGCGCCGCGGGATGCGGTCCCGCCGCCGGCGCCCGCCGCGCCGCGCGACGAACGGGCGCCCGAGACCACCATGGGTCTCGCGCTGCGCAAGGCGATGGAGCGGAGCGGCAAGACGCGGAAAGGCTAGGGCGAACCCGTGAGGATCAGCTTGCGGGCGACCGACGCGCCCTGCGCGCGCACCTGCAGGAAATAGACGCCGCCGCGGGCGCGGCGGCCGTCGTCGCCGCGGCCATCCCAGGTCAGCGCCCGTTCCCCGGCCGCGAGCCGCCCGCGGAACAGCACCGCCACCATGCGCCCCGCGAGATCGTAGACGCGCGCGTCCACCTCGGCGGTGTGGTCGAGTGACAGCGTGAGCCGGGTCACGCCCGAGAACGGATTGGGACGGGCCGCGGAGAGCGCCACCCGCAGCGCGCCGCCGAGATCGGAGGCCGTCGCGCCGAGGTCCACCGCGAGCATGGCGCCGTCGGGGCCGCAGAACTCGCCTTCCAGCGCCCGCACCTCGCCGCCCGGAACCTGGCCCGGCTTGAGCGCCAGGTGGAGCGTCAGCTCCAGGTCGGCGGTTTCGATCCCGCCCGGGGCCGGCAGGTGGAGCAGGCCCAGTTCGAGCCGGCCCTCGCGCACCTCATGCAGCGCCAGCCACGCGCTCCCGGGCGGCGGATCGAGCCCCACGACCTCGTAACGATCGAGCGGAGCGTGCAGCGCCAGCAGGGCGGCACCCAGGCGGTCGGCGGACGCGATGCGCAGCGGAACGTCGATGCCCGCAGCACTCGGGGCCGGCGGCCCGAGTGCCAGGCGGATCCCGGGCTCGTCCCGCACCCCGCTCGAGTCGGTGAGGCACTCCGCGCAGGGCCAGAGCTGCAGCAGGTGGCGCGCGCAGCACACGACGTCGGCGATCGAGAACGCTCCGTCGCCGTCGCAGTCCACGCGGGCGCTGTCGGCACACGGCCCGCGCTGCAGCACGCAGCGCATCTGGAGCACGAGGTCCCGCACGTCGGAGAAGCCGTCGGCGTTGAAGTCGCAGGGTCGCTCGGCGCAGATCCGCGCGACGCCATAATCGGTCCTGGAGGCGATACCGGCGGCCGCCGGCGCGGCCCGCCCGACGACGCACGGCGCCGGCGTGCAGCGCGGC
>Ga0154889_1001_pt2 | contig 10655 bp, 15 predicted proteins | sample Rifle2008BG19ft_FD_105861 | JGI IMG/M metagenome (GOLD analysis project Ga0154889, IMG submission 105861) | Actinobacteria bacterium RBG_19FT_COMBO_70_19
CACCACCGCCAGACGGAGGACCGACCATGACAGAGCCCGAGCAGAACATCTCCGCGCTCCTCACCGAGCACCGCGTCTTCGAGCCGCCGGCCGAGTTCACGGCGAACGCGCTCGTGAAGGACCGGTCCGTGTACGAGCATGCCGAGACCGACTACGAGGGGTTCTGGGCGGAGCAGGCGGAGCGTCTGACCTGGTTCAAGAAGTGGGACACGGTGCTCGAGTGGACGCCGCCGTGGGCGAAGTGGTTCGTGGGCGGCTCACTCAACGCCTCCTACAACTGCCTCGACCGGCACGTAGAGGCTGGGGGCGGTGACAAGGTCGCCTATCACTGGGAGGGGGAGCCTGGCGAGAAGCGCGCGATCACATATGCGGAGCTCCTCGACGAGGTCAGCCGCTTCGCGAACGGGCTGAAGGCGCTCGGCGTGCAGAGGGGCGACCGGGTCGCGATCTACCTCGGGATGATCCCCGAACTGCCGGTCGCGATGCTCGCATGCGCCCGCATCGGGGCCCCGCACTCCGTGGTGTTCGGGGGCTTCTCGGCCGACGCGCTCAAGGACCGGATCCAGGATGCCCAAGCGAAGGTCCTCATCACGCAGGACGGCGGCTACCGGCGGGGGTCCGTCGTCGAGCTGAAGGTAGCCGCGGACGAGGCGCTCGTCGACTGCCCGTCGGTCGAGCACGTCATCACCGTGCGCAGGACGGGTGGCGACCATCCCTTCACGCCCGGCCGCGACCTCTGGTACCACGACCTGATCGCCGAGCAGTCCCCCGAATGCCCGGCCGAGGAGATGGATGCCGAGGACATCCTCTACCTGCTCTACACGAGCGGCACGACCGGAAAGCCGAAGGGTATCGTCCACACGACGGGCGGGTACCTCACCGGCGTGAGCGCGACGCACCAGATGATCTTCGACATCCACGACGACGACATCTTCTGGTGCTCGGCCGACATCGGATGGGTCACCGGGCACTCGTACATCGTGTACGCGCCGCTCGCGAACCACACCACCTCGATCATGTACGAGGGGGCGCCGGACTGGCCCGACAAGGACCGCTGGTGGGAGATGATCGAGCGCTACAAGGTGACGATCCTCTACACGGCTCCGACGGCGATCCGCGCGTTCATGCGGTGGGGCCTCGAGTACCCGAAGAAGCACGACCTCTCGTCGCTGAGGCTGCTCGGGACGGTCGGCGAGCCGATCAACCCCGAGGCGTGGGTCTGGTACTGGGAGGTCATCGGCGGCGAGCGATGCCCCGTGGTGGACACGTGGTGGCAGACCGAGACCGGCATGATCCTCATCACGCCCCTCCCCGGCATCACCGCGCTGAAGCCCGGCTCCGCGACGTTCCCGTTCCCCGGCGTCTCGGCCGCGGTCTTCGACGATCAGGGCAACGCGGTTCCCCCCGGTGGCGGGGGCTACCTCGTCCTGACGCATCCGTGGCCGGCGATGCTCCGGACGATCTGGGGCGACCCCGATCGGTACGTCGCCCAGTACTACAGCCGGTACGGGGACAAGGTCTACCTGGCCGGTGACGGCGCCCGGCTCGACGAGGACGGCTACTTCTGGCTCCTCGGTCGCATCGACGACGTCATGAACGTCGCCGGTCACCGGCTCTCCACGTTCGAGATCGAGAGCGCGCTCGTCGACAACTCGAAGGTCGCCGAGGCCGCCGTCGTGTCCCGGCCCGACGAGGTGATCGGGGAGGCCATCGTCGCCTTCGTCACGCTGAAGCAGGGGTTCGTCGGGGACGAGACGGTGGCGAATGAGCTCCGCGCCCACGTCTCCGGGAAGATCGGCAAGATCGCGCGACCGCACGGGATCATCTTCACGGACGACCTGCCGAAGACGCGCTCGGGCAAGATCATGCGTCGGCTCCTTCGGGACGTCGCGCAGGGTCGCCCGCTCGGGGACGTCACGACGCTCGCGAACGCCGAGATCGTCGAGGCGATCCACGGGATGGTGGAGCAGCAGCCCGGCGACGAGGGATGAGGTCCTCACTCACCGAGGCCGAGGCGTCCTTCGTCCGCTGGGAGCGGGTGGGCAGGTTCGCCTCGGTCGGCGCCGAGGGCATGCCGCACGTCGTGCCGATCTGCCCCGTGCTGGACGGCGACGTCCTGGTGTTCGCGAGCGATCCGACCGCGAAGATCCGGAACCTGCGCGCCGATCCCCGGTGCGCGGTGGTCTTCGACGACTACGTCGAGGACTGGAACCTGAACCATCAGGTCCAGATCCGCGGCACCGCGACGATCCTCGAGGAAGGTCCCGAGTGGGAGCGCGCGAAGGCGCTGCTCGACGCCAAGTACCCGCAGTACGAGCCGATGTTCCCGATCGTCGCCGGCGAAGGTCTCATGGTCTTCGTCACGATCGAGCGCGTGACCAGCGAGGGTTTCTAGGCCCTTTCGGGGAACGACCGTTGTGCCCCGCCCGGCGGGGGCCTTGCCAGAACCAGGCCTTCCTCGGTACGATGCGTTAGCACTCGCACGCCCTGAGTGCTAGCAGTCGGAAGCCAAGGCTGAGAGCCAAGGAGGTAGAGGTTATGGCACCGAAGCTCATCTCGTACGACGAGGATGCGCGCCGGGCCCTCGAGCGCGGCATGGACATGCTCGCGAACGCCGTGAAGATCACGCTCGGGCCGAAGGGTCGCAATGTCGTCCTTGAGAAGAAGTGGGGCGCCCCCACGATCACGAACGACGGCGTGTCGATCGCGAAGGAGATCGAGCTCGAGGACCCGTTCGAGAAGATCGGGGCCGAGCTCGTCAAGGAGGTCGCGAAGAAGACCGACGACGTGGCCGGCGACGGCACCACGACGGCGACCGTCCTCGCCCAGGCGATCGTGAAGGAGGGCCTGCGCAACGTGGCTGCGGGCGCCAACCCGATGGAGCTGAAGCGCGGCATCGAGCGCGCGGTCGAGCTCGCGGTCGAGAGCATCAAGAATCAGTCGAAGGACATCGAGGCCAAGGACGAGATCGCCCACGTCGGCGCCATCTCGGCCGCGGACCCCGAGATCGGCGAGCAGATCGCCGAGGCCGTCGACAAGGTCGGCAAGGACGGCGTCATCACCGTCGAGGAGTCGAACACCTTCGGCATGGAGCTCGAGCTCGTCGAGGGCATGCGGTTCGACAAGGGATACATCTCGCCCTACTTCATCACCGACGCCGAGCGCATGGAGGCGGTCCTCGAGGACTCCTACATCCTCATCGTGAACAAGAAGGTCTCGAGCGTGCAGGAGCTCCTGCCCGTCGTGGAGAAGGTCATGCAGACGGGCAAGCCGCTCGCGGTCATCGCGGAGGACGTCGAGGGCGAGGCCCTCGCGACGCTCGTCGTGAACAAGATCCGCGGCACGTTCCGCTCGGTCGCCGTGAAGGCCCCCGGCTTCGGCGACCGCCGCAAGGCGATGCTCCAGGACATCGCGATCCTCACGGGCGGCACGGTCGTCTCCGAGGAGGTCGGCTTGAAGCTGGAGAACGCGACCCTGGACCTCCTGGGCCAGGCCCACAAGTTCGTCGTGACGAAGGACGACACCACGGTCGTCGAGGGCGCGGGCAAGGAAGAGGACATCAAGGGCCGGATCAACCAGATCAAGTCCGAGATCGAGAAGACGGACTCCGACTACGACCGTGAGAAGCTCCAGGAGCGCCTCGCGAAGCTGTCTGGTGGGGTCGCCGTCATCAAGGTCGGCGCGGCCACCGAGGTCGAGCTGAAGGAGAAGAAGCACCGGATCGAGGACGCCGTGCAGTCCACGAAGGCGGCCGTCGAGGAGGGCGTCGTGCCTGGCGGTGGCGTGGCTCTGTTGAACGCGCAGGCGGCGCTCGACAAGACGGATCTCGAGGGCGACGAGGCGACCGGCGTCGCGATCGTGCGCCGCGCGCTCGAGGAGCCGCTGAAGCAGATCGCCGCGAACGCCGGCCTCGAGGGCGGCGTGGTGATCGAGAAGGTACGCGCTCTCGACCCTGGCCATGGTCTGAACGCAGCGACCGGCGAGTACCAGGACATGTTCAAGGCCGGCATCATCGACCCGACGAAGGTGACGCGCTCGGCGCTGCAGAACGCGGCCAGCATCGCGGCCCTGTTCCTCACGACCGAGGCCGTCGTGGCCGAGAAGCCCGAGAAGGAGAAGGCGCCGGCTATGCCGGGCGGCGGCGACATGGACTTCTGACCTATCGCCGGCGCGAGTCGGTTCGAAGGGGTCCTCCTCGGAGGGCCCCTTCCGCGTTCCGGCCGAGGGCGATCTGAGCCCACCGATCGGACGTCACGGAACCGCAACAACTCGGCTCGAACCCCGCCGATGCTCGCGGCGAACCATGGGCGGAGGAGCCCCCCTCTCTCCGCAAGCGGGCCCCGGGAGCCAACCCCCGGGGCCCGTTCGCACATCCGGCCTGCACCGGCCTCGGAGCGCGTGCGAGAATCGGAGTCGATGACGAACGCGCGGTTCCATCTCACGTTCCCCGAGCACCTCATCTCCGAGCCCGTGATCCATCGTGTTGGCAAGGACTTCGGGCTCGTGACGAACATCCGCCGCGCGAACATCGAGGAACGACACGGCTGGGTCATCCTCGAGGTGGACGGGACCGACGAGGCGATCGCCGCCGCAGCCGCGTGGCTCGCGTCCCAGGGCGTGCAGGTCGACCGTCTCGAGGCCTGAGGCGTGCACGAGGTCCGGCTCCAGCTCCGCTGGCGAGACATGGACGCCTACGGCCACGTGAACAACGCCGTCTACCTGAACCTCCTCGAGGAGGCGCGCGACGGCTGGGTTCAGGAAGTTCTCGGGCCCGTGGCGGACGACGTGTGGCACTTCGTGCTCGCCCGGGTCGCGATCGACTTCCGGAGCGAGCTGAAGCAGGAGGACGGTGAGGTCCTCGTGCGGTGCCGGCTCGAGTCGATCGGACGCTCGAGCATCCGGACGCGTGAGGAGATCCGCAAGGTCGACGGCGCGGTCTCGGCGGAGGCAGGGTCGGTGATCGTGCCCCGTGACCCCGAGACCGGCACGTCGCGGCCCCTGACGGTTGGGGAGCGCGCGGCGCTCGAGCGTGAACTGTCGAGCGACTGACGTCCCGGACCCTCAGCCGAGGATCCGGCGGCCCTTCACGAAGTGGTCCTCGTACCAATCGCCGGCGACGTACGTGAGCGTCACGCCGGCGTTGCTGCTGCCCGCGTCGATGACCCACCCGTTGCCGACGTAGACGTTGACGTGGTCGACGGTGCCTTCGCCGTCGCCGTCGTAGAACATCAGGTCACCGGCCCTGAGCTCCTCCCAGCGCACCCGGCCCCCGACCGCCGCCATCTGCGCCGAGCTCCGCTGCGGCAGATCCCAGCCCCGGTACTCGCGCGGCGGGGGGTTGTCCCATCCGGAGCTCGCCCGCTTCATCACCCACCAGGTGATGCCTGAGCAGTCGAACCCGCCGATCGGCTGGAAGCCGCAGCAGTAGCCGGACGGTCCCGCCTCTGCCCACTCGCCCCCCCAGACGTAGGGGTAGCCCACGTACCGGACCCCGAACCCGACCACCCGGAGCATCTTCGGGGACAGGTTCGGCAGCTCCATGGTCGCGTACGGAGCGAGGGAGTCCCGCATCCAGGTCGGGACCGTCGAGGCCCGGTAGAGCGACCAGGCGACCTCGGCCCGGTCGAGCGGCGCGTCTGGCCCCGGCACGTCGAGCGTCTCGTCGCCGTGGTTGAAGCGCAGGCCGATCTTCATCCCGATCAGCGTGGTCCCGAAGTCCTTCGGGGTGTCGACCGCGGTGCCGTCGCGCAGGTGGAGCGCGTCGGCGCCGGCGGCGAGGTCGCCCATGCCGATCGCGAGCACGAGCGTGCGATGCACGTCGCGCATGGTGACGGGAGCGTCGGGGAGGAAGTTGCCCTCTTCGTCCGTCTCGAGCCAGCCGGAGGCGATCGCGACGCTCGCGAAGGGGAGGAAGCGATCCTCCTCGGGCAGGTCGGCGAAGGAGAGCTCGGGGTCCGCTGCATCGGGAGCGAATGCGCGCACGACCGATCGGGCGAAGAGCTTGCGGGTCTCGAGGATGTCCGGCTTGAACGGATAGGTCTCGTCGGCCGCCTGCCGGAAGTCGAGCATCCAGCTGTTCGTGGACCCGACGTGCTCGATCGCGTTCCGAGCCCAATGATCGCTCGGGACGTCGGACCACGTGATGCCCTCGACGCGTCCGAGCGCCCGGGGGGCCGACCAGTCTGGTGGCCCCGAGCCCGCCTCGCCCTCGAGGAGGGGCGAGCGGTCGGCGGCCGAGACGAGAGCCTGCGGAGCGAGCAGGCTCACGACGCACACGAGAACGGCGACCAGGCGCCGCAGGGGCCGCGACGGGATCATCATCTGGAGCCTCGGCCCGGGAGCGGCCATCCTTGAGTCGGCCGCCCGGGGCCGCACAGGCTACCGATGTCGGCCGAGTAGCGATAGCCATGCCGAGCACCTGCCGCATCTGCGGTACCCTGGCGCGCCGTGCTGGGTGAGCGTGAAGCCGAGGTGCTCGAGGTCACGCCGGTGGAGATCCACGGCGTGCCCTACGCCGACGTCACCGTGGGATATCCGGACGGGGTCGTTGCCTCGGCCCGGCTCGGGCGGGAGAGTATCCCCGTCGATCTGGCGGTGGGGGACCGCGTGATCGTGCAGGCGGCGATGAGCGTGATCGTGGCGGTGCGGAGGGCGTGATGTTCGGCTGGACGTTGCTCGACGGCTCGGGCCAGGAGATCGGCCACTCGCCCAGCTTCCCGGACGCCGAGGCGGCCGAGGCCTGGATCGGCACGAGCTGGGCGGACCTGCTCGAGAACGGCGTCGAGGAGGTCGTCCTGTACGACCACGTGCGGGGGCGCCGGCTCTACCGCATGGGCCTCGGCGAGGGGTAACCCCGGCACCGAGCGTCCGTTCGGGGTGTCGGCCGCCCGGCGCCAGGATGGTTCAGTCCGCCGGACCTTGGGAGCGCACCTTCTCGACCTGCGCGAGAGCGTCCCGAAGGCCGGCCAGCCACTCCTCCTGGTGCTCGGCGACCAGACGCACGCACCAGGCGAGCGCGTGGCTGCGTGAGCGCGCGACGCCGGCCTCGACCAGGGTGTCGAGCACGCGGCGCTCAGGCATCCGCAGCCGGGTCATCGCGGGTACGGACAGGGTGGTGTAGAGGCGCTCGAGGTCGCCACAGCGCGCCCCCCACGAGACTTTCCGGCCGAAGCGATGCTCGGCCTCCTGCGCGATGCGGATCCGGTGGGCGCGGGTGTCCTCACGGAACCCGTCGACGCGGGCGGCCTTCGCGGCCTCCACGGCCCCCGAGGTCGAGTCCTGCGGCAGATCGGGCTCGGTCAGGGTGCCGACCACCACGATCTCGTCGCGGTCGGCCGTGACCTCGACCGGGCCGGTGAACCAGTCGTCGGGCAGGCGCCCCGCGAACCAGCCGCGGAGCTCCTCGGATGGGGTGGTCTCTTGAGGGGTCATGCAAGCAGGATTACATCATTACTCCGTTACGTCAACCGGTCAACCGGTCAACCGGAGGAGCGAGGCATCATCGTCTGACCTCACGTCCGTCGGCGCGGGAGGCGGCGATCAGCCGAGGTAGGACGACGGATCCTCCTTGAAGTCGTCCATGCAGCCTTTCGCGCAGAAGTAGTACGTCTTGCCCTCGTGGTCCCACTTCCACTCGGCAGTGGCGGGGTCGACCTCCATGCCGCAGACCGGATCGATCTCCATCACTCGTCCTTTCCGTCGGGTGCAGCGCGACCCAGGATACGCTCGACCTGGTGGTTGGGAGGTGTCAGACTCCCCGGGTCCTGTACGAGAGGGGGAAGGATGCAGGAGTCCACGGCGGGTCGGTCGACGCCCATCGCCGCGATCCTCGCGATCGCTGGAGGTGCTCTGCTGGCCATCGGGTCGTTCCTCGCCTGGGCCGAGGTGTCCGGCAGCGGGACGAGCGTCACGGCGAGCGGTACCGACGGTACCGACGGGTGGATCACGTTCGCCTCGGGGCTCGTCGTGCTCGCCGCCGGCGCCATCTTGATGCGCGGCAGCGGTCGGCGCGCGCTCGCGATCGTCGCGATCGTCGCGGCGTTGATCGGCGGTGGCGTTGGGCTGTACGACGCGCTCACGGCCAAGGATCGCGTCCTCGACGACGCTGCCGAGGAGCTCGCGGGTTCGTTCGGCGGCACCGCCGAGGAGGTCCGTGCACTGCTCGATCAGGCGATCGACGCGGGAGAGATCGGCATCTCGATCAGCCTCGGCCTCTACATCGTCATCGCCGGAGGCGCGCTCGGGATGATCGGCGGCGTGATGGCGATGCGCGGTGCGGCGGCGGCACCTGCTGTACCTGCGATGAGCTCCATCCCCGCCGCGGCGCCACCCGCACCCACCGCGCCGATGGCCGAGCCGCCCGGGATGCCGGCGCCCCCACCCCCGGACGATCTGGGCGGCGGCGGGTCCTGACGCGGGAGTGCGGGAGGGGGTTCGTCTCCCTCGCACGCGATGAGAACCACCGAGATCGAGCTCGACACGCACGGCCGCCGGGTGGTCGACGTGACCGCCCGGGTCCGGGCGTTCGCATCCGAGGCGGGGAGCGACGGCTTCCTGCACGTCTTCCTGCCGCACGCGACGGCGGGTCTCGCGCTCATGGAGACCGGCTCCGGCTCGGAGGGCGACCTGGAGGAGTGGCTCGAGCGGCTCGTGCCGCGTGACGACCGATACGCCCATCGGCACGGCTCGGTCGGGCACGGCGGCGACCACCTGCTGCCGGTCGTGGTATCGCCCTCGCTCACGCTCGCCGTCGATGGAGGGGACCTCGTGCTCGGCACGTGGCAGTCGGTCGTGGTGATCGACCCGAACCGCGAGAACGACGTACGCCACCTCCGCCTGTCGTTCCTGCCCGGCTGAGGACGATCGCTCGACCTAGAGGTACTGCCCGGGGGAGCGGTCCTTGCCGTCCGTCGCGGCCATCACCGCCTGGACGTCCCGCTCGCGCAGCAGCAGGCAGTCCTCGCCGTTCAGCTCGACCTCGAGGCCGGCCTGGGGCAGGAACAGGACCCGGTCGCCGGTCTTCACCGCACGCACGTCGGGCCCGACGAGCACGACGTCGCCCCACAGGCACCGCTTCGGCGCGGGGACGGCGGTCGCGGGGATCAGCAGCCCGCCTCGGGACTTGCGCTCCCCGCTCTCGGGGTGCTCGACGACGAGCCGGTCTCCCGTGAGCCGGACCTCGTCGCGCTGTTGCCTCTTGCGGGGTTTCGGCGCGGCCGCGGACTTCGCCATGCACCTATCCTACGGGTCGGTGTGCGCGCGGGCTTCGCGCTGGCGCGCTCGGTCGGCGGGTAGGATGCCTGCGCCGTGAACACCGCCGACGTCCTCGCCCGCGCCGTCGCGATCCTGAAGGCGTCGCCGGCCATCGACCATTGGCAGAAGGATCGCGAGGAGATCGAGGCGGACGACCTCCTTTGCTTCGCTCTCGGTGTGGACGACGTGGACCCGGGCGACGAGGTGCCGGCCGGTGTCCGTCGCCGGTTCGAGCGGATGGTCGAGCGCCGGGCGACGGGTGAGCCCGTGCAGCTCATCAAGGGCTTCGCCGTGTTCCGCGGGCTCGAGATCCTGGCCCGCCCCGGCGTGTTCGTGCCGCGCGACTCGACCGAGTTCCTCGCCGAGCAGGCGATCCGGCGGCTGCGCCGCCGGCGCGAGCCCGTGGCGCTCGACCTCGCGTGCGGGGGTGGGACGGTCGGGCTCGCGATCGCTGACGAGGTACCGCATGCGCGCGTGTACGGCACCGACATCTCGGCGGAGGCCATCCGGGTCGCGCGCCGCAACGCGGTCCGGCTCGAGCTCCCGAACGCGACGTTCTACACCGGCGACCTGTTCGGGGCGCTGCCCGCGCGCCTGCGCGGCTCGGTCGACGTCATCACCCTGCACCCGCCCTACGTCGCGAAGCGCGAGCTCCACGAGCTGCCCGAGGAGATCCGACGGTTCGAGCCGGTCCACACCCTCACCGATCAGAGCGCCGACGGTCTCGGGCTGGTCGGCAGGGCGGTATCCGAGTCCGGCGCGTGGCTGAAGCCCGGCGGGTGGCTGCTCATCGAGGTGAGCCCCGATCGGGCCCGCTCCGTCGCGAAGGTGATGCGCGATCACGGGTTCCGCGACGTGCGCTCGACGGTCGACGCGGGGTTCAAGGTCACGCGCGTGCTCGTGGGGAGGAGGCGAGGTTGACCGAACCGACCGTGCGGCCCTTCGGCACATGGTCCTCGCCGATCCAGGCCGCTCGGATCGCCGAGGCGGGTGTCCGCCTGACCCAGCCCTGGGTCGAGGGCGACGTGGTCACCTGGATCGAGTTGCGCCCCTCCGAGGGCGGCCGCTGTGTCATCTGCCGGTCCGATCCCTGGGGCTCCCCCGTCGACGTCACGCCGCCGGGGTTCAGCGCCCGCGACAAGGTCCACGAGTACGGCGGCGGCGCCTACGCGGTGCACGCGGGCACGGTGTTCTTCACGGACTTCGAGGATCAGCGCCTGTACCGGCAGGGTCCGGGCGTCGTGCCCGAGCCGATCACGCCCGCGCCGCCCTCGCCCGGCGCGCACCGCCACGCCGACATGCGGGTGTCGCCGGACGGGCGTCTCGTCGTCTGCGTTCGGGAGCGCCACGAGGGCGAGGGCCTGCCGATCAACGAGCTCGCGATGCTCCCCGCCGTCGGCTCG
>Ga0154889_1017_pt1 | contig 10556 bp, 9 predicted proteins | sample Rifle2008BG19ft_FD_105861 | JGI IMG/M metagenome (GOLD analysis project Ga0154889, IMG submission 105861) | Actinobacteria bacterium RBG_19FT_COMBO_70_19
CCGACCTCGGAGGCAACGCGACCTCGATCGGCGCGAGCGCGAACGTGGTCGTGCTTGGTCTGTCCGAGCGCTCAGGCCACAAGATCCGGTTCGTCGAGTGGTTCCGGTACGGCGCGCCGGTCACGGTGGTCACGGTCGCTGTGTCGCTCGCCTACCTGTGGGTCCGGTACTTCGCCTTCGACTAGGCGCGGACCCGAGCTTTCCCGCAGGTCACGCGGGATGCGTTTTCCTATACTGCTGCCGGCCGGCGACGGCGCCGGTCCCGACGGACAAGCTTCCTTCCCCATCACGACGACCGAGGAGGTTCCGTTGTTCGGTGTCCTCGCGCAGGAAGGCGGCCCGATCGAGGCCGTCTTCGGCAACTTCGAGACCAACGCGCTCTGGGTGATCCTGGTGATCTCGCTGCTCGCCCTGGCGTTCGCCTACTACCTGGTACGCGAGGTCCTCGGCGCCCCTGAGGGCACCGAGAAGATGAAGGAGATCGCGAAGGCGATCCAGGAAGGCGCGAGCGCCTACCTGAAGCGCCAGTTCAGCACCCTCGGGATCTTCCTCGCGCTCCTCACCGTGCTGCTGTTCATCGTGCTCCCGACGCCCTCGGACGCCGCGCACTCGGCCTTCTCGATCCGCTTCGGGCGCTCGCTCGCGTTCGTCCTCGGCGCGGTGTTCTCGGCGACGACCGGGTTCGTGGGCATGTGGCTCGCGGTGCGCGCCAACGTTCGCACGGCGAACGCGGCTCGGGAGTCGGGCCTGCGCAAGGCCATGCGGATCGCGTTCCGGGCGGGCGGCGTGGCCGGGATGTTCACGGTCGGCCTCGGCCTCTTCGGCGCGACGGTCATCCTGCTGATCTACAAGCAGGACGCGACCTCGGTGCTGGTCGGCTTCGGGTTCGGCGGCGCGCTCCTCGCGATGTTCATGCGGGTGGGCGGCGGCATCTTCACGAAGGCCGCGGACGTCGGCGCGGACCTGGTCGGCAAGATCGAGCAGGGGATCCCCGAGGACGACCCGCGCAACGCAGCCACGATCGCGGACAACGTCGGCGACAACGTCGGCGACTGCGCCGGGATGGCGGCCGACCTGTTCGAGTCCTACGAGGTCACGCTCGTCGCCTCGTTGATCCTCGGCGCGGCCGCGTACAGCGGGTCCGAGGTCGGCGCGATCGCCGGCGTGATGTTCCCGCTGTTCGTCCGCGCGGTCGGCGTCGTCACGTCGATCATCGGGATCCTGTCGGTCTCGCCGCGCTCCGAGGACGAGCACGGCATGAAGGCGATCAACCGTGGCTTCTTCATCTCGGCGGCGGTCTCGGCTGCCGTCGTGTTCGTGATCTCGAGCATCTACATGGAGGACGTCCGGCCGGCCGTCGCGGTGCTGTTCGGGCTGATCCTCGCGAGCGTGATCCAGGTGCTCACGCAGTACTTCACCGACACGAAGCACAAGCCGGTGCAGGAGATCGCCGAGGCCACGCAGACCGGCCCGGCCACCACGATCCTCGCCGGCTTCTCGGTGGGGCTCGAGTCGACCGTGTGGTCGCTCATCATCATCGTCGGCGCCGTGGTCGGGGCGTTCCTGCTCGGCGACACGACGGCCGAGCGCCTGTACTTCATCTCGCTCACCGGCATGGGCATGCTCACGACGGTCGGCGTCATCGTCTCGATGGACACGTTCGGCCCCATCTCGGACAACGCGCAGGGCATCGCCGAGATGTCCGGCGAGTTCGAGGGCAAGCCGGCGAAGATCCTGGGCGGCCTGGACGCCATCGGGAACTCGACGAAGGCCATCACGAAGGGCATGGCCATCGCGACCGCCGTGATCGCGGCGACGTCGCTGTTCGGCTCGTTCGAGGAGGCCCTGAAGGAGGCCGGGTTCGCGTTCCACGGCATCCGCATCGACCGTCCCGACGTGCTCGCCGGGCTGCTGCTCGGCGGCTCCGTCGCGTTCCTGTTCTCCTCGCTCGCGATCCGTGCCGTGGGCCGCGCCGCCTCGCAGGTCGTGGTCGAGGTGCGCAACCAGTTCCGCGACCACCCCGGCATCATGACCTTCGAGGAGAAGCCGGACTACGCGAGCGTCGTCGACATCTGCACGAAGACCTCGCTCCGCGAGCTCATGACGCCGGGGCTCCTCGCGGTGCTCTCGCCGATCATCGCCGGGTTCTTCCTCGGGGCCGAGGCGCTCGGCGCGTTCCTCGCCGGCGCGATCCTCACCGGCCAGCTGCTCGCCGTGATGCTCTCGAACTCGGGCGGTGCATGGGACAACGCGAAGAAGTACATCGAGGCGGGCCACTACGGCGGCAAGGGCTCCGAGCAGCACAAGGCCGCGGTCATCGGCGACACGGTCGGCGACCCGTTCAAGGACACGGCCGGCCCCGCGCTGAACCCGCTCATCAAGGTCATGAACCTCGTCGCGCTCCTCCTCGCGCCGCTCGTGGTGGAGCACGCGGACGACACGGTGCTGCGGATCGTGGTCGGCCTCGTCGCGGTGGCCGTGGTCGGCGCGGCGGTCTACGTCTCGAAGACGCGGAAGTCCGAGCTGATGATCTCGCCGCCGAAGGAGGAGGCCCTCGTCTCGTAGAGGGGCCGGCCTCGTCGAGAGGAGCGGATCGGCATGAGCGTGCTCGAGGGCATCCGTCGGTTCTTCCACCGCATGGCGGAGAGCGACGAGCAGCGCCTGCGCGAGGAGATCCAGGCGTGGGCCTCGCACATCCCGGGCACCGCGACGATCGGCGACGCGCCGATCCGGACCCCGGTGAAGCTCGCCGGCGTCGTGAAGCGGATCACGGTCCACCCGGAGCACGGCCTCGAGGCGCTCGAGGCACTGCTGACCGACGGCACGGGCGAGGTCTCCGTGCTCTGGATGGGACGCCGGTCGATCCCGGGGCTCACGCTCGGCACCAAGGTCGTGGTCCAAGGCGTCGTCGGCGAGCAGCGCCAGGGCCGCCGGATGGTGAACCCGAGCTTCGAGTTCAGCGCCTGAGGCGCCTGGCAACTTCCTGCTGAGGACTAGTCAAGTCCGACTAGTCCGTTGTCGATACCTCGGTCATGAAGCTGTTCCGGACGCTCGTGACCGCGTTGGCAGCGTTGATCGTCGCCGGCACCGTGGCCTCGGCGGCGCCGTCCCTGCGGGACCTCAAGCCCGAACCGACACCCGAGGCCTCCGTCACGACGCCCACCGAACCGACCGAGTCGCCCTCGTCCTCGTCCAGCACGAGCGAGACGGTCCCCCCCGAAGGTGAAACGGAGGGCGAGGGCACCTCGGTGGCAGCGGACTTCGCGGCCTGCGAGGGCCGCACGGGTCTGGAGAACGCGATCTGCCGCCACGAGGCCCTCCTCGCGGCGCAGCCCGAGAACCTCGGTCTCGAGAACCTCGGTCTGCAGAACGCGCTGACCCAGCTCCTCCTGAACCAGGCCAAGCACACCGAAGAGGTCGTCGAGGAGCCGACCGGCGAGACCGAGACGACCGAGACCGAGACCACGTCGTCGTGCCCCGGCAAGAGCTGCGAGCCGCACGGCAACGGCAAGGGTCACTCGCCGCACTGATCGCGCGCCCGCCGGCGCGACCCATCCTCGCTAGATCGAGCCCGTGCTGCCGCGCTCGGACGCCGGCGTGCCGCCCGGCATCCCCTCGCCCACGATCGCGAGACGGAGCGCCGACTCGGCCTCGGCCGAGGCGAGCGCGAGGACCTCGTCGCCGGCGGTGATCACCGTCTCGAGCTGGGGGATCACGACGTGACCCTCGCGGAGGACCGCGACGATCGCGGCATCGGTCGGCAGACGGAGCTCGTACAGCGGGCGCCCCGCGTTCGGCGACCCGTCGGGGATCGTGATCTCGAGGAGTGCGATGCGGCCGCCCTCCAGGCGCAGCAGCCGCACCAGGTCGCCGACCGTGACCGCCTCCTCGACGAGCGCCGTCATGAGGTGCGGGATCGAGACAGCCTGGTCCACGCCCCATTGCTCGCTGAACATCCACTCGTTGCGCGGATGGTTCACGCGGGCGAGGACGCGGGGCACGCCGAACTCCTGCTTCGAGAGCAGCGAGATGACGAGGTTGTCCTCGTCGTCGCCGGTCGCCGCCACGACGACGTCGGTCGATCGCAGGTCGGCCTTCTCCAGCACCCACGGCTCGCACGCGTCGCCAAGGATGAACTCGGCGTCCGGCGCCCACTCGGCCGCGATCTCGAGGTGCCGCGGCTCCTGCTCGACGAGTACGACGTCGTGCCCTCTCGCTTTCAGGTCGGCGGCGAGGTGGCGGCCGACGGCGCCCGCCCCCGCGATCACGATGCGCATCAGTGCTCTCCGATCGGGGTCATGAGCTCGTCGAGCAGGTCCATCGCGTCCTTGTGCACGATGAGGTGAACGGTGTCGCCGTCCTGGAAGGTGCTGGACGGCACAGGGATGAACCCGGATCCACCCCGATCGACGCCCGCGACGAGCACCTTGCCCTCGGCCGCGAGCTCGGAGACCTGCTTGCCGACGAGGTGCGGGGGCACGGCCAGACGCATCCGGAACAGGTCGCCGCCCGCCAGGCTCTCGCGGATCTCCTCGCGCGGGTGCGTGAGCATGAGCATCATCTGCTTCACGCCCCAGCGCGTGGTCGAGACCGTGGGGATGTTCAAACGCTCGTAGATATCGGCCCGGTAGGGGTCGTAGATGCGGGCGATGACCATCGGCACGCGGTAGTGCTCGCGCGCCACCCGGGCCGAGACGATGTTCGAGTTGTCGCCGCTCGAGACCGCGAGGAACGCGTCCGCGTCCTTGATGCCGGCCTCCTCGAGCACGTTCCGGTCGAAGCCGAGGCCGACATAGGTCTTCGCCTTGAAGTCCGGCGGGAGGCGGTCGAACGCGCTCGCGTTCTTGTCGATCACGGAGACCTCGTGCCCGGCCTTGCACAGCTCCTGGGTCAGCAGGATGCCCACGCGGCCGCAGCCCATGATGACGACCTTCATCAGTGCGTCAGCCTACTGGCTGGTCGACCGGCACGTCAGGGGCCCGGAGGGGCGGTCGGGGCTTCTCGAAGAAGTAGGGGACGACCGCGATGTCCACGTGCTCGTACGGCCCGAGCGCCGTCAGGATCCGGCGGCTCGTGCGGTCGTGGAGGAGCCGGCCGCGGAGCTGGGCGTGATCGCGGCGAGGCATGACGACCGTGATCTCGCGAGCGCGCCCCACGAGCTCTGCGACGTACCGCTCGAGCGCTCTCGCGACGTCGCGGTCCCAGCACTCGATCACGTCGAGCTGGACGGGCACGCCGAGGTCCATCCATCGCCTGATGAGCGTCTCCTGGTTGTCGTGATCGACGGCGGCGTGCACAGCCCAGACGTCTTCCGCGCCGAGCGACAGTGCGTATCGGATCGCCCGGAACGTGGCCCGGTCTGCCCGATCCACGAGCACGACCACCTCGTGAGCGAATCGTGGAGTAAGACGCAGGCGCGTCCTGCCGTCGCGTACGTCGGTGATCGGATGCCCCGGGCCTGGGTGGTCGCGGACGAGCGTGATCCGTGCGTGGACGTACGGGAGGAGCGCCTTCGCGAGGTGGGCTCCTTCGCGCCACCGGCGGAAGCGCTCGCGTGTCCCCATCTCGGCCGGGCCGGGGAGGATCACGTTCACCTCCGAACCCAGCGGCAGCGCCGCGACGTATCCGGCGATCGCGCTCGACGGGTCGCCCTCGCCGCGGACGACGTGGAGCGGCATGCCACTCACGAGATCCTTCCAGCCCCGCTCGAGCTCGGCGGTCGCGGCGTGGTCGTGCTCGAGGTGCACGGCGCGGACCTCGGCCGCCCTGATGGTCTTCGCGTACTGGAGGGCGTGCGTCGTCTTGCGGTCGAGCCCGTCGACGAGCACGACCGCGATAGGCGGCCCCTGCCTGGTGGTGTCGAAGGGCTCGAGCTCCTCGTCGAGCTCCTCGTGCTCGCGCTCGTACTGCAGGTTCAGGCGGACGAGGAGCCACACCATGATCGGGACGAACACCATCACGGCCCACGCGCCGTGCGAGAACTTCGTGATCGCCACGACGACGGCTACCACCGCCGTCGTCAGTGCACCGATGGCGTTGATGGCGAGGCCGTGCCGCCAGCCCGGTTCACGGATCCTGAGGTGGCGCCTCGCCATGCCCGCCTGCGAGAGCGTGAACGAGGTGAAGACGCCGATCGCGTACAGCGGGATGAGGCGGTGCACGTCGGCACGGAACGCCACCACCAGGCCGGTGGCGGCGAGCGCGAGTCCGACGATCCCGTTCGAGAAGACCAGCCGATGCCCCCTCGTTGTGAACTGGCGAGGCATGAACGCATCACCGGCGGCGAAGTTCGCCAGGCGCGGGAAGTCCGCGAACGAGGTGTTCGCGGCCAGGATGAGGATGAGGGTCGTCGCGACCTGCAGACAGAGGAACAAGGCGAACCCGGCGGAGCCACCGCCGAACACGGCGCGGCCCACCTGGGAGATCACGGTCTTCGCTTCCGTCGGTACGACCTGGAGCCGATACGCGAGGAAGGACAGACCAAGGAACATCACGCCGAGCAAGCTCCCCATCCACATCAGCGTCGTTCGCGCGTTCCTCCACTCGGGCGGTCGGAACGCGGGGATGCCGTTCGAGATCGCCTCGACGCCCGTCACCGCGGCCCCGCCCGAGGCGAACGCGTGTAGGACGAGGAAGAGTCCGATCGTCCCGGTCGTTCCCAGCGCCTCGTCCGGAACGGGGAGCGGGTGCAGGGTGCCCGTCGCGGCGCGGACCAGGCCGTATCCGAGCAGGACGAACATGGTCACGATGAAGAAGTAGGTCGGGAACGCGAACATCCGCCCCGACTCCCGCACGCCACGCAGGTTCCCCCATGCGATGAACCAGATGCACAGCACCGAGAGCTCGACGCGGTACGGGAAGAGATCCGGAGCGGCAGACGTGATGGCTGCCACGCCGGCCGAGATCGAGACGCTGACGGTCAGCACGTAGTCGGTGAGCAGGGCGACACCGGCGACCTGGGCAGGGACGAGCCCGAAGTTGTCCTTGGTGACGATGTACGCCCCGCCCGCGCTGGGGTATGCCTTGATCGTCTGACGGTAGGAGAAGAGCAAGATCGCGAGGACCGTCAGGATCCCGAACGTCACCGGCATCACGAGCGCGAACGCCGCGACACCGACCACAGGTACCCCTACCTTCAGGATCTCCTCGGTCGCATAGGCGACGGAGGAAAGGTTGTCCGACGCGAACACGGCAAGGGCCGTGCGCTTGCCCAGCCGCTCGTTCGCCAGGGACGAGGTTGGCAGGGCCGGCCCGAGGATCAGGCGCTTGATCCCGTAGCCGGTCCCTCTCGGGCGGGCCTGGCCCGTCCGTCGCGCTCCGGTCTCGGGTCTCTCCAGTGTCGTGGCCATCTCCGAACCTCCCACCTGGAGTGTCGGGAAGGTCGCGTAAGCGCCGCGTGAAGGCGGCGGCGGCGACCGTGAAGATCCCGTAAACGGACTACCGTGAGGGCGTGGCCAGGGACATCCTGCGTCTGATGCGCCCCCGACCGGTCCGCGCCATCGTGCCAGCCGTCGTGCTGCCGCTGGCCGCGACGCTCATCGGACAGACGTTCCTGCGTGGCGGGGAGGCGGCGGCCTCGCTCTTCATCCTCGCCGTGGTCGGTGCGGCCGTCGTCGGCGGGCTGTGGAGCGGCCTCTGCGCGTCGGTGCTGTCGTTCCTGGGCCTCAACTACTTCTTCACCCCGCCTCACCGCACCTTCCAGGTGGACAAAGAGGAAGACCTGGTCGCGCTGCTCGTCTTCCTGATCGTCGCCACCGTCGTCGCGACGTTCCTGGCGAGGGCGCTCGAGGAGCGAGCCCGCGCTGCTCGGCGCGAGCGAGAGGCTCGCGTCCTCCAGTACTTCGCGACGAAGCTCCTGTCCCCCGAGCCCCTCGAGGGTCGGCTCCAGGACCTCGCGGGCGCATTGGTCGAGACGCTCGACCTGGTGCGGTGCGAGATCGACGCGGGCCCCGACGTCGCGGTGCGCGTGCGGGCATCCGGGCCGGGGGAGGCGGGAGCGGCCACCAGCGTCCCGATCCTCGCGGGCACGACCGAGCTCGGGACCCTCTCGGTGGTTCGACGCGCCGAGGTCGGTCCGCTCGGTGCCACCGACGAAGGGCTGCTCCGCTCGTGCGCCGGACAGATCGCGGTCGCGCTCGAGCGCGCCCGGTTGGATGCCGCGGTCGAGGAAGCCAAGCTGACCTCGGAGGCCAACCAGATGCGCGCCGCGCTGTTCTCCTCGGTCACGCACGATCTCCGGACGCCGCTCGCCACGATCAAGGCAAGCGTTACGAGCATGCTGGGCGACGGCGTGCACGAGCCCGCGCAGGAACGAGAGCTGCTGCAGACGGTCTTGGAGGAGACCGACCGCCTGAACCGCCTGGTCGGGAACATCGTCGACCTGGCGCGGGTGCGAGCAGGAGCCCTCGTTCCCGCGAAGGAGCTCGGATCGATCGACGAGATCCTCGAGTCCGTGCTCCACCGCCTGGAGCCGCAGCTCGCACGGGTTTCGCTCCGGACGCTCATCCGGCCCGGCCTTCCGGACGTGATGATGGATCCCGTGCAGATCGACCAGGTCCTCACGAACCTCTTGGAGAACGCCCTGCGGTACTCGCCGGCGGGGGGCGATGTCCAGGTCGCGATCGCGCCCTGGCGTGATGGGGTGCAGATCCGGATCACCGATCGGGGACCGGGTGTCCCCCCGGAGGAACGTGAGCGTGTCTTCGAGCCGTTCTATCGTGGCGCTTCGGCCGCGCGTCCCGGCGGGAGCGGGCTCGGCCTGGCCATCGTCCGTGCCGTCGTGCTCGCACACGGCGGTCGGATCCGGATCGAGGGCGCCCCTTCGGGTGGGGCCGCCGTGGTGGTTGAGCTGCCGGCCGACGCGCCGGCCGTTCCCCAGGAGCCCGGGGCGTGACGCGCATCCTGATCGTCGACGACGAGCCGCAGATCCGGCGGGCGCTCCGCACGAGCCTGCAGGCCCATGGCTACGAGGTCGAGACGGCGGGCACCGGGGGCGAGGGGCTCGAGCGTGCGGTCGATACCGCGCCGGACCTGGTGTTCCTCGACCTCGGGCTCCCGGACCTCGACGGGACCGAGGTGATCCGCCGACTGCGGGCCTTCTCCGAGGTGCCGGTGATCGTGCTCTCGGTCCGCGACCAGCAGGCCGACAAGGTGGCCGCGCTCGACGTCGGCGCCGACGACTACGTGACGAAGCCGTTCGGGATGGAGGAGCTGCTCGCCAGGCTCCGAGCCACACTGCGTCGCGCGCATCCGGAGGAGCCGGCACCCCCGGTGCAGCGCTTCGGTGACGTGGAGGTCGATCTGGGGAAGCGCCTGGTGACCCGCGCGGGTGAACCGATCCATCTCACGAAGACGGAGTACGGGCTCCTCGAAGCATTGGTGACGAACCCAGGGAAGCTGCTCACGCACCAGTGGCTCCTACGGAAGGTGTGGGGGCAGGGCTACGGGGAGGAAAGCCACTACCTGCGCGTCTACGTCCGCGCGCTCCGCAAGAAGCTCGGTGATGATGCGGCGGCGCCGGCGCTGATCCTCACGGAGCCGGGCGTCGGGTACCGGTGGATCGCGCCGGTCGCCCCCTAGCCGGTCGCGGTCACTACAATCGCCCTTCGGATGGTCACCAAGACTGAACCGCGCACCGGCTCCGGAGGCGTTCTCAAGCGGCTGCTCGTCGGCCGTGCGATGTCCAGCCACGGGCTCGAGCACACCCTGCTGCCGAAGGCCCTCGCCCTTCCCGTGTTCGCATCCGACGCGCTCTCGTCCGTGGCCTACGCGACGGGTGAGATCTTCATCGTGCTCCTGTCGGCCAGCCTGGCCTCGAAGCACCTCGTCATGCCGATCGCCATCGCGATCGCGGCCCTGATGGCGATCGTCGTCACCTCGTACCGACAGACCGTTCGGGCGTATCCGAGGGGGGGCGGCGCGTATCTCGTGACGAAGGACAACCTGGGAACGCTTCCGGGTCTGATCGCCGCCGGCGCGCTGCTCGTCGACTACATGATGACGGTCATCGTGTCCATCGTCGCCGGGGTGTTCGCCATCGGCTCGGCCTTCCCATGGGCGAACGACCACCGCGTGATCCTGTCGATCGGCTTCGTGTGGTTCGTGACGGTCGCGAACCTGCGCGGAGCCCGCGAATCCGGTGTGCTGTTCGCGGTCCCCACGTACGGCTTCGTCCTGTCGATCCTGACGATGATCGGCGTGGGGCTGATCAAGTGCGCCGGTGGGTGTCCGGCCACCGAGGCCGTGGAGCCGATCCACACCATCGCGACGACGGCCGGCCCGGTCACGCTGTTCATCGTCCTGCGCGCCTTCTCCTCGGGAGCCACCGCCCTCACGGGCGTGGAGGCGATCGCCGACGGCGTTCCCGCGTTCCGCCGCCCGCAGGCTCGCAATGCCGCCGAGACCCTCGCCATCATGGGGACGATCGGGATCACGATGTTCCTTGGGATCTCGTGGCTCGCGACCCACATCCCCGGGACGACCGCCAGCGACATGCGCTCCGTACCGGCGCAGATCGCGCACGCGATCTTCGGCGGCGGGATAGGCTTCTACGTCGT
>Ga0154889_1162_pt2 | contig 9636 bp, 11 predicted proteins | sample Rifle2008BG19ft_FD_105861 | JGI IMG/M metagenome (GOLD analysis project Ga0154889, IMG submission 105861) | Actinobacteria bacterium RBG_19FT_COMBO_70_19
GGAGCAGCGGGCGCGGTCGGCGCGGTGACCTCCGGGGGAGCAGCGGGCGCCGTCTCGGGGGCCGGGGGCACAGCGGCCATGTCCATCGGCGCGGTCACGTCCATCGGGGCCGTGGGCGCTAAGGTCTCCTCTACCGGCGGGACCTCGGGGCCCTTCTTCTTCCGGCCCATCACCAGCGCGGCGATGATCGCGATCACCACGACCGCCCCGACGCCGATCAGCACGTACAGGAGCGTCGAGGAGCTGCCCCCGCTCTCGATCGCCGAACCGGTCGCCTGGATGTCGAGGCGTTCGCCGAACTTCGGCTCCCAGACCACGGTGTTGCCGTCGATCTGTCCGTTCGAGTCGATGATCTCGCCCGGGAACGTGATCGCGACGCGGATCTCGGCCGACTCTAGGAACTGCGCGCCGGTCCCACCCGTAGCACCGGTCGCCCCGCTCAGGCCCTGCGAGAGATCGAGCACGCCCGTGACCTTGAACGTATCGCCGTCGCGGGTGATCTGCAGGCTCTCGGGGTCGGCCGGGTCACTGAACTCCGAGATCGGCAGCCCGTCGAAGTTGAACTTCTGTCCGGCGAACTTCCCGTCGTCGTACTCCTCGGTCGTCACGCCCTCCACGTCGCTCGGGAAGGGGGTGTCGGAGCCGAGCAGGTCCTCGGCCGAGCCGCCGGTCAGCTCGAGCACGTCCTTGCTCACCGCGAACACGACCGAGCCGTTGACGGTGTCGTCGGCCTGGATCTCCAGGTTCATGTCCAGCTTCAGGCAGCCGGTGAGCAGCAGTGCCAGCGCGGCGACCATCGTCAGCCGCCCGAACATCTCCAGTCGCTTCGTCATCGGGAGCCCCCTCGTTCCGCTCGTCCCCGAGCACGCGCCGAGCCTACCTCAGCGATCTCCCCGGGAGTGTGAGGACCCTGGAGGTTGGCAGGAGCCGGAGGTGAGGGCTCAGGTCGCGGCGGCCCGCCTGCGGAGGGTCACCACCTGGGACGACAAGGTGAATCCGACGACGAGCACCGTCACCAGCGTGGTGAGGGCGAGCGTGGGCGGAAGGAACTCCGGGTGCCGCAGGCCGGAGAAGAAGTACACGGGGAGCGTCTGGTCCGAGCCCGAGAGGAAGAACGCGAGGTAGAGCTCGTCGAAGGACAGGATGAACGCGGTCACGAAGGCCGTCCCGATCGCCGGGCCCATGAGCGGGATGTACAGGCGCCCGAGGATCGAGCGCCACCCCGCGCCCAGGTCGAGCGCCGCTTCCTCGAGCTCGGGATCGATCCCGAGCAATCGAGTCGCGACGAGGAGCAGCGCGAACGGCATCGCGACGACGCTGTGCCCCACGACGACCGTCGGGATTGATGGCTTCAACCCGAGCGCGACGAACGTCATGAGCAGCGAGACGGCGAGCCCGAGGTACGGGATCACCAGCGGACTGAGCGCGAGGACGACGAGGACGCCCCTGCCGGGAAACCGGAACCGGCTCACGGCGATCGCGAGCGCGCCGCCGAGCGATACCGCGATGGTCGCGCTCAGTAGCGCCACGACGACGCTGATACGCAGCGAGCGCAAGAGAGCGGGCGCGTGGAGCATCTCGTGGTACCAGCGGACCGAGAACCCCTTCCAGGGGAGCGCGAGCAGATCCGAGTCGTGCATCGAGAACGCCGCCAGGACGAGCAGCGGCATGTACAACAGGCCGATGTAGAGCCAGAAGTAGACCCACAGCCCGACGTGGCGAGGCCTAGACACGCACGTCCCCCACGTCTCGGATGCCCGAGAGCTTCGCGCCGATCACCATCGCGATGAGCGCGGTCACGAGCAGAAGGACCGAGAGCACCGCGCCCCCCGGATAGCTGAGCGAGTTCAGGTACTGCTGGATGATGTTGCCTAGCATCTGCCCGCTCGCGCCGCCGACCGCGCTCGCGGTCGCGAAGTCGCCGAGGGTCGGGATCATCACGAAGAAGAACGCCGCGAAGATCCCCGGGAGTGACATGGGCAGCGTCACGCGGAGGAACGCTCGGACGGGATTGGCGCCCAGGTCGTCGGCTGCCTCGACGAGCGACCGGTCCATCTGCTCCAGCCGAAGGAAGATGGGGAGCGCCGCCCACGGCACCCAGACGTAGATGAGCACGAGGGCCACTGCCGTCCGGCTGTAGAGGAAGAAGCCGAGCGGCTCATGCGTGAGACCGATCGCCTGAAGGACCTCGTTGAACACACCCTTCGTCCCGAGCAGCAGACGCCACGCGTAGATGCGGAGCAGGTAGCTCGTGAGGAAGGGCAGGAGCGCGAGCGTGAGCACGAGGTTCCGACGGCGCCTGGCCGCGAAGGCCAGCGTGTACGCGATCGGGTACGCGAGCGCCACCGCGACGACAGCCACGGTGAGCGCGATGACCCCCGTCCGCGCGAGCACCCGCCAGTACGACTCGGCCGAGAGCGTGATGCGGTAGCTCTCGAGCGTCACGACCCGACGCAGGCCCGGGACGATCCCGGGCGGCTGGAACGACCACGCGACGAGGATCCCGAGAGGAACTACGAAGAAGGCGAGGAGCCAGAGGGCCGGCACCGCGCTCAGGATCAGCCCGAAGCGCCGGCCCCCCGGTATCCGGCGGGTATCCGCCACCGGTCCTCGCTCCTCGTCTCCTCGTCCTTACGCCGCCAGCACCTCCGACCAGATCTGGTTGAACTTGTCGCGCTGCTCCTGCGTGAGCGGCAACGCGAAGTTCGTCCGTCCCTGGATGTCGCTGTCGAGCAGCCCGAGCAGGTCGACCGTCGTCGGGTCCGCGAGCCCCGCGGACTCCGTGTTCGAGTGCCCCAGGAAGTACAGGTCGATGGCGTTCTTGCCGACCTCGGCCGAGATCGCGCTGTCGATGTACTCAAGGGCGAGGTCGTAGTGGGGGGTGTCCTTGGTGATCACGAACCCGCACACCCAGCCACCCCGACCCTCTGAGGGCTCCGTGTACACGGCGTTCACGCCGCCGTCGACGATCTTCGCGTACTGGTCGTTCCAGGCGTAGCCGATGCCGACGTCGCCGTTCACCATCGCCTGCACGAGGTCGGTGCTCCCGGCCCAGAACAGCTTGATGTTCGACTTCAGCTCGATGAGCTTCTCCTTGATGAACTCGAGGTCCTCATCGGACAGGTCCGGATACGGCAGGTCGAACGCCCACGCCGTCATCGCGATCGCGCCTTCGGAGAAGTCCTCCATCGCGATCATGCCCTCGTACTGCGGGTCCCACAGGTCCGCCCAGCTCTCGGGCACGTCGGTCACCACGTCGGTGTTCACGACGAGCGACTCGTAGCCCCAGTCCCAGGGGATGAACCAGTAGTGGTCGCCGATCTTGCCCAGCTCGCGCATGTTCGGATCCAGCAGGTCCCAGTTCTCCAGGCGCGAGACGTCGATCGGCGCGATCAGATCGGCGTCACGGAACGTCGTCACCCAGTTCGAGCACGGGTGCGCGAGGTCCGCCTCGACGCCGCCCGTCGCGAGCTTCTGGTAGAAGCTCGAGCCGGCGTCGGCGAACTGGTACTCGAGCTCGACGTCCGCATAGGCCTCCGCGAACGGCCCGTGGAACTCGGGGATCTCGTACCCCGCCCACTCGAGCAGGCGGAGCGGTCCGGCGTCCTCCGCCGCCGGCGGGCCCGAGGGGAACTCGACGGTTCCCCCGCCGTCGCCCCCGTCTCCCTCGTCCCCCGCGCACGCGGCTCCGATGAGCGCGAGCACGGACAGGACGGCCAACAGCCGCACGATCCTCGGCATCCCTACCTCCTTACCCGTGAGGGACAACGCGAACCTGCGCCGCGGGGGTGCGAGGAACAAGGTCCGACGGTCCCCCCCAACCGGGACCCCCTCCCTTGCCCGTGAACGCATCCGGGGTGAGGGCAGCGGCCTACGCGAGACCTGCGGCCTCGGCGCGGTTCTCGCGCGCCTCGTTCGCGGCCGCGACCGCGACGATCAGGGCGGCCGCTGGGTCTGCCCACCACCAGCCGAGGGCGGCGTTGAGCGCGAGGCCCGTGAGCGTCGCGCTCGACAGGATCCCGTCGAGGAAGGTCATCGACGCCTCGGAACGAAGCGGGGCCGAGTCCAGTCGGCTCGCGAGCCGCCGCTTCGCCACGGCGAGCGAGAACATCACCACCGCCGTCACGGCGAGGTACGCGATCCCGATCGGCGACTCGCCGGCCCGACGCTCGGTGACGAGGTCCCGGATCGCGACCACACCCAGGACGACGGCGAGCACCGCGAACGCGACGGCGACCAGGAGCAACGCTCGACGGGTCCGTGCGGGATGGTCGGTCTCGTGACCGGGGCGCACGTGCCAGACGACGACCGAGGACGCGAACACCTCGATGATCGAATCGGTCCCGAACCCGATCAGCGCGAGCGACCTGGCCGCCACGCCGAGGCTGATGGTGAGCACTGCCTCACCGAGGTTCCACGCGATCGTCGCGTACTCGAGCAGCAGGGCCCGACGCTGCAGTCGGGCGCGGTCGGCGGCGGTGGGGGGGACGACCATCGCTAGCCGCGGACCAGGTACAGGGTCCCGACGACGAACCCGATCGCCACGACGACGCCCCGGAGCCGCTCCGCGCGCATCCGTCCGGCCAGCCGTCCCCCGATGGAGCCGCCGATGAGCGCCCCGACGGCCATCACGAGCGCGGCCGTCCACGCCACCCTGCCCGAGAACAGGAAGAAGACCGCCGCCGTCACGTTGATGCAGAACGAGAGCGCCTGCTTCAGGGCGTTGATGCGCGTGAGCGAGTCCTCGAGCACGAGCCCGAGCACCGCGAGCAGGATCACGCCGAGCCCCGCGCCGAAGTAGCCGCCGTAGACGGAGGCCCCGAACGCCGGTACCGCAACCCATGCGTGGTGGGGGTCCGCTCGCTCGGACGCGCTGAGGCGGCGGATGACGCGGGCGCGGATCCGATCCTGGAGGAGCAACAGCACGCTCGCGCCCAGGATCAGGAACGGGACGAGGTCCCGGAACAGCTCCTCGCCGGTGGCGAGGAGGAGCACCCCACCGACCAGCCCGCCGACGACGGCGACCGGGACGAGGAGGCGCAGGCGCGCTCCTTGGCCCACCAGGTCCGTGCGCTGCGCGTAGGTCCCGCCGAGGTAGCCGGGCGATAGCGCCACCGTGTTCGTCACGTTCGCCGACACGGCCGGCACGCCGACCGCGGTGAGCGCGGGGAACGTGATCAGGGTGCCGCCGCCCGCGACGGCGTTCACCGCGCCGCCTGCGACGGCCGCGAGCGCCACCAGCACGTGATCGAGGACGCTCAGGTCCATGTCCGAACGATAGCGGTGGGCGAGCACCTCCGGCGCCCGCCCACCTCCGGCCGGGATCGCTGCCCGCTACATCCCGGCCGGATACTCGGTCGGCGTCTGCTCCCCAGGGTAGGTCGCGTCGATCGTGTCCCGGATCTCGGAGAGGGGACTCCCCCGCTGCCACAACGTGATCACGTCCGAGGTGATCTCCTGGCACACCTGGCAGTAGACGGCGTGGTCGTCGAACGTGACGACGCCGTTCGCATCGATGCCCTTGACGTAGCAGTTCCAGTTGCTGTTGTGACCCATGGCGCCGCACCCGCAGGTGCACGGCATGTAGCTCAGCACCTCGGGATGCTCGTACGCGAACGTGTAGAGGCGCGCGAGCTCCGGCGTGCTCGCGAACGACGGCAAGATCGTGTCCGGGTCGGCCGTGTGCTGCGCATGGACCTGGTAGCCCATCTCGTTCGCCTGGGCGGGCTCGACCGGAGCCGCCGCGTCGCCCGACCCCCCCACCGGAGCCCCACCCTGGTCCGAGCACGCCGTGAACGCTCCAGCCGCCATCACGAGAAGCACCCCCGCCAGGAACGTCCCGACGCTGTGGTGGCTTCGTTGCATCTGCAGATCCCTCCCACCGATCGTGCCGGTCACCCGACCTCACCGGCACCATCGCGCACGCTTAGGGCGCCACTCAGGGTCCTTCGACCCGCGTGGAAGAGATCGACCGGCCCGGTCCGCCGGCTCCGTGCGTCCGCGCCGCCGGCCGGCCGAGGGTTCAGACCTTCAGGATGGGACAGGTCATCGTGCGCGTGACCCCCGGCACGAGCTGCACCTCGTCCACCAGCTTGCTGAGGGTGCCGAGGTCCTCCGCCTCGACACGGGCCACGAGATCGTAGGGCCCCGTCACGTAGTGGGCGAGCACCACACCGGGTACCTTGCGGATCTCCCCCGTCACCGCCGCACCCGTACCCATGTCGCACTGGATCAGCAGGAACGCCTCGACCATGGAACCGTCACCTCCGCGCCGTGTCGTGCGTCCATCTTCTCCGGCGCCAGGGACCACCGGCACGGACCGAACGTCCCGGTGCGCCCGGGCCGGGGCCACCTTCGCAGCTGCAGGGATGACGCTTCGCCTTCCGCCCGCCAACATGAGCGCATGTCCGATCGGCTTTGGAACTTCTCCGCGGGCCCGGCGACGCTGCCGCTGTCCGTGCTCGAGCGGGCACAGGCCGACCTCGTTGCCCTGCCCGGCGCCGGCGCATCGGTGCTCGAGATCAGCCACCGAAGTGCCGCCTTCGACGCCGTCATCGGCGAGGCCGAGGCCAACCTGCGGCAGCTCCTCGGCGTGCCCGAGACCCATCGCGTGCTCTTCCTGCAGGGCGGGGCCTCGCTGCAGTTCTCGATGGCACCGATGAACCTGCTCGACGAGGGCACGGCCGACTACGTCGTGTGCGGGTCCTGGGCCAAGAAGGCGCTCGCCGAGGCGAGGAGGCTCGGGCGGACACGCGTCGCATGGGACGGAGCCGAGACCTCGTTCACGACCGTGCCCGATCTCGAAGCGCTCGAGCTCGATCCCTCGGCCGCGTTCCTGCACGTGACCTCGAACGAGACGATCCAGGGCGTCGAGCTCCCGCCCGGGTTCGAGCCGGCCGGCGGAGCCCCACTCGTGTGCGACGGCTCGTCGGACTTCCTGTCGCGGCCGATCCCCGTGGAACGCTACGGGCTGCTGTACGCGGGGGCGCAGAAGAACGCGGGTCCCGCGGGACTCACCCTCGCGCTCCTGCGCGAGGACCTGCTCGAGCGGATCCCCGACGGCCTGCCGACCATGCTCGACTACCGGACGCACGTGGAGACCCGATCGCTCTACAACACCCCGCCGGCGTTCGCGGTCTACGTCTTCATGCTCGTGACGCGGTGGCTGCGCGACGAGGTCGGCGGGCTCGAGGAGATGCACGAGCGCAACCGCGAGAAGGCCGCCGTCCTGTACGAAGCCATCGACGCGAGCGAGGGTTTCTACCGCGGCCACGCCGCGCGCGAGGCCCGCTCCCTGATGAACGTCACCTGGCGCCTGCCGAGCGAGGACCTCGAGAAGGCCTTCATCGCGGAGGCGAAGGACGAGGGACTGCTCGAGCTCAAGGGGCACCGCAGCGTCGGCGGGATCCGCGCGTCGATCTACAACGCGATGCCGCTCGAGGGTGTCCGGGCGCTCCGCGCGTTCATGGACGACTTCCGCGACCGCAACGCCTAACGCGGTCTCCCCCGCGACCAGCTACTGCCCTGGATGCAGGATCCGGTCGCCCTCCCGCCGCCCGGGGCTCTCCTCAGCGAACAGAGTGGTCACGCTCTCGACGACGCCCCTGGGGATGTGCGTGATCGCGCGATAGCCCTCCCGGCCGGGGAGCCGCTCCTGCGCGACCGTGACCACATCGTCGGTCTCGCGCACCAGGAATCCGACCGTGTGCACGATGTACTGGTCGCGCCACCCACCGGCCGGCTGCTCGAAGTCGAACCACGCGTCCCGCCAACGCACGAGCACCAGGCTGAGCGGACCTCTTGCCCGCTCGCGAGGTCGCCGCTCCCTCGAACGGAACTCCCTGATCGAGGCGGGAGCCTCGGGCTTCTCTTCGTCACTCATGTCGCCACTGTAGTCCGACGGATCACGCGAGCACGAGCACTGCGGTGCCTGTGGCGCCCGAGCGAGCGTGGGCGATCGCCTCGTTCGCCCGCTCGAGCTCGAACCGTACGACGTCGGTCCGGACGCCGGCCATCGGCGCGACGGCGAGGAACTCCAGGCCGTCCCGGCGCGTGAGGTTCGCGACCGAGCGCAGCACCCGCTCGCCCCACAGGATCGAGTACGGGAACGAGGGGATGTCGCTCATGTGGATCTCGGCGCAGACCACGCTGCCTCCGGGTGCGACGGCACGGAGCGCGATCGGCACAAGGTCTCCCGCCGCCGCGAAGCAGATCGCGGCGTCGAGCTCCTCGGGGGGTGGTTGCGTCGAGTCGCCGGCCCACTCGCACCCGAGCTCAAACGCCGCGCGCTGCGAGGCCTCGTCGCCCGGCCGAGTGAACGCGAACAGGCGACGGCCCTGCATCTTCGCCACCTGCGCGACGAGCCGGGCCGCGTTCCCGAACCCGTAGAGCCCGAGGCGCTCCGCGTCGCCGGTCATGCGGAGCGAGCGCCACCCGATCAACCCAGCGCAGAGCAACGGCGCGGCCTGGTCGTCTGGGTACCCCTCGGGGATCGGGAAGCACGCGCGGGCGTCGGCGACGAGCATCTCGGCGTACCCGCCGTCGAGCTGGTAGCCGGTGAACCGTGCCCGAGGGCAGAGGTTCTCGCGGCCGGTCGTGCAGTACGCGCACTCCCCGCACGTCCAGCCGAGCCACGGGACGCCGATCCGATCGCCCGGCGCGAGATCCCCGACGCCGGCGCCCGCCGCCTCGACCACGCCCACCACCTGGTGCCCGAGCACGAGCGGGAGCTTCGGCTCGGGGAGCTCGCCGTCGAGCACGTGGAGATCGGTGCGGCACACCCCGCACGCGCGAACCGAGAGCAGGACCTGCCCGGGACCCGGCTCGGGCGCCGGGACCTCGCGCAGCTCGAGGGCCCTTCCCGGCGCCTCGAGCACCATCGCGCGCATCGCGCCCCCCATGACACCTCGGAGTATCGCCGAACGCCGTGCTCGTAGACTCGGAGACCGGAGCTCACGGGAGGGATGCGAGATGGCCGACAGCTCGAAGGAAGCCTGGGACGAGGTCGGCGAGCGGTTCGCGGTGTTCGGCCGCGCGCTCGCGGCGCGCTACAAGCAGCTCGAGCAGGACCGGGGCGCGACGACCGAGGACGACAAGCGGAAGGTCGAGGAGGCGCTCTCGACGATCACCCGCCAGCTCGACCAGGCGTTCACCTCGCTCGGCGACACGATCCGCGACCCCGGCGCGAAGGACGGGCTCAAGCAGGCGGCACGATCGGTCGGCGATGCCCTGGCGATCACCTTCTCCGAGGTCACCGAGGAGGTCCGCAAGCGCATCGGCCGGAGCGACGCCCGGACACGCAGTCGAGCGAGGGCGAGCCGGAAGCCTGAACCCGTGGCGAGCGTCGCCGTCATCGGCGCCGGCGTCATCGGCCTGTCATGCGCGCGCGAGCTTGCACGCGCGGGCGTGACCGATGTCGTCGTGCTCGAGCGCCACGGTGCGATCGGGCAGGGGTCCACCTCCCGCGCGAACGGCGGGTTCCGGTCGCAGTTCACCACGGCGCCGAACATCCGGTTCTCGTTCTGGTCGGTCGCCGAGCTCGAGCGCCTCGAGGCCGAGACCGGCCTCCTGTCGATGCACCAGACCGGCTACCTGCTCTTCACCGGCACCGCCGAGGGCGAGCGGGGTTTGCGCGCG
>Ga0154889_1064_pt21 | contig 9497 bp, 9 predicted proteins | sample Rifle2008BG19ft_FD_105861 | JGI IMG/M metagenome (GOLD analysis project Ga0154889, IMG submission 105861) | Actinobacteria bacterium RBG_19FT_COMBO_70_19
AAGCCCTCGATCGAGACCCTCGCGGGGATCCCCAGCGTCGTGCTCGGGTACTTCGCGCTCACCGTGATCAACCCGACGATCGTGCAGAAGCTCTTCTCGAGCGCCGGGACCTTCAACTTCCTCTCGGCCGGGATCGCGGTCGGCATCCTCACGATCCCGCTCGTCGCGACGGTCACGGAGGATGCTCTGCACTCGGTCCCCGCGGCGCTGCGCGAGGCCGCGTACGGCATCGGCGCGCGCAGGCGGACGGTGACGACGAAGGTCGTCTTCCCAGCGGCGGTCTCGGGCGTCGTGGCATCGCTCATCCTCGGCTTCGCGCGCGCGGTGGGCGAGACGATGGTCGTCGCGATCGCGGCCGGAGCGACCGGCACCGCCCTGCGGACGTTCAACCCGCTCGAGGGGGGACAGACCATGACCGGCGCGATCTCCTCGCTCGCGATCGGGTCGGACCAGGTCCGCGGCTCGGGCAACGCCTTCCTCTCGCTCTACTTCGTCGGCCTCCTGCTGTTCGCGGTCACGTTCGCCCTCAACGTGGTGAGCGAACGCTTCGTCCGCCGCGTCCGGAGGATGTACTGATATGGCGATCGTCGCGCCGCAGGCCACGCGCTCGACGGTCGAAGCCGCTCTGCGGGGCCGTCGCGCCGACGTCCGCGGTCGGCTCCTCGAGTCGATGCTGGTCCTCGCGTTGCTTGCCTCGCTCGCGATCCTCGTGGCGCTGCTCTTCACCACGATGGTCACGGCGTGGCCGGTGCTCAGCTCGCGCGGCTGGGACTTCATCCGCAGCGACACCTCGAGCATCGAGAGCCGGGCCGGCGTGTGGCAGGGCCTCACGGGCTCGTTCATCCTGGTCGCGTTCGTCGCCGTCATCGCGATCCCCATCGGGGTCGCAGCCGCGATCTACCTGCAGGAGTACGCGCGGGACACCCGGCTGAACCGCGCGCTCATCGCGAACGTCCGGAACCTCGCCGGGGTGCCGTCCATCGTGTACGGGATCCTGGGCCTCGTCGTGTTCGTCCAGGCCCTCCGGGGCCTCACGGGTCCGGACACGTACGGCAAGTCGTTCATCTCCGGGGGCCTGACGCTCTCGGTGCTCGTGATGCCGATCGTGATCCTCGTCACGATGGAGGCGCTCCGCGCGGTGCCCTCGAGCATCCGTGAGGCCGCGTATGGCGTCGGAGCCACGCGGTGGGAGGTCATCCGGAGCCACGTGTTGCCGTACGCGGCACCGGGCATCTTCACGGGCGCGATCCTGTCGCTCGCACGGGCCTTCGGCGAGACCGCACCGCTCCTGCTCGTGGGGGCCGTGACGGGGTACTTCTCGACGGGGACCGGGCGAGGCCCGGTCGAAGTGTTGCAGGGCAAGTACACCGCGCTCCCGACCCAGATCTTCGCGTGGGCGAAGCTGCCGGGGCAGGAGTGGCGGCAGAACACGGCGGCCGCCATCGTCGTGCTGCTGGCCGCCATCCTGATCGTGAACCTGTTGGCCATCTTGCTGAGGAACCGATATGAGCGGAAGTGGTGATCCGATGGACAGGACCGAGGTGACCTCGCCCGTGGAGGGACGGACCCCGCGGCTCGCGGTCGGGATGGACCGTCGGGCGGTGGAGGGTGAGGCGCTCGAGGCCGTCTTCGACCTGCGTGACGTGTCGGTCTTCTACGGCTCGTTCCGGGCCGTGCGCGACGTGACGCTCCCGATCTACCGCAACCAGATCACCGCCCTGATCGGGCCATCGGGGTGTGGGAAGACCACCTTCCTGCGGTGCCTGAACCGGATGAACGACCTCATCGAGGGTGCCAGGGTCGAGGGCGAGGTCCTCTACCACGGGGTCGACCTCTACGCGTCCGAGGTCGACGCCGTCGAGGTCCGCCGGCACATCGGCATGGTGTTCCAGAAGCCGAACCCGTTCCCGAAGTCGGTCTTCGACAACGTGGCGTTCGGGCCGAAGATCGCGGGCTACAAGGGGAACATGGATGACCTCGTCGAGGAGTCGTTGCGGCGCGCGGCCCTGTGGGACGAGGTCAAGGACAAGCTGAAGGGCTCGGGGATGGCGCTCTCGGGCGGGCAGCAGCAGCGGCTGTGCATCGCGCGAGCGATCGCGACGAAGCCCGACGTCATCCTGATGGACGAGCCCTGCTCGGCGCTCGACCCGATCGCCACCCAGCGGATCGAGGACCTGATGCAGGAGCTCGTGAGCGACTACTCGATCGTCATCGTCACCCACAACATGCAGCAGGCCGCCCGCGTGAGCGACCGGACGGCGTTCCTCACCGTGGAGATCGACGAGCAGACCGGCCAGCGGACGGGTACCGTCGTCGAGTACGACCGCACCCAGACGATCTTCACGAACCCGTCCGACGAACGGACCGAGGCCTACGTCACAGGAAGGTTCGGCTGATGCCCAGGACCCACTTCCACGACGAGCTCGATCGCCTCGAGCTGCAGCTCCTCACGATGGGTGAGCTCGCGGCGGTCGCGGTGCGAGGAGCGGTCGATGCGCTGCTCGAGCACGACGATGCGAAGGCGATGTCGGTCATCGCCGGGGACGACGAGGTCGACTCTCTGTTCGTCGAGATCGACCAGGGTGTGTTGTCCCTCCTCGCGCTCCAGGCACCGGTGGCGGGGGACCTGCGCCTGATGTCCGTCCTCATGCACTCGAGCGGGCACCTCGAGCGGATCGCCGACCAGGCGGTCAACATCGCGAAGCTCTACGAGGTGACCGAGGCGTTGCCGACGAGCCAAGCGATCCTCCAGATGCTCGGCGAGATGGGCGATGTCGCGGTCGCCATGGTTCGGTCCGCGATGGAGGCCTTCCGGCGACGCGACGTCGAGATGTGCGAGCGCCTGCCCGAGATGGACGATCCGCTGGACCGCCTCAACCGCCACATGCACCTGGAGGTTGCGAAGCTCGCAGACGACCCTCGCGCCCTGGACTGGGGCATGCACATGAACATGGTCGCGCGGGCGCTCGAGCGGGTTGGGGACAACGCGGTCGACGTCGGGGAGCAGGTCGGGTTCCTGCTGACCGGCGAGTACCGGGAGTTCACCGACGCGTCCGAGAGGGGCATCATCGGCGATGAGGACTGACGGCGCCGCTCGGATCCTCGTCGTCGAGGACGAGGAGGCGCTCGCAGACTCGATCCGCTACAACCTCGAGCGCGAGGGCTACGCGGTGACGGTCGCGACCGACGGCCGACGAGCGATCGACCGGTTCCATGCCGAGACCCCGAGCCTCGTGATCCTCGACCTCATGCTGCCCGAGCTCTCGGGCCTCGACGTGTGCCGCATGATCCGCGCCGAGTCCGACGTCCCGATCATCATGGTGACCGCCAAGGACTCCGAGGCCGACAAGGTCGCGGGACTCGAGCTCGGCGCCGACGACTACGTCACGAAGCCGTTCAGCGTCCGGGAGCTCGTCTCGCGCGTCCGTGCGAACCTTCGCCGGGGTCGGGCCTCGGCGCCTAACCCCGCGGAGGAGGTGCTCACCGGAGGGCCGGTACGGATGGACGTCGCCAGACACGAGGTCACGGTTCGCGGCCAGACCGTCGCCCTGCCCCCGAAGGAGTTCGAGCTCCTCGAGGCCCTCCTCCGGCGCCGGGGCCGGCTGTTGACCAGGGAGTTCCTCATCCAGGACGTCTGGGGGGCTGACTACTTCGGGGACACCAGGACCCTCGACGTCCATGTGAAGCGTCTGCGCCGCAAGGTCGAAGAGGACCCGCATCGTCCGGTTCATCTGGTGACGGTTCGAGGACTCGGGTACAAGTTCGTGGACTGAGGTACCCCCCACGCCGCGCATTTGTCTCCCGCCCTATCCGGTGAAAGACTCCGGCCGGACAGGACGAGAGGGGGGCGAAGTGCCACGCTGGCGGCTGCGACTGGTCCCGCGCGACGAGAGCTTCTTCGAGCTGTTCGTCAAGCAGGCGCGCAACATCGAGGTCGCCGCCGACGCGCTCCTCGACCTCATCTCCGACTACCGGGACGTCGAGGCCAAGGCCAGCCACTTGCGCGATCTCGAGCACGAGGGCGACGAGATGACCCATGAGGTGATGCGCCGCCTCAACACCGTGTTCGTCACCCCGCTGGACCACGAGGACATCCACAAGATCACCAGCACGCTCGACGACGTCCTCGACCACATGGAGGCGGCGGCCGACCTGTTCGTGCTCCACAAGATCGACGCCCCGCTACCCGAGATGAAGGCGCAGGCCGACGTACTCGTCCTGGCGACGAGGGCGGTCCGGCAGGCGTTCGAAACGCTGCCGCACTACGCGCAGCTCTCCCGGTACTGGATCGAGGTCAACCGTCTCGAGAACGATGGCGACCGCGTCTACCGGCGGGCGGTCGCCGATATCTTCGGCGGCGACCACCGGGCGCTCGACGTCCTGAAGTGGAAGGACATCATCGACGAGCTGGAGGCGGCCATCGACCGCCTGGAGGACGTATCCGACGTCCTCGAGGCGATCGCGCTGAAGCACGCCTGATGCCCCTCTGGCTCGTCTTGATCCTCGCCTACGTCTTCGAGTTCGCCAACGGGTGGACCGACGCGCCGAACTCGATCGCGACCGTGGTGTCGACCCGGGTGCTGCGGCCGCACCACGCGGTCCTGATGGCGGGGGCGTTGAACCTCGTGGGGGCGCTCGCGGGCACCGCCGTGGCCAAGACGATCGCGGCCGACATCCTGGACCCCAACTACGTGACGCTCACGACGATCGGCGCGGCCGTGCTGGCGGCGTCGATCTGGGCGCTGGGCGCGCAGTTCTTCGGCCTGCCGTCGAGCGAGTCCCACGCGCTCATCGCGGGGCTGCTCGGCGCGGGCTTCGCAGCGGGCGGGCTGCCCGCCCTCGAGTCGAAGGGCACTGGGAAGGCGCTGATCGGGTTGGTGACCTCGCCGCTCGGGGGTTTCCTCATCGGCCTGTTCCTCATGGTGCTGATCTACCGGCTGTTCGCGCGGGTCCGCAGGTCGACCGTGAGTCGCTTCTTCGGGAAGGCCCAGATCCTGTCCGCCGCCTTCATGGCGTTCAGCCACGGCACGAACGACGCGCAGAAGACGATGGGCATCATCACGCTCGCGGTCCTGCTGAACGACGCGGGGACGGGGAGCAAGGTGCCCGAGAGCTTCGACATCCCGCTGTGGGTGATCTTCTCGGCGGCGTTCGTGATCGGCGTGGGCACGATGGTCGGCGGATGGCGGGTGGTCCGCACGCTCGGACTGCGGCTGACGAAGCTCGAGCCGGTCCATGGGTTCGCGGCCGAGACCGGGGCGGCGCTCGTGATCACGGGGGCGGCGCAGTTCGGCATCCCGGTCTCGACGACGCACGCGATCGGCTCGGCGATCATGGGCGTGGGCGCGACGAAGCGGTTCTCGGCGGTGCGGTGGGGTGTGGCCGGTCAGGTCGTGACGGCGTGGGTCCTGACCTGGCCGTCGTGCATGGTGCTCGGCTACGTGCTCGACAAGGGGCTCTCCGCGGTCTTCTGAACCGGGGAGGAACGGATCATGGGACCCTTGTCTCGGAACGTCGTGCGCCGATACCATCTGTTGCCTTCCCGATGAACGCTGCCATCCTCCCCGAGCTCCCCGAGTCACGCTTCCTCAACCGGGAGCTCTCCTGGCTCGAGTTCAACGCGCGGGTGCTCGCGCCCTCCGAGGATCCCCGTCTACCGCTCCTCGAGCGCGTGAAGTTCCTCGCGATCTTCTCGAGCAACCTGGACGAGTTCTTCCAGGTCCGCGTCTCGGGCCTGCGCGAGCAGGTGGCGGCCGGCGTCGTGACCTCGAAGACCCCCGACGGGCTCAGTCCGGCGGAGCAGCTCACGGAGATCCGAGCCCGGTGCGGCGAGCTCCTCGCCCGGGCGGACGCGACGATGGAGGCGCTCCTCGCCGAGCTCGACAAGGCAGGGGTTCGGGTCATCGGCCTCGAAGGGATGAGCGATGAGGATCTCGCGTTCGTCGCGGAAGCCTTCCACGAGCGCATCTTCCCCGTCCTCACGCCGCTGTCGGTCGACCCGGCGCATCCGTTCCCGTACATCTCGAACCTGTCGCTGAACCTCGCGGCGATCGTGCGGGACCCGGTGACCCAGGTGAACCGGTTCGCCCGGGTGAAGGTGCCGCCGCTCCTTCCTCGGTTCCTCGCGCTCCCCGACGGCGAGCGGCTCGTGCCCATCGAGGACGTCATCGCGGCGCACCTGGGTGCCCTGTTCCCCGGCATGGAGATCGCCTCCCGGCATGTCTTCCGGGTGACGCGCGATGCCGACGTCGAGGTCGAGGAGGACGAGGCCGAGGATCTCCTCGCCGCGATCGAGAGCGTTCTGTGGCGCCGCCGCCGGGCCGCGAGCCCGGTCCGGCTCGAGGTCGACCGCACCATGACCGCTGAGGTCCTCGACCTCCTCGTGCGTGAGCTCGACCTCGAGCCGGACGACGTCTACGTCTCGGACGGGTTGCTCGATCTCGCGGGGATGATGGCGCTCGCGAAGCTCGACCGTCCGGACCTCAAGGACGATCCCTGGACGCCGGTGACGCAGCCGCGACTGCAGGCCGAGGAGGGCGAGCCGGACCTGTTCGCCGTCCTTCGCGCCGGCGACGTGCTCGTGCACCATCCCTACGACTCGTTCGCCGCCTCCGTCGAGGCGTTCCTGGACCAGGCCGCCCGGGATCCCGACGTGCTCGCGATCAAACAGACCCTGTACCGCACCTCCGCGCAGGAGAGCCCGATCATCGGGGCCCTGGTCCGGGCGGCCGAGGCCGGCAAGCAGGTCGTGGCCCTCGTCGAGCTGAAGGCTCGGTTCGACGAGCAGGCGAACATCACGTACGCGAGGGCGCTCGAGGAGGCCGGCGTGCACGTCGCCTACGGCGTCGTCGGGCTGAAGACGCACTCGAAGACCTCGCTCGTCGTCCGGCGCGAGGACGGCGGCGTCCGCCGGTACGCGCACGTCGGCACCGGCAACTACAACCCGACCACGGCCAAGCTGTACGAGGACCTCGGCCTCCTGACCGCCGACCCCGAGATCGGCGCCGACCTCACGGACCTGTTCAACGTCCTCACCGGATACAGCCGCCAGCGCGAGTACCGTCGGCTCCTCGTTGCGCCCTACGACCTGCGGCCCAAGCTCCTCGAGCTGATCCGCCGCGAGTCGAGGCTGGGCGGCAAGATCGTGATGAAGATGAACAGCCTCGTGGACGCCGAGATGATCGATGCCCTGTACGCGGCCTCGCAGTCCGGCGCCGACGTCGACCTGGTGATCCGAGGGATCTGCTGCCTGCGCCCGGGGGTGCCGGGCCTCTCGGACCGGATCCGTGTGCGCTCGATCGTTGGGCGGTACCTCGAGCACTCGCGCATCTTCCGGTTCGGACGGCGCGCGAGCGGCTACGACCACTACATCGGCTCGGCGGACCTCATGCCCCGGAACCTCGACCGTCGCGTCGAGGCGACCGCGCCCGTCCTGGATCCCGCGCTGAAGCGGCGGCTCGATCAGATCCTGCGCGTGCTCCTGCGCGACGACGTGCTCGCCTGGCGCCTGCATGCCGACGGCCGGTGGACGAAGGTGCGCGAGCGCAAGGGCCTGAGCGCGCAGGCGCGGCTGCGAGAGCTCGCGCTCGAGCGGACGGCGAGGCCACGATGAGCACGGAGCGCGAGGTGAAGCTCTCGGTCCCGGCCACGTTCACGCTCCCGGACCTCTCGGATCTGGAGGGCCTCGTCGCGACGCCTGCCGAGCCCCGTCGCTACCAGACCGTCTACGTGGATACGGAGGATCTCCGGCTGGCGCGATGGGACTGCAGCCTGCGCCACCGCCAGGGCGAGGGGTGGACGTTGAAGTTCCCGGCGACGTCCGAGGGTGTCCTCGTCGTCCGCGACGAGCTCGCCTTCGAGGGCGAGGCCCGCCGGGTGCCACCCCAGGCGTCGGATCTGTTCCGGGCCTACGCGCGGGGGTCCGAGCTCCGCCCGGTCGCGCGTCTTCGGACCCTCCGCCGCCGCGTGGAGCTGAGCGATGCAGAGGGTGCCCGTCTCGGCGAGATCGTCGACGACGAGGTCTCCGTGATGGACGGCGCGCGCGTTGCCGCGCGCTTCCGCGAGGTCGAGGTCGAGGTCGCGGTGCAGGCCGACGTTCCGCCGCCGCTCCTCGACGCGATCGTCGCCCGTCTGCGCGAGGCAGGCGCGAGCCCGACCGACGGCACGCCGAAGTACCGGCAGGCGCTCGGCGCGCGAGCATCGGCGCCGCCGGATGTCGTCGTCCCTGAGCTCGGCCCCGAGGCATCGGTCGGCGAGGTCGTGCGCGGCGCCGCCGCGGCCTCGGTCGTGCGGCTCCTCCGGCACGACGCCGGTGTGCGGCTGGGCGCAGACATCGAGGACGTGCACCAGGCCCGGGTGGCCACCCGCCGGCTCCGCTCCGACCTGCGGACGTTTCGGGACGTGATCGACCCGGACTGGGACGCTGCGCTCCGCGAGGAGCTGGGCTGGCTCGGCGGGGAGCTCGGGACGGTCCGCGATCTCGACGTCCAGCTCGAGCGCCTCCGCGGCCGCGTCGCCGCCCTGCCCGAGGAGGATCTCCCCGTCGGGGAACGGCTCGTGGCGAGGCTCAGCGAACGGCGGGACGCGGCACGCGAGCACCTGCTCGTAGGGATGCGCTCTGAGCGGTACATCGCGTTGCTGGACCGGCTCGTCGAGGCCGCGCGCGAACCGGCCGTAGTGCCCGACGCGGCGAGCGCTCCGGCGGTCATGGCGCTCGGCGCCGTGATGGAGCGGCCGTGGAAGCACCTGAAGGGCGCGCTCGACGGGCTCGGTGAGGACGCTGCGGACGCGGACCTGCACATGGCCCGCATCCGCACCAAGCGCGCTCGGTACGCGGCCGAGGCCGTCGAGGCCGTCTTCGGCAAGCGCGCTCGGGCCTTCGCGCGCGAGGCCGCTGCCCTGCAGGGGGTGCTCGGTGAGCACCAGGACGCCGTCGTGGCGCAGGCGTGGCTCCGGGAGGTTGCCACCGGCGGCGGCCGGGGCGCGTTCGTCGCCGGCGAGCTCGCGATGCTCGAGCGGCAGGCGGCCTCCGCAGCCCGTGCGCGCTGGCGCGGCGTGTGGACGGCCCTCTCGCGCAAGCGCCTGCGGTTCTGGCCGTGAGTCGGGCGCCCGCCGCCGATGGACCGGTCGTCCGGGCAGCCGGAGGCCTCGTGGTCCGACGCGAGTCCGATGGGAACCGGCGTATCGCCTTGGTCCACCGGCCGCGGTACGACGACTGGACCTTCCCGAAGGGCAAGCTCCAGCCGGGCGAGACCGACGAGCAGACCGCGATCCGCGAGGTGGAGGAGGAGACCGGGCTGCGGTGCGCCCTCGGCCTGGACCTGGGGACGGTCGAGTATCGCGACGGTGAGGGGCGACGGAAGGTCGTGCGCTACTGGGTGATGGAGCCCGGCGACGGCACGTTCACCCCCGGCGATGAGGTCGACGAGCTCCGCTGGCTCGCGGCCGAGGAGATCGCCCCGGAGCTCTCCTACGACCACGACCGCCAGCTGCTCGAG
>Ga0154889_1073_pt7 | contig 9374 bp, 9 predicted proteins | sample Rifle2008BG19ft_FD_105861 | JGI IMG/M metagenome (GOLD analysis project Ga0154889, IMG submission 105861) | Actinobacteria bacterium RBG_19FT_COMBO_70_19
CGACGGCGTGCTCACGGTCTCCGCCTCGGAGCACCGGTCGCAGATGCAGAACCGCGAGGCCGCGCTCGAGCGGCTCGCCCAGGTCCTGGCGGCGGCCGTCGCACCCCCGCCGCCCCGGAGGCGACCCACGAAGCCGAGCCGCGGGTCCGTCGAGCGCCGACTCGCCGACAAGAAGCGGCGAGCGCGGACCAAGAAGCTCCGTCGGGCCGACGAGGACTGAGGTTCGGGCTCAGCCCACCGGCTCGAGCGCGAGGCGCCCCAGCCGCTCAGGTGTCGAGGTCGTCGACCCCGTCCTCGACCTCGAACAGGAACGCGTGGGCGTCGCACTCGGTCAGCACCTCGCGGGCGCGCTCGAGCACCGGTCCGGGATCCTCGCCGAGGCGCGCCATCGCGCGGCCGAGGTCGACCATCGCCCGTGCGGCGTCGATCCGAAGCCCGAGCGCCTCGAGTCCCGCCACGCCTTCCTCGAGGAGCCGACGGGCCTCAGCCGGGTCCGGCTCGAGCAGGCCCTCGACCAAGATCGCGTTCGCTCTCGCGGCGGGCGAGTGCCCGTGCTCGGTCAGGTCGCGGTACGTTTCGGCCTCGTCCGCGCGACCGGTGCGCACGAGCGCGCGGACGAGGTCGGTGAACGCCTCGGGGGCGGTCTCGACGTTGAACGCCCGGAGCTGCTCGATCATGGTTCCGAGCGAGTCGATGGCCTCGCCGTTCGCGCCGCGCGCGAGCGCGAGGTAAGCCTCCATCATCGGGATGAAGACCTGGCTCTGGGGTTCGGGGTTCTCGTCAAGGACCGGGATCGACTCGCGGTGGATCGTCTCCGCCTCGTCATGTCGGCCGCGGAACAGCACGACCGCCGCGAGCGCGGTCAGCCGCATCCCCCGGAGCGGTTCGTCGCCCACCTCCGTAGCGAGCTCGAGCGCCTCGCGCTGCAGCGCCTCGGCCTCCTCGAGCCGGCCGAGCCGGAACAGGCCGTCGCCGAGGCTGCCCTTCATCCACCCCATGTGCGAGCGCGCACCTGCGCGCTGCGCGAGCTCGAGGCTCTCGCGCAGGACCTCCTCCGACCGTCGGTAGTCCGAAGCGAGATCGCTGAGGATCGCGGGCAGATTGTTGCAGCAGCGCATCAGGTTCGAGAACTCACCGACCTCCTTGGCGAGGCGGTGGGCCTCCTCGATGGTCGCGATCGCCTCGGCGGAACGTCCGAGCTGCGCGAGGCACACCGCGAGGGTCTGCGTCGACTCCGCGTGCACGAGGGGCGAGTCCACGCGGACGGCCATCTCGACGGCGCGCCGGAGCAGCGGCTCCGCCTCCACCCCTCGTCCTCGACGCCACAGGTACCAACCGAGCCGATGCAGCGCGTCGGCGAGCTCCTCCCGTTCCCCGAGCGGCTCGAGCATCGCGACCGCGATCCGACCTTCCCGCTCGCACTCCTCGTCGCGCGCCTGCAGCAGGAGCGGGATGACGAGACGGGCGTGCGCCCACCCGACGCCCACCGGATCGCCGATGGCCTCGTAGGTGTCGAGCGCCCGTCGGACGACGCGCTCGGTCTCGCCGATCGGGTCGGTCCCCCACGAGGCATCGACATGGGCGCGCACGAGCGCGACCCGCTCTTGCGGCGGCACGTCGAGCTCGTCGGCCAGGCGTTCGGCCTGCCGGAACCAGCGCGTCGCCTCGGCCCGCAGCCACAGGGCTGCCGTGCGTTCCCCGGCCGCCCGCGTCCAGCGGAAGGCGCTGCGGCGCAGCTCGTCGCGCCGCTCGCCGACCTCGCCCAGCTCGTCGAGGTAGCCAAGGGCCTCGAGCAGGTGGGTCGCGATCAGCTCGGCGATCTCGTCGGCGCGGTCACCGGCGCGCTGCTCGGCCCATCGGGCCACGCCCGCGTGCTTATCGGCGCGGAGCGCCTTCGGCAGGGAGTCGTACGCGCCGTCGCGGATGAGGTTGTGGCGGAACGAGAACTCGTGCTCGTCCGAGAACGACGAGGGCTCGTGCGGCAGGACGAGCTCCTTCACCCGCAGGCGCCCGAGCGCGTCCCGGACCTCGTGCACGGTCCTGCCGGTGAGCTCGGAGACGGCGCCGACCCAGAACACGCGCCCCACGACGGCCGCGTCCTGCAGCGCTTCCTTCTCGTCCTCGGGCAGGCCGTCCAGCCGAACGGCGATCAGTCCCTGGACCGAGCGCGGCAGCTCGACGTCCTCGACCGGTCGCGCGACCTCCCACCGGGCGGACTCGGTCGCGCGGAGCACGCCGTCGTCGATCAGCTTGCGGACGATCTCCTCCACGTAGAGCGGGTTGCCCTCGCTCAGCTCGACGATCGTCCGTTTCAGCTCGGGCGCGATCTGGCTCGAGAGGAGGTCGTCGAGCATCGCTTCGCCCTCGGCCTCCGAGAGGGGGTCGAGGTAGATCGATGCCGCGTTGCGCTTGCCGCCACCCCACGTCGGGCGCGTCTCGAGGAGCTCGGCGCGGGCGGTGGCGACGACCATGATCGGGCCCTGCGCCCAGTCGGCGACGTGCTCGACGAAGTCCAAGAGTCCGTCATCGGCCCAGTGGATGTCGTCGAGGACCACGACGAGCGGGTACCTGGCGGCGAGGCGCTCGAGGAAGCGGCGCCAGGCCTCGAACAGGTCCTCGCGGCTCATCGCCCGGGTCTCGCCGGCACCGACGAGTGCGCGGATCTGCGGCGCGACGCTCTCGTCGCCGAACAGCTCGCGGGTCGCGACGTCGGCCTTCTTCGCCGCCACCTCGGCGCCGTCGTCCTCGAAGATCTCGCACTGCGCCTTGATCGCGTCGGCGAACGCGGAGTACGAGGTGTTCCCGTACGCGAGGCACCGGCCGCGGCGCCAGTACACGATCTCCGGCAGGCCCTCGACGTAGTGCTCGAGCTCGGCGACCAGGCGGGACTTGCCGACGCCTGCCGGCCCGACGATCGTCACCAGGGCGGGGTGTCCCTCGGTCTCGACCCGGCGGAGGGTCTGCTTCAGCACCGCGAGCTCCTCGTCGCGCCCGACGAGTCGAGCCTCAAGGCCGAGCCTCGGTCGCTCGCCGCGCGTACGGGCCTTGATGCGCAGCGCGCGCCACGCGGGGACCGGCTCGGCCTTGCCCTTCAGCGCGAGCGGTTCCATCTCGCGGTACTCGATGACGTCCTTCGTGCTCGCGTAGACGCCGGGCCCCACGACGATGTGACCGGGCTCGGCCGCGGTCTGCAGGCGCGCCGCGGTGTTCACGGCATCGCCGGTCAGCATCCGGTCGCGCGGGCCCGAGGCGCGCTCGACGTCCACGAGCACCTCGCCGGCCTCGACGCCGATCCGCATCGCGAGCGTGGGCTTTCCCTCGGCAGCGAAGCCGCGGTTCAGCTCGGACAGGACGGCCTGCATCTCGAGCGCGGCGCGCACGGCGCGCTCGGCGTCGTCCTCGTGCGCGCGCGGGACGCCGAACACCGCGAGCACGGCGTCACCCATGAACTTCTCGAGGAGACCTTCGTAGCGGCCGATCTCCTCGGAGAGGCGGTCGAACGTCCGCCCGACGACCGACTGGACGACCTCCGGGTCCTCCTGCTCGGCCAGCGTGGTCGAGCCCACGAGGTCGGCGAACAAGGCGGTCGCGAACTTGCGCTCCTTGCGGCGAGCCTCGGCTTGCGCGAGGGCGTTCCCGCACGCGTTGCAGAACCTCGAGCTCTCGGGGTTCTCCGCTCCGCAGGATGGACAAACGAGCATGCGGGGAACACTACGCCCCGAGGCTCCGTCGGGGGAGCCCCTGCTCGCGAACGGCGAGCGCGGCACAGGAGCATGATGGCGGGGACACGGGAGGAGGGAGACGCCGTGACGGACAGCATCTACCGCGTCACCGAGGTGATCGGCACCAGCACGACCTCGTGGGAGGACGCCGCCAAGAACGCGGTCGAAACGGCCGCTCACTCGCTCCGCGACCTGCGGGTCGGCGAGATCGTGAGGCTCGATCTCACGATCGAGGACGGCCGCGTGGCGCACTACCGGGCTCGGGTGAACATCTCCTTCAAGTACGAAGCGAGCTGACCGCCGCCGGCTCGATCTGTCGAGCGTCGAAGGAAGAGTGACAAGAACGCCCCTTCGGTTTGACGACGTCGGCAGCTACCGGGTACGTTCTGTGGTGAGAGACCGCTGGAGCCCTCGGGCCCTGGCGGTTTCTCACTTCCGGACTCCTCGCGCGCTGTGACCAGCCCCTCCCGGCCGGTACCCTGACCGGCGATGCGCGTCGACACCGCCTTCGAGCCGCTCGTGACCGAGCGTCTGCACCTGCGCAGGTCACGGCCCGAGGACGCCGAGGCGATCTCGGCGTACCGCCGCGACCCCGAGGTCCACCGCTACCAGGGGTGGGAGCGCACCGACCCCGAGGGCATCCGCGCCGAGATCGAGGAGATGGTCGGCCGCGCTCCGGGCGAGCCCGGCGGGTGGGTGCAGCTTTCGGTGCTCGAGCGCGCGAGCGAGCGCTTGGTCGGCGACGTCGGGTTCAGCCGCGTCGACGGCGAGCCCGGTGTGATCAAGGTCGGCTACACGATGGCGCCCACGTTCCAGGGACGCGGGTACGGCACCGAGGCGATGCGGGCACTCGTCACCTACCTGTTCGACGTGCTCGGCGTGGACGTCGTGCGCGCCTACGCGAGCGTGGAGAACGTCCCCTCGACCCGCGTCGCCGAGAAGGTCGGCATGCGATTGGTGGAGCGCTTCGAGCGCCGTTACGGCGGCGAGGTCTGGCACGGCGTGCGCTACGAGCGCCGCCGCAACGACCCCGATCACGCCTGATCGAGCGCGCCTGGTCCTCCAGACGCTTCCTAGGGTTGCCCTGTCGAGACCTCCGTGCCTGGTCGCGTCTGGCGGCTCCCTGGGGGAAGATGGCCCGGACCATGAGCGGGCACCGGACCGAGACCGACTCGATGGGCGCGATCGACGTGCCCGCGGACCGTTACTGGGGCGCGCAGACCCAGCGGTCGATCCATCACTTCTCGATCGGGTGGCCGCAGGCCGACCGCATGCCGGTCGAGATCGTCCGCGCGATGGGGATCCTCAAGAAGGCGGCCGCGCTCGCGAACGTCGAGAACGGGCAGCTCGACCCCGAGCTCGGCGCGCTGATCGTCCGGGCGGCCGAGAGCGTCATCGCCGGCGAGCTCGACGAGCATTTCCCGCTCTTCGTGTGGCAGACGGGCTCGGGTACCCAGTCGAACATGAACGCGAACGAGGTCATCTCGAACGTCGCGATCCAGGCCTCGGGTGGGCAGATGGGCTCGAAGACGCCGGTCCATCCGAACGACCACGTGAACCTGTCTCAGTCCTCGAACGACACGTTCCCCACCGCGATGCACATCGCGGGCGCGACGACGATCGTGCGGGACCTGCTGCCCTCGGTGCGCGAGCTCCGCGACGCCCTCGCGCAGCGCGCGGCCGGGTTCGCCGACATCGTGAAGATCGGTCGGACGCACCTCCAGGACGCCGTGCCGCTCACGCTCGGACAGGAGTTCGGCGGCTATGCGGCGCAGCTCGACGCATGCATCGAGCGCATCGAGCAGGCGCTGCCCGGGCTGTACGAGCTCGCGATCGGCGGGACCGCGGTGGGTACCGGGCTGAACGCGCCGCCGGGGTTCGGCGATGCCTGCGCCGCGAAGATCGCCGAGCTGACCGGGCTGCCGTTCGTCGCGGCACGGAACCTGTTCGCCGCGCTCGCCGCGCACGACGCGGTCGTGTTCATGAGCGGCGCCCTGTCCACGCTCGCCGCCGCGCTCATGAAGATCGCGAACGACGTGCGATGGCTGGGCTCGGGCCCGCGCGCGGGGATCGGCGAGCTGCGGCTGCCCGAGAACGAGCCCGGCTCCTCGATCATGCCGGGCAAGGTGAACCCCACCCAGTCCGAGGCGATGACGATGGTGGCGTGCCAGGTCCTCGGCAACGACACCGCGATCAAGGTCGCCGGCTCGCAGGGCAACTTCGAGCTGAACGTCTTCAAGCCGGTGATGATCCGGAACCTGTTGCACTCGATCCGGCTGCTCGCGGACTCGTGCCGATCGTTCCGCGAGTTCTGCATCGAGGGCCTCGAGCCCGACCGCGAGCGCATCGACGAGCTGGTCCGCTCCTCGCTCATGCTCGTCACCGCGCTCAGCCCGAAGATCGGCTACGACAAGGCCGCCGAGATCGCGAAGAAGGCGCACCACGAGGGCACGAGCCTGAAGGAGGCGGCCCTCGCGCTCGGCTACCTCACCGCCGCCGAGTACGACGAGCTCGTCGTCCCCGGAGACATGGTGTGAGCGCTACGGCCCTGCACGAGCGTTGACCTCGAGCCAGGTCCGGAGGTTCGCCACGTGCGAACGGGGCTCCTCCGCGTGCTCGCAGACGCCGGGGCGACCGCACTGCGAGTTGCCCTCCATGGTCAGGAAGTTGAACCGGCAGTTCGGACAGAAGACGTCGAGCTCCTCGGGCAGGTAGGGGCAGTCGCCCCAGGAGCACCCTCGCTCGCCGTCACCCGTCGCGAGGTCGTACCCGCAGCCCGGGCACTGCCGGAACCCTTCCCAGCCCATCGAGGTCCCTAGTTCCGGAAGTCGCCGGTGACGTTCAGCTCGAGCCAGTCCTGGCCGCTCGCGCCCTCGATCGGGACGTAGACGCCCATGTCGTGCCAGCCGTCCATGCCCTCGTGCATCGAGAGCTCGAACGTGAGGACGGTGGACTCGCCGGGCGCGAGCGTGCTCGTGCCGAGGACGAGCGGTCCGGGGCAGCAGCCCTCGCGGACCTGTGCCTCGGGCTCGCCGAGCGTGACCTCGGCCGTCCCGGTGTTCGTGAGGGTCCAGAACGGGCGGACCGCGATGTCGAGCGGGACCTGACCCATCGCCCAGTCGGCGCCCTGCACCGCGATGCCGCCGGCCTTGGCCGAGCCCGACGCGAAACCGGGCGTCTCGTACACGGGCAGGCCCATCGCATTGGTCTCGCCCGTCGGCGCCAGGGAGACCGCATCGGTCGACACCGTCTGGCCGCCCGAGCCGCCGACGGGCGTGCTGTCGGTGGTGCCGCCCGAGGTCACGAGCGCCGCGGTCACGGCCCCGACGAGCGCCACCGCCGCGACGATCGAACCGATCATCGCGAGGTTGCTGCCGCTGGACCGCTTGTTGGAGCGCTTCTTCGTCGTCGCCATGTCCTCCCCCTAGGAACCCATGCCCATCATCGGGCCACCGAACTCGCCCACGATCCGGTCCCGCATCATCTGCGGCCCCATGCCACGGGTCATCATCCGCGTCACCATCTGGGACTCGTCGATGCACACCTGGCAGCCCGCCGCGTGCGACTCCCACGCGCCGTCGGGGGTCACGAAGCAGTCCTCGAGGTTGCGATGTCCGAGCATGTCCTGGCACCCGCAGAAGCACGGGATCTGCGCGTAGACGTCCGCGTTCGACCTCGCGTACTCGTAGTGCGCCACCATGTGCGCGGGCATGCCGTCGAGCTGGAACCCGGCGGCCGCGAGCTCGGCCTGGACGACGCGCCCGTCGGGGCCGCCCCACATCATCTGGCCTCCGCCGCTCATCCCCATCGTCACGCCGACGGCGCCGGCGACGACGATGAGCAGCACGGCGACCCCGAGCGCCGCGAGCACCGTGAAGCCCGTGTGCGCCACGTCTGGCTCGGTCTTGCGCGTGGCGCCTTCCGGATCGGTCATCGTTGCCCCACCTCCATGCCCCCGATGGTCGGCCCACGATGTGGAGGCCGTGTGGAGGTCCCGTGCCTGCGCGATGGAGCGTTCGGGGCCAGTAAGCGGCCGACCCTCGTACCATCGCGGGACCGGTCCGGCGGGGGAGCCATGGCACAGACGATCCTGGTCGTCGAGGACGAGACGAAGATCCGCTCGCTGCTGCGTGGGTACCTCGAGCGGGCGGGGTTCTCGGTCCTCACGACCGGCAGCGGCGCCGAGGCCCTCACCCTCGTCGCGAGCGCGGCGCCCGACCTCGTGCTGCTCGACCTCGGCCTGCCGGACGTGCCGGGGGAGACCGTGGCGCGCGAGATCCGGCGCTCGGGGCGCACGCCGATCCTCATGCTCACCGCGAAGACGGGGGAGGAGGACCGGATCAGCGGCCTCGAGATCGGCGCAGACGACTACGTGACGAAGCCGTTCAGCCCGCAGGAGGTCGTGCTCCGCGTGCAGGCGATCCTGCGTCGAGCGGGCGGGGCGCTCGGCGGCGCAGCTATGCGATCGTTCGGCGCCGGCGAGCTGACCGTCGACGAGGACCGACACGAGGTCCGCGTCCGCGGCGTCATGGTCGAGCTCACGCCGAGCGAGTGGTCCCTGCTCGTCGCGCTCGCCGGGGCGCCGGGGCGCGTGTACTCGCGGACCGAGCTGATCAACCGGACGCGGGGCTACGAGTTCGCCTCGGAGCGCGCGGTGGACAGCCACGTGAAGAACCTGCGGCGCAAGATCGAGGAGGATCCGCACGAGCCGCGGATCGTCGAGACCGTGCTCGGGACGGGCTACCGGCTGGGGCTGCGACGTGACGACTAGAGCCGGGTTGCTTCGCTCAGCCCTCGGGCTGCGGCTCGCGGCGGCCTTCGTCACGGTGGCGGTGGTCGCCGTCGGTGTCTACGCGGTGCTCACGATCATCTCGACGCGCGCCGAGCTCGCGGACCTGATGCTCGAGGTTCACCGCGAGGACGCGGCAGCGGCCGCCGGGGCGGCGGCACAGGCGTACGAAGCCGCCGGCACCTGGGAGGACGCCGACCTCACGGGCGCCGTGGCGGTCGCGTCGCGCGGGCAGGCAACGCTCGCGGTGCGCGATGCGGGCGGCGCGGTGATCTCGGCCCCCGCCGAGGAGGCCGCCCAGATGCTCGAGCAGATGCACGGCGTCGAGATCGTCGACATCCCGCGCGGCGACCCGGTCGTGGCGCCGGTCGTGGTCGACGGCGAGAAGGTCGGGAGCCTCGTGCTGCGGTTCCCCGCGAGCCACCTCCCCGCGCCCGAGGCGCAGGTGCGCTCTGCGCTGTTCCGCACGGCCCTCGTCGGCGCCGCGGTCGCGGTCCTGGTCGCGATCGGGATCGCCCTGTTCGTCGCCGGTCGCGTCAGCCGACCGCTGGTGGCGCTCACCGACGCCGCAGCCGAGATGGAGGCCGGGCGCAGGGGCGTGCTGGTCGGCCTCGGCGACGCGCCGGGTGAGCTCGGCGTGCTCTCGACCGCGTTCGACCGCATGTCCGAGTCCGTCGAGCGCGAGGACGCGCTCCGCCGCCGGCTGGTCCGCGACGTGGCGCACGAGGTCCGCACGCCGCTCACGATCCTGCGCGGCATGACCGAGGGCCTCGTCGACGGCGTCGTCGAGCCCGACGCCGAGACCCTGCGCTCGCTCCACGACGAGGTGCTCCGGCTGACCGGCCTCGTCGGGGACCTGGAGA
>Ga0154889_1082_pt6 | contig 9116 bp, 12 predicted proteins | sample Rifle2008BG19ft_FD_105861 | JGI IMG/M metagenome (GOLD analysis project Ga0154889, IMG submission 105861) | Actinobacteria bacterium RBG_19FT_COMBO_70_19
TCGTGATGCCGATCTCGTGGCTCCCGCTCGTCGCCGACTACAACCGCTTCGCGCGTCCGGGGACCCGCGGGTTCGCGGGGACGTATCTCGGCTACCTCGCCGGGAACACGTGGTTCTACGCGCTCGGCGCGCTGCTCGTGCTCGGCGCGGGGGCGACCGCGGACGTGCTCGGCATCGGGACGGCGGTCGCCGGCGCGGCCGGGGGCGCGTTGCTGCTCCTCGCGCTCCTCGTCGGCGAGAGCGACAACGCGTTCGCGAACCTGTACTCGTCCGCTGTCTCGATCCAGAACGTCGCGCCGGAGGCACCGCAGCGCTGGCTCGTCGCCGCGCTCGGGGCGCTCGCGTTCGGTCTCGCGCTCGCGCTGTCGATGGAGCGCTACGAGCTGTTCCTGCTGCTGATCGGCTCGGTCTTCGTGCCGCTGTTCGGCGTGTTCGTGGCCGATTGGCTGGTGCGCGCCCGCGGGCGGTACGGGGAGGCCAGCCTGTTCGCGCCGACGGGCGTGCGCTGGCTCGCGCTCGTCCCGTGGCTCGCGGGGTTCGTCCTGTACCACTGGAGCGTCCCGACCGGCCCGGCGGGATGGGTCGAGGGCGTCCGGACGCTGTTCGCCGACTGGCTCGGGTTGCCCTTCCCGCTGTTCGGCTCGACGGTGGGGGCGAGCCTGCCGAGCTTCGCCGTCGCCCTCGGTCTGACGCTGCTCCTCCCGCGGCCCCGCGCGGTCACTCGCTGATCGGCCGGGGGGTCGGGGGCGGGGCCGCGACCAGGAGGATCACGGCCGGCTCGATCGACGCGTTGCGGATCGTGAGCTCGGACCCGGCGGGCACGAGGACCGTGCCCCACTGCCCGAGCCGCCGGCGTCCGCGGCCGACCTGGACGGCGACCTGGCCCGCGAGCAGCAGACACAGCCCGTCTGAGTCCGGGTCGGCGATCGGTCCGAGCTCCTGGGCTCGGTCGAGGCACACGACCTCGGACCACAGGTGCGCGGACTCGAAGACGGTGCCGTGGCGGGGACCCTCCTCCGCGAAGCGGACGAGGTCGCGCAGGTCCTTCGTCTCCACGGCCACAGCCTACCGGCGTGGGGAGCCGGGCGGCCGCTCGATAGACTGCCCGAGCCCGACTCCCGACCGAAGGAGAGCCCCGTGACCACGTTCGTCTACTCCACCGAGGCGGCAGCGGTCGCCCGCGCCGACGTGCTCGTCCTGCCGGTGTTCGAGGGACCGCAAGCAGGTCCCGGGGTGAAGGACGTGAAGGGTATCGACCTCCTCGGCGTGTACCGCGACGCTGCGCTGAAGGGCAAGCGCGGCGAGACGCTGCTCGTGCCGAACACCGGGATCGATGGCCTCGCGGCCGGTTCCGTGCTGCTGGTGGGGCTCGGGAAGAAGGATGAGGCGGGCCCGGACGCCGTCCGCCGTGCCGTCGGGAAGGTCGCGCTGCAGCTGTCGAAGCGCGCCTCTGTGGCGACGACGCTCGCCCAGGCCGGCGGTCGAAGCGCGACGGACGCCGTGCAGGCGGTCGTCGAGGGCCTGATGCTCGGCGCCTACCGGTTCGACCGCTACAAGTCGAAGAAGGAGGACCCTGCGGCGCTCGAGACCGTGACGGTGCTCGGCGCCGCCCGGTGGGATGCGAAGGCCGCGAAGGCCGCGATCGCACGGGCCCAGGTCGTCACCGAGTCCGCCGTGTGGGCGCGCGACCTCGTGAACACGCCGGCGCGCGACATGACCCCGGCGGTGCTCGCGACGGCCGCCGAGGCCATGGCGAAGGAAGTCGGCCTCGAGGTCAAGGTCTGGAACGAGAAGGAGCTCGAGAAGGGCGGCTTCGGCGGGATCCTCGGCGTGGGGCAGGGGAGCGTGAACCCGCCGCGCATGATCGAGCTCGTCTACCGGGGCGCGGCCGCGTCGCAGGCGCCGATCGCGCTGTCCGGCAAGGGCATCTCGTTCGACTCCGGCGGCCTGTCGATCAAGCCGGCCGAGGGCATGGAGACGATGAAGGGCGACATGGGCGGCGCGGCCTCGATCCTCGCGACGATGCGCGCCATCGCGCTCCTGAAGCCGAAGGTGAACGTCATCGCGGCGATCCCCTCGGCTGAGAACATGCCGAGCGGCTCGGCCACGCGTCCGGGCGACGTGCTCCACCACCGGGGCGGCAAGACCTCCGAGGTGCTGAATACCGACGCCGAGGGGCGCCTGATCCTCGCGGACTCGCTCGCCTACCTGACCGAGAAGAACCCTCGCGTGATCGTGGACACCGCCACCCTCACCGGGGCGTGCATGGTGGCGCTCGGCGAGGACGTCTGGGGCGTGTTCGGCAACGACCGCGAGCTGATCCGCGACCTCCTCGCCGCCGGCGAGGCCACGGGAGAGCCGGGCTGGGAGCTGCCGCTCTACCGCCCGTACCGCAAGCTCATCGACTCGAACGTGGCCGACGTGAAGAACCTCGGCAAGCGGTACGGCGGAGCGATCACGGCCGCGCTGTTCCTGGCCGACTTCGTGGGCGACGTGCCGTGGGCACACATGGACATCGCGGGCCCGGCCTTCGCCGAGAAGGCGGGCGACTACACGCCGAAGGGTGGGACCGGCGTCCCGGTCCGCACGCTCGTGTCGTACGTGCTCCGGCAGGCCGGCACGGCCGCGAAGGGACGGTAGCGCGGTGACGCCCGAGCCTCGGTCCGGCCCGGTGCTGGCGGTGTTCGCGCACCCCGACGACGCCGAGATCTGCGCCGGCGGCACGCTCGCGAAGTGGGCGGCCGCCGGGCGCGAGGTCCACCTGCTCGTCCTCACGAACGGCGACCGGGGCTCGAGCGATCCCTGGCGCGACCGGGCCGAGCTCGCCGAGACGCGCAAGGTCGAGACGCAGGCGGCCGGCAAGATCCTCGGCCTCACGAGCGCCCACGTCCTGGACGTGCATGACGGCGAGCTGGAGAACACCACCGAGACGCGGGAGGCCGTCATCCGGCGGATCCGGATGGTCCGGGCCGAGACCGTGATCACGTGCGACCCCACGGCGTGGTTCTTCGAGGATCGCTACTACAACCACTCGGATCACCGGCGCGCCGGCGAGATCGCGCTCGACGCGGTGTTCCCCGGCGCGGGGAACCCTCACTACTTCGGCGAGCACATCGCCGAGGGCCTGGACGTGCGGCAGGTGAACGACGTGTGGCTCGGCTGGACGAACGAGCCGAACCACACGGAGGACGTCAGCGGGCACTTCGCGACGGCGATGGGGGCGCTCGCGGCACACGAGAGCCAGGTCGAGGACGGGATCCGCTACTTCCAGGAGGAGCTCGAGCGCGAGGCGCGCGAGGCCGGCGCGAAGGTCGGCGTCGAGCACGCCGAGGGGTTCCGCGTGCTCGGCCTGTCGTAGGGGTACGCTACGGCTTCGTGCCGACGACCACGAGCACGTCGCGGAAGTCGAGCACCGGGTCGGGGAAGCGCTCACCGAACGTGTCGCGGACGCGAGCGCGGAACGAATCGAACCCGCGCTCGCCGAGCATCGAGCGCACGAACCGTCCCGTGGCCCAGGTGCCGAGCCCCTCGACGTACTCGTCGAGCGTGTAGTGGAACCGGTACTGGCGGCGCTCGATCTGCACGTGCCGAAGGCCGGCGTCCATGAAGGCCTCCACGAGCGAGTCGCGCTGGCGGAAGCGGTGCTGCCACGGCACAGCGTCGGCGAGCGCCGCCTCGAGGACCTGGCGGGGCACGACGCTCCAGACCATCTCGAGCCACGTGCGCGTGAGCTCGTCCTGTCCGTCGGACCACGCGTTCAGCGCCAACCGACCGCCCGGCTGAAGCACGCGGAGCAGGTCGTGCAGGGCGGTCTGGTACTTCGTGAAGTGCGCGAGCACGAAGTTCCCGACCACCGTGTCGAAGGCTCCGTCGCGGAAGGGGAGGTCGATCACGAGCGCCGCGACCGTGCGGACCTCGGGCCGGGCGCGACGGCCGACCGCGAGCATCCCCGTCGAGCCGTCGATGCCGATCACGGAGCCGGTCTCGCCGACGACGACGGCGGCCTCGGCGGCGGCGATGCCGGTCCCGGTCCCGACGTCGAGCACTCGGGCTCCGGGGAACGGGTCGGCTGTGCGGATCAGGTCCCGGGCGGGCTCGAGGAGCCGCGGCGCGTGGATGCGCTCGTACGCCTCGGCGACGGCGTCGTAGGAGCGCCAGTCCGACATGCGCTCCAGCGTACCCGGTGGGCTCGCGTACGGAGAGGCTCCACCGGTACGCTTGGGCAGGCATGAGGGGGCGCGGATGAAGGGACCCGCCGGCGTGACGGCGCTCGTGCTCGCCGAGACCGTGGCGGGCAGCCTGTGGCTGCTGTTCCTCACCCCGCTGTGGCACGAGGTGCGCCGCGGGTTCTTCAAGCTCACCGGCGCGGTTTCCCTCCTGCTCTCCGCGACCCTGTGGTACTCGGCCTCGGTCGGGCTCGTCGAGGGTGACGACGCCGGCCGATGGGCGCTCCGCTTCGCGGCCGCGCTCGCGCTCGGCACGGCCCTCTGGCTCGGGATGATGTTCACGCGATGGCACCCGGCGGCGCGCGCCGTCGGGCTCGTCTGCATGCCGGTCTCGGTCGGCCTGTTGCTCGCCATGGCGGCCACCGCCGAGGGCTCGTTCGTCGTCGCGGCGATCCAGCTGGTCGCCGGCGCGGCCTTCCTCGGCGCGGTGATGGATGGGCTGCTGCTCGGCCACTGGTACCTCACCGACCGAGGGCTCACGCGCGGGCCGATCGACCGGTACACGACGGCGCTCATCGCGGCCGTCGGGCTCGAGGTCGTGGCGGTGCTCCTCGGCGGGTTCGGGCCGACCGGCGACGACTCGCAGTTCAACCCGTTGCTCACGTCGGCCGGGCTCGCGGCGTGGATCGCCCTCGGGATGGTGGGCACGACCGCGCTCATCGCGTTCCTCATCCGCGCCGCGCTGAAGGGCGAGCGTTCGTCCGCGGTCCAGGCCGCCACCGGCTTCTTCTACCTGGCCGTGATCACGGCGATGACCGCCGAGTTCGCGGCGAAGGTCCGTTTCCTCCCGTGAGCCGATGATCCCGACCTTCATGGTCCTCGGCGTGGTGGTGGAGGGTGCGGCGTGGTGGTGGATCTCGAGCAGGGGAGCGAGCGTGTGGGCGACGATGACCCCGGTGCTCGTGGGGCTCGGCGTGCTCGCGCTGCTCTCCGGCCGCCCGGAGGCGGCCGAGGACGTGACGCCCGCCGCGGCCGCTGCGGCCGGCCTGGTGGGCGGGGTCGCCCTGTACCTCGCGACGCGGGCCTTCGTCGCGGTCGTCGCGCCGCGGTGGCGGGCGTTCCGCGTCCAGTCGGTGGCCATGTACGGGAGGCGCGGTTCACGGCCGCTCGGCGCCGTCCTCGCGCTCTCGGCGCTCCTCATGGTGCCGGGCGAGGAGCTGTTCTGGCGTGGCCTCTTCCTGCCCGAGCTCGAGCACGCGCTTGATGCCGCGCCACTCGCCGCGGTCCTCGCGTGGGCGGGGTTCGTGGCCGCGAACCTGCCGAGCCGCAACCTCGCGATCGTCGCGGGGGCGGCGGTCGGTGGGGTGGCTTGGGTCGCGCTCGCGGCGTGGTCCGGGGGCGTGCTCGCCGGCCTCCTCTGTCACGTCGCGTGGACCGCGCTCATGCTCGCGTTCCCGCCGCTCGAAACGCCGTTCCCGGAGGGAGCATGAGGGATCATCTGCCACTCGACGTGGAGGCCGTTCTGGGACGCGGCGAGTTCTGCTACGTCGCTTCGGTGACCCGCCACGGCCCCCACGTGACCCCGATGGTCTTCGCGCTCGCCGGCGGGAGGGTGTGGGTGACGACCTCGAGGGGATCGGTGAAGGCGCGGGCGTGGAGGCTCGACCCCTCGGTCGCCGGGCTCGTGCGAGCCGGGGACGTGTCGGTGGCCTTCACCGGGACCGTGCGGACGTTCGACCTGCTCGAGGTGGACTCCTGGGTCCGCGACCTGTTCGAGGCGCCGGCGCTCGCGGTCGCCTCGACGCGCTTCACGCGCAAGAACGCCCGTTTCTTCGCCGGCTACGCCGTCGATGCTCGGCACGTCCCGCTCTCGTGGACGCCCCCGGGCCGCGTGTTCACGGCGATCGAGCTCGAGCGGGTGGCCGTCGTCGACGCGTCCGGCGTGGCCGAGACGTTCGGCGAGTGGCCCCGAGCCCTCACCTCCGTGCCGCGGTTCCGGGCAACGAGGGCGGGAACGGGCCCGCTCGAGGGCCTGCCCGACGACGTGCGCTCGCCGCTCGGCGAGAGCGGAGAGGGCGCCCTGGCGCTCGAGGGCCCCGACGGTTCGGTCGTGCTCCCCGCCGGATGGACCGCCCAGGGTGGGGGGCTCTATGCCGCGCTCGCGCGCGAAGCGCTCGAGCTCGCCGGGCTCCCGGAGGCGACGTCGCGCGCCGCGTTCGCCATCGACCGGCCCTCGTGGTGGCGCGCCCGGAACATGACCGGCGCGATGGTGCGCGGCACCGGCGAGGTCGTCGTGCCCGAGGCGCTCGTCTCGGGCGCGGCCTCGGCCTCGCGGATCGCCCGCGCCGCGGGGGTGACCCACGCCGCCGCCGCGGTCGTGCGCCTGCGCGCGGAGCAGCTCGTGTGGTGGCGGGGCTGGTCGAGCGGGACGGTGGCGGTGGCGTGAGTGTCGTCGAGGTGCTCGCCGAGATCGAGGCCCCGCCCGAGCGCGTCTGGGCGGTCGTCTCGGACCCGCGCAAGCTCTCGCACTGGGACCGTCACGTCGAGTCCGTGGCGGGCGTCCCGGCGGCCGGCCTCGCCGAGGGCACGCGCTACACGACGGTGATGCGGTTCGTGGCCGTCCGCGGCCACGTCGCCGCCGAGGTCCTGGCGTTCGAGCCGCCGCATCGCGCGGTGATCCGGCTGACCGGGCTGCTCGACGCCGTCGTGACGACGACCGTGGAGCCGCTTCCCGGCGAGCGCAGCCTGCTGAAACACGTCGTTGACTACCACTTCCGCGGAGGGGTCCTCGGGGACTTCGCAGCGCGGAGCCTGCAACTGCTCGGCGGCGCGCAGCTCGTGCTCCGCCACGGCACGCTCGCGCAGAAGCGCGAGATCGAGCGGGGCGCCGGCGGTTAGTCCTCGAGAGCCCGGCGCATGGCCTTGCGGTCGGCTCGGCTCGGCCGACCGACGAACCACCCCGCCAGGAACCCGAGGAGACCCGAGACGATGATGACGGTGACGACCCGGGCCTTGGTGGAGAACAGCAGGAAGTTCACCTCGACGCGCTCGAAGTTGGCGACCGCGAAGATCAGCAGCACGAGTGCGGCGATCCCCGCGACGATCCACTTCGGGCTGACGCCGCGCCCCGGCTCGGGCCTCGGGCCGCTGTCCTGCCGGGGCGGTTCGTCGCCGTGATCGTCCGCGCCGGGGTCGAAGTCCTCCTGCCGTCTCATCGGTTCCTCCCGCGTCCCGTCGCGGGCATCGTCGCACAGGTCGCATAGCATGGGCGACCGTGGACGTCCGGAGGCTCGCGCGGATCGCCGGCCTGGGGGGCGCCGCCCTGGCGATCGGCGTGGCGGCCTCAGGCGGCCCCGGCCGTGACGCCGACGAGCGCGCGTTCCGCGCGGTGAACGGCGCGGCGGACCCGCGCCTGGACCGGACGGCTGGTGCGATCACCGAGCTCGGCTCGATCTGGGCCTCGATCGGCGCGGCGGCGGTGCGCCTGGACCGGACGGCTGGTGCGATCACCGAGCTCGGCTCGATCTGGGCCTCGATCGGCGCGGCGGCGGTGCTCGCGCTCGCCGGGCATCGGCGCGCGGCCGGCCGCGGGCTCGTCGCCGCGGGCTCCGTCTGGCTCCTCGGCCAGGGTCTCAAGAGGGTCTTCGAGCGGCCGCGACCCTACGAGGCCGACGCTGAGGGGACCCGCCTGCTCATCGGCACGCCGAGGGCCTCGTCGTGGCCGAGCAGCCACCCCGCGGTGCTCCTCGCGTTCGTCGAGGCCGCCGGGCGCGACGCCGGCCTGCGCCCAGCGGCACGCGTTGCCCTGACGGGTCTCGCCGGCGCCGTGGGGGTCTCTCGCGTCGTGGTCGGGGTGCACTACCCCGCCGACGTCGCCGGCGGCCTGCTCCTCGGCCGGGCCGTGGCCGAGGGCGTCGCGCGGAACGGCCGGTAGACTCGCGCCCGTGACGACGCTGCTCGGCACGATCGGCTGGCCCATCCTGGACCGCATCCACCTGTTCGGCGACTTCGCCGTGTCACCGCACGGGTTGGGTATCGCGATCGGGGTCCTGTTCGGCGCGTGGATCTGGAGCGTCGAGGGCCCCAAGCGCGGCGTGAGCGTCGACCACATCAACACCATGCTGTTCTGGGTGCTCGTCGGCGCGATCGTCGGGGCCCGCCTGTTCTGGGTGATCGCGCACTGGGCCGAGCTCGATGGGCCGCTCGAGGCCTTCCAGGTCTGGAAGGGCGGCATCAGCCTGCTCGGCGGCATCGCCGGGGCCGTGCTGGTGAACGTGCCGAACATCCGGCGGTACGGCTACTCCTTCTTCCAGGTCGTCGACGGCGCCGTGATGGGGCTCGCCTTCGGCATCGCGTTCGGGCGGATCGGCGATCTCATCATCGGCGACCACCTCGGCAAGCCGACGAGCTGGCTCCTGGCCTGGCGGTACGACGGCGGCGAGCTTCCGGGCTTCCGCTGCGCCGCCGAGATCTGCAGCTCGACGCTCCAGGGAGGCAAGGAGCTGCTGCTCACGAAGGGCGGCTCGGCCCTCTACGCCCCGACCGGCGAGCTCCTCGGGACCGGCACCGGGGTCCACCAGACCGCGTTGTACGACATGATCCTGGCGACACTGCTCTTCTTGGCCCTGTACCTGCTCTCGCGCAAGCCTCGGAGGCTCGGCGTGCTGACGCTCACGTTCGGTGCGTGGTACGGCGCCACCCGCGTGCTCGAGGACTTCCTGCGCGTCGACAAGCGCATCTTCGGGATGACGGGGAGCCAGTGGACGGGGCTCACGGTCTCGATCATCGCACTGGTGACGCTCCTCACGTGGGCGCTGGGGGCGCGCACGCCCCGACGAACGCACACGTATGGCCCTGGTGCCCGGGACCTGGTCGAGGCCGACCCGGAGCCGGTCGAGGCCGACCCGGAGCCCTAGTGCGCGTGGCCGTGGCCGGCGGCGGCGCCCGGCC
>Ga0154889_1077_pt1 | contig 9097 bp, 18 predicted proteins | sample Rifle2008BG19ft_FD_105861 | JGI IMG/M metagenome (GOLD analysis project Ga0154889, IMG submission 105861) | Actinobacteria bacterium RBG_19FT_COMBO_70_19
CGATCACCTTCACCCGCTCTCGTCCCCACCGCAAGAACGACAGCTGCTACGTGGAGCAGAAGAACTGGTCGGTGGTGCGCCGGGCGGTCGGGTACCTGCGCTACGACACCGACGCCGAGCTCGCCGTCCTGCAAGACCTCTACGGCCACCTGCGCCTGTGGGTGAACTTCTTCTCCCCGCAGATGAAGCTCAAGGACAAGACCCGGCAGGGGGCCAGGGTCACCAAGCACTACGACGTCGCCCGGACCCCGTACCAGCGGGTGCTCGCTTCCTCGGAGGTCTCGGCCAACGCCAAGGCGGCCCTCACCCGCCAGTACCGAACGCTCAATCCGGCCCAACTGAAACGGGATATCGGCCGGTGCCAGGACCGGCTACTCAAGCAGGCCAAGCTGAAGGAGGACCGACGTCGAAAGGAGGTGAGGAGCGCCACTGCTTCGCGGGCACTTTCCGTGAGGCAACGATCCCCTCGTTCGCGGGCATCTTGACTTGAGGCAACAAGGGCAGCGGGACCGGCGGCGGTCTCTCCCAGCACGGGCCGGCGTCCGACTCGAGGGGGCGCTCGAGGGCGACTACCGGCCGAGGTCGGAGGGGGTCTCCTGGCTCGGAGCGGGCCGCTGCTCCAGCTGTGCCCCGCCGGCCCGGTCGTCGATCATCACGATCTCCTCGTCGGGCCGCCCGTCGAGGACGACTTCGATGTCTCGCAGGGCACTCTGCATGCGGTCGCGGACGGCCCGGAGCTCGTTCAGGGTCGAGCCGTAGACGGCGAACAGGTCGGACCCGATCTGGTCGGCTTCCTCCTGGGCCTTCTGCACGATCCGGTCGGCGTCCTCCCGGGCCTGAAGTACGAGGTGTTCGGCCTGGCCACGTGCCTCCGCCTCCGCCCGCTGCGTCTGCTGACGGATCCGATCCGCCTCGCCCGTCGCCTCACCGAGGATCCGTCCGGACTCCGACTCGGTTTCGCCGCGGAGCTTCTCGACCTCGACGTCGAAGTTCCGCATCAGGTCGGCCAGGCGGCCTGCCATGGAGTCGTACGGCTCCTTCCTGGCCGCGTTCCACGACTCGACGGCGATGTCCCGCTCGCGCCGGGTTTCGTCACGCTCCCTCTCCGCGTCTCGGAGCCTGGTCTCCAGGATCTGGACGCGCTCTTCGACACTCCTCAGGTAGGCGAGCACCTGAGTCGGGTCGTACCCCCGCCGGACCGTGCTGAAGGCGGGTGTGCGATCCCACGCCGGAACGGGCTCGAAGACTGATCCGTCGGTGGCCATGGTCATGTCCTCCCATATGAGGTGGTCCCGTCCCGCGCACAGTACCGGATGTGGGGCCGAGCGCGCCAGGCCAGAAGCCGGCAGCTATCCACGGACGGTGAGAACCTCGGCCCCGTCGTCGGTGACCGCGATCGTGTGCTCGAAATGGGCCGACAGGGAGCCGTCCTCGGTCACGACGGTCCAGTTGTCGGCGAGGACCCGCGTCTCCCAACCACCGAGGTTGACCATCGGCTCGACGGCGACGACCAGCCCGGGCCGAAGCTCGGGGCCTCGCCCGGGAGGGCCGTAGTTCGGGATCTGGGGATCCTCGTGCAAGCTGCGGCCGATGCCGTGGCCGACGTACTCGCGGACGACCTCGAACCCCGCGCCGAGGACGGTCTGCTCGACCGCATGAGAGATATCGGACAGGCGGCCGCCGGGGCGGATCTGGGCGATGCCTGCCTCGAGTGACTCCTCGGTGACGCGGACGAGCTTCTCGGCCTCGGCCGAGGGGGGCTCGCCGACGAAGACGGTCACGGCGGAATCGGCGTGGAAGCTCTCCCAGATCGCACCGAAGTCGAGCGAGAGCAGATCGCCGTCCTTGAGGACGCGCTTCGGCGAGGGGATGCCGTGGACGATCTCGTCGTTCACCGACGTGCAGATGGACGCCGGGAACGGCGGGCGCCCGTAGCCGAGGAACGACGGGGTGGCGCCCCGCTCGCGGATGTAGGCCTCGGCGACGACGTCGAGATCCATCGTCGTCTTCCCGGGGGCCACGGCGGCGAGCACCGCGTCGATGGTATCGGCGACGATCCGCCCCGCCTGGCGCATCTTCTCCACCTCGGGGGTGGACTTGTAGACGATCACTCGTACGCGTCCAGCAGGTCCGACAGCGCCTCGACCGTGCGGTCGAACACGACCTGCTCGGCGGCTTCGGAGTCGATGTCGCGCAGGAGCCCGCGCTCCCAGAAGTACAGGACGAGCGGCTCGGTCTCCTTGCGGTAGACCTCCAGACGATGACGGATCGTCGGCTCGTCGTCGTCGGATCGGAGCTTCAGCGCTGCGCCGCAGACGTCGCAGATGCCCTCGACGCGGGGGGGCTTGAACTCCAGGTTGTACGGACGTCCGCAGTCGGGGCAGACGAGGCGGTTCGTGAGGCGTTTCACGACCATCTCGTCGCCGACCTTGAGGTTCAGGACGGCGTGGAGCGGACGCCCTGCCTCGGTGAGCGCGCGCTCGAGGGCCTGGGCCTGCGGGACGGTGCGCGGGAAGCCGTCGAGGATGAACCCCTCGCGACAATCGGGCGCCTCGAGCCGCTCGAGCACCATCTTCACGGCGATCTCGTCCGGCACGTACTCGCCGCGGTCCATGTACCCCTTGGACCGCGTGCCCAGCGGCGTGCCTCGCGCGACGTGGTCGCGGAAGATGTCACCGGTCCCGATGATCGCCAAGCCGTAGCGCTCGGCCAGCCGTTTCGCCTGGGTGCCCTTCCCTGCCCCCGGCGGCCCGAGCAGCACGATGCGCATGGCGGCCTACTTCAGGAAGCCCTCGTAGTGGCGCATCAGCAACTGCGACTCGAGCTGCTTCATGGTCTCGAGGGCTACCCCCACGGTGATCAGCAGCGAGGTCCCGCCGAACGGGAAGCTCGCGATCACCCAGAAGGCGAGCACGATCGAGGGCAGCAGCGCGATCGCGGCCAGGTAGAGGGACCCGGGCAGCGTGATGCGCGTGAGGACGAAGGACAGGTAGTCGGCGGTCGGGGGCCCCGGCCGGATGCCGGGGACGAACCCGCCGTACTTGCGCAGGTTGTCGGCGGTGTCGACCGGGTTGAACGCGATCGCCGTGTAGAAGTACGCGAAGAACACGACGAGCAGGCCGTAGACCGACATGTAGACCAAGCTCCGCTGGTTCGTGAGCTGGTTGTTCACCAGGTTCTGGAACCACGCGGCATGGTAGACGCTCGCGAGGAGCGTCGGGAAGTAGAGCAGCGAGCTCGCGAAGATGATCGGGATCACGCCGGCCTGGTTGACCTTCAGCGGGATGTACGTGCTGCCGCCGCTCGTCATCCGACGACCGACGACGCGCTTCGCGTACTGCACCGGGATCCTGCGCTGTCCCTGCTCGAGGAAGATGACCGCGACGATGATCAGCAGGCCCATGAGGACGACGACCGAGAACTTCAGGTCGCCGCTCGAGACCAGGATGGACCGTCCGTCCTGCGGCAGCCGGGAGATGACGCTCGTGAAGATGAGGACCGACATCCCGTTGCCGATACCGCGCTGGGTGATGAGCTCACCCATCCACATGATCATGGCCGTGCCGGCCGTCATCACCAGCACGATGAGCGAGACGTTCGCCGCCGTGAACTCGCCGACCGGGAAGATGTCCACACCGAGGCCGGTCGTCGCATTCGCGGAGTGGAACAGGAACACGAGCCCGGTCGACTGCAGCAGCGCGAGCACGACCGTCACGTAGCGCGTCGCTTGATTGATCTTCTTGATGCCCTGCTCGCCCTGCTTCTGCCACTGCTCGAGCTTGGGGATCACGACGGTGAGCAGCTGCATGATGATCGAGCTGGTGATGTAGGGCATGATCCCGAGCCCGAACACCGCCATCCGCGTGAGCGCGCCGCCGGAGAACAGGTCGATGAAGCTGAGGAACCCCTGCTGGCCCTGCGCTTCAAGCGCGTCCTGCAGGATCCCGATGTCCACCACCGGGACCGGCACGTGCGAGCCGAACCGGTACACGGCGATCATGAACAGCGTGAACAGGATCTTGTTGCGGAGGTCTGGGACCTTGAACGCGTTGACGAAGGCTCTGAGCACGGGTCCCTATCCTACCCCGTCAGGGGATGATCTCGGCCCGGCCCCCGGCCTGCTCGATCTTCGCCCGGGCGGTGTCCGAGAAGGCCTGCGCGCGAACGACGAGCGCGATCTGGAGCTCGCCGCGGCCGAGGATCTTCACGGGCCGCCCCTTGCGGACCAGGCCGTGGGCGAGCAGCGCGGCGGGGTCGACCTCGCCGCTCGAGAACACCTTGCCGAGCGCCTCGACGTTGACGACCGCGTACTCGACGCGGTTCGGGTTCGTGAAGCCCTTCAGCTTCGGCACCCGTCGTGCGTAGGGCATCTGGCCGCCCTCGAACCCCAGCTTCGGGTTGTGCTTGGCCAGGTACCCCTTCGTGCCTCGGCCCGCGGTCTTGCCGCGCACGCCGGCGCGGCCGCGTCCGACACGGCTGCGCTGCTTCTTCGCGCCCTCGGCCGGCTTCAGGTGATGGAGCTTCATGCCTCCACCTCCTCGACGCGGACGAGGTGACGGACCTTCGCGATCATCCCGCGGATCTCGGGCCGGTCGTCCTTCACCACGGAGTCGTTGATGCGGTGCAGGCCGAGCCGGCGGACCGTGCTCTTCTGGTCCTTCGGACGGCCGATGGCGCTGCGCACCTGCGTGACCTTGAGCTTGCTCACCGGCGGCCTCCCGGACGGAAGCCGCCACGGTCGCGGCGCTGGGTTGGGTTCGCGGCACGCTCGGCCTGGTCCGCGTAGACCTCCTCGAGCTTCGCCGCGCGCGTGGCGGCCAGGCGCTCCTTCGCGGCGGCGACGGCCTCGAGCATCGGCCTGGGCGCGACCTGGTGCTCGTCGCGCTCGCGCAGGCGGGCGACGTGCGCGGGGAGCTTCAGCGACTGCAGCCCCGCCATCGCGGCCTTCACGATGTTGATGCCGTTCGAGGAGCCGAGCGACTTGCTCAGGACGTCCTTGATGCCGGCGCACTCGACGACGGCGCGGACCGCGCCCCCGGCGATGACCCCGGTGCCGGGCGCCGCGGGTTTCAGCAGCACCCGGCCGGCACCGTCCTCGCCGATGACCTCGTGCGGGATCGTGGTGCCCATCATCGGCACCTCGATCATCTTGCGCTTGGCCTCTTCGACGCCCTTCGCGATGGCCGCCGGGACCTCCTTGGCCTTTCCGTAGCCGAGACCAACGCGGCCCGCCCCGTCGCCGACGACGACCAAGGCGGCGAACGAGAAGCGCCGGCCGCCCTTCACGACCTTGGCGACGCGGTTGATCGAGATGACCCGCTCCTCGTAGATGCTCTTCTCGCCCTGGTTGTCGTACCTACGCATCAGATCTGCAGTCCCTTCTCCCTGGCGCCGTCGGCCAACGCGGCCACACGACCGTGGTACAGGCGGCCGCCGCGATCGAAGACCACGCGCTCGACGCCGGCCTGCTTCGCGCGCTCCGCGAGGAGCTCGCCCACCGCCTTGGCGGCGTCGGTCTTGGAGCCCCCGGAGACCTCGCGGTCCGAGGCCGCCACGATCGTCCGCGCCTGCACGTCATCGATGAGCTGCGCGTAGATGTGGCGGTTCGACCGGTACACCGCCAAACGCGGCCGCTCGGCGTCACCCGAGATCTTCCGGCGCACCCGCACGTGGCGGCGGACACGCGCCTTGTGTTTCGTCTTCGCGTCCATCACGCAGCACCCTTCGCGGCCTTGCCGGCCTTCTTGCGGACGTATTCGTTCTCGTACCGGATGCCCTTGCCCTTGTACGGCTCGGGCTTGCGGATCTTCCGGATGTTCGCGGCGACCTCGCCCACCTGCTGCTTGTCGTTGCCCCGCACCACGATCGAGGTGGCGGTCGGAGCCTCGAACTCGATGCCCTCGCGCGCCTGGACGATGACCGGGTGCGAATAGCCGACCTGGATCTCGAGGTCGTTGCCCTTCATCGCGACCCGGTAGCCGACGCCGACGATGGACAGCCGCTTCTCGTAGCCCTTCGTCACGCCCTCGACCATGTTCGCGAGGAGCGTGCGCGTGAGCCCATGCAGGCTGCGGTGCACGCTCTCGTCGCTCGGCCGCTCGACCCGGATGACACCCTCCTCGCGGACGATGCGCATCTCGGGGTGCAGGCGCTGGCTGAGGGTGCCGCGCGGCCCCTTCACGGTCACGAGCGCGTCCTCGCCGACGGTCACGTCGACGCCGCTCGGGATCTCGATGGGCTGCCTTCCGATCCGACTCATCTGCTCACCACACGTAGGCCAGGACCTCGCCGCCGATGCCCTTGCGGGCGGCGTCGCGGTCGGTCATGACCCCCTGCGAGGTCGACAGGATCGCGATCCCCAGGCCACCGAGCACGCGGGGCAGGGCACCGCGGCGCGCGTAGATCCGGCGCCCCGGCTTGCTGATCCGCTTCAGCCCGGTGATCGTGCGCTCCCGCTTCGCGCTGTACCGCAGCGTGACGCGGAACACGCGCTCGATGCCCTCGCCCTCGGGCGTGTAGGAGTCGATGAAGCCCTCGGTGTCGAGGATCTTCAGGATCGCGTCGTTCATCTTCGAGGCGGGGATGAAGAGGTCGTCCTTGTACACCAGGTTCGCGTTGCGGATCCGCGTGAGCATGTCGCCGACGGGATCCGAGACGTGGGTCGCGAGTCTCACCATGACGCCTTCGTCACCCCCGGAAGCTCGCCGGCGTGCGCCAGCTCGCGGAAGCAGATGCGGCACAGCAGGAACCTGCGGTACACGGCCCGCGGGCGGCCGCACCGGCGGCATCGCGTGTACTCGCGCACCTTGAACTTGCCCTTCCGCTCCTGCTTCTCGATCAGCGCCTTCTTCGCCATATCCCTACCTCTCAGGAGGCCGCCGCCACGACCGGGATCCCCTCGAAGGGGAATCCCAGCGCGACGAGCAGCGCCCTGCCTTCGTCGTCGGTCTTCGCGGTGGTCGCCACCGTGATGTCCATGCCCCGGACCTTCGCGACCTTGTCGTAGTCGATCTCGGGGAAGATCAGCTGCTCGGTCAGCCCGAGCGTGTAGTTGCCGTGGCCGTCGAACGCCTTCGGGTTCAGGCCGCGGAAGTCCCGGATGCGCGGGATCGCGATCGAGACGAGGCGGTCCACGAACTCCCACATCCGGTCGCCCCGCAGCGTGACCTTGGCGCCGATCGCCATGCCTTCGCGGATCTTGAAGCCGGCGACCGACTTGCGGGCCCGGGTCACCACCGGCTTCTGCCCCGTGATGATCTGCAGGTCCTCGACCGCCGCCTCCATCAGCCGACCGTCCTTCAGCGAGTCCCCCACCCCCATGTTGATGACGGCCTTCTCCAGGCGCGGGACCTGCATCGGGTTGGCCATGCCGAGCTCCTGCTGCAGGCGCGGGACCACCTCCAGCCGATAGCGAACCTTCAGCCGAGGGACGTAGGTGTCGCTCACAGCTCGGCCTCGCACTTGCGACAGATCCGGGCCTTCTTGCCGTCGACATCGGTCCGGTGCCCGACACGGGTTGGCTGCCCGCACGACCTGCACACGAGCTGGACGTTCGAGATGTCGATGTACAGCTCGGTGTCGATGATGCCGCCCTGCTGCAGCTGCGCGCCCGAGGTCGAGCGCTTGCCGGTCGCACGCTGATGCTTCTTCGCGCGGGCGGCGCCCTCGACCATGACCTTGCCCTTGCCGGGCAGCACGTGGATCACGCGGCCGGTGTGGCCGCGGTCCTTGCCGGCCATCACGCGCACGTTGTCGTCCTTCTTGATGTCGACGCCCGGCATCACAGCACCTCCGGTGCGAGCGAGATGATCTTCATGAACCGCTTCTCGCGGAGCTCGCGGGCGACCGGCCCGAAGATGCGGGTGCCGCGCGGGTTCCGCTGTTCGTTGATGAGCACCACGGCGTTGTCGTCGAACCGGATGTACGAGCCATCGGGCCGGCGGCGCTCCTTCGCGGTGCGCACGACGACGGCCTTCACGACCTCGCCTTTCTTCACCGCGCCGCCGGGGAGCGCATCCTTCACGGAGCCGACGATCACGTCTCCGACCCGTGCGTAGCGCCTGCCGCTGCCGCCGAGCACGCGGATGCACAGGACCTCCTTGGCCCCCGTGTTGTCCGCGACCTTGCAGCGCGTCTCCTGCTGGATCACCGGTTCCCCTTACTTCGCCCGCTCGACGATCTCGACGATGCGCCAGCGCTTCGTCTTGGACAGCGGACGGGTCTCCACCACGCGGACGGTGTCGCCCACGTGCGCCTCGTTGTTCTCGTCGTGCGCCGCGAGCTTCGCGCTCCGCGCGACGGTCTTCTTGTAGAGCGGGTGGCGCATCTTGCGGTCGATCCGCACGAGCACGGTCTTGTCCATCCCGTCGGACACGACCACGCCGACCCGGACCTTCCGCCTTCCCCGCTGCTTCAGCTGCTCCTCGCTCACCGGTCCTCCTCGGCCTCGGCCGCAACGCTCTCCAGATCGCCGAGCTCGGCCTCGATCTCCCGCTCGCGCAGGACGGTGAGGATCCGCGCGACCTCGTGGCGCGCCTGCTTGATCCGCATCGGGTTGTCGAGCTGCCCGGTCGCGAGCTGGAAGCGCAGGTTGAACAGCTCCTCCTTCAGCGACTCGAGCTTCTCCAACAGCTCGACCTCGCCGAGGTCCCGGATCTCACGGACCTTGGCCACTACTCCATGCCTCCCGCTCGGGCGATGAACTTCGTCTTGATCGGCAGCTTGTGCGCGGCGCGGAGCATGGCCTCGCGCGCGAGCGGCTCGGGCACGCCGGCCAGCTCGAACATCACGCGCCCGGGCTTCACGACGGCGACCCAGCCCTCCGGGTTGCCCTTGCCCGAACCCATCCGGGTCTCGGCCGGCTTCTTCGTGTAGGGCTTGTCGGGGAAGATGTTGATCCACACCTTCCCGCCACGGCGGATGTGCCGGGTGATCGCGACACGCGCCGACTCGATCTGACGGTTCGTGATCCACGCCGCCTCGAGAGCGACGAGCCCGAAGTCACCGAAGTGCACCTCGGTGGCGCCCTTCGCTCGACCGCGGCGGCGACCGCGATGCACCTTGCGGTGCTTGACCTTCTTCGGCGCGAGCATCAGGC
>Ga0154889_1014_pt4 | contig 8881 bp, 8 predicted proteins | sample Rifle2008BG19ft_FD_105861 | JGI IMG/M metagenome (GOLD analysis project Ga0154889, IMG submission 105861) | Actinobacteria bacterium RBG_19FT_COMBO_70_19
CGTGCGTACGCCGATCACGAGCTCCGCCGCATGCGTGCGCTCGATCAGAGCTGACGCAGGTCTGGTGAAGGGACCGCCGGCCGTCAGCGCCGTGCCACGACAGACGGCCGCGACGCCATCGATAGTCGGGCGGCTAGCCTCCGAAGAACGGGAACGTCGCCGAGTCGGGCGCCGGGCTCCCGTTCGAAGTGGAGGAGCCAACCAGCCGCGGATCCCACCGCGCCGATCAGCACCATCAGGGTCACCGCGATGCCGATCGGCATCGCGCGAGCTGGGTCCCGCGTCCTGGCCACCTCGGACATCGACGTCTCTCCCTCCCCCCAGGGTTCCTCGGATCGGATCTCGGTATGCGGGCGCGCCACCGCTCCTCAGGGTGAGATGCCGAGGATCTCGATGGTGGCGTCGCCGTAGATCGAGGACGGCGCTCCGCACGACGGGTACAGCACCAGGTGACCCGCCGATCCCTCAGGCGCTCTTCTTCGACGGGCCGCCCAAGTACGCCGCGATCACGGCCGGATCCTCCGCGATCTCGCGCGGTAGCCCCAGGGCGATCGTCCGGCCCTGATCGAGCACCTGGATCCGGTCGCAGAGCTTCATGATGAGCCGCAGGTCGTGGTCCACGACCACGACCGAACAGTCCAAGCTCGAGCGGATCCGCTGGATGTTCTCGAGCAGCTCGTCGGACTCGGCCTCGTTCATGCCGGCAGCGGGCTCGTCGAGCAGGATCAACGACGGACGTCGCACCACCGCGCGGGCGATCTCGAGCCGCCGCTGCATCCCGTACGGCAGGTTCACCGCCTTCTCGCCCTCGGCAGCCTCCAGCCCGAACCACGAGAGGACCCCATCGACCCGCCCCGCGTTGGTCCCGGGCGGCAGCGCGGCCTCCACGTTCTCCCGCACCGTGAGCTGCGCGAACAGGCGGATGCTCTGGAACGTCCGCGCTAGGCCTAGGCCAGCCACCTGGTGCGGTTCCTTCCCGATGATCTCCTGGTCGCGGAAGACGATGTGCCCCTCCGAAGGTGCGTACACGCCCGAGATCACGTTCAGCAGCGTCGTCTTACCCGAGCCGTTCGGTCCGATCAGGCCGAGGATCTCGCCCGGCCGCACGTCGATGTCCACGCCTGCGAGCGCGCGCACGCCTTCGAAGTGCTTCGCGACCTGCACACCCCGCAGTACCGAGGCCGCCGACCCGAGCGCGTCCGGCCCTCGCACCGGTGCGGCCGCGGCCACCGCTTCCGCCTCGACGAGGTCCGCGCGTCGCGCCCGCCGCGCGAGCGGACCGAGCCGCCGCACGAGGTCGTCGATCTCCCAACGATCGAAGATGCCCTCGGGTCGCAGGATCAGCGTGATGATGATCAGGAACGCGATCACGAACTGCACGGTGCCCGTGATCTTCGGGAGCTCCCAGGGGCCGATCGCGACGCCCTGTTCGACCCGCGCGAGCGTGTCCGTGAGGAACGTGACGATCGCCGCGCCGGCGACCGCACCGGTGAGGGACGTCCGGCCGCCGACCACGAGCATCGCGAGCAACGCGAACGTGATCGAGAAGTAGAACTGATTCGCGTTGAACGCGATGACGCTCTGGGCCCACAGCGAACCGGCCGCGCCCATCATCGCCGCGCTCAGCAGCCACACCCCGTATCGGGTTCGCACGACGTGTGTGCCCACGGAGGCCGCCGACAGTGGATCTTCGCGGGTGGCTCGAAGCCGCAGACCCGGCCCCGACTCCTTGTAGAGGCGGCTGATCAGCAGGAAGAGCATCGCGGCCAGCGTCGCGGCCTCGATCGTCGTCCGTACCGGGATCCCGGCGAGCCCGACCGCCCCCCGCGTGTAGGTCGTCGCGTTCTGGAAGAAGGTGTGCACCATGACCAGGAGCGCCAGCGTGGCCATCGCCATCGTCGACTCGGTCATCCGGATGATCGCGCCGCCGAAGACGGCTGCCACGATCAGTGCGGCCAGAGCCGAGACCACGATCGCGGGCACGAGCCCCAGGTTCGCGTTCCCCAGTACCGACGGGAGGTCGGGGAGCTGAGCGGCCTTCACGGTCGAGAGGATCGTCACCAACGCCGTCATGTACGCGCCGATCCCCATGAAGGCGACGTGACCGAACGAAACGATCCCGCTGTTGCCGATGAACGTCTGGAGCGAGACGACGAGCATCACGTTCACGAGGAACACGACATAGGTGCGGCTCGACGACGTCGACCCGTAGGTACGCACGAGCAACATCCCTGCGAACAGCAGGAGCGAGATCAGCGCACAGCCGAAGAGCGCCGGACGGAGGCGGTTCCTCGGGATCACGTCACACCGTCTCGACCCGCGCGCCGAACAGGCCCTGCGGCCGCACGTAGAGGATCGCCACGACGATCAGCAGCGACGACGCCTGCGCGTACGGGAGGAGCGACCCCGGCAACAGCGCCTGGAGGAACACCTCGAGCGTGCCCAGGAACAGACCGCCGAGCACCGCGCCACGCAGGTTCCCGAGGCCGCCGATCACAGACGCGATGAACGCCTGGATCACCGGAACGAAGCCGGTCGTCGGGTTCACGGAGGTCGTCCGCGCGATCCACAGCACCCCCGCGATGCCGGCGAGCAGTCCCGAGATCAGGAAGGCGAGCGAGATCACGCGGTTCGCGCGCACGCCCATCAGCCGAGCGGTGGTGAAGTCGCTCGACGCCGCCCGCATCGCGAGGCCCGACCGCGACTGCCGGATGAACGTCGTCAGCGCCACCAGCGAGATCGCGCCGATCCCTGCCGTGATGATGCTGAGCACGCTGATGCGCACCGGGCCGAGCTGGATCGCCTCATCGAAGAACTCGGGGACCGGGATCCCGCGAGCTCGGACCGATACGGCCTGGCGGAACGCCCCCTGGACCAGCTGCGCGACGGCGAACGAAGTGAACAGCAGCGAGACGAAGCTCGCGTTGCGGATCGGCCGGAACGCGACCAGCTCCATCAGCACCGACGAGATCCCGGCCGCGAGCACGCCGATCAGGGCCACCACGACGAACGGCATGCCCGCATACGTGGCGGCGAGCATCGAGTACCCGGTGATCGTGACGAGCTCGCCGTACGCGAAGTTGAGCATGCCGAGCACGCCATAGACCATCGAGAGCCCGAGCGCGAGCAGCGCGTAGATGCTGCCGAGCGACAGCGCGTTCACGAGCTGCTGGACGAATTCCGAAGGGCTCACTCCATCACCTCGTCCGCTTGGCTGATCCCGAGGTAGGTCCGTTCCAGCTCGCCTTCCATCAGTCGATCGGTCGCGCCCGACGCGACGACCTTGCCGACCGAGAGCACGTACGCGCGGTCCGCGATCTCGAGCGCGCGGTGCACGTTCTGCTCGACGAGGAGGATCGTGACGCCCTGGGACCGCAGGTCTTGGATCAGCTCGAAGATCCGGTCCACGAAGATCGGCGCGAGCCCGAGCGACGGCTCGTCCAGGAGCAGCATCCGGGGGCGCGACATCAGCGCACGCGCGATCGCGAGCTGCTGCTGCTCGCCGCCCGAGAGCGTGCCCGCCATCTGGTTCGCGCGCTCCCCGAGGATCGGGAACCGGGCGAGCCACCGCTCGATGTCGGCCCGCAGCTCGTCGTGGTCGCCTCGGGAGATACCGCCGATCGTGAGATTCTCCTCGACCGTGAGGTTGGGGAACACCCGCCGTCCTTCGGGAACCAGCGAGACACCCTTGCGGAGCACCACCTCCGGCACCAGTCCCGCGAGCGGGCTGCCGTCGAACGTGATCAAGCCGTGCTGCGGCCTCAGAGCGCCCGCGAGCGTGCGGAGCAGCGTGCTCTTGCCGGCGCCGTTCGGACCGAGCGCCGCGACGATCTCGCCGCGCGCCACCTCGAGCGAGACGTCGCGGACCGCGACCACCGTGCCGTAGGCGACCGTCAGCGTGTCGACGACGAGGAGGGGAGGGTCGGCCTCGGTGGCGACGGCCACCCCCAGTTCATCTCCTCGATCGTCGGTCACGCTCAGATCGCCGGCACGTAGTCCGGGAAGTCCGGCTGCCCCAGGCAGGTGAAGTTCGTGCCGTCCATCTGGATCAGCGCCGCCGGCTTCTTCGCCCGCCGTGTCGCGGGGTCCATCACGATGTTCCCCGAGATGCCGGCGTACTCGAGGGCGGACAGCTGCTCGATGATCGCCGCGGGGTCGGTGCTGCCAGCGTCCTCGATCGCCTGAGCGATCGCGTTGACCTCGTCGTAGCCGATCACGGCGACGTAGGAGCTCGGGTCCTTCCCGTTCGCCGCCGCGTAGTCGTCGTAGAACGCCTGGACGTCCGGGTCGCCCTCTGCGGTGCAGACCGAGTTCGAGAACGTCAAGCCGTCGATCGCCTGCTCGCCGGCGTCCAGGAGCGCGGCATCGGCGTTCCCGTCCGTGGAGAGAACCGGAGTCGTGACGCCTGCCTGCCGGAGCTGTCGGAGGAAGACCGCGCTGTCGGGCAGGAACATCGGGGTGAAGATCGCGTCAGGCGCCGGGTCGGCATTCGCGATCTTGGTGACGACCGCCGAGTAGTCACCGGCGCCGATCTTGTACTGGTCGGTGGCAACGACGGTGCCGCCGCCGTTCTCGAAGGCGTCGGCGAAGAACACCGGCAGGTCCTTCGTGTATGGGATCTCGTTCGAGCCCAGCACGTAGGCGGTCCCGTATCCCTCCGCCAAGGCGTACTCCGCGAGCACCGCCGCCTGGATGTTGTCGCTCATCACGAGCTGGTAGGCGCACGCTCCCATGTCGCCGACGAGCGTCGGCGCGGTGCCCAGCCCGGTCGAGATCGGGATGCCGGCCGCACACGCGACCTGCCCCTCGGCCAGGATGCCGTCGCCGACCGTGCCGATCAGGTAGACGGCGCCCTCGTCGATCAGCTGCTGGGTGACCTTGGCGCCCTCGGCGACGTCGTTGCGCATGTCCACCGTCTTCAGCTCGAGCGGGCGACCGAGCACGCCCCCGCTCTCGTTGATCTGGTCGACCGCGAACTGCGCACCCTCCTGCATCGGCGAGTCGTAGTACGCCCAGTCCGTCGTCAGGTCGGCCGGGAAGCCGATCACGATCGGCTCACCGGACGCGGAGCCGCCATCGCCCGAACCTTCGTCGTCGCTCGAGCTTCCCGAGGTACTGCACGCGGTGCCGACGAGAAACAGCACGAACGCGAGTGCGATCGATCTCCGAAGCATCCCCCCACCTCCGGTCCGGGTATCGGGCATTCGTACGCTCGGTGCGGGAGCCTGTCAAGTTCGTTACCGACTTCCCCTGGTTGCCAGGATGAGTAAGAATCCTGACCTCGCGAGGGAGGACCCACGCACACGAGCGAGACGATCGGAGAAGAGGTCCGCGAGCGGCTGGGCGAGATGACGCCCGCCGAGCGCCGCGTGGCGCGCGCCCTGCTCGCCACCTATCCGACCGCCGGCCTCGAGAGCCTGCCGCAGCTCGCGGAGGGCGCCGGCGTTACCGGGCCGACCGTGCTGCGGTTCGTCCGCAAGATCGGTTTCGATGGGTATCCCGACTTCCAGCGGTCGCTCCGGAAGGAGGTACAGGCCCGCACCGAGGGGCTGCCGGCCCTCTACGCCACGCAGGGCCGGACCCGGAAGGACGACGTGCTCCGGCAGAGCCGCGAGGCCTTCGGACGCGCCCTGGATGCCACGCTCACCTCGAGCTCGCTCCAGGACGAGCTCGCGCACATCGTCGCCCTGCTGTCCGATCCGAAGCGCCGGATCTGGTTCGTGGGCGGGCGGTTCAGCCAGCTCGTCGCGGCCTACCTCTGCCTGCAGCTGCGGTTCCTCCGCGCCGGGTGCGCGATCGTCGGTGAGGCCCCCGAGCGACGGGTGCTGGACAGCCTCGAGCTCTCCCGACGGGACGTGCTCTGCCTGTTCGACTACCGCCGGTACCAATCGGACACGATCGCGGCCGGCAAGCTCGCAGCCGAGCAGGGCGCAGTCGTGATCGCCTTCACCGACCCCTGGCTCTCGCCGGCGGTCGAGTACGCGCGGCACGTGCTGATCTCCCACGCCGACTCGGCGTCACCGTTCGACTCGCTGCTGGGAGCGTTCGCCCTCACCGAGCTGATCACGGCGAAGGTGGTGGTGGCGCTCGGCGACCGGGGACGATCGCGGGTCGCCGAGCTCGAGGCCGTGCACGAACGCACGCAAGATCCGACGTCCTGGGTGGGCAACGCCGACAAGAAGGGTGCGAAGACAAGGTGAGCCGACCGCCCGACGTCAACCGACCGACCGACGCCGCCGGCGTCCAGACATGGCTCCGTGAAGCGGGCGTGGCCGCCGTCGTCCTCGGGTTCGTCGACCCGTCGATGATCGTGCGCGCGAAAGCCGTGCCGATCGGTCGGTTCGCCGAGGTCGCGGCATCGGGCGTGGGCCTGTCCACGTTGTTCAACGTGGCGATCTCGAACGACCAGTTCGCGACGCTGCCCGGCTACATCGACGGCCCGAGCGGCGACCTGCGGCTGCGGCCGGACCCGGCAGCGACCGTGCCGCTCGCCGCGATGCCCGGGTGGGCGTGGGCGCCCGTCGACCAGTACACGCAGGCGGGCGAGCCGTACCCGGCCTGCCCGCGCGGGTTCGCGCGACGCATGACCGATGCGTACGGCGAGCGGGGACTCTCCGTCCTGGCGGTGTTCGAGTTCGAGTTCTCCATCGGGCTCCGGGGTGCGGACGGGGACTTCGAGCCCGCGCACGACGGGCCGGGCTACAGCGACATCGCCCTGGTGCGGAACCACGACTTCGCACTCGACCTGCTCACCGCGATGGAGGCGCAAGGTCTCGGGCTCCAGCAGCTCCACCCCGAGTACGCCGACGGTCAGTTCGAGATGTCGATCGCGCCCAGCGACCCCGTCGGGGCCGCCGACGCCGCGATGGTCGTGCGCCAAACGGTGCGCGCGATCGCGCGACGCCACGGGCTGACGGCGTCGTTCTCGCCCCAGGTCGGTCCCGGCACCGGCAACGGCGCGCACGTGCACCTGAGCCTGTGGGCGGGGGACCGCAACCTGATGGCGGGGGGCGACGGTCCCGCGGGCATGCAGGATCGAGGCGAGGCGTTCATCGCTGGGATCCTCCGAGAGCTCCCGGCGCTCGTTGCCGTCGCCGTGCCCACCTGCCTCGGCTACCTGCGGCTCCAGCCGCACCACTGGTCGGGCGCGATGCAGTGCTGGGGTACGGAGAACCGCGAGGCGGCCCTACGATTCATCGAGGGGGCGACGGAGGCGACCGCAGGAGCCGCGAACATCGAGGTCAAGCCGGTCGACGGCACCGCGAACCCGTACCTCGCGGTCGGCGCGCTCCTCGCGGCGGGCCTGCACGGCCTCGAGGCCGGCGATCGCCTGCCGGCCTCCACCGAGGAGGATCCCGACGGGCTCCCCGACGAGGTCAAGGCGGCGCGCGGGGTGCGGCAGCTGCCCACGTCGCTGCCGGAAGCGGTCGAGGAGCTGGCCTCCTCGGCGGTGCTGCGAGCCGCCATGGGCGACTTCCTGTTCCACACGTTCCTCTCGACCCGGCGCGGTGAATGCGAGCAGTACGCCGGGCTCAACGACGATGAGCTGATCCGCAGGCTGCGGTGGCGGTACTGATCGGGGCCGTCGGTCCCGGAAGGAGAGCGTGAGGTCATGGGAGTCGATCTGACCGGCGCCGACGTCGTGGACGCGCACTGCCACCCGTTCCGGAGCCAGGACCTGCTCGACCGCGAGCCCCGTACGTTCGAGACCCGCTGCATGTTCATGGGGACGGCCCTGCTCTCGTCGAACCACGCGCACCACGAGTCGGCGGCGTGGGTCGAGGAGTTGACCGAGACCACGATGTTCGGCCTCGCGCTGCGCCGGTGGCTCGCGCAGCATCTGGGCTGCGAGCCCACGAAGGACGCGGTCGTCGCGGCGCGCCACGCGGCGCTCCGCGCGGACCCGGCAGGGTACGTGCGCGGACTGCTCCGGTCGGAGCACGTGGTCGCCGTCGTGGCCGACGAGGGCTACCCGCAGCCCACGATCCCTCGCGAGGACTTCGAGGCCGCGCTCGGCGGCGTACCGGTGCACCGGGTGGGGCGCATCGAGCCATGGACCGTCGATGCCCGCGAGGAAGGTTCGTTCGACGGGACCGTACAGCGGTTCGAGGAGATCGCGCACACCGCGGCGAGCGATCCGCGCCTGATCGCCTTCAAGACGATCATCGCGTACCGCACCGGCTTGGACATCACCGACCCCCCGTCCGCCGAGGCCGCCGCCGCGTACGAGCGGTGGCGCGCCGACGGGTGGCGCGAGTCGCGCGAGCACGCGAAGCCCGTCCGCGACTTCCTGCTGCGGCGCTCGTTCGCGATCGCGAAGGAGCACGACCGCGTGTTCCATGTGCACGTGGGCGCGGGCGACCCGGACGTGAACCTCACACACGCGAGGCCGCAGGATGCGTTCGCGTTCTTCGTCGAGAACCAGGACATCCCGATCGTGATGATCCACTCGGGCTGGCCGTGGGTCGCCGAGGCGACGTACGTGGGGACGGTCCTCCCCAACGTCTATCTGGACATCTCGGAGCTGGTCCCGTGGGGCTGGGGCCAGACCGACTGGTCGCTCGAGATGATCCTGGGCTCCGTCCCGGGCGCGAAGGTGCTGCACGGGTCCGATGAGTCCACCGAGCCGGAGATGTTCCCCGTGTCGGCCCGACTCGTGCGAGAGGCGCTCGAACGGGTGCTCGCGACGTTCGTGGAGCGCGACTACCTGTCGGTGGCCGACGCCGAGTCGATCGGTCGCGGCGTGCTCGCCGGCAACGTCCGGAGGCTGCACGGCATCTCACGGGTGCGGACCCACCCGTAGCGATGGACGGCGGCGAGAGCACGCTTGAAGCGCGTGCGCTCGACCGTCAGGGGGAGATGCCGAGTACCTCGATGCTCG
>Ga0154889_1031_pt2 | contig 8404 bp, 3 predicted proteins | sample Rifle2008BG19ft_FD_105861 | JGI IMG/M metagenome (GOLD analysis project Ga0154889, IMG submission 105861) | Actinobacteria bacterium RBG_19FT_COMBO_70_19
GCGATCGCCGATGGCTGGTCCACCAGCACCAGCTCGGGTGGCACCTGATCGACGACGGTCTTCGGCAGCACGAACGGCTCGGTCGTCGACGCGAGGAAGCGCGCCGCGACCTCGGCCTCGACGTGGCCGCCGGCCGCCGCTCGACGATCGTCGGCACCGCGCTGGGACATCAGGCGGAAGGCGCCGGAGTCCGGGTCCCGCAGATACGTTGCGACCACCGCGGCAGGGACGATCGCCGGCACGGCGGCCGTGACGCGGTCCAAGACCATCTCGATGTCGTGTGCGCCCGTGAGCGCCTGCGAGAGGCCGAGCAGCGCGGAGGCGGTCGCGGCTGCCTCGCGTTCCTTGTGCAGCAGGTGCGCGTTCTCGAACGCGACCGCTGCGTGCGAGGCGAGCACCTCGACGACCCGGATGTCCTGCTCGTCGAACTGGTCGACGCCGAGGTTCGACAGCACGATGACGCCCGTCGTACGGTCGACGATCTTCAACGGCACCGCGAGGATCGACTCCTCGATCTCGGACGTGCCCTCGATCTGGACGCCGATGTCGTCATGCAGCGCGTCGGGCGCGTAGTAGGTCTCGCCGAGCTCGACCGCATGGCCCGTGAAGCCCTCGCCCACGTGGGTGACGAGTTCCTCGTACGTCTCGCCCTCGTACTCGGTCAGCTCGCCCCGGAAAACGACCGGCGACAGCGTTCGGCCATCCGAGCCGAGTAGGTAGATCCTGCAGTTGTGGTAGTCGATGAGCGTCTTGAGCTCGAGCGTGATCGCCTCAGCGATCTCGGTCGCGTCGTCGAGGCGATTGAGTTGCAGCGCCAGACTGTGAAGCATCTTGAGCTGGGCCACCGAGCGCAGCTCGGGCACCGCGGCAACCGGGGGCACGCGTCGCTCGGCTCTCACCAAGGCTCGGCACCTTCCTCGTCGAGGGGACCCATCATCTCATCTCGGCATCGCGCGCCCCCGGATGAAGCCGCAGGTCATGCCGCCCGCGGGTGGTCGCTTCGGCGTCGGTAGGATGGATAGATGGGAGGAACCGGACCGTCGGCCGGGGCGCGGACCGTCCCGACCGCCGAGTTGACGCGGAGCCTGGCCGAGCGCGTTCCCGCCGAACGGCTCCCCGCCGTCGAGGCCTTCGCCCATGCCTACACCCGGCGCCTGGGGCCGGCCGAGCTCGCGGACCTGCGGCCGCCCGAGCTGGCGGGTCAGGTGGCCGGCGCCTTCGCGCTCGCCGACAGCCGCGACGGCGCCGACGTCGCCGTCCGGGCGTTCAACCCCGATGCCGAGCGGGACGGGTACGTCACCGTCGGTTCGGTGCTCGAGGTGAACACGGCAGATTCGCCGTTCCTCTTCGATTCCCTGAACGAGGAGCTCGAGGCGCGTGGCTTGCGGCTCCGTCGCGTGGTCCATCCTGTGATCGGCACTCGCCGCGGTCCCGACGGGCGCATCCAGAAGGTGCTCGACGCCCGCGAGCCCGGGCTCCGCGAGTCCGTCATGCACTTCGAGGTGGACCGGCGGCTCGGCGAGTCCGAGCTCGCGGACCTGTCCGATTCCGCGCGGACGGTCCTCGGGGACGTGCGGCTCGCGGTCCGCGACTTCCGCGCGATGCGCGAGGCCGTCCGCAGGATGATGCTCGTCGCCGAGGCCGCGTCCCCCGCGTACGGGCGCGAGGAGATCGACGAGACCGTCGGGTTCCTGCGATGGCTGCTGCAGGACAACTTCGTCTTCCTGGGCTACCGTGAGTACGAGCTCGTCGAGACCTCCGCGGGTAGGGCGATGAAGACCGTCCAGGGCAGCGGCCTCGGCATCCTGTCCAAGCCCGGGTGGTCCACGTTCGAGACGCCGGTGCTGCTCGCCTCGCTCGAGCCGAACCTACGTACCAGCATCGAAGGCGGCGACCTGCTCGTCTACGCGAAGACGAACCGCTCCTCGACCGTTCACCGCCGAGAACGCATGGACCACATCGGTGTCCGACGGGTCGCTCCCGACGGCTCGGTGATGGGCGAGGTGCGGTTGCTCGGCCTGTTCACCTCGAAGGCGTACACGGCTCCCGCGAGCCAGACACCCCTGCTGCATCGCAAGCTCGCACAGATCCTCTCGGCCGAGGACCTGTTCGAGGGGTCACACGACTACAAGGCCGTCGTCTCGATCTTCGACAGCTTCCCGAAGGCGGAGCTGCTCGTCGCGCCCGTCGAGGAGCTGCGCCGCCAGTTGATGGGATTGCTCGCGCTCCAGGAGCAACGGCAGGTGCGGCTGTTCGAGCGCCGCGACCCGTACGGGCGCAACGTGTCGCTCCTGGTCGTGATGCCGCGCGACACGTTCAACGCCGAGCTGCGCGACCGTTTGCAGGAGCTGTTCATGCGGAGGTTCAAGGGCTCGAGCGTTGAGTACCACCTCTCGCTCGGCGAGAGCCAGCTCGCGCAAGTTCACTTCACGGTGCACGTGGGCTTCGGCGAGGTCCCCGATGTCCCGTTCGGCGCGCTCGAGGAGGAGGTCATCGAGCTCGCGCGCACGTGGGACAACCGCCTGCGGGGGCGGCTGGTCGAGCTGGCCGGCGAGCAGCGGGGTATGGGGCTCGCCGAGCGCTGGGCCCCGCGGTTCCCCGAGACCTACAAGGGCGCGACCGCGGTCGAGGTCGCGGCGCACGACGTCCTGCGATTCGACGAGCTCGAGCAGGGGGACGAGCCCTTCGTCATCGGCTTGTCGAACGAGCGCCACGACACCGAGACCCTGACGCGGGTGCGGCTCTACAAGGTGGGCGGGAAGATCCGCCTCTCGGACTTCGTGCCGACGCTCGAATCCCTCGGCCTGCGCGTGGTCGAGGAGGTGCCGACGGACCTGATCCACGACGTGGCCGACGGGCGGTTCCTCCAGGACTTCGGCGTGCTCGCCGCCGACGGCCGGCCGCTCGACGTCGAGGCCCTCGGCCCGCGGGTCGCCGAGTGCATCGCGGCGGTATGGCGGGGTGACTGCGAGATGGACTCGCTGAACCGGCTCGTCCTCTCGGCGGGCATGGACTGGCGGCAGGTGCAGATCCTCCGTGCGTACCGGAAGTATCACCACCGCGTGAACGCGAGCTTCCCCGTCGAGTACAAGAACGACGCCTTCGCTGCCCATCCGGACGTGGCGGCGAAGATCGTTCGGCTCTTCGAGCTCCGGTTCGATCCTTCCCGGCCGCAGGACCCGGCGGCGGTCGAGGCCCTGCGCGGAGAGATCCTCGCCGGGCTCGACACCGTGGTGTCGCTCGAGCAGGACCGGATCCTTCGCAACCACCTCGGCCTGGTCGAGGCCACCGTCCGCACGAACGCCTACAGGCCGGCGGGGGACGCGCTGTCGTTCAAGTTCCGATCGGCGCTCGTCCCGGAGATGCCGAAGCCCACCCCGCTCTTCGAGATCTTCGTCTACTCGCCGGACATGGAGGCGATCCACCTCCGTGGCGGCAAGGTGGCTCGCGGCGGGATCCGCTGGTCAGACCGGCGGCAGGACTACCGGACCGAGGTCCTGGGCCTCATGAAGGCGCAGATGGTCAAGAACGCGGTCATCGTGCCGACCGGCTCGAAGGGCGGGTTCGTGTTGAAGCGCCAGATCACCGACCCGACGGCGTTGAAGCAAGAGGTCACGCGCCAGTACGTGACGTTCATCCGTGGGATGCTCGACCTCACCGACAACCTCGTCGACGGCGAGGTCGTGCACCCCGACCACGTGGTCATGCACGACGAGGACGACCCGTATCTGGTCGTCGCGGCCGACAAGGGCACAGCGACACTGTCGGACACCGCGAACGCCGTCGCCGCCGAGTACGGGTTCTGGCTCGGCGACGCGTTCGCCTCGGGGGGGTCGGCGGGCTACGACCACAAGGAGCTCGGCATCACCGCCCGAGGAGCCTGGGAGTCGGTGAAGCGACACTTCCTCGAGCTCGGCACCGACGTGGTGACCGAGCCGTTCACGGTCGTCGGCATCGGCGACATGTCCGGGGACGTGTTCGGCAACGGCATGCTGCTCTCGGATCAGATCTGCCTCGTGGCCGCCTTCGACCATCGGCACGTGTTCGTCGATCCCAACCCCGTGCCGGCCGTCGGGTTCGCGGAGCGCAAGCGCCTGTTCGAGCTCCCGGGCTCGAGCTGGGACGACTACGACCGCTCACGGATCTCGGCTGGCGGGGGCGTGTGGTCACGCGCGGCGAAGGCGATCACGCTCACGCCCGAGATGCGCGGCGCGCTCGGTGTCGACGGCGAGATCGTCACGCCCGACGAGCTCATCTCGACGATCCTCAAGGCCCCGGTCGACCTGCTCTGGAACGGCGGGATCGGGACGTACGTGAAGGCCCAGGCCGAGTCGCATGCGGACGCCGGCGACCGCGTGAACGACGCCGTCCGCGTGAACGGGCGCGACCTGCGCTGCCGCGTCGTCGGCGAGGGCGGCAACCTCGGCATCACGCAGCGAGGCCGGATCGAGTACGCGCTCGAGGGCGGTCGCATCAACGCCGACTTCATCGACAACTCGGGCGGCGTGGATTCCTCGGACCACGAGGTGAACCTCAAGATCCTCCTCGGCCTCGCCGTTCAGCGCGGAGAGCTCACGGTCGAGGAGCGAGACGCGCTCCTCGCGGATGTCGAGCAGGACGTCGTGCGTCACGTGCTCTACGACAACTTCCTCCAGGCGCAGATCCTTTCCCAGGAGGGCGACCTGTCGGCTGCCCGGATGGAGTCCTACGAGGACCTCATGCAGTCGCTCGAGAGCGAGGGTGTGCTCGAGCGCGAGATCGAGTACCTGCCCTCGGGCGAGGAGATGGCGGACCGTCGCCGGGCCGGTCGCGGCATGGCGCGGCCCGAGCTCGCGGTGCTCCTCGCGTACGCGAAGCAGGGCCTCGCGAACGCGCTCCTCGCGTCGAGCCTGCCGGACTCGCAGTACCTCGAGCAGGATGTCCGCGCGTACTTCCCACCGCTCGTCGTCGAGCGGTTCGGTCATCTGGTGCCGGCGTACCCGCTCCGCCGTGAGCTCGTCGCGACGATCGTCGCGAACGACGTCGTCAACTCGCAGGGGATCACGTTCGTCACGCGCCTGTGCGCCGAGACCGGCGCGTCCGCCGGGGACGTCGTGAGTGCCTACCGCATCGCCCGCGACGTGACCGGTGCGGTCGAGCGGTGGGAGGCGATCGAGGCGCTCGTCGGCCGCGTCCACCCTTCGGTCCTCGACGGCCTGATGAGCGATGTCGACCGTCTCGTCGAAGTCTCGGCCCGCTGGTACCTGCAGCACGCGCATGGGCAGCTCGGCCGGGCGGTCGACGCCCACGTCGAGGCGTTCCGCCGCCTGGGCGAGATCCTCCCGTCCGTGGCTCCCGAGCGCTGGCGCAAGGCGCGCGAGAAAGCGGCGTGGCGGTTGGTGGACCAGGGTGTGCCGGAGGAGATGGCGCGCACTCACGCCTTCCTTCCCGTCCTGTCCCACGGGCCGAGCGTGATCGCCATCGCGCAGCGCACCGCACTGCCGGTCGAGACCGCTGCGCGCGTCTTCGCGCTGATCGGGGACGCCGTGTTCATCGACTGGCTCGAGGAGAGGCTGGAGCACGTCCCGACGACCACGCGCTGGCACCGGTGGGCGCTGCAGGCCGCCTGGGACGACCTGCGACAGGCCCGGAGCCAGATCGCCGAGCGCGTCCTGGCCGAGAGCCCCGGCACTGGGCCGGAGGATGCTGTGGCCGCGTTCCTCGCCTCGAAGGGTGCGGTCGTCGAGCGTCTCCGCCGATTCATGTCGGCACTCGCGCTCGAAGAGGTCTCCGACCTGGCCGCCGCGACCGTGGCGGTCCGTCAGATCCGCGCGCTTGGGCTCGAGGGGTAGCCGGGGGTAGGATGTCCGGCAGACACGAGCCACCGAGCAACGGGAGCTTCTACCTCTCCTTGGCTACGAGCACGCTACGCGCTGCGATCGTCATCGCCCTCGTCGTGGGCGGGATCGTCGTCATCAACTCCGCGTTCCCCGAGTCGGGAGGCGTGGTGCCGAACGGCGGTGCGCTCACAGGGACGACGGGGACGACGGGGACGACCGGGACGACCGGCACGACGGGGACGACCGGCACGACCGGCCCGGGGGGCCAGGAAGAGCCGGAGATCGTCGACATGAACGTTGCCGTCCGCAACGGCACCGGTGTCTCCGGCCTCGCGGGCGACACCGCCGCGAGGCTCGAGGATAAGTACGGCGTGAACGCGATCCAGGTCGACGACGCGCCGTCCACGGTCTCGGTCACGACCATCTACTACCGGAGCCCGAGCAGTCAGGACGAAGCCGAATCCCTCGCCCGGCAGTTCTTCAAGCGGATCGAGCCGAAGATCGCGAAGCTCCAGGCCGGAAGCGGTGTCGACAAGGACGTCGAGATCGCCATCTACCTCGGCACCGACTACGCGGCCTCCAAGTCCTGACCTGTCGGCCCTGCGCGAGCTCGCGCCGAGCGCCGGGATCTGCCTGGACTTCGACGGGTCCCTGGCCGAGATCGTCGCCCGCCCCGAGCTCGCGCATCCCGTCGAGGGCGCCCGCGAGGTGCTCGCCGCGCTCGTCCAGCGCTACCGGGTCGTCGCGGTGGTGACCGGCCGGCGCTCGGAGGAGATCGCCGGGATGCTCGCCGCGCCGGGCGTCCGGCTCCTCGGCGTGTACGGACTCGAAGACGTGGATCACGAGCGGGTCTCGGGGACGCTCCTCGAGCGGGCCTGTGCGGCCGCGACCGTCGTCCCCGTGGCGTGGGTCGAGGACAAGGGGGCCACCGTCGCGGTGCACTTCCGCCAGGCCCCCGATCCCGTGGCGGCGCGGGACGCACTGCTCCGCTCCCTCGCGCCGCTCGCAGCGGCCGAGGGCCTCGAGCTGGTCGAGGGCAAGATGGTCGTCGAGCTCATGCCGACCGACCGGCCGCGCAAGGGCGGTGCCATCCTGCGCCTGGCCGAGGAGCTCGGCCTGCGCGGCGTGCTGTTCGCGGGCGACGACGTCGCCGATCTCGAGGCGTTCGACGCCCTCGGCTGGCTCGAGGCCGACGGCGTGGTGGTGCTCCGGGTCGCCGTCCAGGGTTCCGAGACGCCGAGCGAACTCGTAGACGCTGCCGACGTGGTCGTCGATGGTCCGGCGGGCCTCGTGGAGCTGCTCCGGGCGCTCGCCTAGGGGTGGCGAGCCGTCGTCCGGCGCCGGATCCGAGCCCGCTCGAGGTCCTCGAGCTGCGTGCGCACCCACCGCTCGGGCGGGTTCGAGAGCACGAGGCGCGACAGCCCGCGGGCGCGCCGTGTCCGCTCCTCGCGCGGCATCTCGAGCGCATGGAAGAGTGCATCGGCGGTCTCGCGGAGGTCGAACGGGTTCACGGCGATCGCATGCTTGCCCAGGCGCCAGTAGGCGCCGGCGTTCCTCGACAGGACGAGGACCCCGCCGCGGCGGTTCAGGACCGGCCCCTCCATCGCGACGAGGTTCATCCCGTCGTAGATCGGGTTCACGAGCAGGACGTCGGACAGGCCGTACGCGGCGAGGGCGCCGACGTAGTCGTCCTTCACGCGGACCTCGACGGGCTGCCAGTCCTCGTCCCCGAGCTCGCGGTTCACGCGCTCGGCCTCGGCCACGCACTCCTCGCCGTAGGCCCGGTACTCCGGCACGTCCATGCGCGAGGGCGACAGGAGCGCGAGGAAGCGGACGCGCCGGTGCCACTCGGGATGGGCGCGAAGGAACAGCGCGTACGCCTGGAAGCCGCGCACGATGTTCTTGGACAGCTCGAGCCGGTCCACGCGCAGGATCAGGCGGTTGTCCCCGCGCCAGCGGTTCAGCTCCTTGCGGAGCGCCGTGACCTCGGGCTCGGCCGCGGCCTCGCGCAGGCCGGCGGCGTCGATCGAGATCGGATGGATCCGGACGGCGACCTCGCGCTCCTCGACGGAGAGCCGCGAGCGCGCCAGGTCTGCACGCACGCCCGGGAGCGAGCGGGCGGACATGAGGAAGTTCTCGGCCCACAGCTGCGAGTGGAAGCCGAGGACGTCGGCCCCGAGCATCCCGCGCAGCATGCCCTCGCGGATCCGCCCAGGCAGGATGCGGAGGTAGGTCAGTCCGGCGATCGCCGTGTGCGAGAAGTGCGCGATGAACGCGTCCGGGCGAAGCTCACGCAGGAACCGTGGCACGAGCGTCAGGTGGTAGTCCTGCACCAGGAACGCCGGCGGGGAAGCGGAGCGGTCGGCCTCCTCGGCGAGGGCCTCGGCGAACTGGCGGTTCACGGCCACGTAGTCGTTCCAGGCCTGCTCGACCTCCTCGCCGAAGACGGGCTGCCGCACCGTGTCCCACAGGTAGTGGTGCGCGAACCACAGGATGCCGTTCGAGATGCGGTTGTAATAGGCGTCGTAGCGCTCGGACGGGATGTCGAGCAGGCGGATGCGGTAGTCGCCACCGAAGGCCTCCAT
>Ga0154889_1133_pt2 | contig 8378 bp, 8 predicted proteins | sample Rifle2008BG19ft_FD_105861 | JGI IMG/M metagenome (GOLD analysis project Ga0154889, IMG submission 105861) | Actinobacteria bacterium RBG_19FT_COMBO_70_19
TCGCCGGGCTCGAGCTCGTAGGGCTGGGGCTCGGCGCCGTCGATCGTGACGGTGACCACGACCGACTCGCGCGCGAGGACCGTGACCTCGATGCCGGGCGGCAGCGCGGCCTGCTCGAGCGGCGCCGCCGACGACAGGTCGGCCGGCTCGGGCGCCGGATCGCGGGCGGACAAGATCCCGAACGCCGCGGCCAGCACGATGACCGCCGCGGCCACCATGACGACGAGGCGCGCATCGTCTCGCCGGCGCGGAAGGGACAGGTCTGGGTCCATCGGCGCCGGCGGTGCCGTGGGCGAGACCGGCTCCGCGGCGTGCTCCCCGTAGACCTCCAGGACGCGGTCGGCGGGCACACCGAGGTACGTCGCGTAGGAACGCAGGCATCCGCGCACGTGCACGTCACCGAGGAGGAGGTCGAACTCCTCATCCTCGATCGCCCCGAGGAACTCGGAGCGGATGCGCGTGTCGCGGGACGCCTCAGCCAAGGAGACGCCCCGTCGCTCTCGCACCTTCTTCAGCGCGGGACCGAGCCCGATGCTCGACCGCTGCACATGAACCTCCCGGCCACGGGTCCCCCGTATGCTAGCCGAACCCCCTGCTAGGCTCCCGTGCCGATGGACGCAGACGTCGTCACCGTCGTCGTCGAGATCCCGAAGGGCTCCCGGAACAAGTACGAGCTCGACCCCGAGACCGGGGTGATCACGCTCGACCGGATGCTGTTCACCTCGATGCAGTACCCGGCCGACTACGGCTTCATCGAGGGCACCCTGGCGGGCGACGGCGACACGCTCGACGCGCTCGTGTTCGTCGGCGAGCCCACGTTCCCGGGATGCCGGATCAGGGTGCGCCCGATCGGGCTGTTCCGGATGCGGGACGAGAAGGGCCCCGACGAGAAGATCCTGTGCGTGCCGCTCAAGGATCCGATGTGGTCGCAGGTGCGCGGACTCGCGGACATGAACCCGAACCTGCTGAACGAGATCGAGCACTTCTTCGCCGTCTACAAGGACCTCGAGGGGCACAAGGTGGCGATAGGCGGCTTCGGCGAGCGCGCCGAAGCGCTCGAGGTCATCGCCGCCGCCCGCGCCGCCGCACCCGACCAGACCTGAGCCTTCATCCGGGCTGCCTCCGACTCCACCGCGGCGGACATCATCTGAGCCTCCTCCGACCACGGACCGGCCGCCGAAGGACCTAGACCGTCCGTCCCACCTTCCCAGGGTCGGGGACGATCCGGTCAAGGTCCTAAGCCTGAAGGCCGATGTATGCCCCGTGACCGGGGGATATCGTGAGAGACCTTCGGAGCCCGTCGCATCGAGAGGTGACGTGGACATGGACATGCGCGTGATCGCCCACATCGACGTCGGATCGCCCTTCTCGATCCTGCCGGCGCCGACGACCGGGCAGCTTCGGACCGAGGGTCGCGTGCGGTACCTGATCATGTCGGGCCGGCAGGACGACGGGGTGTGGGGACCGATGGGCGCCCTGTGGCTGTCCGAGGACGGCGAGCGGGGCGGCTTCCTCGTGAGCCCGTGGGCGATCTGGGAGGGCAGCGAGATCGTCCGCGGGTACCGGAGCGCATTGCGGCGCGCGTGGACGCCCGGCGAGATCTACGCGTACTGGCAGCGTGAGGTCTGGCCCCGCAGCTACACGGTGTCCCCGGAGCACGACGCGGAATCCCTGTACCTGCTGAACGAGCTGGTCTCTGCCCTGTAACGCGTTCGCGCGGGACCCCGGGCTCGGTCAGCCGGCGTGAGCGGAGCGGGACTCCTCCCATTCCTCCGGGGTGATCAGGACGTCGCGTGCCTTCGAGCCGATCGACGGGCCGACGATCCCCCGCTCCTCGAGCAGGTCCATGATCCGGCCCGCGCGCGCGAACCCGACCTTCAGCTTGCGCTGGAGCATGCTCGTCGAGCCGAGCTGCGAGCGGATCACGAGCTCGGCCGCCTGCTGGAGGAGCTCGTCGTCGCCGTCGAGCCCCCCGTCGTCGCCCTCGACCGGCGGCCGCCCGAAACCCTCGACGTGGGCCTGGTACTCGGGCTCGCGCTGCGTGCGGATCCACTCGCTGATCTGCCGGATCTCCTTCTCGGTCACCCAGGCCGCCTGCAGCCGTGTGGGCTTCGAGGCGCTCGATGGCGCGAAGAGCATGTCCCCGTGGCCGACCAGCTTCTCGGCGCCGTTCATGTCCAAGATCACGCGGCTGTCCGCCTGGCTCGAGGTCATGAGCGCGATGCGGCTCGGGATGTTCGCCTTGATGAGGCCGGTCACGACGTCGACGCTCGGGCGTTGCGTGGCGACGACCAGGTGGATGCCGACCGCCCGCGCCATCTGTGCCACCCGGCAGATCGCGTCCTCGACGTCGCGCGGGGCGATCATCATGAGGTCGGCGAGCTCGTCGATCACGACGATGAGGTAGGGGAAGTCGACGACCTTGTCCTCCTGGCCCGGCGGGATCCGCAGCGTGTCCTCGGCGAGGCCCTGGCGGTAGCCGTCGATGTCCCGGACGCCGACCATCGCGAGGAGCTCGTACCGCTGCTCCATCTCGCGCACGACCCACGCGAGGGCCTCGGCCGCACGCTTCGGGTGCACGATGACGGGCACGAGCAGGTGGGGTAGGTCGGCGAAGTGCGAGAGCTCGACACGCTTCGGGTCGACGAGCACCAGCTTCACCTCGTCCGGCGTCGTGCGCATGAGGATCGAGGTGACGAACGAGTTGATGAGGCTCGACTTGCCGGCGCCTGTCGCGCCGGCGATGAGCAGGTGCGGCATCTTCGTGAGGTTCACGAGCTGCGCCCGACCGTGGACATCCTTGCCGAGCGCGACCGAGAGCGGATGCCGGTCGTCCTGCGCGGCCTTCGAGCGCAGGATGTCGCCGAGCATCACGAAGTCGCGGACCTTGTTCGGCACCTCGACGCCGATGGCCGACTTGCCCGGGATCGGCGCGATGATCCGCACGTCGGGCGTCGCGAGCGCATACGCGATGTCGTCGGCCAGGGCGAGGACCTTGTTCACCTTCGTTCCGGCCTCGACCTCGACCTCGTACAGCGTCACCGTCGGTCCGCGATGGGACGCCGTCACGTGCGCTGGCACGCCGAAGGTATGGAACGTGCGCTCGAGCGCCTCCGTCGTGTGCTCCTCGTCGCGTTCGCTGCCGGCCGATGCCGGGGAGGTCCGCAGCAGCTCGATCGGGGGGAGCTCGTAGCGGCCACCCGTCGGCGCCGGTCGAACCATCTCGGGGATCTCGATCGGCTCGAGCTCGGGCTCGGTCGGGCCCTCGTCCGGGAGCTCGAGGACCGGCAGGTCTTCCGCCGTGTGGATGAGGCGCGGTGCGCGACGGCGCCTCCTGGGTTCCTCCTCGTCCTCGATATCCTCATCCTCGTCGTCTTCCCCTTCGCTCACGCGCGAGACGCGGTCGACGATCCCTCGGCCGACCGCGGCCAGCGGCGTTCCCGTGAAGATCAGCAGGCCGAGCACGGTGAGGCCCGTGAGGACGATCGCGGCCCCGATCTGCGAGATCAGCTCGTCGAGGGGCCACGCGCCGAGGGCGCCCACCACCCCGGCGGAATCCTCGACCGCCGACCAGCCGGCGAACGGATGCGGGTTGCCGCGGAACAACGAGAGCAGGCCGAGGCCGCCGAGGAGCGCGATCGCGAACCCGATGAACATCCGCGTCCGGTCGTCCTCGGCGGTGCCGCGGAGCAGGAGGATCCCCCAGTACAGCGCGAGCACCGGGAAGACCACCGTCGCGGCGCCGATCGCGCCGTGGAGCGCCCAGTCGATCCCACGCCCGACGACGCCGGCGGCATCGAACCACAGGGCGAGCACCGAGATGAGGGAGAAGACGACCAGGCCGATGCCGAGCGCGTCTCGGGCCCAGGGCGCGAGGTGCTGGCGCACGCGCGTGCGGGCGGGGGCGGCCTTCCGAGAGGCTCGCCCCTTCGACTTCGTGGCCAACTAGACCTCCATGATCACGGGCAGGATGATCGGCTTGCGCTGGGTAACCTCGTAGAAGTAGCGCCCCAGCACGCGCCGGATGTTCTGCTCGAGCACACCGCGGTCGATGACCTCGGCCTCAGCGCTCCCCTGCAGGGAGAGCATGACGCGTTCCCGGGCCGCTTCAAGGATGTCGCCCGAGGTCTCCTCGAACACGAATCCGCGGTTCACGATGTCCGGTCCGGACACCACCTGTCCGTGGTGCGCGTCGATCGCGAGGACGACGACCACCACGCCCTCGCCCGAGAGCTTGCGGCGATCGCGGAGCACGACCTCGCCGACATCGCCGATGCCCAGCCCGTCTACGAACGTCATGCCGGCCGGGACACGGCCGACGATCTCGATCTTCTCGCCGATCTCCAGCACGTCGCCGTCCTCGCAGATCAGGACGTGCTCGGGCGGGATGCCGACCTCGGTGGCGATCTTCGCGTGGTGCGAGAGCTGGCGGCGCTCGCCGTGGATGGGCACGAACCACCTCGGCCGCACCAGCGAGAGCATCAGCCGGAGCTCCTCGGCGGCCGCGTGACCGCTCGCGTGGATCGGGTACGCCGGCAGGTGGAAGACGTCGGCGCCCGTCCGGTACAGGCCGTCCACGACGCGGTGGATCGCCGGCTCGTTCCCCGGGATGAGGCTGCTCGAGAGCACCACGCTGTCGCCCTCGCGGAGCTTCACCCACTTGTGCTCCCGGGCCGCCATCAGCGACAGCGCCGAGAGCGGCTCGCCCTGCGAACCCGTGCAGATGACGACGACCCGTGCGGGGTCGAGCGAGTCCACCGCCTCGATCGGCACGACGTCCTGGTCAGGCACCATGAGGTGACCGAGCCGCCTGGCGGCGTCGACGCTCTGGTGCATCGACCGGCCGAGGAAGGCGACGACGCGCTCGTTCGCTCGCGCGGCGTTCACCACCTGCTGGATGCGGTGGATGTGGCTGCTGAAGCAGGCGACGACCACGAGCTGCGGCGCCCTCGCGACGATGTCCGTGAGGACCGGCCCCACGCTCCGCTCCGAGGCCGTGTAGCCGGTCTCCTCGGCGTTCGTCGAGTCCGAGAGCAGCAGGTGCACCCCGCGCCCGGCCTCCTCGGCGAGCGCGTGCAGGTCGGTCGGGCGCCCGTCGAGCGGCGTCTGGTCGATCTTGAAGTCCCCGGTGTGCAGGATCGCGCCGAACGGCGTGTCGATCGCTACCGCCATGCCATCGGGGATCGAGTGCGTGACGCGCATGAACCGCATCGAGAAGGGACCCACGGTGGCGTCCTCGCCCGGCACCACGGTACGGAGGTCGGCGCGGTCACTGACGCCGTGCTCCTCGAGCTTGCCCTCGAGCAGCGCGAGCGTGAACGCCGTGCCGTAGACGGGAAGGACGCGATCCTCGAACTCGCGGAGCAGGTACGCGAGCGCGCCGATGTGGTCCTCGTGGCCGTGCGTCAGCACGACCGCTTCGACCTCGTCGATCCGTTGCCGCACGTACTCGAAGTCCGGCAGCACCAGATCCACGCCCGGCTGGTCGTTGTTCGGGAAGGACAGGCCGACGTCGACGATCAGGATCCGGCGCTCGAGCTCGACGCAGGCCATGTTCCGACCGACCTCGCCGACGCCGCCGAGGAAGACGACGCGGGCCGGCGCGTCGGTCCGACGGCTAGAGGAGCCGGGCATCCCCGAGGGCCTTCTCGATGCGCGCGCGCTCCTCGGCGGTGGCCGGCACGAGGGGCAGGCGCGGCGGGCCGGCCGGGCGCCCCACAAGCCCGAGCGCCGTCTTCACCGGGATCGGGTTGCTGGTGATGAACAGGGCGTTGAACAGGGGCGTGAGCTCCTCGTGGATCTTTCGAGCCGCGGGGATGTCGCCGCTCGCGATGAGGTCGATCATCTGCCGGATCCGACCGCCGACGAGGTGCGCGGCCACCGAGATCACGCCGACCGCGCCCAGGCACACGTATCCGAAGGTCGCCCAGTCGTCCCCCGAGTAGACCTCGAAGTCCGCCGGCGCCTCGCTGATCAGCCGGCTGATCGCCTGGAAGTCGCCGGTCGAGTCCTTCACCCCGACGATGTTCGAGATCTCGCTCATCGACAGGAGGGTGTCGTGCTCGATCCGGATCCCCGTGCGGCCGGGGATGTTGTAGGCGACGATCGGGACGCTCACCGCGCTGGCAACGAGCGTGAAGTGCTCGAGCAGCCCGCGCTGCGGCGGCTTGTTGTAGTACGGCGTGACGAGCAGCAGTCCATCGGCGCCGACGTCCTCGGCCTCCCTGGAGAGCCCCACGGTCTCGGCCGTGCTGTAGGTGCCGGTTCCGCACACGACCTTGCCGCGCCCGCGGGCGACCTCGATCACCGCCCGGAACAGCTCGATCTTCTCCTTGTGCGTGAGCGTCGGCGACTCGCCCGTCGAGCCCGCGACGACGAGCGCGTCCGAGCCGTTCTCGAGCAGGTACGCCGCGAGCTCCTGCGCCCCGTCGAGGTCGAGGGAATGGTCCTCGTGGAAGGGGGTCACCATGGCGGTGACGACCGCCCCGAACCTACCGGCCATGCTGCCTCCTTGCTCCGAGCTCGGTGCGGCGGTGGGCGGTGACACCGCAGACGTCGGGCCGGGCGGCCGGGCCCCGCTCAGGCGTCCTGGCTTGCCACGGCCGCTCGGCCCCACGTTCAGGGTCGGATGCTAGCACCGTCCACCACCTCGCACAAGAGTCACATGCGTCACAAGTGCCACACGTCCTCTGGGTGACTCGACTGCTTCCTGGGCCATCGCTGGCTCCTGGGCTCCGGGCGGCTCATTGGCCTCCTTGCACCCCCTGTGCTCACTACCCCGTTGCGGGTGCCGGTGGCTAGGATAGCCGCATGCCTCGGATCTACACGAAGACCGGCGACGACGGCACCACCGGCCGACTCTACGGCGGACGGATCTCGAAGGCGGACCCTGCCGCCGAGGCCTACGGCAGCGTCGACGAGACGGTGGCCGTGCTCGGCCTGGCCCGAGCGCTCTCGGGCAACGATGCGGTGCGCGAGGGCCTGCTCGACCTGCAGCGCGAGCTGTTCGTGGTCGGCGCCGACCTCGCCACGAACCCCGCCGAGCGTGACCGGCTCGAGCCGGAGGTCTCGCTCGTGACCGGGGCCATGGTCGAGCGGCTCGAGACCTGGATCGACGAGCTCGTCTTGGCCCATCCCCTGCCGACCACGTTCGTGGTACCGGGCGCGAACCCGATCTCGGCATCCCTCGACACCGCCCGCAGCGTTGCGCGACGCGCGGAGCGCCGCGCCGTCGAGCTGTGCGAGACCGGGGCCGAGGTGAACGAAGAGGTCTTGCGCTACCTGAACCGGCTCTCGGACCTGCTGTTCGTGCTCGCGAGGGTCGAGGCCGGAGAGGCCGAGCCCGCCAGCCGTGAGCCTTGAGACGCGCTACTGCTGGACGAACGCCCCGAGGTTGTCCTGGCCCATGAGCAGGACGACCAGCCCGATGTTCTTGCGTTCGATGGCGTCGAGGACGACGTCGAAGGTGGCGGTCTCGCCGGCGGGGATCGGCTCCGGGGCCTGCACCTGCCCGTCGACCTGCGTGCCGTCGCGCGCGTCGAGGACGTAGAAGCCCGGCTTCGGCAGATCGCGACCCGTCTCGTTGCGGATCTCGAGCGTGCCGGCGTCCAGGTCGAGGGTCGCGACGAGACCGGCGTTCACGTAGCGGTAGACGCTGGAGCCCGGCGGGACGCTGAGCGTGCCCGTCGGTCCCGTCGCGCTGGTCCCGGTCGTCCCGCCGGTCGGACCGGAGAGGTCTCCGTTCGGCTCCTCGTCGCTCGTGCAGGCGGCGAGCACGACCGCCAGGGCGAGCGCGAGCGCGACGAGACGGCCGGTAGTCTTCATGGGCGCGCGGCATGCTACACGAACCCGACCACGGAGGACCCTGGCGATGCGCACCCTCGAAGTCCGTCGACACGCGAGGCGCGACCCCAACGCCGACCGGCTCTCGGCGGATGGCCGCGCTCAGGCGGAGGACCTCGGGCGGACGCTCGCCGGCGGTTACGAGGTCGTCTTCGTCTCCCCCGCCCAGCGCGCGGCCGAGACCGTCGCGTGGCTCCTCCGGGGCCTGGGGGCTCAGCTGCCGCCCCACGGCGTGATCCCGGGTCTCGGCGGCGAGGGGACGGACCGCTCGCCGCTCGCGATGGCGGGTGTGCTCGTCGCGCTCCTCGACGCGGTGCCCGAGGGCGGCCGCGGCCTCGCCGTGAGCCACACCCCCCTGATCGAACGAGCCGTGCTCGGCCTCGTCGCCGAGGACATCGACCCGCTCGGCGAGTGCGAGGGCGTGCTCCTCACGAAGGAGGGCGACGAGGGCCCGGTCCGCGTGGTGGAACTCCGGCTGCCCGCCCCGCCCTGATGGAGATCCAGATCCCGCTCTCGGCGTTCGGCCTGGGCATCGC
>Ga0154889_1051_pt3 | contig 8352 bp, 5 predicted proteins | sample Rifle2008BG19ft_FD_105861 | JGI IMG/M metagenome (GOLD analysis project Ga0154889, IMG submission 105861) | Actinobacteria bacterium RBG_19FT_COMBO_70_19
CCGCCCCGCCCGCACGGACCCGGTCCTCGAGGATCGCCCAGGCTGCGAGCCCCACCGCCAGGATCGCGGCGGCGCAGAGCATCGCGACGATCGTGCGTGCGCGGTGCTGCGTCCTCGCATCCTCCCCGGCCACCGGCGCGGAGCCTACCACCGCCCCCTCCGCCCTCGGGGCTGGGACGCCCGCGCGCTAGAATCCCCGTTCGTTCCCCCGCGTTCCGATCGGAGAACCTGGTGAAGACCTACGAACCCAACGACATCCGCAACGTGCTGCTCGTCGGTCACGGCGGCGCCGGGAAGACGGCGCTCCTCGAGGCCATGCTGTTCACCTCCGGCGCGCTCACCCGCATGGGCAAGGTCGAAGACGGCAACACCGTCAGCGACTTCGAGCCCGAGGAGGTGAAGAAGCAGATCTCGGTATCCCTCGCCATGGCGCCGGTCGAGTGGAACGGCGTGAAGATCAACGTGCTCGACGCGCCGGGATACGCGGACTTCGTCGGCGACGTGCGCTCGGCGATCCGGGCCGTGGACGCGGTGATCCTGGTCGTGTCGGCCGTCGACGGCGTCGAGGTGCAGACCGAGGTCGCTTGGGAGCTCGCGGTCGAGGCCGGCCTCCCCCGCGCGATCTTGATCAACAAGCTCGACCGCGAGCGCGCGTCGTTCGAGCGCACCCTGAACGAGCTCGTGCGATCATTCGGCACCCAGGTCGCGCCCCTCGAGCTGCCGATCGGCGAGGAGCACGACTTCCGGGGCGTCGCGGACCTGCTCGCCCGCAAGGCCTACACCTACGACGGCGGCGTGAAGGCGACCGAGGGCGAGTGGCCGGACGACGTCGCCTCCCGCGCCGACCCCTTCCGCGAGAAGCTCATGGAGGCGGTCGCCGAGTCCGACGACGCCCTCATCGAGAAGTACCTGGAACAAGGTGAGCTCGATGAGAAGGAGATCGTGCACGGCGTGAAGGAGGGCTTCGCCGCCGCGCGCATCGCACCGGTCCTGTGCGGCGCCGCCACGAGGCCGATCGGCGTCGACCGCCTGCTCCAGTTCATCGCAGACGAGTTCCCCTCGCCCGCCGAGCGAAGCTCGATCACGGTCCGCACGAAGGGTGGCGATGAGAAGGATCGACCCGCCGACGCGAGCCAACCCCTCACCGCGTTCGTCTTCAAGACCGTGTCCGACCCCTACGTCGGCCACATCACGATGTTCCGGGTGTTCTCCGGCAAGGTCCGCCCGGACTCGAGCGTGTACAACGCCACGAAGGCGACGGAGGAGCGGGTCGGCCAACTCTTCGCTCTGCGCGGCAAGGAGCATGACACCGTCGCCGAGATCCCCGCGGGCGACATCGGCGCCGTCGCGAAGCTCAACCACACGACGACCGGCGACACGTTCTCGACGAAGGACGACCCCGTCCAGCTCCCGCCGCTCGAGCTGCCCGAGCCACTCCTCGCGTTCGCGATCGTGCCGAAGACGAAGGGTGACGAGGACAAGCTCTCGACCGCGCTCGCGCGACTGCGGGAGGAGGACCCGACCTTCCGCGTCGAGCGTTCCGACGAGACGCACCAGACCGTGATGTTCGGTATGGGCGAGGCGCACCTCGATGTGATGTCGGAACGCATGAAACGCAAGTTCGGGGTCGAGGTCGTCACGAGCCCCGCGAAGATCGCCTACCGCGAGACGATCCGAGCCGCCGGCAAGGGCCTCGGCCGACACGTGAAGCAGACCGGCGGCCACGGGCAGTACGCCGTCTGCAACATCGAGGTCGAGCCGCTCCCTCGCGGCGAGGGCTTCGAGTTCGTCGACAAGATCTTCGGGGGCGCCATCCCGAACCAGTTCATCGCCTCCGTCGAGAAAGGCATCGTGAAGACGATGCAGCAGGGAGTGATCAGCGGGAACCCGATGGTGGACATCCGTTGCACGCTCACCGACGGGAAGTTCCACCCCGTCGATTCCTCGGACATGGCGTTCCAGATCGCCGGATCGCTCGCGCTGAAGGAGGCCATCGACCACACGGGCGTCGTGCTCCTCGAGCCGATCGTCGAGGTCGAGGTGCTCGTCCCCGAGTCCTACACCGGCGACATCATGGGCGATCTGAACTCCAAGCGCGCGAAGATCGCCGGCATGGAGTCCGCTGGCGCCGGCAAGCAGCGGGTGAAGGCGCTCGTGCCCCAGGCGGAGGTCGCGAGGTACTCGATCGACCTACGCTCGATGACCGGCGGCCGCGGTGCGTTCGCGATGCGCTTCTCGCACTACGAGGAGGTCCCCGCCCACCTCGCCGAGAAGATCATCGCCGAGGCGAACAAGGCCAAGGAAGAGGCGCAGAAGAAGTAGCGTCGGCGCCTAGGCCGTCGCCGCGGCCAGCACGAGCGACGCCCAGCCGAGGATGAAGCACGTGCCGCCGAGGGGTGCGACCATGCCCCACCGCCGCCTCCCGGTGAGCGCGAGCGCGTAGAGGCTCCCCGAGAACAGCACCGTCCCGGCGACGAACAGCCACCCCGCGAGCGCGGCCGGCCAGCCCATAGCGCCCTCGGCAACGACGAGCTCCTCGGTGGTCGGTTACGGATGCCAGAACCGAAGCAAGCCGACGAGTACGACCGCGAAGAGCGCGAGCGCGTGCCAGAGCTGGTAGCGGACCGCGATCTCGAACGTCGCGAGACGCTCGGGCGAAAGCTTCGCACGGAGGGCGTGGGAACCGAACGCCCCCGCCGCCACGCCGAGGGACCCTGAGATCGCTGCGATCACCAGGAAGGCTCGCTCCATCACGCCCTCATGTCCGGAACGACAGGAAGTCGAGCACGACGCGGTTGAAGACGTCGGGCTGGCGGACCATCACGAGGTGGTCGGCGTCGTGGATCTCGCGCTTGTGTGCGCCCGGGACGCGCTCGACGAGCACGTCGGCGATCGCGTGGATCTCTCCCACGTCCCGATCTCCCACGATCACGAGGGTCGCCGCTTGGAGCTCGGGCAGGTGGGGAACCGCCGGAGGCGGCAGCTCTGCCAGCGTGTCGGGTACGCGGAAGATGTGGGTGTTGTCCATGGCGATGGCGCGGATCCATGCGTTCGTTTCGGGGCCGGAATCGAGCGGGGCCCACACGGCGACCTCGATGTCCATCGCGCGCTCGAGGTCCCCCTTGGCCACCGCCCCCTGGACCTCGGCGAGCAGGACGTCGAGCCCCGGATCTTCCCACCGGTATCCCGAGAGCCCCGTCGCGACGAGCACGATGGCGTCGGTCACAGCCGGATGCTCCAGCGCGAAATCGATCGCGAGCTGTCCGCCCATCGAGCAGCCGGCGATCGCGCATCGCTCGATGCCGAGCTTCCCCAGCAGGTACCGCAGGTCGCGCACGTCCGAGTACGGCAAGGTCGGCACGTCCGAGCGCCCGTACCCGCGCACGTCGTACCGCACGACGTCGTGGTGCTCCGCGAACACCTTGAACTGCGCATCCCAGATCCGGCAGTCCCACAGGCCCGGGTGGATCAGCACCACCGGGAACCCCTCGCCGGCGCGTTCGTAGTACAGGCGTCCGCCCTCGATCGACACGTACCCGGAGCGAGCGTCCATCAGTCGATGAAGCGCGGTGCGAGCTTCGCGAACGTCTCCTCGAGAAGCTCGGGCAGCACGCGGGTCTGGCCGACCACGGGCATGAAGTTGGTGTCGCCGCTCCAGCGCGGGACGACGTGCCAGTGCAGGTGCTCGGGGATCCCCGCGCCGGCGATGCGGCCGAGGTTCAACCCGATGTTGAAACCGTGCGGCTGCGCCTGCTCGCGGAGCGCCCGGACGCTCCGCTGCAGGAGCGCCGAGACCGCGGCGTTCTCCTCCGGCGTGAGGTCCCCGAGCTCACCGGTGTGGCGGACCGGCAACACGAGCAGGTGTCCGGGGTTGTACGGGTACTTCGCGAGCGTGACCCACGCGAGCGCGTCGCGATGCAGCATGCGGTGCTCGGACGGATCTCCCGCGCCAGCCAGCAGGTCGCAGAACACGCACCGCTCCGGCTCTCCGTCCTTCGCGGACTCGATGTACTCCATCCGCCACGGCGACCACAGTCGCTCCACGGGCCTACCCCTCGAAGGTCGACGGCTCGAGCGACCGGGTGTCGGCCTCGAGCGCGAGAGCGGCGGTGAACGCCTCGAGCGACACGCCCTTGGTCTCAACGCCGTCGCGCCGTCGGACGGTGAGCGCTCCCGAGTCGATCTCCTTGTCCCCGATCACGAGCGTGTATGGCACCTTCATCAGCTGCGCCGCGCGCACCTTCTTGCCGACGGTCTCGGCGCTCTCGTCCACGTGCGGACGCAGCCCGGCCGCGCGCAGTACCGAGGCCAGCTCCTGCGCGTGCGCGAGGTGCCGGTCGGCGACAGGCGCTAGACGGACCTGCTCGGGCGCAAGCCACATCGGGAAGGCCCCGGCGTAGTGCTCGATGAGCACGCCGACGAACCGCTCGAGCGTGCCGAGGATCGCGCGGTGGATCATCACGGGGCGGTGCCGCTGGTTGTCCTCGCCGACGTACTCCATCTCGAAGCGCTCGGGCAACGCGAAGTCACACTGCACGGTGGTCAGCTGCCACAGCCGGCCGATCGCGTCGCGGAAATGGAAGTCCACCTTGGGACCGTAGAAGGCGCCCTCGCCCTCGGCGACGGTGTACTCGAGCCCGCTCTTGTCGAGCGCGTTCCGGAGCGCCTCGGTCGCGCGCTCGGCCATCTCGGCGTCGACGATCGATTGCCCCGGCAACGTCGACAGGTTGACGATCGGGTCGGAGAACCCGAACGTGCGGTGGATCTCGAGCGTGAGCTCGAAGACCCCGAGGACCTCGTCGATCAGCTGCTCGGGCGTGCAGATGATGTGCGAGTCGTCCTGTGTGCCACCGCGGATCCTCAGCAGGCCGTGGAGGGTGCCGACCTTCTCGTGCCGGTAGATCGTGCCGAGCTCGGACAGCCGCATCGGCAGCTCGCGGTACGAGCGGGTCCTCGACTTGAAGATCAGGACGTGGAACGGGCAGTTCATCGGCTTCACGTAGTAGTCGCCCTGCTCGTCCCGCATCGGCGGATACATGTTCTCCGAGAACTTCGCGAGGTGGCCCGAGGTCTCCCACAGGACCGAGCGCGCGATGTGCGGGGTCACGACGAGGTCGTATCCACGCTCCAGGTGCAGGTCGCGCACGTAGTCCTCCAGCTGCTTGCGGAACACGCCGCCGCGCGGGTGCCACACCCACAGCCCCGGCCCGAGCTCGTCGGGGCTCGAGAACAGGTCGAGCTCGCGCCCGAGGCGACGGTGATCGCGCCGCTCGGCCTCCTCGAGCCGGTGCAGGTACGCTGCCAGGTCCTCCGCCGTGGCCCACGCCGTCCCGTAGATCCGCTGGAGCATCGGACGGGACTCGTCGCCCCGCCAGTACGCCCCGGCGAGCTTCATGAGCTTGAACGCGCCGAGGCGCCCGGTCGAGGGCACGTGCGGCCCGAGGCACAGGTCCGCCCATGTGCCGTTCCGATAGACGCTCACGGTCTCGCCGGCGGCGACCTCACCCGCCTCCTCGCCAAGGCTCTCGACGACCTCGCGCTTGAACGGTTGGTCCTCGAAGCGCTCGAGGGCCTCGCCACGCGCGAGCTCCTCACGCACGAACGGCTGGTCGGCCGCCACGATCTCGGCCATACGGGCCTCGATCCGCTCGAGGTCCTCGGGCCCAACGGCGGTCGGGAGCTCGAAATCGTAGTAGAACCCGTCCTCGACGGCCGGACCGATCGCGTACCGAGCGCCCGGGTAGAGATCGCAGACCGCCTGGGCCATGACGTGCGCGGTGGAGTGCCGGAGCACGTGCAACCCGTCGTGCTCGGCCGCCAGGATCGGTTCCGCGTCGACGTCGCTCCCTGGGACGTGCGACAGGTCGACCGGCACGCCGTCGATCCGCGCGGCGACCGCCTCGGGCCCGAGCACCGAGCCGATGGGCTCCCCTTCGGGGAGCTCCACCTCACGGTCCTCGGCGAGTCGGATGCGCGGCATCGGCTCGCCATGATATCCGGCACGTCCCCGCCCATGTCGGCGGAGCCACGCCATCACCCGACGGCCGGCTTCACTCGTAGCTGATCGCTTCGAGCACGTTGAGCTTCGCGGCCCGTCGTGCGGGCAGCACCGCCGCCAGGACCCCCATCAACCCCGCGATCACGAGGTACACGAGCAGCTGACCGCCGGGGATCGCGAGCTCGGACAGGCCATCGTCGACGAGCGCTCGCTGCAGCGCCCAGCCGAACAGGATCCCGATCGCGAGCCCGAGGAGCGCGCCGAACACCGCGATGATCACCGACTCCCAGCGGATCATCGATCGCACCTGCCGCCGGGTCATCCCGACCGCGCGCAGGAGCCCCAGCTCTCTCGTCCGCTCGTAGATCGACAGGCCGAGGGTGTTCACGATCCCGAAGACCGCGATGAGGATCGCCAGCGCGAGGAGCGCGGTCACGAGACCGAGGATCTGATCGATGAAGCCCGCCTGCTTCTCGCGGAAGGAGGCCTGGTCCTGGACCTCGATGTTCGGGTACTCGGTGACCGCCGCCTCGACGGCGCGCTGGAGCTCGGCGGGAGCGATCCCCGACCTCCCCTTCACCAGCACGAACGTGTCGAGCTGCTCGGTGAACACCTGCTCGTACGCCGTGATCGAGAGGAGCCAGTCGCCGAGCAGGCGGTTGTCCGCGTAGATGCCGCCCACGATGTAGTCACGGTCGCCACCGGCGGGGAACGACAGGGTGACGCTCTCGCCGACCTCGAGCCCCTCGGACTCGGCGACCTCGCGGTAGACGAGCAGGCTGCCTTGCCCGAGCGCGTCGATCCGTCCGGCCTCCATGTCGACTTCGGCGACCTGACCGATCGTGCCCGGATCGACCGCCGTCATGAAGACCGTCCTCCCCTCGTACTCGAAACCGTTCTGGCGGAACTCCGAGACGGCCTCGATCTCCGGCACGGCGCGGACGAGATCGGCGACCTGCGGGCTGAACGAGATGAAGGACGTCGTCGTGAGCGTGAGATCCGCTTTCAGCGTCTCCTCCAGGGCAGCGTTGAACGACGCCTTCAGCGACGACGCCAGGATCGACACCATCGCGACGAGTCCGAGCCCGATCATGAGCGCCGAGGCCGTCGAAGCGGTCCGTCGAGGGTTCCGCATGGCGTTCTCGCGGCCGAGCTTGCCCTGGATGCCGAGCTTCACGAGCGGCGCCCCGATCACCCGGGCGAGCGGCCTCGCGAACAGGGGGGCCAGCATGGCGATCCCGAGGAACATCACGACCGCGCCCACACCGATCGTGAGGGCGGCGTTCGAGCCTCCGCCGAACAAGCCGAGGGCGAGCAGTCCGGCACCGACTGCCGTGACGACGACGCCGGAGATGAGTCGCCGTCGCAGTGACCGTCCCGCCGTCGGCTGGTCACCGCGCAGCGCCTCGACCGGTGCGACCCTCGAGGCCCGCCGAGCCGGCAGGATCGACGAGAGCACCGTCACGACCGTGCCGACCAGGAGCGAGACGACGATCGTGCGCGGGAGGACCTGCGTGGAGGTGCTCGGCAGGTCGATCCCGAACGCCGACAGCAACGCCTGCAGGCCGAGGGCGATCACGACGCCGGCCGCCAGCCCGATCACCGAGGCGAACACGCCGACGAGCGCGGCCTCGGTGAGGACGGATGCGAGGACCTGGCCACGGCTCGCGCCGAGCGCCCGCAGGAGCGCGAGCTCCCGTGTCCGCTGGGCCGTGATGATCGAGAACGTGTTGAAGATGATGAACGCTCCCACGAACAGCGCGATGAACGCGAAGACGAGGAGGGCGGTCTTGAAGAACCCAAGCCCCTCGCTCAGCGCCTCGGTGTTCTCGTCGGCGACCGCGCTCGCGGTCACGGCCTCGACCCCGTCGGGAAGCGCCTGCTCGATCCGCGCCCGCAGCGCGCTCGCCGAGACGCCATCCTCCGCGATCACGTTGATCGCATCGAACACGCCCACCTTGCCGAGGGCCTGCTGCGCGGTCGGCAGGTCGAACATCGCGAGGGTCGCCCCGGCGAGGTTGTCGGCCTCGCCGAATCCGACGATCGCGCTGATCGTGAACTCCTGCGGAGGCCCCTCGAAGAGGATCTGGATCGGTTGCCCGATCCTCAGGTCGTGGCGCTCGGCGGTGCTCGCGTCGACGGCGACCTCCCCGAACCCTTCGGGCGCCGAGCCCTCGCGGATCTCGACCACCGTCGAATCGGGATCCCAGCTCGTGCCGATCGTCGGGGGCCCGAACCCACCGATCGCCTCGTCCGTCACCGGATCGATGAGCTGCGCGTAACCGGCCACGTCGCCGTGAGCGATGACGACGCCCTCGACCTCGAGGACGTCCTCGAGGACGGAGTCCTGGATC
>Ga0154889_1003_pt7 | contig 8187 bp, 6 predicted proteins | sample Rifle2008BG19ft_FD_105861 | JGI IMG/M metagenome (GOLD analysis project Ga0154889, IMG submission 105861) | Actinobacteria bacterium RBG_19FT_COMBO_70_19
TGGATCGGCAGCACCAGATCCTCGTACGTCGCGTCGAGCCCGCGGACGCGGAGCGCCTGGCCACCCACCGCCGGGACCCGCGCCTCGAGCGCCCACTCGCGTCCCTCGAGCACCATCGAGGCGAGCATCTCCTCGCAGCGCTCGGCGATCACGTCGAGGGCCTCCGGCTCCTGCTCGCGCACGACCGCGATCTTGCCCTCCTTCACGATGCCGACCTTCTCGCGGGCGATGTCGCCGAGCGTCGGCCCGAGCTCGGCGACGTGGTCCATGCCGATCGGGCACAGCACCGCGACGTCGCCGTCCACGAGGTTCGTGGCGTCCCATGTGCCGCCCATCCCGACCTCGAACACGCCGAGCGCGACCGGCCTATCCGCGAACCACAGGTAGCCGAGCGCCGTGAGCGCCTCGAAGTACGTCACCCGACCCACGCGCTCGTCCACGGTCCGCAGGTACGGAAGGAGGCGCTCGTACTCCTCGCCGAACTCGTCTTCGCGCATGCGCTCTCCGCAGACGACGAAGCGCTCGATCACCGAGTTCAGGTGGGGCGAGGTGAACAGCCCGGTCGACAGGCCGTGCTCGCACGCGAGCGCCGCCGCGAGGCGCGCCGTCGTCGTCTTGCCGTTCGTGCCGGTGACGTGGATGGTCGGATAGGTCCGCTGCGGGTCATCGAGCAGCTCGGCGAGCGCGCTGATCCGTTCGAGGTCGGGCTCGGGCATGTGCTCGGGCTGGCGCGAGTCCAGCTCGGCGAGCGCGTCCGCGAAGCGCATCTACCCGAGCTCGGCGAGGTGCGCGTCGATCTCGGCGAGCCGCTGCGCCATCCGCGACGCCTTCTCGCGCTCGCCCGCGACGACCTCGGGGGGCGCCTTCGCCACGAACCCGTCGTTCCCGAGCTTGCCCCGGACCCGCACGAGGTCCGCGTCGAGCGCCGCTCGTTCCTTCGTCAGGCGCGCGCGCTCGGCCTCCACGTCGAACAGCCCTGGCGGCAGGTACACCGCGCCGACGGTGACGGCCACGGTCGTCTCCCCCGCAAGCTTGCCCGAGGGCGCGTCCACGAAGGTGAGCCCCTCGAGCCCGGCAAGCCGCTCGATCCGCTCGGCGAGCGGCTCGACGGACTGCGCGAGGTCGCGCGCGAGCTCGACCCGGGCGGGGAACCGGCGGCCCGGCGCCACCTGGTGCCGAGCCCGGAACCGCCGGACGGCCGTCACCACCTCCTGGACGGCTTCGATGACCCCCTCGGCGTCGACGTCGACGTGCTCCGCATGATGCTCGGGCCACGCGGCGACCGAGATCGAAGCGCCCTGCCCGAACCGCTGCCAGATCTCCTCCGTCACGAACGGCATGATCGGGTGCAGGAGTCGCAGGGTCCGCTCGAGCACCCAGGCGAGTAGCGCCGCCGCGTCCGAGCGCTCCTGCGGGCCACCGTCGAGCCGCCCCTTCTCGATCTCGAGGCCCCAGTCGCAGAACTCGGACCACAGGAACCGGAAGATGGCCTGGGCGGCGTCCGCGAACAGATACGCGTCGAGCGCCGCATCCACCTCGGCGACGCACGCCTGGTGGCGGGACAGGAGCCATCGCTCCGCCAGCGTCCGGCGCTCGGCCGGGGGCAGCTCGACGCGGTCGTCCTCGAACGCGCCGAGCACCAGCCGCGCCGCGTTCCAGATCTTGTTCGCGAAGTTGCGAGCGCCCTCGATCGAGTCCTCGGAGAGCGGGATGTCTTGCTGCCCGCCGGTCGCCGCTCGCGCGAGCGAGAACCGCAGGGCATCGGCGCCGTACCGGTCGATCATCTCGATCGGATCGATCACGTTGCCGAGCGACTTCGACATCTTGCGGCCGTGCGCGTCGCGGACGAGGCCGTGGATCACGACGTCGCGGAACGGCACGTCGCCGACGAGCGACAGCCCGGACATGATCATCCGTGCGACCCAGAGGTAGAGGATCTCGTAACCGGTGACGAGGACCGTGTTCGGATAGAAGGTCCGCAGATCGTGCGTGTCGTCGGGCCAGCCGAGCGTCGAGAACGGCCACAGCTGGGATGAGAACCACGTGTCGAGGACATCGGGATCCTGCTCCAGTTCCGCGCCCGCACACGTCGAGCACGCGGCAGGATCCTCGATCGCAACGGTCACGTGGCCATCGGGGCAGTACCAGGCTGGGATCCGGTGGCCCCACCAGAGCTGCCGCGAGATGTTCCAGTCGCGCAGGTTGTCGAGCCATGTCACGTACGAGCGCGTCCAGCGCTCGGGCGTGAAGCGCACCCGCCCGTCGAGCGCCGCCTGCTTCGCCGTCTCCTTCAGCCCTTCGACCTTCACGAACCACTGCAGGCCGGAGACCCACGGCTCGATCTCGCTATGGCAGCGGTAGCAGTGGCCGACGGCATGACGGAAGGGGCGCTCTTCGCGGACGAGAAGCTCGAGCTTGTGGAGTTCCTCGCGGACGGCCTCGCGCGCGTCGTAGCGCCCGAGCCCGTAGAACTCCTCGGCGACGTTCGCGTTGATCCGCGCTCCGGCGTCGAAGATGTTGAGCAGCGGCAGCCCGGTCCGCTGCGCGATGTCGAAGTCGGTCTGGTCGTGCGCGGGCGTGACCTTCACCGCGCCCGTGCCGAACGCCGGATCCACCGCGGCATCGGCCACGATCGGGATGTCCCGACCGTCGAAGGGGTGACGCACCGTCTTGCCGACCAGCGCGCGGTAGCGCTCGTCGTTGGGATGCACCGCGATGCCCGTGTCCCCAAGCATCGTCTCGACGCGCGTGGTGGCGACCTCGACGAACCCGCTGCCGTCCGAGAGCGGATACCGGAACGTCACGAGCTCGCCGTCCACCTCCTCGTGCTCGACCTCGGAGTCCGACAGGCCGGTCTGGTCGGTCGGGCACCAGTTCACGAGACGCTCGCCCCGGTAGATGAACCCCTGCTCGTACCAGCGCACGAACGCGGTGCGCACCGCGAGCGAGAGCCCCTCGTCCATCGTGAAACGCTGGCGCTCCCAGTCGCAGGAAGCGCCCATCCGCTTGATCTGGTCCACGATCTCGCCGCCGTACTGCTCCTTCCACGCCCACACGCGCTCGATGAACGCCTCGCGGCCGAGCTCGCGTCGATCGATGCCTTCCTTGCGGAGCTCGCGCTCGACGACCACCTGCGTTGCGATGCCGGCGTGGTCCATCCCCGGAAGCCAAAGGGTCTCCTTGCCCTGCATCCGGGCGCGGCGGATGAGCGTGTCCTCGAGCGTCCGCCCGAGCGCGTGACCGACGTGCAGCCGGCCGGTCACGTTCGGTGGCGGGATGACGATGCAGTACGGCTCGCGCTCCGAAGGCGATGTCGCGTGGAAGTACCCGCGGTCGACCCATGCCTTGGCCCAATGGGGCTCGACCGCGCCGGGCTCGTAGCGCGGGGACAGCTCCCTCGTTCGCTCCGACATGCGGCCGAGTCTACGAGATGGGACCGGCGGGTCCGGCGCGGACCGACGCCGCGGCGCGTTCCTAGGAGGCGCGCTCCTGGCGCTCGGCGCGCTTCTTCGGCTCCTTCACCGGCACGAGGGTCGGGTTCACGCCGGTGAGGACGACGTCGTTGTCGATGAGGCACTTCGTGACGTCCTGGCGGGAGGGCAGCTCGTACATCACGCCGAGCAGCACCTCCTCCATGATCGCGCGCAGGCCCCGCGCGCCGGCGCTGCGCAGGATCGCCTGATCGGCGATCGAGGCGAGGGCGTCGTCGGTGAACTCGAGCTCGACGCCGTCGAACTCGAAGAACCGCTTGTACTGCTTCACGAGGGCGTTCTTCGGCTTCGTGAGGATCTCGACGAGCGCGTCCTTGTCCAGGTTGTGGACGTTCGTGATGACCGGCAGGCGTCCGACGAACTCGGGGATGAGCCCGTACTTCAGGAGGTCCTCGGGGAGCACCTGGCTCAGGATGGCGCCCAGGTCCTTCTCGTCGACCCGGCGCACGTCCGCGCCGAACCCGATCCCGCGGCTGCCGATCCGGCTCTCCACGATCTTCTCGAGGCCCGCGAACGCGCCGCCGCAGATGAACAAGATGTTCGTCGTGTCGATCTGGATGAACTCCTGGTGCGGATGCTTGCGGCCGCCCTGCGGCGGAACGCTGGCCGTGGTCCCCTCGAGGATCTTGAGGAGCGCTTGCTGCACGCCCTCGCCCGAGACGTCACGCGTGATCGAGGGGTTCTCCGACTTGCGCGCGATCTTGTCAACCTCGTCGATGTAGATGATCCCGGTCTCGGCCTTCTTCACGTCGTAGTCGGCCGCCTGGATCAGCTTCAGCAGGATGTTCTCGACGTCCTCACCGACGTAGCCGGCCTCGGTGAGCGCGGTGGCGTCGGCGATCGCGAACGGGACGTTCAGCATCTTCGCGAGCGTCTGCGCGAGGAGCGTCTTCCCGCACCCGGTCGGCCCGAGGATCATGATGTTCGACTTCTGGAGCTCGACGTCCGAGTCCTTGGCGCCGACCTGGATCCGCTTGTAGTGGTTGTAGACCGCGACCGACAGGACCTTCTTCGCCAGCTCTTGCCCGATCACGTACTCGTCGAGGAAGGCGTTGATCTCGGCGGGCTTGGGGAGCTCCTCGAGCTTCAGCTCGGAGGTCTCGGCCAGCTCCTCCTCGATGATCTCGTTGCAGAGGTCGATGCACTCGTCGCAGATGTACACGCCGGGACCGGCGATGAGCTTCTTCACCTGCTTCTGCGACTTCCCGCAGAACGAGCATTTCAGCAGGTCCGAGTCGCCGATCCTCGCCATGCCCTCGATGAGCCCCCCTGGACCGAGCGGCCGGGTGGGTCCCGGCCGACCGAGTCGAATCCTACGACGCCTCTGCGGCCGCCGCTGCGAGTTCGGGTGTGATCTTGCGGCTCGTGAAGACCTCGTCCACGATGCCGTACTCGACGGCCTCCTCGGCGGTGAGGATGTAGTCGCGATCCGTGTCCTTCGCGACCTTCTCGAGCGGTTGGCCCGTGTGCTCCGCGATCAGCACCTCGAGGAGCTTGCGGTAGCGCGTGATCTCCTTGGCCTGGATCTCGATGTCGACGGCCTGGCCTTGGGCGCCGCCGTGCGGCTGATGTAGCAGCACGCGCGCGTGCGGGAGCGCGTAGCGCTTGCCCTTCTTCCCGGCGAGCAGGAGGACCGCGGCGGCTGAGGCCGCCTGTCCCATCACGATCGTCGAGACGTCCGGCTTCACGTACTGCATCGTGTCGTAGATCGCGAAGAGCGCGGTGATGTCTCCGCCCGGCGAATTGATGTACAGGTTGATGTCCTTGTCGGGGTCCTCGGACTCGAGATGCAGGAGCTGCGCCATGATGAGGTTCCCGACCGCGTCGTCGATCGGTGTGCCGAGGAACACGATCCGGTCCTTCAGCAGGCGCGAGTAGATGTCGAACGAGCGCTCGCCGCGGCTGGTCTGCTCGATGACGACGGGAACGAGGTAGTCCTTCATGACGCATCCTCCGGGTTGTCTTCGGGGGTGTCGGCCGGCGCCTCGGGAGCATCGATCTCCTGCGCTGCGCCGCCTTCCGGCGTGACATCCGCGTGCTCGACGAGCACGTCGAGCGCCTTCGAGCGGATGATATCACCGGCCAGTGCTACGACCTGACCGGAGCGATCGAGCGACTTCGCGATCTCTTTCGGCTCTCGGCCGAGCGCCTGGGCGAGCTGCCCGATCTCCTGGCCGAGCTCTTCGGCGGTCACCTGGAGATCCTCGCGCCGGGCAACGCCCTCTAGGGCGAGGTCGGCCACGATCGCGCGGATCGCGTGCTCGCGCGCGTCGGCGCGGAAGCGGAGCTCGTCCAGACCCTGGAGCCCGAGCAGCTGCTCGAGCGAGATGCCGAGCTGCTCGGCGCGCTCGCGCGCGTGTTGCACGCGATGCTCGGTCTCCTCGTCGATCAGGGTCTCGGGCAGGTCGACCTGCGTCGCGTCGACGAGCGTCTTCAGAACGCGATCGCGTACCTCGGCGTCGGCGGCGCGCTCCTTGTTCTTCGCGAGCTGCTCGCGCAGGGTCTGCTTCAGCTCCTCGAGGGTGTCGAACTCGGACGCGGTCTTCGCGAAGTCGTCGTCGGCGGCGGGCAGCTTCTTGCCCTTGACCTCCTTCACGAGCACCTGGAAGGAGACCTCCTGCCCCGAGCGCTCGCCGAAGCGCTGGTCGAGCGAGGCGTTGAACTTCAAGATCTCGCCGGCGCGCTTGCCCTCGAGCTGCTCGTCGAGCGCGCCGGTGAACTCGCCGGCGCCGACCTCGTAGAGGAAGTCCGGGCGGGTCGCCTCGGGCACCTCCTCGTCGTGGAGGGTCGCGCGCAGGTCGATCACGACGTAGTCGCCCTTGCGTGCGGGGCGCTGGACGGCCTCGAGCTCCGCGAAGCGCTCGCGGAGCGAGTCGAGCAGGTCGCCGACGTCCGCGTCGGTGACCTCGACCGAGGGTCGCTCGACCTTCAGGCCCTTGTAGTCCTGGTCCTCGAGCTGCAGGCGCGGACGGATCTCGACGACGACGCTGAAGACGAACGGCTTGCCCTCCTCGACCTGCTCGAGGTCGATGTTGGGCTCGGCGATGGGCGCGAGCTCGTTCTCGCGGAGTGCCTCGCGGTAGTACTCGGGCACCGAGTCCTCGAGGAACTCGCCGAGCACGGCCTCGCGACCGATCTGCGCGTCGATGATCTGGCGCGGCACCTTGCCCTTGCGGAAGCCCGGGATCCGGACCTCGTGGGCGACCTTGCGGTAGGCCCGGTCGAGGTCCTTGCCGAAACGCTCGGGCTCGACCTGGACGGTCAGCTTGACCTTGTGCTTGTCGGTCTCTTCGACGGTCGTCTGCATGGAGCACCAAGCGTACCCGGGAACGGCGACGTCGCCCCCATGCCCGTCCGATAGGCTCCCGGGCGGTGTTCGAGCAGGAGCTGGCCTTCGCGAACGAGCTGGCCGACGAGGCCGGCCGGATCGGGATGTCCTTCTTCCGGGGCACGTTCGACGTGCGCGAGAAGGTCGACAAGACGCCCGTGACCGAGGCCGACCTCGCGATCGAGAAGATGGTGCGCGAGGCCCTCGGCCAGCGGTTCCCGCAGGACGCCGTCCTCGGCGAGGAGGCCGGGCTCGAGGGCGCCTCGAACCGCCGCTGGATCGTGGACCCGATCGACGGCACGAAGAACTTCGCCGACGGCGTCCAGGTCTGGGGCACGCTCATCGCGCTCGCGGTGGACGACGTGCCCGTGGTCGGCGTCGTGAACGCGCCGGCGCTCGGCGAGCGCTACGAGGCGGCGTGCGGCTCGGGCGCCCGGATGAACGGCGAGCCGATCCACGTCTCGCGCGCCGACCGTCTCGAGCGCGCCTTCGTGCTGCATGCCGACGTCCCGGACTGGATCGACGGCCCGTACGCGGATGCGTTCCTCGAGATGCTGAAGGGTGCCCGTCGAGACCGTGGGTTCGGCGACTTCTGGGGCCACATGCTCGTCGCACGCGGCTCGGCCGACGTGATGCTCGAGCCCGAGCTCGCCACGTGGGACTGGGCGGCGCTCTGGGTGATCGTCGAGGAGGCAGGCGGCCGGGTCACGACGTTCGAGGGCAAGCGCCTGTCACACGGCTCCTCGGTGCTCACGACGAACGGCGTGCTCCACGACGAGCTCGTCGCGCGCCTCACGCACGCCGCCCGCGAGGCCGAGCGGCTCGGCGACGACGACTAGAGCTCGAACACCTCGCCGGCGTCGCCGATCCGCTCCATCACGACGTTCGCCGCGGCGACGTCCTGCACGCCGACGCCGGTAAGGTCGCACACGATCGTCTGCTCCTCCGAGGTGCGTCCCGGTTCGAGGCCTGCGCAGACCTCGCCGAGCTCGGTGACGTCGTCGGGCGAGAGCACGAGCTCGGCGTCGAGCGCGTGGTGGAGCTCGCCGATCCGCGCGCACTGGTCCCGGCTGTCGACCACCACGAGGTCCGCGAGCTTGAACACGCCGACGTCGAGCTCCTGCTTCTCGGGCCCGTCGCTCCCGAGCGCCGTGACGAGCACGCCCCGCTTCAGCCACTCGGCCCGCACGAGCGGCGCGCGGCTCGCCGTGCAGGTGATCACGACGTCGGCGCCCTCGACCGCCGCCTCCACGGTCCCGGCGACGGCGTAGCGGCAGCCCTCGGGCAGGCCGGGGCGGGCGAGGAGGTCGTCCACGCAGTGCGTAGCGTGCTCGCGGTTCCGTCCCCACACGCGCACGTGCGCGAACG
>Ga0154889_1050_pt7 | contig 8182 bp, 7 predicted proteins | sample Rifle2008BG19ft_FD_105861 | JGI IMG/M metagenome (GOLD analysis project Ga0154889, IMG submission 105861) | Actinobacteria bacterium RBG_19FT_COMBO_70_19
GACAGGCGCGGGTGGATGTTGCCGTCTCGGTCGACGCGCATGAGCGAGAGGAACACGGCCTCGACCTCGGGCGTGATCTCGACCTGCGCGTGGAGGAAGTAGCGGACCATCTCGAGGAACTCGTGCAGCGGCGTGCCCTTCAGGTCGGGCGGCGCGAGCCGCTCCTTCGTCGTTCGCCAGTCCATCCGGTCGCGCAGGTTCAGGAAGCCGCCATCGACGAGGACCACGCCCGAGACCAGACGCGGGTGCCGCGCGGCGAGCTCGAGCACCACGTTCGCCCCCCAGGAGTGACCCACCGCGAGGGGTCGCCGCAGCGCTGCCGCGCGGATCACGGCGAGGGCGTCCGCGGTCACGCGCTCGAAGCCATAACCCGACGAGGGCTTGCCCGAGCGGCCGTGCCCTCGCTGGTCGTAGGCGACGACCCGAAGCGCGGGCGCGAGCCTGGGGGCGACCAGATCCCAGATGTGCGAGGAGGACGCGAGCCCGTGGAGCAGCAGGACGCCGGGTGCATCGCCCTCCCACCCCCGGGCCGCCAGGCGGACGCCATCCGCGCGCACATCGAACGCTCGTTCCACGGCGGCGAGCCTACCCGTGAACACGCGGACCGGCGTATGCTCAGCTGTTCGTGCCGGAGCCCGCGGAGGAGGAGAGGCTGTGTACGGAACCGTGGCACGCATGAAGGTGCAGCGCGAGAAGGTCGACGAACTCCGAGCGTTGATGGACAGCATCGGGCCTCGTCCGGTCGAGGGTTACCGCAGCACGCACATCCTGATCCCAGACGATGGTCGCGACGAGGTCATCTTGGCGGTCTACTTCGACGATAAGGCGTCGTACGTGAAGAACGCCGACGACCCGGCGATGCATGAGGATTACCTGAAGTACCGGGCCCTGCTCGACGCCGATCCCGAGTGGACCGACGGGGAGTGGATCACGTACGAAGCGTAGGACCGGCTCACCCGCAACGCGGCCTCCGTAGTACCCTCGCCGGATGCTCCGAGCTCCCTGGGAGGGGATAGACGTGGCCGACGCGCTGCAGAACTTCATCGACGGCAGGTGGGTGGACGCCGTCGACGGCAGTCGCCTGGACGTGTTCAACCCTGCGACGGGTGAGGTCATCGCGACCGCGCCGGACTCGAAGCCGGAGGACGTGGAGCGCGCCATCGACGCCGCGCGCCGCACGTTCGACGACAGCGCGTGGTGGCCTGGCACGCCCGAGCGCGAGCGCGGCCGCATCCTGCTCCGCGCGGCCGAGATCGTGGACCGCGATCGTGAGCGGCTCGCGCGGATGGAGGCACTGGACGCCGGCAAGCCGATCGCCGACGCGCGCGACGACATCGCCGAAGTGGCCTTCATGTTCGAGTACTACGGCGGCTGGGCGACGAAGATCCACGGCGACATCCCCCCGGTCGGGCCGGACGCGATGTCCTTCGTGATGAAGGAGCCCGTCGGGGTTGCGGCCGGCATCACGCCGTGGAACTACCCGATGATGATGGCCGTGCAGAAGATCGCCCCTGCGATCGCCGCGGGCTGCACCTTCATCCTGAAGCCGCCGGAGCAGACGCCCCTCACGTGCCTGGAGATCCCGAGGATCCTCGAGGAAGCCGGCCTGCCGGCCGGCGTCCTGAACGTCGTCACCGGCTACGGCGAGAGCGCGGGCGCGCCCCTCGTCGAGAGCCCGAAGGTCGACAAGATCGGCTTCACGGGCTCGAAGGAGGTCGGGCAGCTCATCATGCGGAACGGCGCGGAGACGCTGAAACGCGTGACCCTCGAGCTCGGCGGCAAGTCGCCGAACATCGTGTTCGCCGACGCCGACTTCGAGGCGGCGGTCGAGGGCTCGTGCAACGGCGTGTTCTGGAACATGGGCGAGAACTGCTCGGCCGGCACCCGGGTCTTCATCGAGCGGTCGATCTACGACGACGCGCTGGACGCGATGGTCGAGCGCGCGAAGCTGGTGAGGCTCGGCGACCAGTTCGACGAGGCCACCACGATGGGACCGCTCGTGTCGAGGGAGCAGCGGGAGCGCGTCGAGCGCTACATCCAGATCGGCATGGACGAGGCGAAGCTCGCCATGCAGGGCGATCGCCCGGCTGACCCTCGGCTCGCGGACGGTTACTGGGTGCCGCCGACGATCTTCGCCGACGCGACGAACGACGTGACGATCGCGCGCGAGGAGATCTTCGGACCCGTGATGACGGTGATCCCGTTCTCCGACGTCGACGAGGTCGTGCGGATGTCGAACGACAACGAGTACGGCCTCGCGGCGGCCGTCTGGACGAACGACATCACGAAGGCGCTCACGACCGCCCGCGCGCTGCGGGTCGGCACGGTGTGGATCAACGGGACCCAGGCCGCGCCGACCGAGGCGCCCTGGGGCGGCTTCAAGCGGTCGGGGATCGGGCGTGAGCTCGGGATGCACGGCATCGAGGACTACCTCGAGGCCAAGCACGTCCACATCACGTTGTCGTCCTAGCGGGACTCGGGGCGGGCGCGGCCGAGGACACCGCCCGCGAACACGCCGACGGATATCAGCCCGATGACGAGCATCGTGGCCCGCAGTCCCGCGGTCTGCGCCAGCCACCCCATGATCGGTGGCCCGACGACGAACCCCGAGTAGCCGACGGTCGTCATGCCGGCGATCGCGAGCGCGGGGTCCTCGTCGGTCTCGGACACGAGCCCGAACGCGGCTGGGGCGGCGGACGCGATGAAGAACCCCAAGAACAGGAAGGCCACGCCGGCGAACGCCGCGCTCGGGGCCAGCGCCGCGGCCAGGCCTGACACGAGGGAGCCGATCCCCGAGGTCCGGATCGTGCGCCGGTACCCCATGCCGAAGAGCAGGCGGCCGGCGGTCAGACGGCCGATCGCCATCGACAGGCTGAAGAGCGCGAAGGCCGCCGCACCGGTCATCGCGGCGGCGCCGAGCTCCTCGCGCACGTAGATCACCGACCAGATGTCCATCGATCCCTCGACGGCGAAGGCCGAGAGGATCACCACGGCCGGGAGCACGAGCGCCGGCGAGCGCGCGAACACCGCGAGCGACACCTTCGTCTCGGTCGCGGTGGGGGCCGGCTGCGCCCGGAGCCAGGGGGAGGCCGCGCACCAGATCGCGGTCACGCCGAAGGCGAGGATCGCGGCGCCGAGCGGCACCCGGAACGGGGCGCCCGCCGCGAGGGCGAGCCCCGCTCCGAGGGCGCCGGCGATCCCGCCGATGTTGTACGCCGCGTGCACGAACTGGAGCACGGGCCGGCGGTGGTGGGTCTCGACCATCTGGCCGCCGACGTTCACGAACACGTCGAGCAGGCCGTTGCCGATCCCCACGACGACGAAGCCGAGCACGGCGAGCCGGTCGGGCGCCGCGCTCACGATCGCCGTCCCGAGCCCCATCGTGAGGTGCCCGAGCGGGACGGTCCGTGCGAGCCCGAGGCGCTGCAGCCGGGGCGACAGGAGCGTCATCGTGAGGATCGAGGCGATGGACAGCGCGGCCAGCTGGAGGCCGGCCTGCCCCGCGGTCAGCCCTCGGGCGGCGAGGTAGTCGGCGAACACCACGACCCAGACGCCCCAGTACAGGCCGAAGGCGAAGTAGCTCCCGAGCAGCGTCGAGAGCGTGCGCAGGCGGAGGGCTTGAACCGTCATGCAAGGTGGGAGCCTAGTGCGCTATCCTGCGGCCTGCATGGCTGGTGGAGAGGTCGTCCTCGTCGATCTGGTGAAGCGGTTCGCCGACGTCACGGCGGTCGGGGGCATCAACCTGGACATGCCGCCCGGCGAGTTCTTCTCGCTCCTCGGCCCGTCCGGGTGCGGCAAGACGACGACCCTGCGGTGCATCGCCGGCTTCGAGCGCCCGGACGAGGGCCAGATCCTGCTCGACGGCGTGGACATGGCGCAGACACCGCCCCACAAGCGCAACGTGAACACGGTCTTCCAGAACTACGCGCTGTTCCCCCACCTCACGGTGGCCGATAACGTCGGATTCGGGCTCCGCTACAAGGACGTCTCGAAGACCGACGCGAAGAAGAAGATCTCGGACGCCCTGGCGCTCGTGCGGCTGGAGGGGTACGAGAAGCGCCGGCCGTCACAGCTCTCGGGCGGACAGCAGCAGCGGGTGGCGCTCGCCCGGGCCCTGATCCTGAACCCGGCGGTGCTGCTGCTCGACGAGCCGCTCGGGGCCCTCGACGCGAAGCTCCGCAAGGCCCTGCAGATCGAGCTCAAGTCCCTCCAGCAGGAGGTCGGCATCACGTTCATCTACGTGACGCACGACCAGGAGGAGGCGCTCACCATGTCCGATCGCCTGGCCGTGATGAGCAACGGACGCGTCGAGCAGGTCGGCACACCGAGCGAGGTCTACGAGGAGCCGGCGACCGCGTACGTCGCCGACTTCCTGGGCGTCTCGAACCTGATGGACGCGACGTCGGTCGGTAGCGAGGCCGACGGACGGGCGCGCGTGCGGCTCGGAGAGTTCGACCTCGTCGCGACCAAGGGCGATGTGGACATCCGGGGCGACGTGAAGATCACGATCCGACCGGAGCGTGTCCGACTCGAGGAGCACGGCACGTCGGGCGAGAACCGTATCCCGGGCATGATCGAGCGGGTCGTCTACGTCGGTTCGACGCTGCAGGTCATCGTCCACCTCGCGCCCGGCCAGACGCTCCAGGTCTGGATGCAGAACGAGGGCGAGGGCATCCCCTTCGAGCAGGGGACGCCGATCACCGTCCACTTCCCGACGGACGCCCTCCGGGTGCTCCTCGACACCGGTTCGCTCGAGGAGCTCCATCGCATGGAAGAGCCGCTCGCCGCTCCGTAGGGCGTCGGGAACCCGGCTCGCGCGATCGGCGCGGCTCCTCACTCGAAGGCGGCGAAGTCCCGGATGGCGCCCTCGCGTCGCTGGCCGCGCGTCGCGAACCGGTATGCGAGGAAGCCGAGCGCGATCACCGTGAAGGTGGAGATCAGCATGAACGTCGCAGCCGCGTTCACCGCGGGCGTGGGAGAGGCACGAGCGGCGTTGTAGATCTTGACCGACAGCGGCTCGGTGTCCGCGGCGGCGGACAGGTAGCGGACGGTGACGAAGTCGTCGATCGAATCGGCGAAGACGATGGCCGCGCTCGCGAACATCGCGGGCGTGAGCAGCGGCATGAGGACGCGTCGGATCGCCTTCGTCGGCGACGCGCCCAGGTCCATCGCCGCCTCCTCGTACTCACGGCCGATCGTGAGCAATCGCGCTCGAACGATGATGACCGCGTAGGCGATCTGCCACGTCACGAGCCCGATGACCTGGGCGACGGTCCCGAGGGGAATGAACTTGAGCAGGTTGTCGAAAGAAAGGAACAACGCGAGCCCGAGGATGATCTCGGGCACGACGAACGCCATGAGCACGCTGAAGTTCGCCGCCTTCGCGGGGCGACCACGCCAACGATCGAGCCCGATCGCGAACAGCGTGCCGATGGGCACGGCGATGAGCGTCGTGAGGATCGCGAGCCTGAAGCTCTGGGAGATGGCCGGCCGCAGCAGCGGGTTCTTGAAGAGCGAGTCGAAGGGGTCCTCCCACCACCACTTCAGGGAGAAGCCCTGCCAGGAGCTGCGGGAGCGGCCGGCGTTGAAGGAGAAGATCACCGCGATCGTGACCGGCAGGATCGACCAGGCGAGGTAGAGCCACGTGATCCCCTCGATGATGCGCGGCTTGCGCCAGGGATCCCGGAACCAGGCGACCGGGCTCCATCCACGCCGGTTCGAGGTGACCGCTCGGGGCATCGTGCTCACTTCGCCTCCGCCGCTCGAGCCGTGTACCGCAGGTACCACAGCATCGGGAAGATGAGGATCACCACGACCGTGAGGACGAGCGAGGCGCCCTCGGCGGCGAGCCCTGGGTTCTGGTATGTGAAGTCGATGGCGTTGCCGATCATCGTGGTCCGGGGCGACTGCGACAGGAGGTTGTTCGTGTAGTAGTCGCCGAACATCGGCAGGGTGACGATGATGAGCCCGGCGAGGATCCCTGGCTTGGACAGGGGCAGCGTGACCCGCCAGAAGGTCTTCGCGGGGCTCGCGCCCAGGTCGCGTCCCGCCTCGAGCTGGCTCTGGTTGATCCGATCGAGCTGCCCGTACAGGGGCAGGATCAGGTACGGCAGGTAACCGTAGATGAGACCCATCACCACCGTGATGCCGTGACCCTCGAGCCAGCCATACGGCTCCTGGAGCACCTGGAGGAACGTGAGCAGGTCGTTCACGTAGCCGTCGCTCTCGAGCAGCGACTGCCATGCGTACATCCGCATCAGGTAGCTGATCCAGAAGGGCATGATGAGCAGGACCAGGAACAGCCCTTTCCGCTTGCCGCCGTGACGGGCGACGAAGTACGCGATGGGATACCCGATCAGGAGGCACAGGGTGCTCGAGGTCAGGACGTAGACGAAGGTCCGCACGTAGACGGGCTGATAGAAGCCGCCGAAGATGCGGCTCAGTTGCTGGCCGAACGTGCTGAAGTCCCACCACCAGGGCTGGAAGACCGGGAGTGCGTTCCGGAAGAAGTCCACCGTCCCGAACGCGACCGCCAGGATCACGTAGAAGGAGGCGGCGAAGAAGACGATCTGCCAGATGATCGCGGGCGTCGCGAACGACGGCCAGAACCACCGCGGGTACCACGCACCCTGCTGCTTGTCGAGGTCGCGCTCGAGGCGTCGCGCCTCGCGCCGGGAGCGGGCCTTCCCCGCCGCGGGCTCGCTCACGCGGCTGTCAGGCTCCTGCCTGGAACTCTTCCCACGCCGTCTGCCACTTGAGCTCGTCCTCGGGGTGGAGCTCGAGTAGGAAGTAGCCCTTGTCGAACATGCTCTCGGTCACGACCGCGCGGGGAACGGAGGGCGGGACCGTGCCGGGGCCGGTGTTCGGGGCGTATCCGCCGAGCTCCGCCTGGATGAGCTTGTCCGTGTCCATCGAGGTCAGCGGCGGCTGGTAGCCGTTCCAGGTGAAGTTATCGAAGGCGTGCTTCTCGTCGAGGATGAAGTTCAGGAATGCGTGGGCGAGCACGGGGTGCTCGGCGTTCGCCGGGATGGACAGGCAGTCGTTGTTCACGAGCCCGTCGTTGTCCGGCGGGAACCAATAGCCGAGGACGTCCGTGGTGCCCGGCGTGTCGAGGTCGTTCAGGTACCACTGGGCGCCGATGATGTCGCCGGACCACGCCTCGTGCACGTGGTATACGCCGTCCGGCAGCTTGGCGTACACGCCGTTGATCGTGAGGCGCACGTTCACGAGGTCGACGAGCTCCGTCACGTCCTCCCTGGCCGCCGCGATCACGGCCTCATCGGTCGTGTTCACGTCCGTCACACCTGCCCGCAGCATGGCCATGCCGAACGCCTCGCGGGCGTCGTCGTAGATGCCCACCTTGCCCTTGTACTTCGGGTTCCAGATCAGGTTGTAGCCCTGCTCCTCGGCCTCATCGTCCGAGATCACGTCGCGCCGGTACGCGATGCCCGTCGTGTAGGTCGAGTACGGCACGGTGTAGCGCCACTCCTGGTCGTAGAACGGGTTCTGGTAGACGGGCCACATGTTGGCCGCGAGGTTCGGGATGTACGAGTGGTTGAGTGGCTGGAGGAGCTTGCCGTAGGCGATCTTGGAGATCTGGTCCGGCGTGGGGAAGAAGACGTCGGCGACCTGGCCGGAGCTCATCTTCTGGATGGCCTCCGACATGTTGTTGAAGGTCGTCCACTCGTAGTCGACGTTGAACTCCTCGCAGAAGTCGTTGATGACCTTCTTCCACATGTAGTCGGCCCAGTTGTAGATCTTGAGGGTCGCGCCCTTCTCGATGTCCAGACCGTCCTCGATCGCTGGGATCTCATCGTGGAGCGGCAGCGTGACCGGGTTGTCGGGCCGGGCGAGCGGGTAGGCCTCGCCGTTTCCGCCACTGCCTACGTTGTCCTCACCCGGCTTGCCGCACGCGGCGAGGATCGCGGACAGGCTCGGCAGGGCGATCGCGGTGCCCGCGGAGGTCTGCAGGAACCTGCGCCGGCTGAGCTGGCTGGTCGGACCACGACGCCTCAACAGGTGCTCGCGCGGCTCTGACATGCGTCCTCCTCCGGCGCTCGGCGGTTTGAATCACCGTACGAAGCCGTTGAATAGCACTCAGTCGGTGCGCGCGCAACCCAGCAGAGGCGTCCCACCCGGCCCTGGCGGATCCGGGCTCCTGCCGCGCGCCACGGATCCTGAA
>Ga0154889_1087_pt2 | contig 8123 bp, 8 predicted proteins | sample Rifle2008BG19ft_FD_105861 | JGI IMG/M metagenome (GOLD analysis project Ga0154889, IMG submission 105861) | Actinobacteria bacterium RBG_19FT_COMBO_70_19
CTCGCGCTGGCGACGATCGTCGCGGTGCGCGGCTCGACGTACCGGCGCCCGGGCGCTCGGCTGCTCGTGCCCGAGGAGGGCGCGCCGATCGGCAACATCAGCGGCGGGTGCCTCGAGAACGACGTGGCCGACGTCGCGCGCATCGTGATGACCGAGGGCCACGCGCGCGTCGTCTCGTTCGACCTCACCGCCGACGACGACGCGGTGTGGGGTTGGGGCCTCGGCTGCAACGGCGCGATCGAGCTGTTCGTCGAGCCCGCCGACAAGGCCGCCGAGGTCGCCGGCGCCCTCCGGATGGCGCTCGAGGAGGAACGCCCGATCTGCATGGTCACGGTGCTGGACTCGAGCATCGCGGGCGTCGAGCAGGGCAACCGCCTGCTCGTGAAGCCGGACGGGACGACCCAGGGGTCGCTCGGCGACGCGTCTGTTGACCGGGCAGCGACCGAGACCGCCACCGAGCTCCTCGCGCGCGAGCGCTCCGAGGTCCGGGACCTCACCGAGGGCGTCCGCGCGTTCATCGAGGTGCTCGAGCCCCCGCTCCGCCTGGTGATCTGCGGCGCCGGCCACGACGCGGCGCCGCTCGTCGTCGCCGCCGCCGGCCTCGGCTGGAGCCCGGTCGTCGTGGACGACCGCCCCGCGTTCCTCACGAACGAGCGCTTCCCGCAGGCGGCCGCGTTCGTCGCCCTCGAGCGGCCCGATCAGGTCGCCGCGAAGGCACCGCTCGACGAGCGCACGTTCGTCGTCGTGATGACGCACAACTTCGTGCGCGACAAGGACTACCTGCGCGAGCTGCTGCGCTCGCCCGCGCGGTCGATCTCGATGCTCGGCCCGAGCGCCCGCACCCAGCGCCTGCTCACGGAGCTGCGCGAGGAGGGGCTCGAGATCGGCGAGGGAGACCTGGAGCGTCTGCGCAGCCCCGCGGGCCTGGACCTCGGCGCCGAGGGCCCCGAGGAGATCGCCGCCGCGATCGTCGCCGAGATCGTGGCGATCAAGCGCGGCCGCGGAGCCGGCTTCCTCCGCGACCGCCCCGGCCCGATCCACGAGCGCCACGCCCCGGCTCGGCCCGAGATCTAGGCTGCGACGGACGGCTCCGCTTCGGCCCAGCCGGTGGCCCACGCGGCGACCAGCAGCGGTATGCCGGAGAAGCACAACAGGCCGACCCCGACGAGCGGCTGCGACTGAAGGACCGCGTTCAGGCTCGCGACGACGGATCCGGCGCCGGCCGCACGCAGGAGCCACCGCGCGAGCACAGGCCTCGATCGCGCGAGCCAGACGCCGACCATCCCGGCGGCCGCGAGCGCCAGCACGCCGAGGAACGCCGCCGTGTGCAGGAGGCCGTCGATGTCCCCGTTCGTGTACTCGAGTCCTCCAGCCCGGACCAGCACGTCCGCGAACAGGAGCGCGACGGACCCGATCAGGCCGAACCCGACCACCGCCTCCCGGCCGAGCCGTCGCTCCGATGCCGCCTCGCCCGACATCGCCCACCCCCTCCTCCGATCGGCTCACCCTACGCCGGTGCGCCGGCTTCCGCAGCCCCCGTCCGGGGAGCGTACGGAGCGCTCGCCATCCGTTCGACCCGTCGGGAGCGGGCCGCCCGCCCGGCCCGGGGCGATCGCCACCCGCGCGAGGATGGCGGGGACCCGCAGGACGCGGAGGAGGCCTGCATGGACGCGTTCGATCTCGCCAGGTGGCAGTTCGCCATCACGACGATCTTCCACTTCTTCTTCGTGCCGCTGTCGATCGGACTCGTCTTCCTCACGGCGATCATGCAGACGGCCTGGTACCGGACGAAGGACCCGACGTACCTGCGGATGACGAAGTTCTGGGGGAAGCTCTTCCTGATCAACTTCGCGCTCGGCGTCGTGACCGGCATCGTGCAGGAGTTCCAGTTCGGCATGAACTGGTCCGCGTACAGCCGGTTCGTGGGCGACATCTTCGGGGCGCCGCTCGCGATCGAGGGGCTCCTCGCCTTCTTCCTCGAGTCCACGTTCCTCGGGCTGTGGATCTTCGGGTGGACCCGGCTGTCGCCCAGGATCCACCTGGCGTGCATCTGGCTCGTCGCGATCGGGACGGGGCTGTCGGCGTTCTTCATCCTGGCCGCGAACGCGTGGATGCAGCACCCGGTCGGCTACGTCGTGAACCCCGTGACCGGGCGCGCCGAGCTGAAGGACTTCTTCGCGATGCTCACGAACATCACCGCGTGGAGCCACTTCGGGCACACGATGCTCGGCGCGTTCGTCACCGGTGGGATGTTCGTGATCGGCATCAGCGCCTACCACCTGGCGCGCAAGCACGAGACCGTGCTCTTCCGGCGCTCGATGACGATCGCGCTCGTCGTGTCGCTGTTCGCGAGCCTCGGCGTCGCGTTCAGCGGCCACTTCCAGGCCCAGCTCGTCGCGAAGCAGCAGCCGATGAAGACCGCGGCGGCCGAGGCGCTCTGGGAGACCGAGCGCGGCGCCGGGTTCTCGCTGTTCGCCGTCGGTGACGTCGAGAACGGGCGCAACCACATCAACGTCCAGCTGCCGCACCTGCTCTCGGTCCTCACGACGAACACCTGGAACGGCGAGGTGCAGGGCATCAACGACATCCAGGCCGAGTACGAGCAGCGGTACGGACCCGGCTCCTACATCCCGGTCGTCGGCGTCATCTACTGGGCGTTCCGCCTCATGGTCGGCGCGGGCATGCTGATGATCCTCGTGTCCCTCGTCGGGTTGTTCCTGCTGCGACGCGGCACGCTCGAGACCGCGAGGTGGTTCCTGCGCCTCGTGCCGCTCGCGATCGCGCTGCCGTACCTGGCGAACTCGACCGGGTGGATCATGACCGAGATGGGGCGCCAGCCCTGGGTCGTGTTCGGCGTGATGCTCACGCGTGACGCGGTCTCGGGCGCGGTCGGCGTCGGGTTCGTCGCCACCACGCTGATCGGGTTCACCGTGATCTACGGGGTGCTGTCGGTCGTGGACGTGTACCTGCTGTCGAAGTACGCCCGGTCCACGCCGCCCGAGATCACCGAGCCGAGCGCCGAGCCAGCGCTCGTGTACTGAGGGGGTGGCGGGGATGGACCATGGCTACCTGAACCTCGAGACCCTCTGGTTCGGGCTCATCGGCGTGTTGTGGATCGGCTACTTCTTCCTCGAGGGGTTCGACTTCGGCGTCGGGATCCTGATGCCGTTCCTCGGCAGGGACGAGGTCGACCGCCGGATCATGGTGAACACGATCGGGCCGGTGTGGGACGGCAACGAGGTGTGGCTGATCGTGGCCGGCGGGGCGACGTTCGCCGCGTTCCCCGAGTGGTACGCGACACTGTTCAGCGGGTTCTACCTGGCGCTGTTCCTGATCCTCGCGGCGCTGATCTTCCGTGGCGTCGCGTTCGAGTTCCGCGGCAAGGACAAGCATCCGGAGTGGGCGCGGTGGTGGGACCGCGCGATCTTCTGGGGCAGCGCGCTGCCCGCGCTCCTGTGGGGCGTCGCGTGGGCGAACATCCTCCGCGGCGTGCCGATCGATACGCACAAGGAGTGGGCCGGCTCGTTCTTCGACCTGCTGAACCCGTACGCGCTCCTCGGCGGGGCGACGTCGCTGCTCCTGTTCACGCTGCACGGCGCGGTGTTCCTCACGCTGAGGACCGACACCGAGCTGCAGATCCGGGCTCGGCGGATCGCGAGGACCCTCGCGGTCCCGGGCTCGCTCGCGGTGCTCGGGTTCCTCACCTGGACGTTCTTCAACGCAAGGGATAACGACGGCATCGTGCCGGGCGTGGTGCCGATCGGTGCGATCGTCGCGGTCGTGGGGGTCGAGTGGCTCCTTCGCGAGAAGCTCGACGGCTGGGCGTTCCTGGCGACGGGGATGTGCATCGTGCTCATCACGGCGACGTTCTTCCTGAACCTCTACCCGCGCGTGATGCCCTCGAGCATCGGGGCCGCGAACGACCTCACGATCTGGAACGCGTCGAGCACCCACTACACGCTCACGGTGATGACGTGGGTCGCGCTGATCTTCACACCGCTCGTGCTGCTCTACCAGGGGTGGACGTACTGGGTCTTCCGCAAGCGGATCCGCCGCGCAGACGTCGAGAAGAGCACCCCCGGGAACGGCGGCGAGGCGGCGAGCCCGATCTAGGCTCAGTACCAGGCGTCCGAAGGGCCCTTGTACTCCTGGATGATGTTGCCGCCGTCGACGACCATCGCGTGGCCGGTGACGTAGCTCGCGTCCTCGGAGGCCAGGAACACCACGGCGGCCGCGATCTCGTCCGGCGTGCCGCTGCGGCCGATCGGCGTGTTCCGCCCTGCGACGTCCTCCTCGTCGAGCTGCGACCCCGTCGCGATCCACCCCGGCAGCACCGAGTTGCACGTGACGCCGTTCCGCCCGGTCTCGAGAGCGATCGTCCGCATGAGGCCGTCCATGCCTGCCTTCGCGGCCGCGTACCCAGCGTTCTCGGGGTTCGTGGCGATCGGGCCGGTAACGCTGCTGACCATCACGATCCGCCCGTACCCGCGCTCGAGCATGCCCGGGAGCACCGCGCGTGAGACGTTGAACGCGGTCTTCAGGTTCAGGGCGATGTCGCGGTCGAAGCGCGCCTCGGGGAGCTCGGCGACGCGCGCGCCACCCGTGTCGTCAGCGAACCCCGTCTGGAACATCCCCGCGTTGTTCACGAGCACGTCGATCTGCTCGAAGCGCTCGAGCACCGCGGCCGCCATCCTGTGCGCGGCGTCGAAGTCCGTGAGGTCCGCGAGGAAGCCCTCGGCGTCGATGCCCTCGGCGGCGAGCTCCGCAACGCGCTCGTGGATACGCTCGGTCGTCGAGGCGACCGCAACCGCCGCGCCCTCGCGCCCGAGCGCACGAGCGCACGCGAACCCGATCCCGCTCGAACTCCCCGCGCCCGTCACGAGCGCTACGCGTCCCTCGAACCCTCCCATCGGCCGCACCCTATCCGACCTGGATGGCGCCCGACACCGACGGTTGATACGGTCGCGATCGCGATGCCCATCCCTTCGTTCGGCGCCCTCCCGTGATCTCCGCGGTCGTCCTCGCTGCGGGGTCCTCCACGCGGTTCGAGGCGACGAAGCAGCTGGCGGTCGTCCGGGGGAAGACGCTCGTCCAGCACGCCGTCGACGCCGCCGCGTCCGCTGTGGGCGAGGTGATCGTCGTCCTCGGCCACGACGCCGACGCGATCGAGGCGGGCCTCGCGCTGCCGCCGAACGCGCGCCTCGTCCGCAATGCCCGCTTCGCCGAGGGGCAGTCCACCTCGCTCGCCGCGGGGATCGCCGCGTGTGCCCCGGGCTCGGAGGCGGCCGTCGTGCTGCTCGGCGACCAGCCTGGCATCCGCGAGGACCACGTCCGCGCCCTCGCGACCGTCTTCGAAGACACGGGCGCCGAGATCCTGCGACTGCGCTTCCGCGACGGCCCGGGGCCCACGCTCCTCGCGCGGGCGGTGTGGTCCGAGCTCGAGGCGATCGCCGGCGACGTCGGCGCCCGAGCGCTGTTCGACGCGGATCCCGGGCGCGTCCGCTGGATCGCGGTGGACGAGGACGCGCCGGCGGACGTCGATGCCCCCGAGGACCTCGAGCGGGCGTGACCCCGAACGAGGAGGAGCCCCGGCCTTCGCCGGGGCTCCTCGCATCTACAGCTAGGTCGGGAGGGGCTAGCCGTAGAAGATGACCGTCACCCAGAGTGTCCCGTCTGACTTCACGATCCCGATCGCCGCGTGGTCGTACCCCTTGCGCAGGATGTTCCTGCGGTGGGTGTTCGACCCCATGAACGCATCCTGGAGGTCGGTGAGAGACGAGCCGACGCCCACGTTCTCGCCTCCCATCGACCAGTCCAGGCCGTCCAGCTTGTCCGCGAGGTCCTCCGTGTGGAACAGGTCTCCCGCCTCCGCCATGTCGCGGCTGTGCGCTTTCGCGATGCGGGACAGCTTCCCGTTGAGCGCGAGGGCCGGCTTGCCGTGCTCGGCCCGGTCCTCGTTCGTCAAGGAGAGCATCTCTTCCACCCGGGCCTTCGGCGCGACTGCTCGGGCGTGGTCGGTCGCGATCCCCGTGGCGAGCAGCGTGAGGACGAGGAAGAAGCCGGCCGCGGCGTTGCCAGACCGGCTGCGTGCGTGGCCCTTCGTCATCCCAGCCTCCACCTCGGGGTCCCGGGGGGGCCGGGCTCCAGGTGGAGCGCCGGTCCTTCGGTAGCTCGGCCACCCCCGCTCCTTCGAGCGGTAGGGCCCGGAGCTTTGCGTCCCGCCGTTCCCGACGGTTTGCCCTTCTCGGGACCAACCCTTCGATGCACGTATCGGCTTCGGAGCCGCACGGGCACATAGGTCTTTCGGCCGAACGGGGGATACGCCGTGCCTGGAGAGCCCGGCGGAGGGTCGAGCGCCCGCTCAGCAGATGATGCCGAGGCGCCGATGGCGAAGCGCCGGCAGGATCTCGCGGACGTGTCGGACCTCGCCGAGGTCGCACTCGGCGAACGTGACGCCGACGCCGTCGGGCGCGCGGGCGAGCACCCGCCCCCACGGGTCTACGACGAGGCTGTTGCCGAAGTTCCGACGCTCGCGTCCCGGTGGCCCCCAGCTCCCCCACTGGGCGGCCGCGATGACGAAGCACTGCTCCTCGATGGCGCGTGCCCGCAGGAGCACGTCCCAGTGGTCGGTGCCCGTCTCGTATCGGAAGGCGGCCGGCACGAACAGGAGCGTCGCGCCGTTCGCCGCGAGCGCCCGGTAGAGCTCGGGGAAGCGGACGTCGTAGCAGATCGACAGGCCGGCGCGGCCGAACTCGGTCTCAGCGGTCACGATCTCCTCGCCCGCCGAGTAGAGGAAGGACTCGCGGCTCGGCTGGGCACCCGGGGGGTCGGCGTCGAACAGGTGGATCTTCCGGTAGCGCGACACGAGCTCGCCGTGTCGATCGAACAGCACGCTCGTGTTGAACACGCGCTCGCCCTCGAGCTCGAGCACGCTCCCCCCGTGGATCCACATCGAGTGGCGGCGGGCGACCTCGGCCAGGCGCTCGGTCCGAGGACCGGGGACCGGCTCGGCCGCGGCTCGGACCTGCGGCGCCGAGCCCTGACACGGCCACACCTCGGGCAGGCACGCGAGATCGGCCCCGCCGGCCGCAGCCTCCTCGAGCAGCTCGAACGCCTGCTCCTCGTTCGCCGCGACGTCGTGCCCCGAGTTCGTCTGGCACAGGGCCACCGTCATCCGCTCGTCCACCCGGCCATCCTAGGCAAACGCGTGCGGTCGGCGGGGGTGGGTACCATCGCCGTCATGCCGGTCGGTCGCTACGCCGTGATGGACGGGGACGGGAACCCCATCGGGACCGAGGAGTTCCGCTGCGCTCCCGGCCCGATGGGCTGGCGCTTCTTCTCCCAGGTCCTCACGCAGGAGCCGGAACCTCACGAGGAGGTCGTGGATCTCGCGGTGGACGCCGCCTGGCGCCCCGCTCGCACGCGGATCGCCACCGGTTCCCACGAGATGCTCCTCACGCGCGAGGGCGACACCCTCCGCGGCTTCCGGGACGGCGAGGCGCTCGAGATCGACTTCCCCCTGGAGGTGCATCTGGACTACCTCAGCCCCGCCTACAACGCGGTCACGACGATGCGCCTCACCGGCACCGCGGAGATCGACGTCGTCTACCTCGAGGCCGCGACCCTGGAGCCTCGGCTCGAGCGTCAGCGGTACCAGGACCTCGGTCACGAGCAGGTCGGAACCGCGGTGGGTCGCTTCGCCTCGCGCAGATGGCGGTTCACGGCCCTCGGCTCCGGATGGACGCGCGACCTGTGGGTGGCAGCCGACGTCGTCGTCCGCTACGAGGGTCTGTACGAGCTGGAGTGGTACGAGGCCGGGGTCAGCGGGCCCCGGCCTCTCGGGTGAAGCTGGGGTTACTCCGGGTCCTCGTCCGGCGAGGGCGCCGGCTCCGACCGAACCCTCGGCCCCCAAGCCCGGAGCCCGACCTGCACCGGCGCGACGCCCGTCGCCGACCTAGACGACCGCCTGGTCCGCGATGTCGAGCGCGCCGTCGATGATCCCGAAGCCCTCGGCGAGCTGCTCCTCGGTGATGATGAGGGGCGGGTTCGTCATGATGTTGTTCCACCGGAGGAACGTGAAGAGCCCGTGGTCGTCGAGGTACTTGGCGACCGCCTTCATCTCG
>Ga0154889_1011_pt4 | contig 8045 bp, 8 predicted proteins | sample Rifle2008BG19ft_FD_105861 | JGI IMG/M metagenome (GOLD analysis project Ga0154889, IMG submission 105861) | Actinobacteria bacterium RBG_19FT_COMBO_70_19
CGCCTTCTCGAACGACGGGGTGTGGATCTGCCCCATCGCGGCCTCCCGCGTGTCGACGAACAGCACGGCGGTCGAGCGCCGTGTCGACTCGTCCTGGCGGATCATGAGCTCACCGATCCGCGCCACGCTCGGCCAGTGGATCCGGCGCAGGTCGTCGCCCACCACGTACGGGCGCATCGTGTAGAACTCGTCGCCCGTGCGGAACAGGTTCCGAGCCATCGCGAGGCCGCTCGTCATACCGAACGGAGAGTTGGGGCCGCCGACGAGGTCCTCCACCTCGGGCGTGACGACGAGCTCGTCGCGGTCGTCGAACTCGACGCGCACCCTCGTCAGCGCGAACGGATCGGACAGGTCGATCGAGAGCGGCCCGAGCGCGTAGCGCCCACGCCGCTGCGGCGCGAGGGTGTACGACACGTGCTGCTTGGCGCGAGCTCGGAGCCCTGCGACCACGAGGCGTGCGGAACGTCCGAGCGCCTGCGGGACCTGGTCCTCGATCAACAGGAACGAGCTGGGGGCGGGGGACTGGTTCTCGACCTCGAGATCGACCGTGACGCGCTGGCCAGGGCGCACCCGCGTGTCCGACAAGCGGCGCCGGACCCGCAGGCGCAGCCGGCTCCACCGAGCGAACAGCGCCGCCGCGAACGGCAGCACCACCAGACCGACGGCGACCATGTGGACGGTCGACGAGCCGGTGACGCGGGCCAGGGCCCAGAGTCCGAGACCGGCGGCGAACACGAGGACGCCGCGGCCCGAGGGCACGTCAGGCCTTCCCGGCGACCGGGACGGTGATCTCGGCCAGGAGCTCCTGCAGCACCATCGTCGAGGTCTTGCCGCCCATGACGGCGTCGGCGGTCACGATGACGCGGTGCGACAGCACCGGTAGGACGAGGCGTTTCACGTCGTCAGGGATCACGAAGTCGCGCTCGTCCGCCGCGGCCATCGAGCGCGCGGCGCGCAGGAGCATGATCGAGGCTCGAGGGCTCGCGCCCAGGTACAGGTCCGGGTGGCGGCGGGTCACCTCGACGAAGTCGACGATGTACCGCCGCACGTCGCCCGAGACGTGCACCTCGCGCGCACGTTCGATCATCTCGCGGACCGCGAGGGCGTCGGTGACCGCTCCGATGTCCGGAAGGGTGGACCGAACCCCGTGCGTCGCGAGGATCTCGGCCTCGACGTCCGCCGAGGGGTAGCCGATGCCGAGGCGCATCATGAACCGGTCGAGCTGGGCCTCGGGGAGCGGGTACGTGCCCTCGTGCTCGATCGGGTTCTGGGTGGCGATGACCATGAACGGCACGCCGAGCTTGTAGGTCTGGGTGTCGATCGTGACCTGCTGCTCCTCCATGGACTCGAGGAGAGCCGATTGGGTCTTCGGGCTCGCGCGGTTGATCTCGTCGCCGAGCACGATGTTCGCGAAGATCGCGCCCGGCTTGAACTCGAAATCGCCCCGCTCCTGGTTGAAGACGTTGACGCCCGTGACGTCGGTCGGGAGCAGGTCAGGCGTGAACTGGATCCGACGGAACGAGCAGTCGATCGAGCGGGCGATGGCCTTGGCCAGCATCGTCTTGCCGACACCCGGGACGTCCTCGATGAGGATGTGGCCCTCGGCCATGAGGGCGGCGAGCGCGAGGCGGATCTCGCGGTGCTTGCCCTGGACGACCTTCTCCACGTTCGCCTCGATCGCGCGGAAGCGCTCGGCGAACGCCTGCCAGTCGAGCGTCGGCTCCCGTGCCTCCACGCCCACCTCCGGTCTCGTTTCGCGGAAACCCATCTTACCGAGGTGTACGTCTGCGGCCGGGTCGAGGTTCCCCGTGGACATCGCCCCGTCCGACGCCGGTGGCGGCCCGTGGGTTCCTGCAGGCATGGAGAAGGCGACGGCCCACACCATGAGCTGCTGGACGCCCCGCGCGGCCCCTTTTTCGCTACTTCAGGCGTCCGACTCGGGCAGTGGGTACCGTCGCCTTCGCCGGGATTACAACCCTGGGATCTGCCCGGTTCAAGCACCCTCGGCGGGAAAGACGCGTGCGCTAGACTCCCTGCACCCGGATGGGAAGAGCGCTCGTGCTCAACGCGTCGCACCAGCCTCTCGCGGTCGTGTCTGCGCGGAGGGCGGTCGTCCTCGTCCTGAAGGACAAGGCCGAGGTCATCGTCGCGAACGGCATGGTCTTCCGTTCGGAGCGATGGGCGATCGAGGCGCCGTCGGTGGTGCGCCTCCGGTACTTCGTGAAGGTGCCGTATCGCGCTCAGGCGCCGCTGACGCGCCGCGCCGTCTTCGCGCGTGACGGCTGGGCATGCCAGTACTGCGGCGCTCCCGCCGAGAACCTGGATCACGTGGTGCCCAGGTCCAAGGGCGGGCTCCACACCTGGGACAACGTCGTCGCGGCCTGCCGCCGGTGCAACTCGCGCAAGGAGAACCGGCGCCCCGAGGACGCCGGTCTTCGTCTCGCGCGACGCCCGGTGGCACCTGCCGACGGATTCCGACTGTCGATCGGGCGGCTCGAGCCCGAATGGGAACCGTACCTCAGCTGATCGGTCAGCCTCGATAACCTTCGCCCTCATCACTCTTCTTCACAACGCTTGTCATCCGCTTACACATCTTCACAGTCGTTACTTGACATGGTGGAGCAGATGTGGAGGATGTGTGGCACGCAGTGGAGGAGAAGGGGAGGACGCGTGGCCGAACTGCTCGGCACGCACAGTTATCAGCTCGACCCGAAGGGGCGCGTCAGCCTGCCCTCGAGGTTCCGTGAGGCCTTCGCCGATGGCGCGGTGCTCACCCTCGGTCAGGATGGGTGTCTCTTCTGCTTCCCCAGGGCCGAATGGGAGGTGCGGAGCGGCGAGGTCCGCAACCCCCCCCTCTCCGACGCTGAGGGTCGTGCGTACGCGCGCATGTTCTTCGGCAAGGCCGAGGCCGTGGAGCTCGACTCGCAGGGGCGGTTGCTGATCCCACAGCGTCTCCGCAGCGAGCTCGGGATCCGCAAGGAGGTCGTGGTGCTCGGCGTCTTCGACCGGATGGAGATCTGGGACAAGGATGCGCACGGGCGCTACGAGCAGTCCCACGGCGGCGCGTACCAGGCGGGAACGCTGGAGCCGGGTACGCGCTGAGAGAGGCAGGGGTCGATGAAGGGTCCGCTCGCACGCGAGGTTCGTCAGAGCCTGTCGTTGATCTTCCTCACCGCGACCACCATGGCCGTCTACGTCGGCCTGGGCCTCCTCGCGGTGCGGGTCCTTGGATGAGGATCCGCCCGTGGGACGGGCGGGGCACGAGTCGGTCATGGTGGCCGAGGTGACGGGGTTCCTCGCGGGTCGAGGAACCGTTCTGGATCTCACGCTCGGGGCGGGCGGTCACGCCGAGGCCCTGCTCGATGCCGGAGTGGAACGCGTCGTCGGCATCGACCGGGACCCCGCCGCGATCGCCATGGCCTCGGAGCGACTGGGCCGCTTCGGTGCCCGCTTCACCGCCGTCCGGGCCCGGTTCTCGGACATGCCCGTGGAGAACCGGGTCGACGGCATCCTGTTCGACCTCGGTGTGAGCTCGATGCAGCTCGACCGTCCCGAGCGCGGCTTCAGCTACCGGCAGTCGGGGCCGCTCGACATGCGGATGGGCCCCGAGGACGAGAGCGCGATGGACCTCGTGAACCGGGCTTCGGAAGAGGAGCTCGCGCGGATCGTCTTCGAGTACGGCGAGGAGCACCGCTCGCGACGCGTGGCCGGCGCCATCGCCCGAGCCCGCTCCCGCAGGCCGATCGAGACGACGGACGAGCTCGCGCGCGTGGTCGCGGGCGCTCTGGGCTCCCGGCGGGGCGGCCCCCACCCCGCCCGGCGCACCTTCCAGGCGCTCCGCATCGCGGTCAACCGGGAGCTCGAGGAGCTCACCGCTTCCCTGCCTCGAGCGGCGGGGGTCCTGGCTCCCGGTGGCCGCGTGGTCGTGATCAGCTACCACTCCCTGGAGGACCGCATCACCAAACGCTTCCTCCAAGCAGAGTCCACCCTCGAGGTCCTCACCAAGAAGCCGCTCACCCCCTCGAAGTCCGAGTCCGCCCGCAACCCCCGGGCCCGCAGCGCCAAGCTGAGAGCCGCTGAGAAGCTCCCCGCAGAGGAGGCCGCATGAGCCTCCCCGCGGAGCGTGTGGCACGGCCAGGAACGCCGGAGCCGTCGCGCGGAGCGGGGGCTCTGAGGCCACCGGAGGGAGCCGAAGGAGCGAAGCGGCCCCCGCGCAGCGCGGCGGTTCCGGCGACCCCCGCAACCACCGCGCGCCGCCGCAGGAAGCACCACGTCGGTTTCGCGATCCTGGCCACCGTCATCGTCGGCTCGATGGTGCTCGCGATCGTGTCCTTGAACGCCCTGCTCGCCCAGCAGTCCTTCCGCATCGACGAGACGGAACGGCAGATCGATGCGCTTGCGACCGAGCAGCTCGAGCTGGTGCACGAGCAGGCCAGGCTGTCCGCCCCCGGCCGGATCGCCGACTGGGCTCGCCGGAACGGTATGCGTCTCCCCGACGATATCCGATCCCTCCACACGTTCGGCGAGCTCCAGGTGGCGCCGGCCGGGGCAGCGGACACCTCGGCGCAGGAGGGGAGCGAGTGAAGCGGCCACCCGTGCGACGCCTCGTGGCCCTGCTCGCCGTGATGACGCTCGCCTTCGGCGCGATCTTCGTGCGGCTCACCGTGTTGCAGGTGAGCCAGGCCGCCTCGTTCCGGGACCGTGCATGGGCCCAGCGGGTGCGGACCGTCCAGCTGCCCGCGGCGCGTGGGCAGATCCTCGACCGCGGCGGCGAACCGCTGGCGATCTCGCTCGAGGCCCGCGACGTGTACGCGGATCCACGGTACGTGCAGGACCCGTGGGCGACCGCCACCGAGCTCGCGCCACTGCTCGATCGGCCGGTCGCGGAGCTGGCCGGGCTCCTCACCCGGGGCACGACGTTCGTGTACCTCGCCCGGCAGGTGGACCGGGACCGTGCCGAGAGGATCGAGGGCCTCGGGCTCCCGGGGATCGGGTTCCTCGAGACGAGCCGTCGGTACTACCCGGCGGGCACGCTCGCGGCACAGGTCCTGGGCTTCGTCGGCATCGACGGGGAGGGTCTATCCGGCCTCGAGGCCGGCTTCGAGGACCTCCTCGCGGGTGTGCCGGGCGAGCGGACGCAGGAGCTCGGCCCCCACGGCCAGCCGATCGTGGGGGGCGTGGATGTCGAGCGGATACCGGTCGCGGGCTCGGCGCTCGTGACGACGATCGACCGCGACTTCCAGTACCAGGCCGAGCAGGCGCTCGCCGACGCGGTCGCCGCGAACGGAGCGAGCGGTGGCACGGTCATCGTTATGGATCCCAACACCGGCGACATCCTCGCGATGGCGAGCTACCCGTGGTTCGACCCGAACGACTTCGAGGAGGCGGAACGGGGCACCTACCGGAACCGGGCGGTGACGGACGCCTTCGAGCCGGGATCGACGAACAAGGTGATCACCGCGACCGCCGCCGTGGACCGGCGGGCGATCGCTCTCGAGCAGGAGCTCTCGGTGCCGTGGCAGATGCGCGTGGGGGAGTTCACGATCCACGACGCGCACCCGCACCCGACGATGCCGATGACGCTCGGCGACATCATCGCGGAGTCGAGCAACATCGGGACCGTCATGGTCGCACGCCGCTTGGGCGAGTCGGCGATGGCGAGCTACCTCTCGAGGTTCGGGCTCGGCCGGCCGACCGGGATCGAGTTCCCCGGCGAGTCCTCGGGCATCCTGCCACCGCTGTACGAGTGGACCGACACGAGCCTCGCGACGATCGCCTACGGGCAGGGGATCGCGGCCACGCCGCTGCAGATGACCGCCGTGTACGCGACGATCGCGAACGACGGGCGTTGGGTGCAACCGAGGCTCGTGCTCGGCACGCGGAGCGCCGACGGCACCTTCGAGCCAGCGCCGAGCTCGCCGACGCGTCGGGCCGTTTCCGCCGAGACGGCACGGACGGTCACGCGGATGCTCGCCCACGCGGTGAACGACGGCACGGGCACGAACGCGACGATCCCCGGCTACGAGATCGCCGGCAAGACCGGGACCGCCCGGATCCCCTTCCCGGACCGCCCCGGGTACTACGAGGGCCAATACATCGCCTCGTTCATCGGATTCCTGCCCGCGTCGGACCCACAGATCGTGATCGCGGCGATCCTGGATCGACCGGCGACGGACTACGGCGGCGTCGCCGCCGCACCGCTGTTCCAGCGGATCGCGCGCTACGCGATCACCCGACTGTCGATCGAGCCCGGCAGGCCGCTGCGGCCGCCGCCCACGGCCGAGTCCCAGCCATGAGCGCCCAGGGGAACGAGGCGGAGCAGGCGGTACGCTCAAGGGCCGTGGCTCCTTCCCCCCCGGTGCGACCCCTCGACGAACTCCTCGCTGGCCTCCCGCGCGCCGAGGTGCGGGGGGACCCAGCCGCGGCGGTCGCTTCACTCTGCTACCGCTCGAGCGATGCGGGCCCCGGCGCGCTGTTCTTCTGCATCCCCGGCGCCCGGCTGGATGGTCACGACTTCGCTGCCGAGGCCGTGGTGCTGGGCGCATCCGTCCTCGTCGTCGAACGATGGCTCCCCGTCGAGATCACGCAGGTCCTCGTCCCTTCCGTGCGTGGCTCCATGGGCCCCGCCTCGGCCGCCTTCTACGGGCGGCCCGCGGATCGCCTTCGCATGGTCGGGGTGACCGGGACGAACGGCAAGACGACCACGACGTTCCTGCTGGAGGCGGTCTTCGGTGCCGCCGGGTGGACGCCGGGTATCATCGGGACGACGGGCGTGCGGATCGACGGCCGGATCGTCCCGTTCCCGCGCACGACGCCCGAGGCCCCCGACCTCCAGCGCCTGCTCGCCGAGATGGTCGAGGCGGGTGTCGAGGCCTCGGCGATGGAGGTCTCTTCGCACGGGCTGGACCAGCACCGCGTCGACGGCATGCGGTACGAGATCGCCGTCTTCACGAACCTCACCCAGGACCACCTTGACTACCACAGGTCGATGGAGGAGTACTTCCAAGCGAAGGCTCGGCTGTTCACCTCCGCCATGAGCGATCGGGCGGTCGTGAACCACGACAGCGCGGAAGGACGCCGGCTCGCCGGCTCGGGCCTGCCGACGGTGACGTACGGTCTCGACGCCGGCGCCGACGTTCGAGCCACGGACGTGCGGACCACGCGCGAGGGCCTGTCGTTCCGGGTCGGCGATCTCGAGGTGCGCTCGGCGCTGCACGGGCTCTTCAACGTGGAGAACTGCCTCGCGACGCTCGCCACGGCGCGGGAGCTGGGGATCGCCGACGAGACCACCGTTCGCGGCATCGGCGAGGTGCGCGGGGTGCCGGGCCGGGTCGAGGCCGTCGAGGCGGGGCAGGAGTTCCTGGTGATGGTGGACTACGCGCACACGCCCGACAGCCTCGAGAACGTGCTGCGGACCACCCGCCCACTCGCCTCGGGACGGTTGATCGTCGTGTTCGGCTGCGGCGGCGACCGGGACCGCGCCAAGCGCCGGCTCATGGGTCGGGTCGCGGCCGCGCTCGCCGATCTCGCGGTCATCACGAGCGACAACCCGCGAAGCGAAGATCCCCTCGCGATCGTCGCGGAGATCGAGGCGGGAGCCGTCGGAAGCGATGGCGCCTACGTCGTCGAGGTCGATCGGCGCGCGGCGATCCGGCTCGCTGTGCGCGAGGCACATGCCGGGGACGTCATCGTGATCGCGGGCAAGGGCCACGAGACGTACCAGGAGCTCGCCGACCGCACGATCGCGTTCGACGACCGGGAGGTCTCAGCGGAGGAGATCCGGGCGTTGCGAGGTGCGACGTGATCGCACGTAGGCTGTCCGAGGTCGCTTCGGCGGTGGACGGTCGGGTCCTCGGCGAGGACGTCATCGTGACCTCGGCGGTGAGCGACAGCCGCGCCGCCGTCCCCGGCTCGTTGTTCGTGGCGTTGGAGGGGGAGCGCGTAGACGGGCACGGATTCGTCGTCGAGGCGATCTCGCGCGGCTCCTCCGCCGCGCTCGTGACGCGTCCGGTGACCGGAGTCCCCTGCGTCGAGGTCGCGGACAC